>MTEX01012258.1_pt1 | contig 18221 bp, 17 predicted proteins | sample 1042691 | NCBI WGS metagenome assembly MTEX01 (sample SAMN06185810, study PRJNA358809) | soil metagenome | isolation source: soil biostimulated with molasses as carbon source | place: India | collected 2015-05-23
GCGGCGGACACGGTGTCGGAGTCGTTGCCCAGGCAGGAAGTGATGCCCAGGCCGGTGATGACGACGCGGCGCATGCTCAGAAACTCTCCGTGGAGGTGAACAGGCCCACGCGCAGATCGCGCGCGGTATAGATCTCGCGGCCATCGACCAGCATGCGGCCGTCGGCCACCGCGAGCACCAGCTTGCGGTTGACCACGCGGCTGATGTCGATTTCATAGGTGACCCGCTTGGCGGTGGGCAGCACCTGGCCGGTGAACTTCACTTCGCCGGTGCCGAGCGCGCGGCCGCGACCGGGCGCGCCGATCCAGGTGAGATAGAAACCGGTCAACTGCCACAGTGCGTCCAGGCCCAGGCAGCCGGGCATCACCGGGTCGCCGAGGAAATGGCACTGGAAGAACCACAGGTCCGGATGGATATCCAGTTCCGCCCGCACCATGCCCTTGCCGTGGGCGCCACCGTCCTCGCGGATCTCGGTGATGCGATCGAACATCAGCATCGGGTCGTTGGGGAGACGGCCGGCGTCCGGGCCGAACAGTTCGCCGCGGGCGCTGGCCAGCAGCTGTTCCCGGGTAAAAGAAGCGGGGGATTTCATGAGCAATCCGACAGGTCAGGAACCAGAATAATGCACAATTGTGCATACACCTGTATTGACCCGGATCAGGCGGCGTTTTCCATACGGTCGCGTAGGCGGACGAAGAACGAGGCGGCGACTGGATTTCCGCCTGGAAGCGATGACGGAACGGGACGCCGGGATGCGCCGCGTGCGGCGGCGTACGGTGCGCGAATTGCGCGACCCGCGCGCCCTGCTGGGGCATCGCGTTGAACTTGCGCGGCGGCGTCATGGTCTTCGGCATCCATCACGAGCGCGGGGAAACCGAACGGATGATCGCGTCATCGAAACGGCTTGCATCCACATCCGCGGCCCGGCTATCGCCGCCGTTCGAGCAATCCGGCTTCGCGGTGATTGCTGGCGTGCTGGCTGCGGAGGAATGCGTGGAGATCGCGCGGCGGGTGCCGTCATCCGGCGATCCGGGCGGCCGGCATCTGCTGGCAGCGGACTGGTGCGTCGCGCTCGCCGCCGCCATCCGAGGGCATCCGCGCGTGGCGGAACTGATTCCGCCGGACCACGTGGCGGTGCAGTGCCTCTGGTTCGAAAAATCGATATCGACCAACTGGCTGGTCGCCCTGCATCAGGATCTCGGTATTCCGGTCGCCGCGCGCAGCGCGGATCCGGCGCTCGCCGGCTGGTCGGAGAAGCAGGGCGTGCTGCACGTGCAACCGCCGGTGGAAGTGCTGGAGCAACTCATCGCGATCCGCCTGCACCTGGATGACTGCGATGCCGACGATGGCCCGCTGATGGTGGTGCCCGGCTCGCATCGGCTGGGTCGGCTCGCTCCGGAAGCCGCGTCGCGCTGCCGCGCCGAGCGTGGCGAAGTCGCCTGCCTGGCTGTGCGCGGTTCGATCGTGGCCATGCGTCCGCTGCTGCTGCACTCCTCTTCCCGGGCAACGGGCGGCAGCCAGCGCCGCGTGCTGCATTTCCTGTTCGGCCCACGCATGCTTCCGCATGGGTTGCGATGGCGATATGGCGCTTGATGTCGTCCGCCGTGCTGCTCGCGCCACCGCGGCAATCTACCACAACCAACCGCAACCAATCCGGGAATCCCGTCGATGGCGACAGGCTTTTTGGGGCCTGATCATTTTCCTGGCCTGGGGATTCGCTTTTCGCACCATCAGCAAATCCCCGTCACCTGCATCGCTTTTCCGCCTCTGGGTGAGAGGAGGGAATCGGATCAGTCGTGCCGCAGCGCTGCGATCGGATCCAGTTGCGCGGCCTGTCGTGCCGGATACACACCGAAGGCCAGGCCGACCAGCGCGCAGAAACCGGCCGAGAGCAGGATCGGCAGCGGTGCCCAGGCGACCTGCCAGCCGGCGAACATCGCGATCAGGTAGGCCAGCACGCCGCCGAACGCCAGGCCCAGCACGGCGCCCGCGATGCAGATGACCGTGGCCTCGCGCAGGAACTGCGCGATCACGTCGCGCCGGCGCGCGCCGAGCGCGCGCAGCAGGCCGATCTCGCGGCGCCGTTCCAGCACGTTGGCGAGCATGATGTTCATGATGCCGATGCCGCCGACCAGCAGGCTGACGCCGGCGATGGCGCCCATCACCACCTGGAAGATGCGCTGGGTCTGCTGGTGCTGCTGGAACAATTGCTGCGGCACGATCAGCTGATAGTCCGCCATGCCGGCGTGGCGCTGATCCAGCACGGCCGCCAGCACGCCCGCACCGGCGGCCAGCCGGTTGGGATCGTCCAGGCGCAGCAGGAAGCGATCGACTTCGTCCTCCTGCGGCTGGAAGCGGAAGCGTGCGCGCGCGCTCGCCAGCGGCACATAGATGCGGTTGCTTTCCGAGCCCAGTTGCACGCCTTCGAAACTGTCCTGGCCCAGATCGCGATCGGCGAGTACGCCGATCACTTCCAGCCACACGTGGTTGACCTTGATCAGGCCGCCGATCGCATCGCCCTCGGGAAACAGATCCGCGGCGGCCTGGTGGCCCAGCACCGCGACCGCGGACAGCCTGGCCTCGTCCCCGGCACTGAAGGCGCGCCCCTTGCTCACCCGCAGCGAGGACAGATCGAACCAGCCGGCACTGACGCCACTGGCCTGCGCATCGCTGCGCCCCGCGTCGCTGAACACCGAATGCGTGCGGATCGCTTTCTCGGCCGCATGGCGCTCCGCACCGGGCACGACGCCGCGCGCGGCTTCGGCATCGGCCACGGTCAGGCCGAGGCTGCGTTCGCGGGTTTCCTTCAAGGTGTCCTCGTCCTGCTGCCTGGCCTCCGCGATCAGGTTGTGCAGGCCCAGGCCTTCGACCAGGCGCAACGCCTCGCGCCGGCTGCCTTCACCGACCGCCTGCATCGCCACGATCGCGCCGACGCCGAAAATCATGCCCAGCAGGGTCAGCAGCGTACGCAGGCGCCGCCGCCACAGTTCCTCCACCGCCTCGCGCCAGACGGTGGGCAGGCGATGGAGCAGGCCGATGAACCATCCCGGGGACGACGCGACGCTCATGCTTTCTTTTCCTGTCTGTCACCGCTTTCCTGGTCGGCGGGTGGTGTTTCCTTGCCGGCGTCCTTCGATTCGTCGCCGGGCGCGGGAACCTCGACCTGCGACAGACGCACCTGATCGCCCGGCTTCAGCCCGGACAGCACCTGCGAACGCGCGGTGCCGCGCACGCCCAGCTTCACTTCGCGGGCGACGTAGCCGCCGCCCTGCCGCAGCCGCACCCAGTGGCGGCCGTCGCGCTGCTCGATGGCGACGTTGGGCACGGCGATCGCGTCCTTCGCGTCCAGCAGCACCACCGTGGCCTCGAAGCGCTGGCCCGGCAGCAGGCGGTGGCGCTCCACCGCCGCCACGGGCACCGGCGCACGCATGGACAGATATTTCACCGGGCTCTCGCGATTGCGTACCTTGGCGGCGCTGGCCACCCACGACAGCTTGCTCTCGATGCGCTGATCCGGCCGGCCCAGCGGATGCAGCACCACCGCATCGCCGACCTGCACGCCCTGCGCCTCGATCTGCGGCAGATCGATCTCCACTTCCATCGCGCCGGTGTCCGGCAGGTTGCCGAACTCGAAGCCGGCGCGCAGATTGGCGCCGACCATCGGCTTGTCGCCGGACCAGTTGGCCGACAGCATCAGCACGCCATCGTTGGGCGCGCGCAGTTCCAGCGCATCCAGATCGGCCTTGCGGGTCTTGGCATTGATGTCGAAGGTGGCGCGCTGCGCATCGAGCACCGCCATTTCCGCTTCGCCGCGCACGCCGGATTGATCGCGCTGCCATTGCAGCGTGCCCTGGCGGACCTGCAGGTACTCCTTGTCCTCGATGGCGTCCAGCACCTGGTTGCGCGCGACGGTACTCAGATCCGCCTCGGCATAGCGCTGGGCGATGCCCAGCTGCACCGCGACCTGCGACAGATCCACTTCGACCCGGCCCAACGCGGAGGCCAGATCGCCTTCCTTGGCGATCCGCGCCAGCGCGTTGCGCTGCAGATCGATCATCGCCTGGCCGAGTTGCTGCTCGCCGTCGGGCGAAACGAAGCGCGCCAGCAGATCGCCCTTCTTCACCAGCGAACCTTCCGGCAGCATCCATTCGACCTGCCGCGCGGACCAGTTCTGGCCCGGCACCATCAGCGGCGTCGGCTTGGCTGATCGCAGTTCGCCTTCGCCGCGCACCGCGATGCGCAGCGCGCCGGGGGCGACGGTTTCGGTGGCGACCGGCGGCCCGGATTTGCCGCAGGCCGCCAGCGCGCAGGCGAGACCGAGCAGCCAGCCGGCCTGGCGGAGGCCGCTCATTTCCCGCCCCCGGCGATGTCGGGCACGGTCAATTCCACCCGCACCGCCTGGCCGGGACGGAGCTTCGCCTTCGCGTCGTCCAGGCGGATGTCCAGATCCAGGATGGGCACCGGCTGCACCTGCGATTTGCTGCGCACCGCGCGGCCGATGCCGGTCACCTGTCCGCGATGGACGCTGCCGCCACCGCCTTCGACCACGATGCGCGCCGGCACGCCCACTTCCACCCGTTGCAGATCGCGTTCCGGCAACTGCGCGCGCACGGCGAGGGTGGCGGGATCGGGAATCTCGGCCACGGTCTGGCCGCGCCACACCTGCGATCCGACGTCGAATTTCTCGCCGTTCCAACTGCTCTTGTGCATGATCACGCCGTCGCGCGGCGCCGCCAGGTTGAGCGCGGCGATGGAGGCCTGCAGGCGGGTCACGTCGGCCTGCGCCTGCCGCAGTTCCGACTGGACCAGCCGCAGTTCCTGCCTGCGCTGCTCGGCGGCGGCACGCTCGGCGATCTGCGCCAGTTCGGCCAGGCGTTCGGTGCGGCGGCGTTCCTCGACCAGCTTGTCGTATTCCAGCGCGGCAATCAGTTCGCGCGGCTGCTCGGTCTTGCGGCGCGCCTTGTCGCGCTGCGCCTCGGCTTCGGCGGTGGCCAGGCGCTGGCTGCGTTCGCGCTCGGCCAGATCCAGGGTCAGGTTTTCCAGCGTGCGCTGCTTTTCCTGCAGCAGGCTCTGCTGCTCGCTCAACTGGCGCACCAGATCGCTGGTGTCGAAGGCGACCACGATGTCGCCCTTCTTCACCGTGCTGCCGTCCGGCGCCAGTTGGGTGATGTTGAACTGCCACATGCGATCCACCGAGGGCGGAATCAGTTGCGAGCTGCGCTGTGCATAGACCTCGCCATCCACCCGCAGGGTGGCGGCGTGGACCGCCGGTATCGCGATGGCCAGTGCCAGCAGCAGGGATGCGTGCAGCGGAGCGTGCGGCGTCCTCATCGCGTCTTGCCTCCGTTCGCCGCCGCGGCCTGCGGCCCGGCGATCACGCGCACGCTCATGCCCGGCATCAGCGCCAGCGCCTTCGAGTCCAGGGTGATGTCGACGGTGAAGTAACGACCCTCGCCCCATTCCGGCCGGCGCTCGGGGGCGCCGGAGATGAATTCGATGCGGCCGGGCACGCGCTTGCCGGGCAGGGCGTCGAAGCTCAACTCGACCGGCTGTCCGACCTCGAGGTCGCGCCGGTCCGGCTCCAGCGCCCAGGCGCGCACGCTCATGCGGCCGCTGCTGACCACTTCGCCGGCCTTGCTGCCGGGCATGGTCGAGGAGCCTTCGTCGATGCGGCCGCCGATCCAGTTGTTGTTGAAGCCATGCACGACCACGCCGTCGCGGTCGGCCTTGACTTCGGACGTCCGCACCATCGCGGCGTGGTAGTCGCGTTGCAGTTCCAGCTTGCGTACCTGCAACCGGCCGTCCTCGATACTGCGCTCCACCGCGGCGCGCGCGGCCTGCAGTTGCCTGCGCTTGAGCACGGCTTCGCGGGTGGTGCGATCCAGATCGCCCTGGTAGCGGTCGTAGTCCAGCGCGGAAATCAGATCGCGCGGGATGCGCGCGTCCAGCCGGGCGGTGGCCAGCTCGGCTTCGGCGTCGACGAGCTCGGTTTCCGCCTGCACCGCCTTGACCCGCAGTTCGGCCACGTCCTTGGCGTTCTTGGCCAGGGTCTGTTCGATCTCCGCTTCCAGATCGGGAATGCGGCTGGCGGACTGGCCGGGATCGATGCGCAGCACCACGTCGCCCTTCTTCACCCGCTCGCCTTCCGGCACGTAGTAGCGGATCACCACCGGCGAACTGTTCGATTGGGGCGTGAGGATCTGCTGGGCGTCGATCGCGCGGACCTCGCCGGTGAGCACCACCGCCTGCGCGGACAGGGCGAAGGCCAGACCGAGGCAGGGGCCGGCGAGCAGGACCTTACTGCAACGCGTCATGCTCGACCCTCCCGTCGCGCAGTTTGACCTGGCGCGGCGCGCGCGCGGCGATGTCGTTGTCGTGGGTGACCAGCACCACGGTCTGGCCGCCGGCGTGGACTTCGTCGATCAGCGCAAGCACGTCGGCGGCGCTGCGTGAGTCCAGGTTGCCGGTGGGCTCGTCGGCGAGCAGCAGCGCCGGCTGCAACAGCAGGGCGCGCGCAATGGCGGCGCGCTGCATCTGGCCGCCGGACAGTTCGCTCGGGCGGTGGTCGCGGCGTTCGGCGAGGCCGACCCGATCCAGCAGCGCCAGCGCGCGCTCGCGCGTGCCGGCCGGCGGCTGGCGATGGAAGCGCAGCGGCAGCAGCACGTTCTCCAGCACGGTCAGGCGCGGCAGCAGGTGGAAGCTCTGGAACACGAAACCGATGCGCCGGTTGCGCAGATCGCTGCTGGCCTCGTCGTCGAAGGTCGCCACGTCGCGTCCCTCGAACAGGTAGCGCCCCGCATTGGGATGGTCCAGGCAGCCGAGGATGTTCAACAGGCTGGACTTGCCGGATCCGGACGGGCCGGTGATGGCGACGAACTCGCCGCCGTCGATGCGCAGGTCCACGCCTGCCAGCGCCTTCACGGTCTGCCCGCTCATGGCGTAATGGCGCTGTACGCCATGCAGCTCGATCATTCCGCTCCCTTCCCTCGATGCCCCCGAATCGCAACCGACCGTGGGATGGCCATAAAGGTTCCCTCTACCCCGCCCGGTGTCATCGGCATCCGGAGTGCTGTCCCGTCCCGTCATTCCAGCGGATGGAGCACCGATTCCCCAGTCCCTTTGGTCATGGGCGCAGACGGGCCGCCCGCGAACGCAGGCGCCGGGGCGAAGCGGGTGTCGGGATCAGGCGGCGGGACCCGCATTGTGCCTGGAATCTGGATCCGCGCGCCCAATCAGGATAGAGGCCATGCAGCCCCCGCGGGAGGCCGGCAACTCCGCATGGGAGGCCGCGGAACGCGCCTGGCTGGCCTTCACGGCGGAAAACGCGCAGGTCGCGTCGCTGGTCTTCGACGGGATGCGGGCCCGGAAAATGGGCGATCCGGCGACGCGTGGCGTCGGAGCGCTGCCCGCGGCCGTACGCTGAATCCGGACGCCTAGTGCCGCGTGGCGGTGCTATTCGCGCCGCTTGCGTGGCTTGCGCGGACGCTTGGCCTCGGTGGCGGCGCGCGGCGCTTCTTCGGTCGCCAGCACGCCGCCGTCGCTCATCTGTTCCAGCCAGGCCAGCGCATCGAGGTAGGACAGGAACGCCTGCAGGTAGCCCGGCGACTGTTCGCGCATCAGGGTGATCGCGCGGTGCACGAGGCGGCCGGAGTTGAGCGGGCCGGCGTCGGCGGGCGCCGCTTCCAGCGATTCGCGCAGTTGGCTTTCGGCGCGGATGCGCGACCAGAGTTTGCGCGCGTCCTGCAGCATCCCGAGTTCCGGAAAAGGAAGGCGTGGCGGTTCGCCCGCCGCGAGCTGCTCGCCGTCGCGCACCGCCGCCTGCCCGGCGATGTGATCGAGCAGGTCCGCCAGCGCGGTGTGCAGGGGCGCGTCCGGTCGCGGCGCGTGAGGCGTCCCGGCCTTTCCGCCGGCGACGCGCAGGGCGGCCTGTTTCGCGTCGAGCACGCGACGCACGCCCTCGCCGTGCGCGGCGGCGCGGCGTGCCATCGCTTCGGCGATCAGGTTGCGAACGGGAACGAGGATCGGATCCCGCGCGCGCGCGTCGTCCGGCGATTCCCCGCCCGCGCCACCCTCAACGCGCATGCGTGCTCCCGGCGGCGGACGGCGCGGCGGCTTTCGGACGGGGCATCGGGGCGATTTCGACGCGACGGTTGCGCGCGCGGCCTTCCTCGCTGGCGTTGGAGCTGACCGGCTGCTCGGCGCCGAACGCGGCCGCGAACACCGAGGACGACGGCACGCCCTCGCTGATCAGGGTGCGGGTCACGGTGAGCGCGCGGTTGGCGGACAGATCCCAGTTGTCGACGAACTGGCGGTTGCCGTCGCGCACCTGGCGATCGTCGGTGAAGCCGCTGACCATCAGGATCTCGTCGCGCGCCTGCAGGTAATCGGCCAGCGGACCAGCCAGGCTTTTCAGCAGGACCTGGCCTTCCGGCTGCAACTGATCGGAATTCAGCGCGAACAGCACGCTGCCGCGGATGCCGATGCGGCCGTCGACCAGGGTCACCCGGCCTTCCGCGAGCGGCACCGCCAGCGCCTGTTCCAGCGCCTTGCGCCGCTGCGCTTCGAGCTGGCGCTGGCGCACTTCCTCGTCGAGCCGGTTCGACAACTGCATCTGCGCGCCGATCACGCCGACCAGGATCAGCACGAACACGCCCAGCAGCACCGACATCAGGTCGCCGAAGGCGGCCCAGATCGGGGTGCTCGATTCGACGTCGGCCTCGATGTCCGCGCTCATGCGGTTTCCGGTTCGATGGCGGCCGGGCCGGGCGCGGCCTGGCGGCCGGACAACTGCTGGAGGTCCTCGATGATCTGGCGCTGCGCGAGCATGCTGAGGTCGATGACCTCGCGCGCCTGCGCCACGTAGTACGCCAACTGCTCGTCGCTGCGGGCGAGCGAGCGGTCGAGCGCGTTCTCGACGCCTTGCAGGCGTTCGACCAGGCGGTCATTCCATTCGCCGAACTGCTGCACGGCCGCGCCGAAGGCATCGCCCAGGCTCGCCACTTCCACCGCGCCGGCGGTGAGCTGGCTGGCGGCGTCGCCGAGCCGGCCGGTCTCGGCCTCGATGTGATCGGTGAAGCGGGTGCCGACGCGATCCAGCAGATCCGCCGACGTCGTGACCAGCGCGTCGATGGCGGTGCGCTGTTCGGTGGAAGCGTGATTGACCGCGTCCAGCAGCGTCTGCAACGTTTCCAGCAGGCGGCTGCGTTCCTCCAGCATGGCGGTGTCGCGGACCATGCTGTCGGAGAGTTTCTGGCGCAGTTCGGCGATGACCTCGGCGGCGGCCTTGGGTGCTTCCGAGGCGGTCTGCACCAGCCGTGAAATCTCGGCGATGGTGTCGCGCGCATGCGCTTGGGTCTGCGCGGAGATGTCCTGCGCGGTGCTGGCGAGCGTGTCGCAGATGGCCTGCTGGCGGCTGGCGGCGAGGTCGCCGGCCTGTTCCCAGCGCTGGCCCAGCGCCTCGGTCATCGCGCCGAACGCATCGCGCCAGGTGGACAGTCGCTGTTCGTCGCGGCTTTCCAGCGCGGCCTGCAGATCCGTGTGCGACTGCTGGACGTGGCCGACCAGCGTGGCGGCATGCTGCTCGAAGCGGGCGGCGGCGGCTTCCAGCGCCTGCTGGTTGCGCGCGGCCAGCGCTTCGTTGACCGACGCCTGTTCGGACAGCGTGCCCTTCCAGGCATCCGCGGCGCCGGCGGTGGCGGTTTCGAAACGGGTGGAGACGTTCTCTAGCAGTTCCGCCGAACGCTGTTCGAAGGTACCGGCAAACTGCGACAGCGAACCACGCAGGTCCTGCACCAGCGCGCCGTTGGCTTCGCGCTGCTCGGCCAGCGCCTGCCGCCACAGATCGGCCACGGTGCCGGTGGTGGTGGCGAAGCCGGACGACAGGCCGTCCAGTTGCTGCTGCACCGCCTGGTGGAGCGTGCCGTGCAATGCGGTGGTCTCGCGGGCGATGGCCGACATGGTGGTTTCCATGATCGGTTGCAGCGCCGCGCTGGCCGCGCGCGCGCTCTCGCCGACGCTTTCCTTCAGCGAGGTTTCCACCGAGGCCGCGAGCCGTTCGTGCACGGCTTCGGTACGCGCGTGGAAGGCGTCCTGGCGCGCCTGCAACTGCTCGTTGGCGGCGCGGCTCTGCTGTTCCAGCGCCGCCATCATCGCCTCCAGGCGGTCGACCAGCGCGGGCATGGCGTCGGTCTGCCGTTGCAGGAGCCGGAACGCTTCCTCGCGCTGGTGCGCCTGCGAATGCACACGCAGGGTGGTGGCGATCGCCACGTCCAGCGGCTGCACGGCCAGCAGGCGTTCGCGGCGGCACAGCGCCGACAGCAGGCCGAGCATGGCCGAGGCGGCGACGCCGGCGATCGACGTGCCGAACGCGAAACCGAGTCCCTTGACCGGCGCGGCCAGCGATTCGCGGATGGCGCCCAGGTCGGTGGCGCTTTCCAGTGCCATGCCGGTGCCGCGCAGGGTGGTCATCATGCCCAGCAGCGTGCCCAGCATGCCGAGCAGCACCAGCAGCCCGACCAGATAGGGCGTGAGCGACGGCGCCGGCAGCGCGACGCGTTCGCCTTCGATGCGCAGGCGCACCGGATTGCGCAGCGAGGGATGCAGGCGCGCCAGCCAGTCGGCCAGCGCGGCCGGCGGCGTGGACAGGTCGGTGACGGCGCCGGTCAGCGTGGCGGTGGCCTGCCGGTAGCGGTACAGCTCCCAGCCACCGGCGACGTAGCAGGCGCCGATGAGCAGGGTGACGGACAGGGCCAGGGGATTGGCGCCGACGTAGCCCAGGGCAATCCAGCAGACGGCGGCCAGGCCGGCGAGGAAGACGGCGGGAGCGAGCAGGTTTCTGAGCATGTTATCCAGGCAGATGAGTGCGAAGGGCCGCGAGCAGGCCCTCCGCCGGTTGCAGGCGGACGTCCAGTTCGGCGAGCAGCAGGTTCCGCATGTCGCGGCGGAAGGCGTCCAGCCACGCCTCCACGGCGGGCAAGGCGGACGGGTCCGGCGTGTCTGGCGGGGAATCCGGAGGCGGCGGTGAATCGGGCTGCGCGGCCAGGCGCAGGCGGTCGAAATGCGGCCCGAGCAGGGTCGGCGCCGCGGCCATGAGGCGGCGTTCGCGCCGGGCGAGCGCGCGCTCGGTCACCGCGTCGACGGCGGCGAGCCGGGCCAGTTCGGTCGAACGGTTGGCCAACTGGTCACGCAGTCGGCTGCGCAGGTGTCCGATGGCGGTGTCCATGCTCTGTTGCAGGGCCAGGTAGCGCTGGCGGAAGAACAGGAAATCGGGCGTTTCCCCCGCATTGCGCGTGCCGCCGCGCCGCGCTTCGGCGTCGAACGCGGGATCCTCGGCGATCGCGCGGGTCAGCGCGGTGCGCACCCGCGCGCAATCCTCCTCCATCGTGGAGGCCGGAGCGGGTACGGCGAACGGATCCATGTCCGGGCGGCTGTCCAGCGCCGTGGACAGGGCCACGGCGTGGGTCCAGTCGATCCAGTGGCTCAACCGGTCCGACAGCGATTGTCTTGGGGAGGGGACGTCCGCGTCCGTCAGGCGGGCCAGCAGACGGATGAACGTCGGGCCACGGACCGCCGCCCGTTGGGAGGCTTCCAACATTCGGTGGGGCTGAAAAAACGCACATTTTACACGGTCGGCGCCGGCCGCCGACTGCAATGCGGGCGCCGCCACAGCGGCAAGCGGACCCGACCGGAGGCGCCAGGGCCCGCAGGCAATGGCGGAAGGCCGAGCAGAACTTGCTCCGCTGGACAGGGAAGGTGCGCAAGAGCAGCCGAGCAAGCTCGGCCCTGCGGAAGCCGCGTACCTTCCGGCGTGGTCAGTTCAACACGCCATGCGGCTGGATCCAGCCGCTGGCGATGCCGATCATCACGATCACGATCAGCGCGACCGAGAACCCGATGCGGCGGGTCAGCGCGTTGACGGTGCGCTTGCTGCGGCCATCGTCGACCAGCATGTAATACAGGCCGGCGCCAAGGTTGTAGAGGATGATGCCGAGGAAGCCGAGGACGAGCAGGAGTTTCATGGACGGGGTCCGATGGGTGGGCGCGCGTCAGCGGGCGCGCGCGGAGGCGGGCATGCACCAGGCCCGCAGGGCGATGGCGAGGGTCATCACCATCAGGAACAGGCCGTAGGCGACCGACGTGGCGAGCACCTGCTTCCAGATCGCGCCGGCGTCGGGATCGGCGTTGAGGAAGCCCCAGTGCATCCCCCAGACCGACAGCGCGGTGGCCAGCGCCAGCGCGGCGATGTCGAACAGGCGGCGGCCCGGCCCGCGCGGCTGGCGCGGATAGATCCAGTACAGCGCCGCCAGGATGGCGAACCAGGGCAGGAACAGGATCAGGGCCAGATTGAGTTCGACCTGCGCGTTCATGGGCGTGCGGAGGGGAGGGAGAAACTGCCGCCATCCTAGATATTGCGGAGCAGTTGTCCAAGAATCAGAATCCGTGTCGAAAAACCGGATCAGATTTGGCGACTTGGCGATAACCAATTGATTTGAAAGGGATGGAATGAAGCGCTACGAATCCCTGGCCGAGGACATCGCCCGCTCCGTCCGCGAAGGCCTGCTGCGGCCGGGCCAACGGCTGCCCTCGGTGCGCCAGACCAGCGCCCGCCGCAAGGTCAGCCCGGCCACCGTGTTCCAGGCTTACTACCTGCTGGAGGCGCGCGGCCTGATCCGTTCGCGGCCGCGTTCGGGCTACTACGTGTCCGATGACGCCCTGCCGCTGCCGCCGGAGCCCGAGCGCGCCTCGCAGCCGGCCGACGGCGCGCGTCCGGTGGACGTGAGCGAACTGGTGTTCGAAGTACTGGAATCGGCGATGGCGCACGACGTCGTGCCGCTGGGATCGGCTTTCCCGAGTCCGCTGCTGTATCCGCTGGACAAGCTCGGGCGGGCGATGGCGGCGGCGGCGCAGGCGCTGGATCCGTGGAGCACGGTGGACGACCTCACGCCCGGCAAGATCCAGCTGCGCCGCCAGATCGCGTTGCGCTACCTGATTGCCGGCATGCAGGTGCCGCCCGAGGAGATCGTCATCACCAACGGCGCGCTGGAGGCGCTGAACCTGTGCCTGCAGGCGGTCACCCGGCCGGGCGATACGGTGGTGGTGGAATCGCCGTGTTTCTATGCCGCGCTGCAGGCGCTGGAACGGCACGGCCTGCATGCGCTGGAAGTGCCGACGCATCCGCGCGAGGGCATCGATCTGGCCGCGCTGGCGCAGGCCATCGAACGCCACCGCCCGCGCGCCTGCTGGCTGATGACCAGCTTCCAGAATCCGCTGGGCTGCACGGTGCCGGAGGAGAACAAGCGCGCGCTGGTCGAACTGCTGGAACGCCACGACATCCCGCTGATCGAGGACGACGTGTACGCCGAACTCTACTTCGGCGAGCGCCGTCCGTTGCCGGCCAAGGCGTTCGACCGCGGCGGGCGCGTGCTGCATTGCGGTTCGTTCTCCAAAAGCCTGGCGCCGGGTTACCGGGTCGGCTGGGTGGCGCCCGGCCGCTACACCCGCGAGATCGCGCATCACAAGCTGACGTTCTCGCTGGCGACCTCGGCGCCGGGCCAGCTCGGGTTGGCGGCGTACCTGGAAAAGGGCGGCTACGAGCGCCACCTGCGGCGCCTGCGCAAGGTGCTGGAACGGCAGCAGCAGGACTACATGGGCGCGATCGCGCGCCACTTTCCCGAAGGCACGCGGGTGACGCGGCCGCAGGGCGGCTATTTCCTGTGGCTGGAACTGCCGCCGGGCGTGGACGCGCTCGCACTGCACCGCCAGGCGCTGGCACAGGGCATCAGCCTGGCGCCCGGGCCGATGTTCTCGGCCAGCCGCGCATTCCGCCACTGCATCCGGCTCAACCACGGACATCCACTGGACGCGCGTACCGGGGACGCCATCGCCACGCTCGGCCGCCTGGCCGCCGCGATGGCGTGACCCGCGCGGAACCTGTCAGCAGACGACATCGACGTCCGGGGCGCGGGACGCGGCGGCTCCTACAATAGGCGGCACCCGATCGCATTCGGGGCGAACGGTACACGCACACTGGCAAGGCATGCGCAAGATCATCCACATCGACATGGACGCGTTCTACGCGTCGGTGGAGCAACGCGACGATCCGTCGCTGCGCGGCAAGCCGGTAATCGTGGCCTGGCGCGGCGCTCGCTCGGTGGTCTGCGCGGCGTCCTACGAGGCGCGCAAGTTCGGCGTGCGCTCGGCGATGCCGGCGGTGCGTGCCGAACGCCTGTGTCCGGACGGTATCTTCGTGCCGCCGGACTTCGTGCGCTACAAGGCGGTGTCGCGGCAGGTGCGCGAGATTTTCCTGCGCCAGACCGATCGGGTCGAGCCGCTGTCGCTGGACGAGGCCTACCTCGACGTCACCGAGTCCAGGACCGGGCTGCCTTCGGCCACCGCCATCGCCGAAACCATCCGCGCGCAGATCCGCGAGGAGACCGCGCTGACCGCGTCCGCCGGCGTCGCGCCGAACAAATTCCTCGCCAAGATCGCCTCGGACTGGCGCAAGCCCGACGGGCTGTTCGTGATCCGGCCACGGCAGGTGGAAGCCTTCCTCACCCCGCTGCCGGTGGAGCGCATCCCCGGTGTCGGCAAGGTGATGCTGGGCAAGCTGCATGCACTCGGCATCCGTACCGTCGGTGAACTGCGCGATTGGCCACAGGCCGAACTGGAGCAGCGCTTCGGCAGTTTCGGCGGCAGCCTGTTCCGGCGCGCGCGCGGCATCGACGAGCGGCCGGTGGAACCGGATCAGCCGGTGCAGTCGATTTCTTCCGAAGACACCTTCGAACGCGATGTACCGCTGTCGGCCATCGACGAGGCGGTGCGCCGCCTCGCCGGCAAGACCTGGGAGGCGACCCGCAAGACCGATCGCATCGGCCGCACCGTGGTGCTGAAGCTGAAGACCGCCCAGTTCCGCATCCTCACCCGCAGCTTCACCCCCGAGGCGCCGCCGGCCAGTGCCGAGGAATTCACCGCCATCGCGCTGGCGCTGCGCGACCGCGTGGATCTGCCCGCCGACACCCTCTACCGGCTGGTCGGCGTGGGCCTGTCGGGATTCCGAGAACGCGGGGAAGTGGCGGAGCAACCGGGGCTGTTCGAGGATGCATCGCTCCCGCCGGCATGAGCGGGGGCCGGGCGCGAACGGCCGCCACCGGATCGGTGCGCAATTGGACGACAGGGTGAACGAAAAAGCCCGGCCAAGGCCGGGCTTTTTTCACACGTCCCGCGCTCAGCGCCCGGGCTGGTAGCGCAGGCTCAGGCCGTACTCGCGTCCGGGCTGGTTGTACCAGGCGAGCGTTTCGTATTCGCGATCGAAAACATTGTCGACCCTGGCCAACAGCGTCCATTCCGGCGTGACCGCATATTCCAGCCGCAGGTCGGCGGTGGCGAAGCCGCCCAGGCGGGTGGCGTTGCTCAGTTCGTCGTAGCGGTAGCCCGCGCCGTTGATCGTCGCGCCGAAGCGGAAATCGCCGAACGCGCGATCCACGTCGATGCGACCGCTGTTGCGTGCGCGGCGCGGCAGCAGCCGGTCGTTGTTGGCGACGCTGCGGTTGCGCGGATCGGTGTGGCTGATCTGGGCGGAGAGATCCCAGCCCGCCAGCGTCACGTCGGCGGTCAATTCGGCGCCGCGGATGCGCGCCTCGTCCACCTGCACCATCCGGAAGCGGGTGCCGTCATAGGTGATCAGATCGTCGATGCGGGTTTCGTACAGATCCAGCGCCCAGCGCCAGGCGTCGCCGCTCTGGGCGATGCCGAGGTTGAGGCTCCTCGACTTCTCCGGTTCCAGATCGCGGTTGCCGCTCCACGGGTCGTACAGATCGCTGAAGGTCGGCGCCTTGAAGCCGGTGCCGTAGCTCGCGCTCAGCTTGAAACCCTTGCCCAGGCGCATGCCCCAGCCCAGGCTGCCGGTGGTGTGGTTGCCGAACTGTTCGTTGTCGTCATTGCGCACGCTGGCCTGCCACTGGTGCGCGCCGGACTTGCCCTGGTACTCGACGAAGCCGGCGGTGTTGCGGCGGCTGTCGGCGGCGTAGCCGGTGGTGCTGTCGAGATGATCGATGTACCACTCCGCGCCGACCGTCAGCAGGTGATCCCGGCCCAGCCCGATGTCGGCCTGCGCGCCGGCGGTGGTGCGGTGGGTGTTGTGGGTGCTGTCGTGATCGACTTCGTTGCGGTAGTTGTCGGTCTCGTTGTCGCTGCGGCCGACGTTGACCGCCAGGGCGAACCGGTCGGTCGGCACGTAGCGGAGCTTGCCGTTCAACACCTGCTGCACGTTCTCGGTGTAGTTGTAGTAACCGTCGTACTTGTTCGCGCCCTCGGCGCGCAGCGCGCTGGCTTCCGCGGTCAGGGTGTCGGTCAGCTTGTAGCCGCCGCGCAGGCTGGCCGAGACGTTGCGATAGCCGTCGCGATCCGGTTCGTCGGCATAGCAGCCCCGGCCCGGCGAGACCGAACCGCGGCAGGCATTGATGCCGTCGGTGCGCTGGTAGGCCGCGTCGGCGCCGAACCAGCCGCGCTCGCCGCCGCCGCCGAAGCCGGCGCTGGCCTGTCGCAGGCCGTTGCTGCCGCCTCCGATCTGGAAGTGGGGCGCGTAGGTGCCCTGGTTGCGGCGGGTGAAGATCTGGATCACGCCACCGATGGCTTCCGAACCATACAGGCTGGAATTCGGGCCGCGCACGATCTCGATGCGGTCGATCTGCGCGAGCGGCAGATCCGGAAGGGCGGCGGCGGCGAAGTCGGCCGAATTCACCCGCACGCCGTCGATCAGCACCAGCGTGTGGCTGGAATTGGTGCCGCGCAGGAACAGCGAGGTCTGCTTGCCCAGGCCGCCGGCATTGGTCAGGTTGATGCCGGCGCGGCCGCGCAGCAGATCCTGCAGCGAGGACGCCTGGCTGCGCTCGATGTCGGCGCGGTCGATGACCTGCGCCGGCACCAGGCTGTCTTCCAGCGCGATGGCGGTGCGGGTGCTGGTGACGACCACGTCGTCCAGTTCGGTGGCGTCCTGGGCGAGGGCGAGGCCGGGCAGCGCCAGGGCGACGGCCAGGGACAGGGTACGAAGATGTGGCATTGCAATCGGCTCCATGCGCCGCGCGCTCCCGCGCGGCATGAGGGGGAGGCGGCAACGCGAGAGCGGGAAAGACAGCGGAAACGGCCGCATGCACGGCGCTTGCCGCCGCAACGCCCGCCGCGTCGCAACCAGTCGTCTTTCGGGCCGGTCTCCGGGCTCGCGAGCGCGATGGCGGACCATCGCCGGCCGGGCGCCTTCCCGTGCGGATGCACAGTGGCGTATGCCGTGGCCTGACTCGCTTACCGTTGCGGGGGCAGCGCCGGAATCACCCGCGATCACGCCGGCTGGCGCTGCGGATTCACCGGCTTCCCGTTTCAACCCGGGGCGGAACCGCCCGCGGGTCACCAGAAAGCGCGGCGATTCTAGCAGAAGCGTGCCTGGCAGAAGCGCGCATCCGTCTTCTGCGCCGGGCAAGCCGGGCACGCCGCCGGCGGAACCCCCTCCCGTAGAATCGCGGTTCCTTCCTCGCAAGAACCCCGCACGTGTCCCAGGACTGGATCCACGCCGATTGCCGGCTGCCTTCCCCCGAACATCGCGAGCGCGCGCGCCTGCGCCAGGACGAGCTGACCAAGCCGCAGGGCTCGTTGGGACGGCTGGAAACGCTGGCGGTGGAACTGGCCGCGCTGCAGGGCCGCGATCGACCCGCCGCGGCGCGGGTGCCGGTGATCGTGTTCGCCGGCGATCACGGCGTGGTGGCGCAGGGCGTGTCGGCGTTTCCGCCCGAAGTGACGGTGCAGATGCTGCACAACTTCGCCAGTGGCGGCGCGGCGATTTCCGTGCTGGCGCGCGAACTCGGCCTGCCGCTGCACGTGGTGGACGCGGGTACCCGCGCCACGCATGCCATCGCCGGCGTGCACATCGACAAGCCCTGCCAGGGCACCCGCGATTTCAGCCGCGAAGCGGCGATGAGCGAGGACGAACTCGCGCATGCGCTGGCGGCCGGACGCCGCGCCGTCGAGGCGGCGGGCGACGCGGATCTGTTCGTGTTCGGCGAAATGGGCATCGGCAATACCACCGCGGCGAGCGCACTGGCCTGCGTGCTGGCGGACCTGCCGCTGGACGAACTGGTCGGGGCGGGCACCGGATTGCAGGGCGATCGCATCGCCCACAAGCAGCAGGTGATCGCGGACGCGCTGGCGCTGCACCGGCCCGGGATCGCCGGCAG
>MTEX01012297.1_pt1 | contig 17963 bp, 11 predicted proteins | sample 1042691 | NCBI WGS metagenome assembly MTEX01 (sample SAMN06185810, study PRJNA358809) | soil metagenome | isolation source: soil biostimulated with molasses as carbon source | place: India | collected 2015-05-23
ATGGGCTGCGCAGCAGCCCCGGCAATGTGCATATTCGCTGAAATCCGGGGGCTGCTGCGCAGCCCATCGCGACGCAAGGCCGCTCCTACACGGATTGCACTTGCCCTGATCAGGCGATCGCGGCGTCCACCAACACCTGCGCTTCCTGCACCAGGCGCTGCAGGTGCGCCTCGTCGATGAAGCTTTCGGCGTAGATCTTGTAGATGTCCTCGGTGCCCGACGGCCGCGCGGCGAACCAGCCATTGGCGGTCATCACCTTCAGCCCGCCAATCGCCTGGCCATTGCCCGGCGCGTGGCTGAGGATCTGCACGATCGGCTCTCCGGCCAGTTCGGTCGACTTCACCTGCTCTGGTGCCAGCTTGCTCAGCAGCGCCTTCTGCCGGGCATCGGCCTTGGCTTCGACCCGCGTAGCAAACGGCTTGCCCAGCGCCGCAGTAAGGTCGGCGTAGGCCTGGCTCGGGTTGCGCCCGGTGCGGGCGGTCATCTCGGCAGCCAGCAAGGCCGGGATCAGGCCGTCCTTGTCGGTGGCCCAGACCGAGCCATCGCGGCGCAGGAACGAAGCCCCTGCACTCTCCTCGCCACCAAAGCCGAGCGTCCCGTCGAACAGCCCTTGGGCGAAGAACTTGAAGCCCACCGGCACCTCGTACAACTCGCGGCCCAGGCGCTGGGTAACGCGGTCGATCAGGCCGCTGGACACCACGGTCTTGCCCACTGCGGCGTCACTGCGCCATTGCGGGCGGTGGCGGTACAGGTAGTCGATGGCCACGGCCAGGTAGTTGTTGGGCTGCAGCAGGCCATCCGGGGTGACGATGCCGTGGCGGTCATGGTCCGGGTCGCAGGCGAACGCCACGTCGAAGCGCTCGCGCAGGCCGATCAGGCCTTGCATGGCGTACGGCGACGACGGGTCCATGCGGATCTGGCCGTCCCAGTCGACGGTCATGAAGCGGAAGGTCGGGTCGACCTCGGTATTCACCACTTCCAGGTCCAGCTGGTAGCGCTCGGCAATCGCCGACCAGTAGCGCACCCCGGCCCCGCCCAGCGGGTCGACACCCAGGCGCAGCTTGGCGCCACGGATGACCTCGAAGTCGATGACATTTTCCAGGTCGGCCACGTAGTTGCTGACGTAGTCGTGACGCTGGGTGGTGGCGGCCTGCAGCGCCTGGGCATGCGCCATGCGCTTGACCCCCGCCAGGTTCGCCGCCAGCAGTTCGTTGGCCTTGGCTTCGATCCACTTGGTCACATCGCTGTCGGCCGGGCCGCCATTGGGTGGGTTGTACTTGAAGCCACCGCTCTGTGGCGGGTTGTGCGACGGGGTGATGACGATGCCATCGGCCAGGCCCTGCACGCGGCCACGGTTATGGCAGAGGATGGCGTGGGACACGGCCGGGGTCGGCGTGTACTCGTCGTCCTTGGACAGCATCACCTGCACGCCGTTGGCCGCCAGCACTTCCAGGGCGCTGGCGGTAGCCGGTGCCGACAGGGCGTGGGTATCGGCGCCGATGAACAGCGGGCCGTCGATGCCCTTCTCCTGGCGATACAGGCAGATGGCCTGGGTGATGGCCAGGACGTGGTATTCGTTGAAGCTCAACTCAAGTGAAGTGCCCCGGTGCCCCGAGGTGCCGAAGGCCACCCGCTGGGCCGCCACGGCAGCATCGGGGCGGCCGGTGTAGTAGGCGGTGAGCAGTCGTGGGATATCGACCAGCACGCTGGCCGGAGCCGGCTTGCCTGCCAAAGGACTGAGCGTCATGCAAAAACCTCGAGTTCAACGGATGGTGGGGATGTTGGGATTGGAGCATGCAGTGTACTGAGAGTTGCAATGCCGTGCGATGGGCGACATCAAAGAAACACCCGGCCACGCCGCCCGACGATTGCGCCCACCCTGTGCGAGCGGGCATGCTCGCGCACAATGGACCGGGGCGTGCCGCTCGTCTCTGTCATGACCATGCAGAGTAGTAGCCACACCCTTTGCCAGCGAGGCCACATGGCTTTCCACCGCCTGACCCACACCCACCCGCGCCTGACTGTCGCCACCCTGGCCGGCCTGCTCGGCGCCTGGCTGATTCCTGCAGACGACACCGTTCAGCGCATCCTTGCCGGCTGGAACCTGGGTGTATGGCTTTACCTGCTGCTGGTGTTCTACCTGACCTGGAATGCCAACCCGGACAAGGTGCGCAAGGTTGCCCGGGTCGAAGATGAAAACGCCGGCCTGGTCTTGCTCACCGTGTGCATCGCCGCGATAGCCAGCCTCGCTGCAGTCACCTTGCAACTGGTCTCCAGTCGCGGCCTGCAAGGCACCGCACAGGCGCTGCACTACCTTTATACCGGCCTGACCGTGGCCGGCTCGTGGCTGCTGATCGGCTGCATCTTCAGCCTGCATTACGCCCGGCTGTTCTACACCGCGCAACAACATGAGCCGCCGCTGCGTTTCGCCGACGGCGAGCGCAACCCGGATTACTGGGACTTCCACTACTTCTCGTTCACCATCAGCATCGCGGTGCAAACCTCGGACGTCGGCGTCGCCGGGCGCGGCTTACGCAGGGTGGTGCTGGCCCATTCAGTGGTCGGGTTCGTGTTCAATACCGCCATCCTCGGCTTCACCATCAACATCGCCGCAGGGCTGCTGGGCTGAGCGCACCATTCGTCTGAAAAAGCGCCGACCGAACCAAGTGAGGAATGACGGCAAACAGCGGGGTAAGTGCGGCCATCCGGCGAGGAAAACGTTTGCAAGAAGGCGCCTCGCTGGCCGGCGTGGCGCACAAAGATGTGACCGCCATCATGCATTAGTACTTTTGTCGCATTCGCCAGCGAGAATAGCGCGTGACAGGTGCTATGGTTACCTTCCCGGCGGCCACAGCGAGGTGGCCACCCGCTCACCACGTCCGGGTACGGACAAGGAGGCTGGCATGAACAAAATGACGTTCCCCAACGCCTGCCAGGTGATGCGCTGGCATTTCCACCCACTGGGCTTCGAAGCCAGCATGGATGCGCCACGCAGCATGGTCGCGCGGCTGTTCGACCGCGCCACCGGCGAAACCCTGCTGGCGATTGCCGGCATCCCCTGTGCGGCGATCATGGCCGCGGCGGACGTAGAACGTATCATCGAAGCCGTCGAAGCGGAAATGGACGCCTTCATCCCCGCCATCCCCCTGCGCGATGCGGTCTAACCCACTGCCGTAGTGCTCTCGCGCATGGCCTGCAACTTGCCCATGAACTGCTCGGCCGGCACCGGCTGGCCCAGCAGGTAACCTTGCAGCGAATCACAACCCAGGCGGGTCAGGAAGGCCTGCTGCCTGTCGGTTTCCACCCCTTCGGCAACGATCCGCAGGCCCAGTGCCTGGCCCAACGCCACGATTGCCGAAACGATCGCCGCATCGTCGCTGTCCTGCTCCAGGTCGCGGACGAACCCGCGGTCGATCTTCAGCTCGTTGGCCGGCAGGCGCTTGAGATACATCAGGCTGGAATAACCGGTACCAAAGTCATCGATGGACAGGTCCACGCCCATGTCGGACAGGCGCTGCAGCACCGTCAGGCTGGCATCGGCGTCGTGCATGGCGGTGGTTTCGGTAATTTCCAGGGTCAGGCAGTTGGCTGGCAGGCCGGTCTGCTGCAACGCCCGGGCCACGCTCTCGACCAGCCCGGCATGGCAAAACTGGATGGCTGACAGGTTCACGGCCATGCGCCAGTCCTGATACCCCTGGTCCAGCCACTGACGCATCTGCCGGCAGGCCTCGATCAACACCCACTCACCGATAGGGATGATCAGGCCGGTCTTTTCCGCCAGCCCAATGAAGCGATCGGGCAGCAGCAGGCCCTGCTGCGGATGTTCCCAGCGCAACAAGGCCTCGGCGCCGATCGGCTGGCAAGCCTGGGCGTCGAACTTGGGCTGGTAGTGCAGGCGGAACTGGCGCAGCTCCAGCGCCTGGCGCAAGTCCTGCAGCAGTTGCAGTTGCTGGCGGGCGTTGCTGTTCATCGACGCGTCGAAGAAGCTGTAGCCGTTCTTGCCGGCGCTCTTGACGTGGTACATGGCGGCGTCGGCATTGCGCAGCAACTCGTGCTGGTCCTGGCCGTTACCCGGGTACAGGACGATGCCCAGGCTCGCCGACAGCTGCAGGTCATGCTCGGCCACGCGGAACGGCCGCGATACCAGGTTGACCTGCTTCACCGCCACGTCCACGGCATCGTTCGGCTCCTGCAATTCCACCAACAACACGAATTCGTCACCGCCAATGCGCGCCAGCGTGTCCTGGCTGTGCAGGTGACCGCGCAGGCGGGCCGCAACGGCCTTGAGCAGCAGATCGCCGATGTGGTGGCCGAAGGCATCGTTGACCGGCTTGAAACCGTCCAGGTCGATGAACATCAAGGCAAAGCAACCGCCCTGCTCCGCCACCTTGGCGATGGCCTGTTCGATGCGGTCGGCCAGCAGGGTACGGTTGGGCAGGTCGGTGAGGGTGTCGTGCAGGGCCAGCTGGGTGAGTTCCTGGTTGGCCAGGGTCAGCGAACGGGCCAGCTCGGCGGTGCGCGCTTCGAGGCGGGCATCCAGCACCGAGGTGAGCAAGGCCACGGCCAGCACCGCCAGGGTGGTGATCAGCACCAGGTAGACCAGGCCATCGCCCTGCAAGCCGCCACCCGCCAGCGCGCCGCAAAAGCTGCCTTCGGGGAAATTCGCCGCGGCCATGCCGGTGTAGTGCATACCGACGATGGCAATCCCCATCACTACCGCCGCCACACCACGGATCTGCCGGACGTAGGGCGTGTGCGTACGCAGGCGGAAGGCAATCCACAAGGCCGCTGCCGAGGCGCCCACGGCGATCAGCAACGAGGCGCCGAACAGGCTCGGGTCATAGTCGATGCCTGGCAGCATGCGCAGCGCCGCCATGCCGGTGTAGTGCATGCAGGCAATGCCGGCCCCCATCACCAGCGCACCGAAGCCCAGCTGCAACATCGGCAGGCTCGGCTGGCTGACCAGCCACAGGGCAAAACCCGAAGACATTACCGCAATCAGCAGCGAAAACGCCGTCAGGCCCAGGTCATAGCCCAGCTCGATAGGCAGGCTGAAGGCGAGCATGCCGATGAAATGCATCGACCACACACCGATGCCCATGGCCAGTGCGCCACCCCCCATCCACAGCAACGCCGCGCGGCCCTTTGCCGTGGCGATGCGACCGGTCAGGTCAAGGGCGGTATAGGACGCCAGAATCGCCACGCACAGCGAAATCAACACCAGCGAAGAGGAGTAGCTACCGGTCAGCATTGGAAGGTACCAGCGACGGGCCAGGCCCGGAAAAAGCTGACGATTGTACTCAAGCTTAGGCGAAACGCACGGGGTTTTTGCGCCCGGCGAACGCCAGCAGATCAGTCCTGCCTGGCGAACGCCTGCCCGGCGTCCCAGCCCCCGCCCAACGCGGCGATCAGTTGCACGCTGGCCACCAGACGCCCTTGCAGCAGGTTCAACACACTGCGCTCGTTGCTCAATGCCGTGGTCTGCACATTCACTACATCCAGGTAGCCGATCAGCCCAGCGCGGTACTGGTTCTCGGTCAGGCGCAGCGACTCGCGAGCAGCATCCAGCGCTTCCTGGCGCACCACCGCTTCATCGCCATACACCTTCAACTGTACCAACAGGTTCTCCACTTCCTTGAAGCCGTCGAGCACGGTCTGGCGATACTGCGCCACGGTCTGGTCGTACACCGCCACCGTGCGGTCCACCTCGGCGCTGCGCTTGCCGGCGTCGAACAGGGTCAGCGTCAGCTGCGGGCCCACCGACCAGTAGCGGTTGGGCAGCTCGATCCAATTGTTGAAGCTGCTGCTGGAATAGCCACCACTCATGCTCAGGCTGAGGTCGGGGAAATATGCCGCGCGTGCCACACCGATGTTGGCGTTGGCAGCCATCACATTGCGTTCGGCGGCGGCGATGTCCGGGCGCCGCTCGAGCAACTGCGAAGGCAGGGACACCGGTATCTGCGGCAGCGCCGGTATGCTCTTGCTGTCGGCCAGGGCAAACTCGGCCGGCGTCTTGCCCAGCAACACGGCGATGGCGTTCTCAAATTGCGCGCGCTGCCAGGCCAGGTCGATCAGGTCGGCCTGGGTGGTTTTCAGCTGGGTACGCGCCTGGGCCACCGCATCCGCGCCGGCAACGCCCGCGCGGTACTGGTTCTGGTTCATCCGCAGCGAACGTTCATAGGCGGCCACGGTGGCTTCGAGCAGGCGCTTCTGCTCGTCGATCACCCGCAACTGCAGGTAGTTCTGCACCAGTTCCGACTGCTGGCTGAGGCGGATCGAGGCCAGGTCGGCCAGGCTGGCCTCGGCACTGGCCTGGTTGGCATCGAGGGTCTCGCGCAGCTTGCCCCAGAGGTCGATTTCCCAGCTGACACCGAGCTGGGCGTTATAGGTGTTGCGAATGCCGCTGCTGTTGTTGGACAGGCTCGAACTGGAGCTGCCGGTGCCCTGGGCCGAGCGGTTCTTGCCGACACTCAGGTCGAGGCTGGGGAACAGTGCCGCGCGGCTGCTGCGCACCAGCGCCTGGGCCTGGCGATACTGGGCCTCGGATTGCGCCACCGTCTGGTTGCTGCGGTTCAGTTCCTCGACCAGCGCATTGAGCCCGGCATCGCCGTAGATCTCCCACCAGGCCCCGCGGGCGATGGCATCGGACGGCGTGGCCTGGGTCCAGCCTTCGGCGTGCTTGAACTGCGCCGTGCCGCTCATCGCGGGGCGCTGATAATCCGGGCTCAGGGTGCAGGCACTGAGCAAGGCCACGCACAACCCGGCAGCGAGCAGGTGTGAGCCACGCGCACGCGCCAGCACTTGCAGGGTTCGGTGAAGCGGGGTGTGGGCAAAAGTCATAGCGGGGTATCCAGGGCGGCGTCGCTGCGCACGCCGCGCCAACGGTTGAAACGATGACGCAGGCGGTCCAGGTACAGGTACACCACTGGCGTCGTGTAAAGGGTGAGGACCTGGCTGAACACCAGCCCTCCGATGATGGTCAGGCCCAGCGGCTGGCGCATTTCCGCGCCTTCGGCACTGCTCAGCAGCAGCGGCAAGGCACCGAGGATGGCCGCCAGGGTGGTCATCAGGATCGGCCGCAGGCGCAGCAGGCAGGCACGGCGGATCGACGCCTCCGGGGACAGGCCCTGGTGACGTTCCAGTTGCAAGGCCAGGTCGATCATCAGGATCGCGTTCTTCTTCACCACGCCAATCAGCAGGAACAAGCCCAGTAGCGAGATCAGGCTGAACTCGCCACCCGTGACGTACAGCGCCAGCAAGGCGCCGACGCCAGCCGAGGGCAGTGTCGACAGGATGGTCAGCGGGTGAATGTAGCTTTCGTAGAGGATACCCAGCACCAGGTACACCAGCACCAGCGCGCCCAGGATCATCAGCGGCTGGCCTTGCTGGGTCTTGGCGAAGGCATCGGCACTGCCACCGAGCCTGGCAATCACTTCCTCCGGCAGGCCCAGCTTGGCCACCGCGCGCTCCAGCGCCACCATGGCCTGGTCGGGGCTGTAGCCTTCGGCGATATCGAAGGCGATGCTTTCGGCGGCGAACTGGCCTTCGTGGCTGACCCGGTCGTTGGCCAGACTGTTCTGGTAATGGGCGATAGTCGACAGGGGCACGCGGGCACCGTCGGCGGTGATCACCTGCACCTGTTCCAGCGTGCTCGGGTCCCAGGCGTACTTGCGGTTGATCTCCAGCACCACCTGGTACTGGTTGAGGCTGTCGTAGATGGTGGAGATCTGCCGCTGGCTGTAGGCGTTGTTCAACACGCTGGTGACCATGTCCATGTCGATCCCCAGGCGCTTGGCCTGGTCACGGTCGACCACCAGGGTGACCTGCTGGGTGCCGGCACCGTCACGGGCGTCGATGGCGGTCAGTTGCGGCAGGGCACGCAGTGCCGCCACCACCTTCGGGAACCATTCGCGCAAGGCGGCCAGGTCGCCGCTTTGCAGGCTGTACAGATACTGCGACGAGGTCTGGTCGCGACCGCCGCCGCCCAGTTGCAGGTCCTGGTCGGCCATCAGGAACAGGCGCCCACCCGGGACCTTGGGCATTTCCTTGCGCAGGCGCTCGATGACCTTCTGCGCGTCGATCTTGCGCTGGCTGATCGGCTTGAGGCGGACCAGCACCACGGCGTTGTTGGTGCCGCTGTTGCCGCCGATGAAGCCGGCCACGCTCTGCACTGCCGGGTCGGCCAGCAAGGCGCGGCGGTAGGTTTCCATTTTCGGCTGCATCACGCCGAACGACAGGCCGTCGTCGCCGCGGATGAAGCCTATCAGCTGGCCGGTGTCCTGCTGCGGCATCAGCGTCTTGGGCACGACCACGTACAGGGCGATGTTGAGGCCGATGGTGGCCAGCAGGCTGATCAGGGTCAGGCGCTTGTGGCGCAAGGCCCAGCCAAGGCTGCGGTCATAGGCATCGACCATGCGCTGGTGCAGCTGGTCGCTCCAGCGTTGCAGGCGGCTCTGCTCGGCCCGGTGTGGCTGCAGCCAGCGGGCGCAGAGCATCGGCGTGAGGGTCAGCGATACCACCAGCGACACGATGATCGCCGCCGCCAGGGTGATGGAGAATTCCTGGAACAGGTTGCGCACGATGCCGCCCATGAACAGGATCGACACGAATACCGCCACCAGCGAGACGTTCATCGACAGCAGCGTAAAGCCCACTTCCCGGGCCCCGAGGTAGGCTGCCTTCATCGGTGGCTGGCCGTCCTCGATATGCCGGGAGATGTTTTCCAGCACCACGATGGCATCGTCCACCACCAGCCCGGTGGCCAGGATCAGCGCCATCAGCGACAGGTTATTGAGCGAGAAGCCACACAGGTACATGACCGCGAAGGTCCCCACCAGCGACACCGGCACGGCCAGGCTGGGGATCAGCGAGGCGCGCAGGCTGCCGAGGAACAGGTAGACCACCAGGATCACCAGCACCACGGCAATCAGCAAGGTGTGCTCGGCCTCCTTCAGGGTAGCCTTGATCACCGGCGAGCGGTCCATCGCCACGTTGAGTTGCACGCTGGCCGGCAGCAGCGACTGCAGGGCTGGCAGTTGCGCCTTGATCTGGTCCACGGTTTCGATGATGTTGGCGCCGCTCTGGCGGTTGACCACCAGCAGTACCGCACTCTGGTCATTGAAGAAACCGCTGTTGTAGCGGTTCTCGACGCCATCGGTGATGGTCGCCACATCGGCCAGGCGCAGGATGGTGCCGTTCTGCTGGCGGATCACCACCGGCTCGTAGTCCCTGGCGCTTTCCAGCTGGTCGTTGGCCCGCACCTGCCAGTTACGCTCGGCATCCTCGACAAAGCCCATGGGCCGGCGCTGGTTGGCGTTGGATACCGCCGTGCGCACCTCGTCCAGCGACACGCCGTACTGGTTGAGCAGTTGCGGTTCCACAGCAATCCGCACCGCCGGCAGCGAACTACCGCCGATCTGCACCTCCCCTACTCCCGGCACCTGTGCCAGGCTTTGCGCCAGGATGGTATCGGCCAGGTCGTACAACTGGCCTTTCTGCAGCACATCCGAGGTCAGCGACAACACCATGATCGGCGCTTGCGACGGGTTGATCTTCTTGTAGGTGGGCATGCTGCGCATGCCGCTGGGCAACAGGTTGCGGGTGGCGTTGATCGCGGCCTGCACCTCGCGCGCTGCACCGTCGATGTCGCGGCCCATCTCGAAGCCGATGATCACCCGCGTGGAGCCCTGGTTGGAGCTGCTGGTCAGGGTGGTCACACCGGCGATGCTGCCCAGCTTGCGCTCCAGCGGCGTGGCCACGGTGGAGGCCATCACCTCGGGGCTGGCGCCAGGCAGGTTGGCCGATACCACGATCACCGGGAAATCCATCTGCGGCAACGGTGCCACCGGCAGCAGGCCGAAGCTGACCCCGCCCAGCAGCATGATCGCCAGGCTCAGCAGCATGGTTGCCACCGGGCGACGGATGAACGGGCCGGACAGGTTCATGCCTGGGCCTGCGTGGCATCGGTGGCCGGGCGCCAGCGACGGGCCAGGCGGTCGAAGTACAGGTAGATGACCGGGGTGGTGAACAGCGTCAGCACCTGGCTGACCAGCAACCCGCCGACCATCACCAGGCCCAGCGGCTGGCGCAGCTCGGCACCGGAACCGGTGGCGAACATCAGCGGCACGGCGCCGAACAGCGCAGCCAGGGTGGTCATCAGGATTGGCCGGAAGCGCAACAGTGCCGCCTGGTAGATCGCATCGCGTGGGCTCATGCCCTGCTGGCGCTCGGCCTCGAGGGCAAAGTCGATCATCATGATCGCGTTCTTCTTGACGATGCCGATCAGCAGGATGATGCCGATGATGGCGATCATGCCCAGGTCATTGCCGCTGATGAGCAACGCCAGCAAGGCCCCGACCGCTGCCGACGGCAGGGTGGAGAGGATGGTCACCGGGTGGATGTAGCTTTCGTACAGCACGCCCAGCACGATGTACATGGTCACCACCGCCGCCAGGATCAGCAGCAAGGTGCTCGACAGCGACGCCTGGAAGGCCTCGGCGGCCCCCTGGAAGCGGGTCTGCACGCCCAGCGGCATGCCGATGTCTTGTTGTACCTGCTCGATCACCTGCACCGCTTCGCCCAGCGACGCCCCGTGAGCCAGGTTGAACGACAGGGTCACCGCCGGGAACTGGCCGATATGGGAAATGGCCAACTGGGCCTGGCGCTGCTCGATCCGAGCCAGCGCCGACAGGCGCACCTGGCCGCCATCGGCGGCCTTGACGTGGACCGACTCCAGCGCCTGCGGGCCGATGACCGCGGCGTCTTTCGACTGCAGCACCACACGGTACTGGCTGGCCTGGGTGTAGATGGTGGAAATCTGCCGCTGGCCGAACGCGTCGTACAAGGCGTTGGTGATCTGCGACACGCTGATTCCCAGGCGGCTTGCCATGTCGCGGTCAATGACCAGGTAGACCTGCAAGCCCTTGTCCTGCAGGTCACTGGCCACATCGGCCAGTTCCGGGCGTTGCTGCAGCGCCTGCACCAGCTTGCCGCTCCACTGCGCCAGCAGGTCGGCATCCGGTGACGACAGGCTGAACTGGTACTGGGTACGGCTGACCCGATCCTCGATGCTCAGGTCCTGCACCGGCTGCATGAACAGGCGGATCCCCACCAGGCGATCGAGTTGCGGCTGCAGGCGGCTGATCACTTCGCTGGCGCTGACATCGCGCTCGCCATGCGGCTTGAGGTTGATCAGCAGGCGGCCACTGTTGAGCGTGGCGTTGTCGCCATCGACGCCGATGTAGGACGACAGGCTCTGCACCGCCGGGTCCTGCAGGATCACCTTGCTCAAGGCCTGCTGGCGCTCGCTCATGGCGGCGAACGAGGTGGCCTGCGGCGCCTCGGAAATGCCCTGGATCACCCCGGTGTCCTGCACCGGGAAGAAGCCCTTGGGCACCACCATGTACAGGAACACGGTGAGCGCCAGGCTGGCCACGGCCACCAACAAGGTCAGCGGCTGGTGCCTGAGTACCCACTGCAAGGCACTGCCGTAGTGCCTGATCAGCCAGTCGATCCAGGCGCCACTGGCGCGGTAGAAACGGCCCTGCTCTGCAGGCTCCGGCTCACGCTTGAGCAGGCGCGCGCACATCATCGGCGTGAGGGTCAGCGACACCACCAGGGAAATCAGGATGGCCACCGCCAGGGTGATGGCGAACTCGCGGAACAGGCGGCCGACCACATCGGCCATGAACAGCAGCGGAATCAGTACCGCAATCAGCGAGAAGGTCAGCGAAACCAGGGTGAAGCCGATCTGCCGGGCACCCTTGAGCGCCGCCTGCATCGGTGTCTCGCCCTCCTCGATGTGCCGGGAGATGTTCTCCAGCATGACGATGGCGTCGTCGACCACGAAGCCGGTGGCGATGGTCAGCGCCATCAGCGTCAGGTTGTTGACCGAGAAGCCGGCCAGGTACATCACGCCGAAGGTTCCGATCAGCGACAGCGGCACGGCAATCGACGGGATGATGGTGGCGCTGAAACGGCGCAGGAAGACAAAGGTGACCATCACCACCAGGGCGATGGCCAGCAGCAACTCGTGCTGCACGTCCTTGACCGCGGCACGGATGGTCTGGGTGCGGTCGGTCAGCACCGAGACGTCGAGGCCGGCCGGCAGGTTGTCGGTGATCGATGGCAACAGGTCCTTGATCCGGTCGACCACTTCGATGACGTTGGCGCCCGGCTGGCGCTGGATGTTCAGCAGCACCGCATGGTTGTCATTGGCCCAGGCGGCCAGCCGTTCGTTCTCCGCGCCATCGACGATTTCGGCGACGTCCTTCAGGCGCAGCGGTGCCCCGTTGTTGTAGGCCAGGATCAGGTTGGCGTACTCCTCGGGAGAGCGCAGCTGGTCGTTGGCATCAAGCATCGATACCCGGGTCGGCCCGTCGAAGTTGCCCTTGGGCTGGTTGACGTTGGAGGCGCCGACCAGGGTGCGCACGTCATCCAGGTTCAGGCCGTTGGCAGCCAGGGCATCGACATTGACCTTGATCCGCACCGCCTGGCGCTGACCACCGGCGATGCTGACCATGCCCACGCCACTGATCTGCGCGAGCTTCTGCGCCACGCGGGTGTCGACCAGGTCGTTGAGCTTGGGCAACGGCATGGTCTTGCTGGAAATGGCCAGGGTCAGCACCGGCGTGTCGGCCGGGTTGACCTTGTTGTACACCGGTGGCGCCGGCAGGTCGCTGGGCAACAGGTTGCTGGCGGCATTGATCGCGGCCTGCACCTGCTGCTCGGCAACGTCCATGTTCATGTCGAGGTTGAAGCGCAGGGTCAGCACCGAGGCGCCGCCGGAGCTGGTCGAGGCCATCTGTTGCAGGCCCGGCATCTGCCCGAACTGGCGCTCCAGCGGTGCAGTGACGGCGCTGGTCATGACCTGCGGGCTGGCGCCGGGGTACAGGGTCATGACCCGGATGGTCGGGTAATCCACCTGCGGCAAGGCGGAAACCGGCAGCAGCTTGTAGGCGATCAGGCCGGCCAGGACGATGGCCAGCATGCTCAGCGTGGTGGCGACCGGGCGCAGGATGAACAGGCGCGAGAGGTTCATGCGCCGGCCTTGCCTGCTGCCTGACCGGGCTGGGCTTCACCGGCCTGCGCCGAGCCCTTGGCCTCCTGCCCCTGCAGCTGCTGGCCGGGGCTGGTCGGCACTTGCGAGCTGTCTTCGACCACTTCCACCTTGGTGCCTTCGCGCAGCCGGTCGGTGCCTTCCAGCACCAGGCGCTCACCGGCCTTGAGGCCTTCGAGGATGACGCTGTGCTCGCCGTCGCTGGCCCCCACCTTGAGCTTGCGCACGTTCACCGTGCTCTGCTCGTTGACCACGTAGGCGAAGGTGCCATCGTTGCCGAACTGGATGGCTGCCGCCGGCGCCAAGGTCACCTGCTTGAGGGTGTCGGCGAGCAGGCGCACGTTGACGAACTGGTTGGGGAACAGGGCCAGGTCCTTGTTCTCGAAGCGGCCCTTGAACTTGAGGGTGCCAGTGGTGGTGTCGATCTGGTTGTCGATGCTGCCCAGCACGCCGGTGGACTGCAGTTTGCTGTCGCTGCGGTCCCAGGCCTCGACCGGCAGGCTGGCGCCGCTGCGGTAGCGCTCCAGCACCGTGCTCAGCTCGGTTTCCGGCAGGGTGAAGGCGACGCTGATCGGTTCGGTCTGGGTGATCACCACCAGCGCGGTGGTGTCGTTGGCCGCCACCAGGTTGCCCAGGTCGAGCTGGCGCAGGCCAACGCGGCCGTTGATCGGCGCACGGATCTGGGTGAACTCGAGGTTCAGGCGGGCGTCGTTGACCTGCGCCTGGTTGGTCTTGACCAGCCCCTGGAACTGCGCCACCTGCGCTTCGGCAGTGTCGAGGGTCTGCTTGGCGATACTGTCCTCGGCGTACAGGCCTTTATAGCGGGCCAGATCAACCTGGGCGTTCTTCAGCTGCGCCTGGTTCTGCGCCAGGGTGCCTTCGGCCTGTTGCAGAGCGATGCGGTAGGGGCGCGGGTCGATCTCGGCGAGCAGGTCGCCGGCCTTGACCTGCTGGCCTTCCTTGAAGTGGATCTTCACCAGCTCGCCGGCCACGCGGCTGCGCACGTTCACCGTATTGGTCGCGGTAACCGTGCCCAGGGCCTTGTAGTACAGCGGGAAATCGCCCACCCGCACCGGCTCGACACGCACCGGTACCGGGTCGCTGGAGCCGCCGAAGCCCGGGCGGCCGCCCATCATGCCCATGCCCGTGCCCTTGCCGGCGCGCCCGCCACTGCTGTCCTTGTGCGCAGGCGTCGCTGCCGGCCACAGCCACCAGGCCAGGGCAGCCACCAGCAGCAGGATCAGCAGGCCGACGAGCCAGCGACGGGGGGAACGGGAATTGGGCGCTTGCATGGGTTGAACGAACCTTGTTCGGAATGACGACTTGGGGAGGATGAAACGATAAGCACTGGCATCGCTTTAGCAAAGGGCCTTTACCAGAGGTTTACCTTTGCCTGACGTTGCCAAAACCCTGAACTTTAAATGAAAACGGCCCGGAACGCGTTCCGGGCCGTTTACAGGGTGTTACCTGGAGCGGTGGCGGGCTGGAAAGTTCCGTTGCCTGTACCGCCCCCAGAGGGAAATTACTTCAGTACAGCCAGCGCCGCATCGTAGTTCGGCTCGTCGGCGATTTCGCCAACCAGCTCGCTGTGCAGCACCTTGTCGTTCTCGTCCAGCACCACCACGGCGCGGGCAGCCAGGCCGGCCAGCGGGCCGTCGGCGATGGCAACGCCGTAGTTGTCGAGGAACTCGCGGCCACGCAGGGTCGACAGGTTCTTCACGTTGTCCAGGCCCTCGGCGCCACAGAAGCGGGCCTGGGCGAACGGCAGGTCGGCGGAAATGCACAGCACCACGGTGTTGTCCAGTTTGTTGGCCTGGGCGTTGAACTTGCGCACGGAAGTGGCGCAGGTCGGGGTATCGACGCTAGGGAAAATGTTCAGCACCTTGCGCTTGCCGGCGTAGTCCTGCAGCGACTTGTCGGCCAGGCCTTCACCGACCAGGGAGAAGGCCGGAGCCTGGGCGCCGGCCTGTGGCAGGTTGCCGTTGACCTGAACCGGGTTGCCTTTGAGAGTCACTTGAGCCATGACGAATTCCTTATGCGGGGGTTTGAAAAGGACACTGAGTTAAGCATGAAGGCGGTCGGGTGCCTATGGGGCAGGTGAAATTGTTCTATTGCCTGACAAAACTTGTGGACAAAAAAATGCCCGGGTAGCGACAAACGCCCCGGGCATGCTTCATCGCCTGCAGTGCATCAGCTCACCAGGCCGTACACCACCGAGGTCAGCGCAACCAGGCCGACCACCACGACGAACAGGTTGGACGCCGCACCGCTGTACTTGCGCATCGACGGTACCCGGCGGATGGCATACATCGGCATCAGGAACAGCAGCACCGCGATGATCGGGCCGCCCAGCGACTCGATCATGCCGAGGATGCTCGGGTTGAGGGTGGCCACGATCCAGCACACCACCAGCATCAGCGCAGCTACCACACGGTCCAGGGCCTTGGCCCCCGGGCGCGCGCCAGTCTTGCTGATGATGCCCTTGAGGCCTTCGCTGGCACCGATGTAGTGGCCGAGGAAGGACTTGGCGATGGCCACGAAGGCAATCAGCGGCGCGGCGAAGGCGATGGTCGGGTTGCTGAAGTGGTTGGCCAGGTACGACAGGATCGACAGGTTCTGTGCCTTGGCCTCGGCCAGCTGGGCGCTGTTCAGGGTGAGCACGCAGCTGAACACGAAGAACAGCACCATCAGCACCATCAACAGGTGTGCGCGCCGCAGGATCTGGCCGCTGCGCTCATCGGCGTGCTCGCCGTAGCGGCGTTTCTGGTCAACGGCAAAGGCCGAGATGATCGGCGAGTGGTTGAACGAGAACACCATCACCGGGATCGCCAGCCACACGGTATGCAGGAACGCCGATGCCGGCGGTACCTGGTGGGCGCCATCGAGGATGCCGCCGGTCCAGTGCGGGACCAGGTACAGGCCCAGCAGCCCCAGGGCGACGATGAACGGGTAGACCAGCAGGCTCATGACCTTCACCGTGGCCTGCTCGCCGCAACGCACGATGGCCAGCAGGCCGAGGATCAGCACGAACGACAGGATGGCCCGCGGCGGCGGCTCAAGGTGCAGCTGGTGCTCCATGAAGCTGGCCACGGTGTTGGTCAGCGCCACGCTATAGATAAGCAGGATCGGGAAGATCGCGAAGAAGTACAGCACGGTGATCGCGCCGCCGGCGGAGGCGCCGAAGTGCTCCTTGACCACCTCCGTGATGTCGCCACCCGCGCGCCCCGAGAGGACGAAGCGGGTCAGCCCGCGGTGGGCAAAATAGGTCATCGGGAAGGCCAGCGCGGCCAGGATCAGCAGCGGCCAGAAGCCGCCGAGGCCCGCGTTGATCGGCAGGAACAGGGTTCCGGCGCCGATGGCTGTGCCGAACAGGCCCAGCATCCAGGTGGTGTCGTGACGCGACCAGCTGCCGAGGGTGGCGGGGGTCGATTCTGCAAAGCGTTGTTCAACGCTCGGGGCCTGCTCATTCATTCCGGGTGAAGCTCCACTCGCAAGACTGCAACAGGCTGAGAATGGCGGACTAGACGTTCCGCCCAACTCAACCGGGAAAGAGGGGCGCGATTGTGCACGGAAAGGTTGCACTTGCGAAGCCCTATCCGAGGGACGGTTGCACTTGTCTTTACAAGCGGGTTGTGCCTACAGGCTGGAGGGGATTGTGCAGGAGCGGCCTTGTGTCGCGATGGGCCGCGACGCGGCCCCGGCAATATTTGCGGCGAAGCTGCAAAATGTGGGGCGCTGTGCGCCCCTATCGCGACACGAGGCCGCTCCTACAAGGGCGCGTCGTCCTGGGAGAAGGGTTACTTCTGGACCGCAGCGAAGGCTTCGGCAACCCGTTGCAGGTTGGCCGGGCGCAGGCCGGACATGCACACGCGGCCGCTGTCGATCAGGTACACCCCGAACTCGTCACGCAGGCGGCGTACCTGCTCGACGCTGAAGCCGGTGTAGCTGAACATGCCGCGCTGACGCAGGAAGAACTGGAAGTCCTGGCCTGGCAGCAGCACTGCCAGGGCATCGACCAGCGCCTGGCGCATGTCGAGGATGCGCTTGCGCATCACTTCGACTTCCGCCGCCCACTGGGCATTCAGGCCGGCATCGCCGAGCACACCAGCGACCAGCTGGGCACCGAAGTTGGGCGGGCTGGAGTAGTTGCGGCGCACGGTGGCCTTGAGCTGGCCGAGCACGCTCTGGGCGGTGGCCTCGTCGTCGCAGACCACCGACAGGCCACCGACGCGCTCGCCATACAGCGAGAAAATTTTCGAGAACGAGTTGCTGACCAGGCACGGCACGCCGGCGCGGGCCATTTCGCGGATGGCATAGGCATCTTCCACCAGGCCTTCGGCGAAGCCCTGGTAGGCGATGTCGAGGAACGGGATCAGCTGGCGCGCCTTGACCACTTCGACCACTTGCTGCCACTGCTGCTGGTCCAGGTCGGCCCCGGTCGGGTTGTGGCAGCACGGGTGCAGCAGCACCACGCTGTTGGCCGGCAGGGTTTGCAAGGTGGCCAGCATGCCGTCGAAGTCCACGCCACGGCTGGCCTGGTCGAAGTACGGGTAGGTGTGCACCTTGAAACCGGCGCCTTCGAAGATGGCGCGGTGGTTGTCCCAGGTCGGGTTGCTGACCCAGACTTCGGATTGCGGGAAGTAGCGCTTGAGGAAGTCGGCACCAACTTTCAGCGCACCGGAACCGCCCACGGTCTGCACGGTGGCCACCCGGCCAGAGGTCACGGCCGGGTGATCGGCCCCGAACAGCAGCGCCTGGATGGCCTGGCGGTAGCTGGCCAGGCCTTCCATCGGCAGGTACAGCGAAGCTTCATGGTCCTGGCCGGCGATGCGTTTTTCCACCGCATCCACAGCCGCCAGTTGCGGCACCACGCCGGCCTCATCGTAGTACAGGCCGATACTCAGGT
>MTEX01008081.1_pt2 | contig 17910 bp, 15 predicted proteins | sample 1042691 | NCBI WGS metagenome assembly MTEX01 (sample SAMN06185810, study PRJNA358809) | soil metagenome | isolation source: soil biostimulated with molasses as carbon source | place: India | collected 2015-05-23
GCGGCGGGAGCAAACACCCTGTCCTTATATCTGTTCTCCAGGTGTTCCGGGGCCTTTGACTTATTGACAGGTTTTGCTGTCGGGCGTTGTTCGGGCTTGGTGGTGGTTGTTGCTTTTGCGTTGCGCTGGCTACCAGGTTTTATCGGGATCATCCCTTTCGTGCCGAAACCAGCCAGCGCTGCGAAGTTGTTTTGGTAGTGGCCGACAGCGGCATGCCAGAGCCAGTCATCACCATTCCATGTTACACGTAATGCCTGCGCGATGTAGTTCGAGTCAGACTCAGGTGTCGCGGGCGTGATGAACTGGAACGCCTGTTCATCCAGCCCGGGATCTTCAATTGCGACGAAGCCTGGATCGGACTCCCAGACACCTTTGGCGTCCATCCTTGCAAAAAAATCAAACTCCTCTCCATTGATCGTAACGCCGCCGGCCCAAGCAATACGGTGCGCTGAATCAGTTGTTGTCGAATGGACCGTGCCCGAAGACAAACTGCCTGGAGGAAATGGCAAATTGGCATAACCCTCAATGCCAAAGTCCGGATCCAGTTCGCCGGGGTTCTTTACATATTTACTCATGGTGATTGCTCCGTGGGTGGTGCGGAGCATCTTTCGCCACCGTACGCAAACGCGAAACTGGCAAATCTATCAGGGGGCTCACTACACGGCGGCCACATGGCTTGCTGCGTCTGGCAGATCCTGACTCTCTGCATTTCGCACTTTTCGGACTTTCTGGGCTCTATGCTTGGCCAGGCTGCACCGATCCCCGGTGCGGCCGCCGAATATCGACCCGGTGCCGATGGTTGCAAGCAATACCAAAATCCTTTCACGCCTGCTGCTGGTTGGCGCCTTCAGCTGCCTGTGCGCCTGCACCCAGGAGCAGGGGCGCGACATGCTCGATCAGCTCGGCAACGGCAAGCCCAGCGAGCTGTTCCAGACCAGCGTCGACCGCATGGCCACTCTGGCCATGCGCGACAACCTGCAGAGCCTGTACCTGTTGATGAACAAGCTGTACCTGCGCAACCCCAACCAGTGGAAGCTGTCCGGCTACGTCGACGCCGCCACCACCGAGCGGCAGATCCGCATCGCCATCGAACAACGCCAGCCGCTGCCGCAACTGGGCAAGCGCCGTGACCTGGCGGCCTTGAGTTATGCCCTGAGCCCGGAGTTCCGTGGCGATCGGGTAGGCGCGTTCATCTACGCCATCGGCAGCATGCTGATCACCGCGCATGGCGGGCGTACCGAGTTCTACATGACCGATACCATCGATCCGCTGTTCGTCAACAACGCTGCGCGCAACATCGAAAAAGCCACCTGGATGCTGAGCCAGCGACAAGATGCCAATGGGGAGCTGTTGCTGTTCTCCAATGAAATTTCCGAGGAAGGCAGCAACCTCAGCTTTGCCGTGGAGTTCGGCAAGATCGTGGCGCGCCTGGATTTGCTGGCCGAGCTGCTTGACGAACGCTATCGGCGGATTGGCCTGAACTACGCGCAGAGCCTGTTGTTGATGAACTTCCTGCCAGTACAGTGAGGGTGCAGCACTGAGCGTGCGATAACCGCACGCCCATGGCCGTCGGCTGTCCGCTATCCGCCCGGCCATTGCCGGCCGCGCATTGCCCATCCCCGGCCATTTTGCTTAAGTGGGGGCATTCACCGGTTGTCGCCTGCCCCCTGCGCCCACCAGCCGGCTCGATAGAATGACCGTGACGACCGCAATCACCGCCTGTCTGGCTGTAGGGCGCGGCGACCAGAACAACAACGATACCGAGTGCCTTGCCTATGGAAAGCCGCCTGCTGAGCGAGCGCAGTAGCGTGTTTCATCACGCCGACCCTTATGCGGTGTCCGATTATGTGAACCAGCATGTAGGCCAGCATTGCATCGGTCTGTCCCGTACCACCCATCCCCAGGCCAGCCTCAGCCACCGCAAGTTCGCCGAACTGGACCTGTGCCGCATCAGCTATGGCGGCAGCGTACGCGTCACCTCGCCAGCCCTGGAAACCATCTACCACCTGCAGCTGTTGCTCAACGGCAACTGCTTGTGGCGTGGGCCCAAGCGCGAGCAGCACCTGGTACCGGGCGAGCTGCTGCTGATCAACCCGGATGATCCGGTCGACCTGACCTATTCGGAAGACTGCGAGAAATTCATCCTCAAGGTGCCGGCCCGGCTGCTCGACTCGATCTGCGACGAACAGCGCTGGCAGCGGCCCGATGGCGGTGTGCGCTTCCTGCGCAACCATTATCGGCTGGATGAGCTGGACGGTTTCGTCAACCTGCTGGCGATGGTGTGCCATGAAGCGGAAGTGAGCGATTCGCTGCCAAGGGTACAGGGCCATTACAGCCAGATCGTCGCCAGCAAGTTGCTGACGCTGATGACTACCAATATCCGTCGCGAGCGCCTGGGTTCACCCGGAGCAAGCCTGGAACGAATCCTCGACTACATCGAACGCAACCTAAGGCTCGAACTTTCCGCCGAAGCGTTGGCAGAGCAGGCATGCATGAGCCTGCGCTCGTTGTATGCACTGTTCGACCGCCACCTGGGCACCACGCCCAAGCAGTATGTGCGCCAGCGCAAGCTGGCGCAGGTGCATGCCTGCCTGGGCGATGCCAGCTGCAGCGTGCGCAGCGTGACTGAACTGGCCATGGACTACGGCTTCCTGCACCTGGGGCGGTTTTCCGAGGTGTATCGGCAGCAGTTTGGCGAGCTGCCCTCGGAAACCTTGCGCAATCGGCGCTGAACCAGCCACTGCCTGCACAAAACGGATAGCACTGCGCACAAAGCGGATATTGCTGCCGCCTACCAATCCCTAACCTGACCAGGTCCAAACAATAACAAGGGAGACCCTGGCCATGTCCCTGGGATTCGACTACCTCAATGCCTTGCTCGAGGACGACCGTGAAAAGGGCATCTACCGCTGCAAGCGCGAGATGTTCACCGACCCACGCCTGTTCGATCTGGAGATGAAACACATCTTCGAGGGCAACTGGATCTACCTGGCCCACGAAAGCCAGATCCCCGAGAACAACGACTTCCTCACCCTGACCATGGGGCGCCAGCCGATCTTCATCGCGCGCAACAAGGACGGTGAGCTGAATGCCTTCCTCAACGCCTGCAGCCACCGTGGCGCCATGCTCTGCCGGCACAAGCGCGGCAACCGCTCCAGCTACACCTGCCCGTTCCACGGCTGGACGTTCAACAACAGCGGCAAGCTGCTGAAAGTTAAGGACCCAGGCAACGCCGGCTACCCCGCCAGCTTCAACTGCGATGGCTCCCACGACCTGACCAGGGTGGCGCGCTTCGAGTCGTACCGGGGCTTTCTGTTCGGCAGCCTGAAGGCCGACGTCAAACCGCTGGTCGAACACCTGGGCGAGTCGGCGAAAATCATCGACATGATCGTCGACCAGTCGCCACAAGGCCTGGAAGTGCTGCGTGGGGCCAGTTCGTATATCTACGAAGGCAACTGGAAGCTCACCGCGGAGAACGGCGCCGACGGTTACCACGTCAGCTCCGTGCACTGGAACTACGCCGCCACCCAGAACCAGCGCAAGCAGCGCGAGGCGGGCGAGGAGATCAAGACCATGAGCGCCGGGGCCTGGGCCAAGCAGGGCGGTGGCTTCTACTCCTTCGACCACGGCCACCTGCTGCTGTGGACCCGCTGGGCCAACCCGGAGGACCGCCCGGCCTACGAGCGCCGGGAGCAGCTGGCAGCCGATTTCGGCCAGGCGCGTGCCGACTGGATGATCGAGAACTCGCGCAACCTGTGCCTGTACCCGAATGTGTACCTGATGGACCAGTTCAGCTCGCAGATCCGCATCGCCCGGCCGATTTCGGTGAACAAGACCGAAATCACCATCTATTGCATCGCGCCGAAAGGCGAGAGCGCCGATGCCCGCGCCAAGCGCATTCGCCAGTACGAGGATTTCTTCAACGTCAGCGGCATGGCCACCCCGGACGACCTCGAAGAGTTCCGCTCGTGCCAGACCGGCTACGGCGGCGGCAGCGGCTGGAACGACATGTCCCGTGGGGCTGCGCACTGGGTGCAAGGCGCCGACGAGGCGGCCAGGGAGATTGCGCTGAAGCCGCTGTTGTCTGGCGTGCGCACCGAGGACGAAGGCTTGTTCGTGCTGCAGCACAAGTACTGGCAGGACACCATGATCCAGGCCCTGAAGGACGAACAGCAACTGATCCCCGTGGAGGCCGTGCAATGAGCCTGTATGACACCGTGCGCGACTTCCTCTACCGCGAGGCGCGCTACCTGGACGACGCCCAATGGGACCAGTGGCTGGAACTGTACGCCAGCGATGCCACTTTCTGGATGCCGAGCTGGGACGATGACGACACCCTGACCGAGGACCCGCAAAGCGAAATCTCGCTGATCTGGTATGGCAGCCGCGGCGGCCTGGAAGACCGCGTGTTCCGGATCAAGACCGAGCGTTCCAGCGCGACCGTGCCCGACACCCGCACCTCGCACAACATCAGCAACATCGAGATCGTCGGGCAGGCTGACGGGCTGTGCCAGGTGCGCTTCAACTGGCACACCCTGAGCTTCCGCTACAAGACCACCGACAGTTACTTCGGCAGCAGTTTCTACACCCTCGACCTGCGCGGCGAGCAGCCGCTGATCAAGGCCAAGAAGGTGGTGCTGAAGAACGACTACGTGCGCCAGGTCATCGACATCTACCACATCTGATCCAGGGTCTTGCGAGTACTGCCCGGTGCCTCCTGCGATGCGCCGTGGCCCGGCTCGCCCGCGAGGTGCAACATGAGCTACCAGATCGCACTGAATTTCGAAGACGGGGTAACCCGCTTCATCGAAGCCACCGGCCATGAAACCGTGGCCGATGCTGCCTACCGCCAGGGCATCAACATTCCGCTGGACTGCCGCGACGGCGCCTGCGGCACCTGCAAGTGCAAGGCCGAGTCCGGCCGTTACGAGCTGGGTGACAACTTCATCGAGGATGCCCTGAGCGCAGACGAAGTCGCCGAAGGCTACGTGCTGACCTGCCAGATGCGCGCGGCAAGTGACTGCGTGATCCGCATTCCGGCCTCGTCGCAGCTGTGCAAGACCGAGCAGGCCTGTTTCGAGGCCGCGATCAGCGCTGTGCGCCCGCTGTCGGCCAGTACCATCGCCCTGTCGCTCAGGGGTGAGGCCCTCAGCCGCCTGGCGTTCCTGCCCGGGCAATACGTCAACCTCAAGGTACCGGGCAGCGAGCAGAGCCGCGCCTATTCGTTCAGCTCGCTGCAGAAGGACGGCGAAGTCAGCTTCCTGATCCGCAACGTGCCGGGCGGGCTGATGAGCAGTTTCCTGACCAACCTGGCCAAGGCCGGCGACAGCATGACCCTGGCCGGGCCGCTGGGCAGCTTCTACCTGCGGCCAATCCAGCGCCCACTGCTGTTGCTGGCTGGTGGTACCGGCCTGGCACCGTTCACGGCAATGCTGGAGAAGATCGCCGAGCAGGGCAGCGAGCACCCGTTGCACCTTATCTACGGGGTGACCAACGACTTCGACCTGGTCGAGCTCGACCGCCTGCAGGCCTTGGCGGCGCGCATCCCCAACTTCACCTTCAGCGCCTGCGTGGCCAACCCTGACAGCCAATACCCACGCAAGGGTTACGTAACCCAGCACATCGAGCCGCACCACCTCAACGATGGCGATGTCGACGTGTACCTGTGCGGCCCGCCGCCGATGGTCGAGGCGGTGAGCCAGTACGTGCGTGAGCAGGGCATCACCCCGGCGAACTTCTACTACGAGAAGTTCGCGGCAGCGGCCTGACCGCTTCTTTTCATCGCAAGCAATACGCCAACCCTGTGGGAGCGGGCGTGCCCGCGAAGAGGCCAGCGAGTTCAACGACGTTGTCTGGCCGGATGCGTTCGCGCGCATGCCCGCTCCCACAGCTGCCATGGCGAACCGGAGAGATGGATATGAACAACAGATTCCAAGGCAAGGTCGCCCTGGTTACCGGCGCCGCCCAGGGCATCGGCCGTGGCGTGTGCTGGCGGCTCAAGGCCGAAGGCGCGCAAGTGGTCGCGGTAGACCGCTCCGAACTGGTCCACGAACTGGCCGGCGAGGGCATGCTCACCCTCACTGCCGACCTCGAACAGCATGCCGACTGCGCGCGGGTCATGGCCAGCGCGGTAGCCACCTTCGGCCGCCTCGACATCCTGGTCAACAACGTCGGCGGCACCATCTGGGCCAAACCGTTCGAGCATTACCAGGTGGAGCAGATCGAAGCCGAAGTGCGCCGCTCGCTGTTCCCCACCCTGTGGTGCTGCCACGCCGCCTTGCCCTACATGCTCGAACGCGGCAGCGGCGCCATCGTCAATGTCTCGTCCATCGCCACCCGCGGCATCAACCGCGTGCCTTACGGGGCGGCCAAGGGCGGTGTCAACGCGCTCACGGCTTGCCTGGCGTTCGAAACGGCCGGGCGCGGCATCCGGGTCAACGCCACCGCGCCCGGCGGCACTGAAGCGCCACCCCGGCGCGTGCCGCGCAACAACGCCGAGCAGACCGAGCAGGAACAGCGCTGGTACCAGCAGATCGTCGACCAGACCCTCGACAGCAGCCTGATGCACCGCTACGGCAGCATCGACGAGCAGGTGGGCGCAATTCTCTTCCTCGCTTCCGACGAGGCCTCGTACATCACCGGCGTGACCTTGCCGGTGGGGGGCGGCGACCTCGGCTGAGCAGTGCCCAGGGCAAAAAAGCTTTCTTTCACAACAAAAACAAGAGTGATAGCTGCCATGCGAACCCTAGACGTACACCCGATCATCGATAATGCGCGTTTTACCCGCTTCCACTGGATGGTCATGGCCTGGTGCGGCCTGCTGTTGATCTTCGACGGCTATGACCTGTTCATCTACGGCGTGGTCCTGCCGGTGATCATGAAGGCGTGGGGCCTGACCCCTTTGCAAGCGGGTGCACTGGGCAGCTATGCGCTGTTCGGCATGATGTTCGGCGCCCTGGCCTTCGGCAGCCTGGCTGATCGTATCGGGCGCAAGCAGGGGATTGCCATCTGCTTCGCCCTGTTTTCCACGGCGACCATCCTCAACGGCTTCGCCAGCAGCCCCAGCGAGTTTGGCATCTACCGCTTCATTGCCGGCCTGGGCTGCGGCGGGCTGATGCCCAACGCCGTGGCGCTGATGAACGAATACGCGCCCAAGCGCCTGCGCAGCACACTGGTGGCGATCATGTTCAGTGGCTACTCGCTGGGCGGCATGCTCTCGGCGGGCGTCGGTATCTTCATGCTGCCGCGTTTCGGCTGGGAATCGATGTTCTTTGCCGCTGCCGTGCCACTGCTGCTGTTGCCGGTGATTCTCCATTACCTGCCCGAATCGATCGGCTTCCTGGTGCGCCGCGGCCGTAGCGAAGAAGCGCGCAAGCTGCTCAAGCGCCTGGACCCGGATTGCGACGTGCAGGCCGATGACCTGTTGCAGGCGGCCGACCGCAAGGGCAACGGCGCGTCGGTGCTGGAGCTGTTCCGCAACGGCCTGGCGATCCGCACCCTGGCGCTGTGGCTGGCGTTCTTCTGCTGCCTGCTGATGGTCTACGCGCTCAGTTCCTGGTTGCCGAAGCTGATGGCCAGTGCCGGCTACAGCCTGGGCTCGAGCCTGTCGTTCCTGCTGGCCCTGAACTTCGGCGGCATGGCCGGGGCGATTCTCGGTGGTTGGCTGGGTGATCGCTACAACCTGGTCAAGGTCAAGGTGGCGTTCTTCATTACTGCTGCGCTGTCGATCAGCCTGCTGGGCGTCAACAGCCCGATGCCGCTGCTGTACCTGCTGATCTTCATTGCCGGCGCCACCACCATCGGCACGCAGATCCTGCTGTATGCCGGTGCCGCGCAGATGTACGGGCTGTCGGTGCGCTCCACCGGGCTGGGCTGGGCCTCGGGCATCGGCCGCAATGGCGCCATTGTCGGGCCGCTGCTGGGCGGTGCACTGATGGGCATCAACCTGCCGTTGCAACTCAATTTCATCGCTTTCGCCGTCCCGGGTGCGATCGCCGCACTGGCCATGGCCGTGCACCTGGCCAGCGGCCGGCGGCAGGCCCAGGCCCAGGCCGTTGCGGCGCAGGCCTGACCCGAACAGAACAAGACGAGGTAAACCATCATGGCCGTAAAAATTTCCCACACTGCCGAGCTCCAGCAGTTCTTCGAAGAGGCCGCCGGCCTGGGCAATGCTGCCGGCAGCCCGCGCCTGAAGCGTATCGTGCAGCGTGTGCTGCAGGACACTGCGCGGCTGATCGAGGACCTGGAGATCAGCGAGGACGAGTTCTGGCACGCCGTCGACTACCTCAACCGCCTGGGCGGGCGCGGCGAGGCCGGGCTGTTGGTAGCCGGGCTGGGCATCGAGCACTTCCTCGACCTGTTGCAGGATGCCAAGGACCAGCAGGCCGGCCTGGTCGGCGGCACACCCCGCACCATCGAAGGCCCGCTGTACGTCGCCGGCGCGCCGATCAGCGTAGGTGAGGCGCGCATGGACGATGGCAGCGAGGAGGGCGTGGCCACGGTGCTGTACCTGGAGGGCCGGGTGCTCGACCCGCAGGGCCGACCGCTGCCAGGCGCCACGGTTGACCTTTGGCATGCCAATACCCGCGGTACCTATTCGTTCTTCGACCAGCGCCAGTCCGCATACAACCTGCGCCGGCGCATCGTTACCGACGCCGAAGGGCGCTATCGGGCGCGCTCCATCGTGCCATCGGGCTACGGTTGCGACCCACAGGGGCCGACCCAGGAATGCCTGGACCTGCTCGGCCGCCACGGCCAGCGCCCAGCGCATGTGCACTTCTTCATCTCGGCGCCGGGGCACCGGCACCTGACCACGCAGATCAACCTGGCCGGCGACCAGTACCTGTGGGACGACTTTGCCTATGCCACGCGGGACGGCCTGGTGGGGGAGGTGATGTTCGTCGAAGGGCCGGGCGGGCGGCATGGCGAATTGAAGTTCGACTTCCAGTTGCAGCAGGCCCAGGGCGGCGCGGATGAGCAGCGCAGTGGGCGCCCGCGGGCCTTGCAGCAGGCCTGATCGAGCGGCTGTGCCAGCCCCACGGGTCAAGTACAGGCCTCGAACCTGCACGGTCCGGCGGGCGCGGGCACACCCACCAAGCCGCCAGCACAAAACAAGAGCCAGCCACCCAGGCCGGCCGCCGCCTTGCGAGAAGCGTCATGAAAACCTTGATCAAGGACAGCTCGCTGTCCGCCATCGTCGCCGGCTGCATCGCCACGATGATTTCTTATGCCGGCCCGTTGGTGATCATCTTCCACGCCGCCGAGGCTGCCGGCCTGTCCCAGCAGCAGCTGTCTTCGTGGGTCTGGGCGGTTTCCGTGGGCAGTGCCGTGCTCGGCGCGCTGCTCAGCCTGCGCTACCGGGAACCGGTGGTCATCGCCTGGTCCATCCCCGGTTCGGCGCTGCTGGTCACCGCCTTGCCGCAGCTTGGCCTGGAGCAGGCCGTGGGGGCCTATCTGGTGGCCAACCTGATCTTGCTGCTGATCGGTATCAGCGGGGCTTTCGACCGCATCATCGCGCACCTGCCGGGTTCCATTGCCGCCGGCATGCAGGCCGGCATCCTGTTCAGTTTCGGCATCGAAGTGTTCCGCGCCTTGCCGGTGCAACCGCTGCTGGTGCTGACCCTGTTCATCACCTACGTGCTGATGCGCCAGGTGCAGCCGCGCTACGCCGTGGCGGCGGTGTTGTGCGTGGGCACAGCCGTGAGCGTGGCCAGCGGTGCGTTGCGCAGCGAGGTGCTGGTGCTGCAACTGGCGACACCACAGTGGGTGGCCCCGCAGTTCAGCTTGACGGCGGTGTTCAGCCTGGCACTGCCAATGGTGCTGGTCGCCCTGACCGGGCAGTTCATGCCAGGCATGGCGGTACTGCGCAACGCCGGCTACCGCACCCCGGCCAGCCCGATCATCAGCGCCAGCGCCTTGGCAGGTGCCGTGCTCGCGCCGTTCGCTTGCCACGGGCTGAACCTGGCGGCAGTTACTGCCAGCCTGTGCACCGGCCATGAAGCCCACGAAAACCCACGGCGGCGCTACGTGGCGGCGGTCGCTGGCAGTGCGCTGTACCTGCTGCTCGGGGTCGCCGGGGCGAGCCTGATGTCGCTGTTCACCGCGTTTCCTGCCGCGCTGGTCGGCGCCCTGGCCGGGTTGGCCCTGTATGGCGCCATCAGCGAAGCCCTGGCCCGCAGCCTGGCCGCGCCGGCCGAGCGCGATGCCGGGCTGTTCACCTTCCTGGTCAGCGCTTCGGGGGTGACCTTCCTTGGCCTTTCAGCGGCGTTCTGGGGCTTGCTGTTCGGCCTGCTGGCCCACGCACTGCTTCGGTTATGCCAGCCAGGTGCCCGGGAGGTGCTGCGCCGTAACCCTTGAACCGCCGTGTTTCCAACGCTTTATCCATAAAAACAAGATCAAGAGAGCTTCGGAATGAACCACACCCCTTGCGTCGCCCTGGGCCTGACTTTGCTCAGCCAACCGTTGCTGGCCGCCGAAGGCGGCTTCTTCGCGGACTCGAAGGCCACCCTGAGCGCCCGTAATTACTACTTCAGCCGCGACTTCTCCGACATCGTCGGGGCCAACCGGCAATCCAAGGCCGAGGAGTGGGCCCAAGGTTTCATCCTCGATTTCAAGTCGGGATACACGCCCGGTACCGTCGGCTTTGGGGTGGATGCCCTGGGCCTGCTGGGCATCAAGCTCGACAGCAGCCCCGAGCGCACCAACACCGGCCTGTTGCCGGTGCATGGCGACGGCCGTGCCGCCGACGAATACAGCCGCCTGGCGCCGACCTTCAAGGCTCGCCTGGCGAAAACCGAACTGCGCGTCGGCGAACTGCAACCGAACCTGCCGGTGCTGACCTTCAGCGACATCCGCCTGCTGCCCCCGACCTACCAGGGGGCCAGCCTGAGCTCGGCGGATATCGACGGGCTGACCCTGCAGGCCGGGCACCTGAACAGCACCCACCTGCGCAACGAAGGCGGGGACGGCAAGATGAACGCCATGCTCGGCCATGTGCCGATGCGCCAGGCTGCCAGTGATGCCTTCAACTACCTGGGCGGGGACTATGCGTTCAATGCCAACCAGAGCAGTGTCAGCCTCTGGTATGGCCAGCTGGAGGACATCTACGCACAGGGCTTTGTCGGCTTCAAGCACAGCAAGCCTCTGGGCGACTGGGTGGTCGCGGCCAACCTGGGCTACTTCACGGCCCACGAGGATGGCGATGCGTTGCTGGGCGCTCTCGACAACCAGGCGTTCTTTTCGCTGTTCACGGCCCGCCATGGCGGGCACAGTTTCCACGTCGGCTACCAGGGTATCTATGGTGACAGCCCGTTCCCACGGGTATTCGCCAACATCTCGCCGCTGGGTAACGAGGTGCCGACCTACGAGTTTGCCTACACCGACGAACGCTCTTACCAGGTGCGCTATGACTACAACTTTGCCGCCATGGGCGTGCCGGGGCTGACCGCGACCGTGCGCTATATCAGCGGTAACAACGTCGACACCGGGCACGGATATGAAGGACGCGACCGCGAGCGAGACCTGGATATCGGCTATGCGCTACAGAGTGGGATGCTGAAGGGGCTGGGCATACGGGTACGCAATGCCATGGCACGGTCCAACTACCGCAGCGATATCGACGAGAATCGCCTGACGCTGGTGTACACCTGGCAATTGTTCTAGATCCCCGGTTTCGGAGAATCCTGTAGGCGCGGCCTTGCGCAGCCCACCGCGACGCAAGGCCGCTCCTGCACCTGGCTGGTGTATAACCTTCGAGATCCAGGAATTGCGCCTCGCGGTGGGTTGAGGGTAGCTTTCGGAAACCTAGCTTTCAGGAATGCCACCCGTGGACTCCATTACCCAAGCCGTACTCGGCGCCGCCCTGCAAGGTAGCGTGCTCGGCCGCCTCCAGGGCCGCCGTTCGCTACTGTATGGTGCGGCGCTGGCCACGCTGCCCGACCTGGACGTGATCATCCGCTACGCCGATCCGGTGTCGCAGATGACCTATCACCGCGGCTTTTCCCATTCACTGTTGGTGCTGACCGGGCTGGCCTGGCTGCTGGCCTGGCTGGTCAACCGCTGCTGGCCAGGCAAGGGCTACAGCATGCCCAGGCTGTTCCTGGCGTTCTGGCTGGTCCTGGTCACCCACCCGCTGCTCGATGCCTTCACGGTGTATGGCACGCAGTTGTTCTGGCCTTTGCAGACTACTCCGCAGAGCTGGGCTGCGGTCTTCATCATCGACCCGGTCTACACCCTGCCGCTGCTGGCGGCGGTGATCTACGCCAGCTGCAAAGGGCTGACCCGCAAGGCCACGCGGCTGCTGACCCTGGCCCTGCTATTCGGCGCGGCCTACCTGGGTTTCGGCCTGGCCGGGCGCATGGCGGCCGAGCAGCGCTTCCAGGCGGCGCTCGACCAGCAAGGCCTTGTCGCCAGCGAAGTACGCGCCGTGCCGATCGCCTTCAACAGCCTGGTCTGGCGGGTGCTGGCCAAGACCCCGGATGGCGATTACTACGAAGGTATCAGCAGCGGGTTTGACCGGCAGGCGCCAGAAATGCAGCGCTTGCCACGTAATCTGGAACTGGCCAAGGTGCTTGCCGACCAGCCATTGCACCAGCGCCTGCGCTGGTTCACCGATGACTGGCTGCGCTACGACCGGATCGGCGATGCGCTGGTGGTCACCGACCTGCGCATGGGTATTCCAGGGAACTACACGTTCCGTTTCACCATGGCCCATCGCGACGACCAGGGGCGCTGGACGGCCGACGTGCCCTCGATGTGGCAGGGCGCCGGGCCAGGGTCGATGTTCAATGGCGATGACCTGGTGCTGATCTGGCGACGTATCGTCGACCAGCAGCCACCGTTGCCGTTGGCTGCATGGACCGACCGTTACCTGGGCGTCAGCACCGCTGAGCGGGGACACTGAGCGGCCAATGGCTGATGCCTGAGCGGGTAGCCTGCCTGTTCCGGACCTCGCGCGGGTGATCCCGCTCCCACAGAGCCTAACTCGGTGGGAGCAGGTTGACTTGCGAAGGGGCCGCAACAGCAGGGCAGTCAGCTGCGTGCGAGCCGCCCGCTCACATAATGCGCTACATCATTGAAGCCCGGCGTCGACGCATGCCCCGGTGTCACCAGCGAATCGATGAATGCCTCGTCCTCGGCGGTGATCTTCACGGCCAGCGCACCACCATAGGTGGCCCACTGCTCCTCGGTGCGCGGGCCGACAATCGCCGAGCTGACCAGCTGGTTGTTCAGCACCCAGGCGATCGCGAATTCGACCATGCCCACGCCCTTGGCCTGCACGTAGGCCTGGATCTGCCGGGCAATGGCCAGTGACTCCTGGCGCCACTCCACCTCCATGATGCGTTTGTCCTGGCGCCCAGCCCGGCTAGCTGAATCCGGCGTGGCGCCCGGTGCGTACTTGCCGCTGAGCACGCCGCGCGCCAGCGGGCTGTAGGGCACCACACCCAGGCCATGGGCACCGGCAGCCGTCAGTTGCTCGGCTTCTGCCTGGCGGTTGACGATGTTGTACAGCGGTTGGCTGATCACCGGCCTGGGCACGCCCAGGCGCTCGGCAATGTGGCATACCTCGGCGATCCGCCAGCCGCGGAAGTTGGACACGCCCCAATAGCGGATCTTGCCCTGGCGCAGCAGGTCGCCGATCGCCTGCACGCTTTCTTCCAGCGGCACCTTGTGGTCTTCGCGGTGCAGGTAGTAGATGTCCAGGTAGTCCATGTCCATGCGCGTCAAGGTTGCATGCAAGGCATTGAAGATATGCTTGCGCGACAGCCCGCTGCGGTTGGGCAAGCCATCGGCCGGGCCGAAACCGACCTTGCTGGCGACGATCCAGTCGTGACGGTGGCGGGCCACCGCTTCGCCGACGATTTCTTCCGAGCGCCCGGCGTTGTACACGTCGGCGGTGTCGATGAAGTTGATACCCTGGTCCCAGGCCCTGTCGATGATGCGCAGGGCGTCTTCGGTGCTGGTCTGCTCGCCGAACATCATGCTGCCCAGGGTCAGGGCGGAAACCTGCAGGCCACTGTGGCCGAGGGGGCGGTAGATCATGCGCGTGGTTCCTTTTGCAGTCGGCTGAGCTGCCTGTTTTACACACAACCGGGGCGCATTGAAAGGCGCACCTCAGCCGATCAGCAGCCGTGCCTCCTGCAGGCTCAGCGGGCGCTTCATGCGTTGCGACAGTGTCGCCATGGCATCCGAGTAGCCCTTGGCGATTACCGCCTCGACCCGCTCGTCCAGGCATTGCAAGGCGATGAAGTCACCTTGCTCCGGGGCGCCGACGAACTCGATATGGTTCCACTCCTGCGCATGGCCCAGTACCTCGTAGGTGCGGCCGTGCTGGTAGGTCCAGAAGAACGGCACGTCGGCGTAGCGGCGCTGTTCGCCGAGCATGTTCGCGGCGGCGATCACCCCGTGTTGCTGGGCCAGGCGCCAATGCTCGATGCGCACCGGGCGCCCGGTGAGCGGGAAGGTGGCGATATCGCCCGCGGCCCACAGGCCATCTGCAGCACGCATTTCGGCATCGACCTGCACCGATTTGTCTTCCCTCAGTTGCACGCCCTGAATGAACCCGGTGGCCGGCTTGACCCCGGTGCCGAGCAAGACCAGGGACGTGTGCAGCCGTACACCGTTCGCCAGCAGCACGGCTTCGACCTTGCCATTGCCGTCGATGCGCTCGACCTCGGTGGGGCCATGGAAGACCACCCCTTTGCGTTCATGCAGGGCACGGATACTGCGGCCGATGCGCTCACCCAATTGGCGCGCCAGGGGCACTTCATGGCGGCTGACCAGGTGCACCTGCACGCCGTATTTGCGCAAGGCCGAGGCGGCTTCCAGGCCGATGAAGCCATCGCCGACGATTACCACCGGCTGCCCGGGTTCGGCAGCATCGAGCAACTGCGCGGCATCCTCCCGTGAACGCAGGGTGAACACCCCAGGCAGCTCGACCCCCGGGATTTCGGGGCGCAGCGCCTTGCCACCAGTGGCCAGCAGGCAGGCGTCGTAGTCGATCTGCTGGCCGTCGGCCAGGGTGAGCTGGCGATTCTGGCTGTTCAATGTGCGGACCTTGCCATGCCTGCGCTGCAACTGGCCCTTGCGCAGGGCGTTGGGGTCGAGCAGGGCAGGTACTTCGTCGGGTGACATCTGTCCGGCGATGACGAATTTGCTGAGCGCCGTGCGGTCATAGCCTGGCTGGCGTTCCTGGTCGACCCAGATCAGGCGCCCGGCGAAACCATGGGCCAGCAGCGTGGCGACTGCGGCACTGCCGGCTGCACCGGCGCCGACCACCACGAAGCATCGGGCATCGCTGTGCCTGGGCGGTTCGATGGCCGGCAGCGGTTGATCATCGACCCAGACCTCGTCGCCTTTGACCCAGGCCTTGTAGCGGCGCAGGTCGGCCAGGGCCGGCGGCTCGCACACCGCGCCTTCGTCGACGGCGAACGCGGCCTTGTGCCATGGGCAGACCAGCAGGCCGCCGCAGACTACGCCTTGGTTGAGCGGAGCACCTTCGTGGGGACAGTTGCCCTGGTAGGCATGTACCTGGTCGCCTTGACGGATCAGGATGAGTTCCTCGCTGCCGGCCTGGACGCGCAGGGGGCGATGTTGGTCAAGCTCGGCCAGGCGGGCCACGGCGTGCTCGGTCATGGAATTCTCCAAAGGGGCCTTTGGAATCATTTGACGCCTGGACGGTGGTGGCGATGCGTCGAGCTGACGATCGGAGGGGCAGGCCACTGTGAGCGTCGGCTCGAATGCAGGAGCGGATTTATCCGCGAAGCAGGCGACGCGGTGGCTGGCACCGGCTCTGCCGGTGTCCGCGGCTGAAGCCGCGGCAATTCGAAGCCAGCGCAGTAGCCCCGCGGGAGCGGATTTACCCAAGAAAGGGTTCAACTCGCCCGTGCGGTATCCAGTGCAGCCGCACGCGTCACTCGCAAGGCCACCAGGCTACCGAGCACGATCAGCGCTGCCAGCGAATACAGCGCAGCATCGGTGGAGCCGGTCTGGTCCTTGATGAAGCCGACCAGGTACGGGCTGAGGAAACCGGCCATCTGGCCCACCGAGTTGATGATCGCCAGCCCGGCCACTGCCGCGCTGGCGCTGAGCAGCGCGGTCGGCATCGGCCAGAACATCGGCAGGCCGGTAAGTGCGCCCATGGTGGCGATCGACAGACCGAGGATGGCGACGGTCGGGTTGCCGGCGAAATTCACCGCGATCAGCAGGCCGATGGCGCCCATCAGCATCGGTACCACCAGGTGCCAGCGGCGTTCGTTGCGCAGGTCGGCCGAGCGCCCGCAGAGGATCATGAACACACCGGCCAGCAAATACGGGATGGCGCTGAGCCAGCCGATCAGCAATGGGTTGTCGAAGCCCATGTTCTTGATGATCGACGGTAGCCAGAAGTTGATCGCGTACACGCCGCTCTGGATGCAGAAGTAGACGAAACCGAACGTCCAGACCAGCGGGTTGCCGAGCACGGCGAGCACGCCGTCGCCGCGGGTACTCGGCTTGCTGGCGGCCTCGGCCTGCAGGTCGGCGGCAATCAGTTGGCGCTGTGCGGGGCTCAGCCAGTTGGCTTTCTGGTAGCCATCACTGAGCAGGAACACCGCCAATATCCCCAGGGCGACGGTTGGCAGGCCCTGGATCAGGAACATCCACTGCCAGCCGGCCAGGCCGTGCTGGCCGGCCGCGAAGTGCTCCAGGATCCAGCCGGAGAACGGCCCGCCGAGCAGGCCCGATACCGGGATCGCCGACATGAACAGGGCCATGATGCGGCCTCGCCGGGCGGCCGGGAACCAGCGCGAGAGGTACAGCACCACGCCGGGGAAAAAGCCGGCTTCGGCGGCGCCGGTCAGCAGGCGCAACGTGTAGAACTCGGTAGGCGTGGTAACGAACAGCAGGCAGGTGGAGAGGCTACCCCAGGCGATCATCATCAGCGCGATCCAGCGCCGTGGGCCGAAGCGGTTGAGCGCCAGGTTGCTCGGCAGGCCGCAGAGCACGTAGCCGATGAAGAAGATGCCGGCGCCAAGGCCGTACACCGTTTCGCTGAATTGCAGCGCGTCGAGCATCTGCAGCTTGGCAAAGCCGACGTTGACGCGGTCCAGGTAGTTGAACAGGTAGCAGATGAAAATGAACGGAATCAGCCGCAGGGTGATGCGCCGGTACAGCGCGTCGCGGTTGGTGTCCGTGCCTTGGTCAGGGGCGGGGCTGTATGCCATGATCGGGTTCTCTGTTGTTATGGTTGTCGCCGCGTCGCCTGTTCCGGCGCTCGCCCTGACGAGTCTCGGGGACGGCGGCGAGCCTGTCTTTGTGCTTTTGCACAGCGCTGGCGCCGCGTGGCTGTGCCCGAGCCCAAAAGCCTAACACCCCAAGGACCGTTGAATGTTCGAACTCGACCATGACCTGGCACAGGATATCGTTGACCGGGCGATGGCCATCTTGCCGTGCAACGTCAATGTGATGGACAGCCAGGGGTTGATCCTGGGCAGTGGCGAACCGGAGCGTATCAACACCCGCCACGAGGGGGCGCAACTGGTGCTGGCCAACGGCCGCATCGTCGAACTGGACAGCGACGCGGCCAAGTGCCTTAAGGGCGTGCAACCGGGGGTGAACCTGCCGCTGATGTTCGATGGCAGGTTGATGGGCGTGCTTGGCCTGACCGGCGACCCACAGCAGCTGCGCACCTACGGTGAGCTGGTACGCATGACCGCCGAAATGCTCCTGGCCCAGCGCCATCTGCAGGCCGACCAGCAATGGCGGCGGCAGCGCTGTGATGACCTGCTGGCGTTGCTGCTGGGCGGCAGCGGTGATTCGCCCCGGCTGCTCGACGAAGCCCGGCAACTGGGGCTCAAGCCGCAGTTGCCGCGGGTACCCTGCCTGTTCGAACTGGCCTCGGGGGCAACTGCCGAAGCGTTGGCCGGGTGGTTG
>MTEX01011053.1_pt2 | contig 17820 bp, 18 predicted proteins | sample 1042691 | NCBI WGS metagenome assembly MTEX01 (sample SAMN06185810, study PRJNA358809) | soil metagenome | isolation source: soil biostimulated with molasses as carbon source | place: India | collected 2015-05-23
GCCTGCGCCGAGCTTGATACCCCCGTACCAGCGCACCACCAGCACCGCCACCCGATCCATGTCCTGGCCTTCGATGGCTTGCAGGATGGGACGGCCCGCCGTGCCGCCGGGTTCGCCGTCGTCATTGAACCTGTATTCCTGGCCGATGCGATAGGCCCAGCAGTTGTGGGTCGCTTCCGGATCACTATGCTGGGCAAAGAAGCGCATGGCTTCATCCACGCTGGAGACCGGCGCCGCATGCGCGACGAAGCGGCTTTTCTTGATGTCTTCCTGGTATGTGCAAGGGGCGGTCAAGGTGTGAGTCATGACCGGCATTGTATGTGCCCTAGCCGTGGCAATCGGGCACTTCCTGATCCAGATAGACGTCGAAAGCCACGTCGCGCGCCCACTTCGCTGTCATCGCCTTCCAGGCGCCGGCACGATCCCAGGCGCGCATCTCCTGGCCCAGCCAGCTGCGGCTGGCAGAGTCGGCCGCGGGCAGCAGCCACACACGTTCACGCCGGGCGCCGTCGGCGGTCAGCGTTGAAGAGAATTTCTTCCATTCCGGAAAACGCACCAGCGGCTCCCATACCGCGTCGTCCACCAACCCGACGTCGCAGCTGCCTTCGCGCACGGCGACCAACGCGTCGGACGGCACGCGGTAGGTACGCACCACCGCGCCCCAGCTCTCGGCCAGGGCCTTGGAAGCCGTTGCGGCCTCGGCCATGCAGACGCTGCGCCCCCGCACGTCGGCGGGACGGCGCAGTTTGGTGTCGCTGCGAATCACGGCCTTGGGCCGCGCGCCGTAGCCAGTAGGCTGCGCCGCGACCGATTCCGGCTGCGGGCCAACCCCGTCTGCCAGCACCACGTCCACCTGGCCCGCCGCCAATGCGCTGGCGGCCTCTCCGGGGGACACCTGCCGCAAGCGCACCGGCAAGCCCAGGCTTTGTCCCAGCCTATCGCTCATGGCGGCATCCAGGCCGTCCGGCGTGCGGATCTTGGCGCCGGCCGCGGGCGGCGGCGCCAGGTAAGGCACGCCCACCACCAGCTCCCCGCGCTCGCGCGCCGCCGCAAAGGCGTCAGGCTGCGCCTGCGCCAAGCCCGCGGCCGCCAGGCAGGCGCCGAGGACGAAAAGACGAATGCGGCCGTTCATGCTGGACTCCGGAATTACTCAGACGTACTGATAGCGCAGCAGGCGGTGCTTGAGGTTTTCGAGCACGAACTGGTCGATCAGCGCAGCCAATACGGCGATGACCAGGATGTTGGTCATAACGCCGGTCATGTCGGCAATCTCGCCCGAATAGGCCAGCGAGCGGCCCAGGCCCTTGCCAAAGCCGATCAGCATTTCCGCCGAGATCAGCGCGCGCCAGGCATTGCCGAACGCCAGCTGCGCACCGGTGATGAGTTCGGGCATGACCGCCGGCAGATAGACCCGCTTGACCAGGCCCCAACGCGTGGCGCCCATGACGCGCGCCGCCGACACGTGCACGCGCTGCACGGATTCCGTAGCGTTCATCACGCTGAGCGCGGCCGGGAAGAACGCCGACAGGGCGACCACCACGATGATGGGCGTATTGCCAAAGCCCATCACGATCAAGAACAGCGGCACCCAGGCTATCGATGGGATCGATTGCAGGATGACAATGGCGCTGCGCAGGACTTCGCGGAAGAAGAACAGCACCGCCGCCACCAGCCCGAAGCCGATGCCGGCTGCGAGCGCCAGTCCGTAGCCAGCGCCCAGCCGCCCCAAGGTACCCAGCAGGCTTTGATGAAAGGACTGCTTGCCCAGGTCTTCGAGCAGCCGCTCGACCACGGCGGGCACGCCCGGCATCAGGAAGTCCGGCAAGGCCAGCGCCGCCAGTTGCCACAGCGCCAGGATGAACAACACGCCCAGAACGCCCGCGAAATGCTTGCGGGCGCCGGTGACTCGGGTAGATGCGCTCAAAGTTTGCGAGCCTCTTGCCAGGACAGGTCGACGATGCTGGAGACGTCATACGGCTTGCCGTCGCGCGTTTTCAGCGAACCCTGGGCCTGCAGGATGTCGGCGATTTCCTGCATGCGGCGGGTGTCTTTGTCGGTCAGCTTGGGAGTGAAGACCTGCGTGCCGATGGCTTCGGCAATGACGGTCTCGCGCGGCAACTCGCCACGCGTCAGCGTCTTCAGCGTGGGCTCGGCGATGAAGTAGGACGCGATAAGTTTGGAGGCCTGCGCGGGTTCCTTCTGCAGCAGCTCGATGGCCTGGTTCTGCGCATCCAGCGCCTTCCAGACGTCGTCCTTGCGCTTGGCCAGCGTTTCACCGGAGGTAATCACCACCATGCACGGGAACGGCCAGGCCTGGCCCACTTCATAGATCTGCTTGACCGGCGCCACCAGTTGCGCAATGCGGTCGTAGGGTTCGAACAGGAACGCCGCGTCCACGCGCTTGCCCACCAGCGACTGTACGGCCACGGCCGGGCTCACGCCCATGACGTTGACATCGTCGGCGCCCAGATTGCCCTGCTTGAGCACGACGCCCTTGAGCACCACGTCGGCAGTGCTGCCTTCGGCTTGCGAAGCCAAGGTCTTGCCCTTCAGTCCAGCGATGTCCTTGATGCCGGAATCGTCGCGCACGATCAGCGAGTGGTAGCCCTGCTGCGCGCCGCCCACCACTTTCAGGTCCGCGCCCTTGGAGGCCCAGGCCACGGCGTTGGTGAAGCCCAGCACGCCGATATCCAGCTGGCCGCCGACGATGGCCTTGATCAGGTCGGTGCCGGATTTGAACTCGATCAGCTCGGAATCCAGGCCCGCTTTTTTGTAGTAACCGCCCTCTTGCGCCACGATGGCTTGCGCGTCATCCATCACGCGCAGATAGCCCACGCGGAATTTCTCGGCGGCCATGGCGGGGGCCGCCGCCAGCAGCGCCGCGGCCAGCGGCAGGGACAGCCATTGCTTCAATTTCATGGGAAGTGCTCCAGGGGTATGCAGGACTGGCCGGCGCGCATGCGCCGCCAGCAAGAATCCAGATCGGTTTCAGGCCGCCAGGGCCAGGTCGGCGTGTTCGCCCGAACCATCCACCGCGATGCCCAACAGGCGCAGGATCTCGCGCTTTTCGTCGGCCAGGCTGGAGAGGTCGTGGGTCTTCTCGCGGTGCGCCAGGTTGAACTCGCGCAGCACGCGAGCCGGGCGCGGGCTGAAGACGATGATGCGGTCGGCCAGGAACAGGGCTTCGTCCACGTCGTGGGTCACGAGCAGGACAGTGGGTTTTTCCTGGGCGATCAGTTGGCGCAGCACATCCTGCAGGCTCAGGCGAGTCAGGGCGTCCAGCGCGCCGAACGGCTCGTCCATCAGCATGGTCTGGGGTTGCGCGATGAAGGCACGCGCCAGCGCGGCGCGCTGCCGCATGCCGCCCGAGACCTGATGGGGGTAATAGTGCTCGAAGCCGGCCAGGCTGACGCGCGCCAGCCACTGGCGAGCAGCTTCGCGCGCACGAGGCTTGGGCGTGTTCTGGAACTCCAGCGCCAGCGCCACGTTGTCCTCCAGCGTCAGCCAGGGATACAGCGCATGTTCCTGGAACACCAGCGTGCGGCTGGGATGGGGGCCTGCGACCGCCTTGCCATCCGCCAGCACGCTACCCTGCGTGGGCTTTTCCAGGCCGGCGGCCAGATGCAGCAACGTGGACTTGCCGCAACCCGACGGCCCGACCAGGGCGACCAGTTCGCCGGTCTTGATTTCGCTGGTAAAGCCGTCCACCACGGGCAGTTCGCCGAAGTGCTTGTGGACATGGTCGAAGGTAAGGTTCATGGGACGAATCGTGGCGGGCCGAAAGTGAGCCTCAAATCTAACAATTCGTTATATGAATCCAAACTATCAATATTGAATGTCTTAACTTCTTTTCGTAATAAAACTCAATCCTGCGGCGCGCTTGCCGCGGCCTGGCGCACAGCGTGGCGCTGCAGCCCGAAAGCGATCGCGCCCCCGACCAGTACCGACATGGCCGCGGCCAGGAAGATCGCGGGGTAGCCAAACCCCCCTGAGATATAGCCGGCGATGGGGCCGGTAATGCCCAGCGCCAGGTCCAGGAAGGCGGAATATGCCCCGAGCGCGGCCCCACGGCTGCCCGCCGGCACACGGGCCACGGCCTCGACCCCGATAGCCGGAAATACCAGCGCGAAACCGCAGCCCGTGAGCGCGGCGCCCAGCAAGGCGGCGCCGGGGTTTGGCGCCAGCCACAGCAACAGCAATCCGGCGGCTTCGACGAGGAAAGAAACCTGCGCCACGCGGAACCCGCCGTAGCGGGTGATCGTACCCGCGAACAGCAGGCGCACGCCGATGAAGGCGCAGCCGAATGCGCTGAGCGCATGCGCCGCCCCCTCCCAGGAGGAACTGGCGTAATACAGCGCCACGAACGCCGCCAGCGTGCCGAACCCCACCGATCCCAGGCCCAAGGCCATGCCATGGGGAAACACTCGCAGCACCACGCTCTTGAACGCCATCCGGTGACCGCCAACAATGGCTACCGCCGCACGCCACGCCGCCAACCCCAGGCCAGCCAGCCCCAGCAACAGGACTGCCCCGCCCAGTGCGCCCATGCTCCATTCGGTCTCCAGGTACACCCCGAGCGGAGCGCCCAATGCCAGCCCGCCGTAGGTGCAGATGCCGTTCCAGGAAATCACCCGCGCCGTATGCAGCGGCCCCACCCTTGCAATGGCCCACGTCGCCGACCCCGTGCCCACCCAGCTTTCGCCAAATCCCAAGGCAAGTCGGCTGACGATGATGGCGCCCAGACTCAACCAGGCGCTGCGCTCGAACGCATAGGCCAGCAGCAGGAACACCCCGCTTGCCGCGCAGGCCGCCATGCCGATCACGACCGTCTGCTTCGGCCCCACGGTATCGGCCATGCGTCCCGCATGCGAGCGGCTGAGCAGCGTGGCGGCGTACTGCACGCTGATCGCCAGGCCCGCCAGCACGGAGCCATAGCCCAGTTTGTCGTGTACATAGCCGGGTAGCACGGCCAGAGGCAGGCCTATGGCCAGATAGCAGATGAAGGTGAAGAAGGCGATGGATACGATCCGGAACGTCAGCGTGAACGTGCCGATGCGCGCGCCATCGGGCGCGGTATGCGATGTGGGGGACATGGGAAGCGGAATAGATGCCCGGCCGGACTGAAACCAGGGTTTACCCGGATGATAGCGCGGCAAGATTGCAGTGGGCTGAACGCGGCCGCCTGCCCGCGGCAACGCGCCAAAAAAAGGCGCACCCATGGGTGCGCCGTTCTTGGGAACCGGGCAGCCTCAGCCGTCGATGCCGCGCGAGGTCAGGTAGTCTTCGTAGCCGCCGCGGTAGTCGACGATCTCGCCCGAAGGCAGGATCTCGATCACGCGCGTGGCCAGGCCGGACACGAACTCGCGGTCGTGCGATACGAACACCAGCGTGCCTTCGTACTTTTCCAGCGCGAACTGCAGCGATTCGATCGATTCCATGTCCAGGTGGTTGGTGGGCTCGTCGAGCAGCATGACGTTGTGCCGGCCCAGCATCAGGCGGCCGAAGGTCATGCGGTTCTTTTCGCCGCCGGACAGCACCTTGGGCGCCTTGGGCAGGTCGTCCGCCGAGAACAGCAGGCGGCCCAGCACCGAGCGGATGGATTGATCGTCATCGCCCGGCTGGCGATGCTCGCCCATCCAGTCCAGCAGATTGATGTCGGTCTGCAGGAACTGGTCCGACACGTCCTGGGCCATGTAGCCCAGGTCGGCGTTTTCGGACCATTTCACTTCGCCCGAATCCGGTTGCAGGTCGGTGGCCAGCAGGCGCAGCAACGTCGTCTTACCCACACCATTGGCGCCGATGATGGCGATTTTCTCGCCGGCGTCGACCATGGCCGAGAATTTGCGGATGACGGGCGCGTCGTAGGCCTTGGACAGGTTCTCGACGGTGACCGCCAGGCGGTGCATGACCTTGTTTTGCTCGAAGCGGATGTACGGGTTCTGGCGCGACGAGGGCTTGACCACGACCTGGTCGGCCTTGATGCGGTCGATCTGCTTCAGGCGCGAGGTGGCCTGGCGAGACTTGGACTTGTTGGCGGCAAAGCGGCGCACGAAGTCCTGCAGTTCGGCGACGCGTTCCTTGGCTTTGGCGTTGTTGGCGACCAGGCGTTCACGCGCCTGGGTGGAGGCCAGCATGTAGTCGTCGTAGTTGCCCGGGTAGATACGGATCTCACCGTAATCCACGTCCGCCATGTGCGTGCACACCTGGTTCAGGAAGTGACGGTCGTGGCTGATGATGATCATCGTGCTCTGGTAGCTGTTGAGCACGTTTTCCAGCCAGCGGATGGTGTTGATGTCCAGGTTGTTGGTCGGTTCGTCCAGCAACAGCACGTCAGGATTCGAGAACAGGGCTTGCGCCAGCAGCACGCGCAGCTTCCAGCCCGGCGCCACTTCGCGCATGGGCAGGTTGTGCTGGTCGACCGCGATTTCCAGGCCCAGCAGCAGTTCGCCGGCCCGCGCCTCGGCGGTGTAGCCGTCGTACTCGGCGAACTTGGCTTCCAGGTCGGCCGCGCGCATGTAGTCGTCTTCGGTCGCTTCCGGGTTCGCGTAGATGGCGTCGCGCTCGGACATGGCGGCCCACATCTCGGTATGGCCCATCATGACCACGTCCAGCACGCGCTTGTCCTCGAATGCGAATTGGTCCTGGCGCAGTTTGCCCAGGCGCACGCCCGGCTCCAGCGACACGTTGCCCGCGGAGGGCTCCAGGTCGCCGCCGATGATCTTCATGAAAGTCGACTTGCCGGAACCGTTGGCCCCGATCAGCCCGTAGCGGTTGCCTTCCCCGAACTTGACGCTGACGTTCTCGAAAAGGGGTTTCGGGCCGAACTGGATGGTGAGATTGGCAGTGGAGATCACGGTATGTTTGAGTCTTTGGGCGTCCGGGGACGCATGCGGAGAAACCCGATAGTGTACCAAGCATCCATGTTTCCCATCCAATCGAGGCCCAATGGCGGCTGAAGCATCTGGAAATACGAAATGGCATTTAATGTCAGAACGTAAATATTTGTATTAATTGGGGTACTATTGCGGCTACTCAGCGCCTCTGTCCGCCAAGCCGGCAAGGCGGTTGCAATCCACTATCCCCCGCTTCGTGGCAGACGCGAACCATTCCTCCGAAAAAGTCGAGCTTTCCTACGGCCGCTCCCTGATCGTGGCGGCCATCGTGGCGATCGTGATGCTGTGGGCCACGCCCAGGCTCACGCCCAGCTCCGACCTGCTGACCTACGCCGCGGCCCGACTCCAGGCCCGCCTCGTCGGCGGCCACTACGACATTGCCCATCGCAATGACACCACCGTCGTCCTGATCGACGACGATTCACTGGACCAGCAGAAAGGTGCCTGGCCGGTGCCCTACAGGACGCACGCGCGCTGGCTGCGCAATATTGGCCTGATCCATAAGCCCAAGGCCATCTTCCTGGACATTACCTTTGGCCGCGAGCGCGACGATCCGACACTGCCGGAGCTGACCGCCGCCCTTTGCGAACTGCGCGATGCCGACATTCCCGTATTCCTGGCCGCGCTGCCCGACATTGTGGGGGATCTGCGCCTGCGTTCCGGCCTGGAATCGCCAGCCGGGGAAGCGCCCTGCTTCACCATGGTCGATGTGCGCTACACCCCCAGCAAGGTCGACCGGCTGGTATGGAGCTATCCGCTCTGGACCGGAGAACACGCGCGCAGCGCGGCGCTCGCAATCGCCCAGGATGCGGCCGGTGTATCGATCTCGCGCACCGACGAAGCCATGGCCTTGACCTGGGGCGTCGACAACCTCGATCAACGCCGATTCAGCATGGAGTGCCGGCAGGCCCGCGGCGGCTACATGGAAATGCTGCCGTCCTATCTTCGCTCCCTGTTGGGCGACCCTGACGCCGCGCAACCCATCTGCCCATACACCCGGGCGCTCACACTGTCCGAACTGCGCGCCCCGGATGCCGACAGCACCCGCCTTGCCGACATGCTCACCGGCCGCTACGTCATGATCGGCGCCGCCCTGAGCGGCTTCAACGATACGGTGCTGTCGCCGGTACATGACTCGATCCCCGGTGTGTTCATGCATGCCATGGCACTGGACAACCTGTTGACCTACCAGAACGACTACAAGCGCGCCCTCGAATGGGAAATCTGGCCGCCCAACGTCCTTTGGCTGCTCGGGATTCCCGTTGTCATGCTGGCCCATTTCCTGCACTGGCTGGCGCAATGGTTGCGCGGCAATACCAGATGGGGCGGCCGCCTGCTCTCCCCGCCCTCGGACTGGCGGCTCTTTTCGGACGCTCCTTCCCTGCCGCTGCCCCCAAGCGCGGACGCCGAAGGCGGTTGGAAAGCCAAGGCCGCCCGGCTGTCCGCCCTGCTGCGTGACCGTGCCGCCCGCTTGTGGCTGGCACGCTGGCTAGGTTCCAAGTTGTGCATCGCTGCGCTTCTGCTGTTGCGCAAGGCCGCGGCCATCGTCCTGTCTTCATTGATCGTGCTGTACATCGTGCTGCTTGCGCAGCGCTGGCTGAACGTAGGCACGCTGCCCATCGTCGACCTGGCCATCATGGCCCTGGCCGCCCACTGGCTCGGCTGGACCAACCGCGCCACGGCATTTCTTTTTGGCAAACCGGATGCCGGTCCTGCGCCCGCATCTCCGACACCTCCGCGGGAATCGCCTGCCTCCCGCTCACAACAGGAGTAGAAACGCATGCATAAGCCCTCCTCCCTGCTCATCGCGCTGGCCGCGGCCACGCTAACGCTGGCCAGCGCCGGCGCCGCCGCGGCCGACGCCATCGTCGGCCTCAACATCAAGCCATTGCCACTGTATGCCAAGCCCGACGGCGGTACGCCCGCGATTCGGTCCGAAGGCCAGGGCATGCCGTGGCCCGTCCTGGAAGAGGCCAGCGAGTTCTACCGCGTGAACGTCGACGGAAAGGATTACTGGGTCGACAGCATGCACGTGCGCGTCGCGCGGGGCTCCGCCGCGCAGTGCGGGACCGTCATCAAGGGCGTGCCGCCGCCCACGGGTTCGACCGCAGGCGCGGGCGAGAACGTCTGCCGCTGAGCTGCCGATGAAATCCGTCCATCTCCTGCGCACGGCCGCCGTGTCCGCCGCCCTGTTGCTTAGCGCCTGCTCCACCCTCCCCGGAGGCAAGGGTTTTTCGGTAACGACCGGGCAACTACCACCTCCCCCCACCGACCGCCAATGGCCCGACGCCAGCCAGGACGCGCGCAATCAGCGCGCGCAAGGCATGGGCCTGGTCGCGATGCCGGAAATGGAGGACTACCTCAATGGCCTGCTCGCCAAGATCAAAAGCGCCGCGGGCGTTCCCGAGTGGCCGGGCGCGGTCCATGTGACCTCGTCTTCGGCGCTGGAAGCCTATAGCACCGGCGCGGGCAATATCTATCTGTCCATGGGCTGGCTCTCCTCGGCAGAGTCCGAAGACGAGATCGTCGCCATTCTTTCGCATGAATTCGGCCACGTGTACCTGGATTACCACCAGATGGAGTCGGTCAATACCGCGACCGACCAGGTGGCGACGCTGGCGGCGGTGGGCGTAGCGCTGGCCCGCAAGGCCGGCAGCGCCACAGGCTGGAGCCCCGTGGACAGCGTCATCGCCTCATACACGCTGGGCAAGAATGTGCTGGTACCCGCGTGGGGCCGCCAGCAGGAAGAAAACGCCGACCGCTTCGGCGCCACCGTCAGCCTGGCGCTCGGCTACTCGTACACGCAGGGGTTCAAGGCGTTCCTCGAGCGTCAAGCCACCTGGGAAGCCGAAAACGCCAAGATCCAGGCCGAAGCGCGCCAGCGCATGCTCGAACAGATCAAACAGGCCGCGGCCGACAACACGCGCAAGCAGGAAGCCGCCAAGGGCAACAACATTGCCCCGTTGACCGAATTGCAGGCGTCGCTGAATTCCGGAGTCGCCGGCGCCAGCGTAGGCTTGCGCAATGGCCTGGACGACATCTGGAAGAAACTCACCGTCAGTCACCCCGACACCGATGGGCGCCTGGCTTCGCTGACCGAGCAAGTCATGCCTTTGATGGCGGGCAAGCCGCGACCGCCGGCCGCGACCGCGCCCTGGAACAAGGCCCGCTCGCAACGCCGCAGCGCTGCGCTGCTGAAAAACTACAAGACTGCGGGCGAGGCCCAGCAAGCCTTGCAGGCCCAGGACTACCCGCGGGCGCGCAAACTCGCCGCCCAGGCCGCGTCCGGACCCAGCGCCACCCATGCGCTGCCGCTGCTTACCTTGAGCATGGCGCAGGCAGAGTCGGGCGCACGCGGTTCCTCCCCGTTGGACCGCAATCTGGCGTCCGCGAACGATCGTGCCTGGCAGGTGTATGTGCTGCGGGCCAACAACCTGCTGGGCGCCGGTCAGTCTGGCCCAGCCACCAAGGTGATGGCCCAGGGCTTCGAATACTTCCGGAGTTCGGCGCTGGCGTGGCCGGAAGCCATACGCTTTTATGGCCAGACCCAGGGCTGGGAGCAGGCGCGCAAGCTGGCGCAAGAATGCGCCTCGCGCTTTGCAAGCTATGCCTCGGAATGCCGCAAGGCGGCCGAATCCCCCGCCGAGCAGGCCGAGGCAAAACGACGCAGCGAACAGAAGGCGCAGTCGCTGGTCGACAAACTGTTCAAGTAGATCCGCGAGTCATAGGGCGGCGCGGGCGGAAGGGCCGCCGCCCTGTCGCCTTAGTGCGTGTGCTCGTCGAGCACCAGGTGCGCCATGCCCTTTTCCGTGGCGATACCCACTTTTTGCCCGATCGGCAACGTGGCCTTGGTCGCGACGTGGCCATAGGGCAAGCCCGTCACGACGGGCACCTTGACCGTCTTGCGCAGCCAGGCCACCACTTCGTGGAGGTCGTAGCCGTTGTCGTGCGCGGCCAGCTTATAGTCCGAGAAGCGCCCCAGCACGATCGCCTTTTGCTTGCCCAGGATACCGGCCTGCGCCAGCTGGATCAGCATGCGTTCGACGCGATAGGGATGCTCTGCCACGTCTTCCAGGAACAGGATGCCGCCGCGCACCTTGGGCATGTAGGGAGTGCCGAGCAAAGACGTCAGCATGGCGAGATTGCCGCCCCATAGGATGCCGCGGCAGTCCACCGCATCGGCGTCCTGGGTCTCGAAGCTGAGGATTTCCAGCTCGCCGCGCATGATTTCGCCAAACAGGGCCTCGGTCAGGTCATCGACCTTCTTGCCGCCAAAGTCGTAGATTGCCGTGGCCCCGGTATAGCTGACCGCGCCGGTCTGCGCCAACAGGCCCAGGTTGAAGGCGGTGAAGTCGCTCATGCCCACGAAACGCTTGCCGCTGTCGGCCATGGCCTTCCAGTCGATGGACGGCAACAGTCGCCCCATGCCGTAGCCGCCGCGCGTCACCATCACAATGGGCAGCTTCTGCTTGGCGGCCCGCGTCAGGCTGGCCAGGCGCTGGGCGTCGGTGCCGGCGAAACGCTGGTGTTGCGCGAGCGCCGTGCGGTCCAGTGCGGTCTTGAAACCCTGCTGCTGCAGCCGTTCGCGTGCCAGATCCACCGTGGCCGGATCGCGCACCGCGGAAGACGGCGAGATCAGGTAGATGCCGCGCGCATCCGGCAGCACGTGGGCGTGGCTGTGGTCATGGCCGCAGTCCTCGTCGCATTCGTGGTCGTGATGATCGTGGTCGTGATCGTGGACGGCGGCTTTCGCGCCGCGCGGCTTGGCGCCTTGGGATTTGCTCATGCTGCGGATTCCTTGCTGCGGCGTTCGCGGAAGAACCGGCGCAGCAGGTCGCCGCAAGGTTCGGCCAGCACGCCGCCAGTGACTGAGGTGTGATGATTGAGTTTGGGGACCGACCCGATGTCCAGCACGCTGCCGCAGGCGCCGGTCTTGGGATCGTAGGCGCCGAACACCACGCGTGCGAGCCGCGCGTGCAGCATGGCGCCGATGCACATGACGCAGGGCTCCAGCGTGACGTACACGGTGATACCTGGCAGGCGGTAGTTTTCAAGCGCGCGCGCGGCGCTGCGCAAGGCAACGATCTCGGCGTGCGCGGTGGGGTCGTGGTCGATGATGGTGCGGTTAAAGCCGCGCCCCAGGATGTCGCCCTGGGCCGACACCACCAGCGCGCCTACAGGAACCTCGCCGATGTCGTAGGCCGCCTGGGCTTGTTCCAGGGCCCGTTCCATGAAGCTGACATCTTGCGCGGTCCAGGGCTGAACCGCGGCCATGGGCAAGGCTTCAACCACGGTACACCCGGGACTTCAGCGCGATGCGGCCAGCCAGGCTGGTCACGGCCTCTTCCAGCCATTGGTAGAGCTCGGCCTGCTCGTCGTAGCGGGCCTGGTTGAGGTTCGACACCCGGCCCTCCTCGATGAAGCCCCAGGCCCGGCTGCGCTTGTCGCGATGCTTGGGATCCCAGACGCCAAAGGCGAATCCGCCGGCGCGGCGGATCAGCGAAAAACAAGGAATATCGGTGTAGCCGTCGCCGACGAACACCATCTGGTCGAAGGGAACCCGGAGACGGTCCTCGGGCACCTTGCGGTTGACTTCGAACGGCTTGTTGCGAAAGTCCCGGCCGATGATGCCTTTCTGGATGTGGAACAGGTAGCGGGTCTTGTCCGTAAAGCTGACGATACGGCGCGGAAAGGCAATGCCTCCGTCCTCGCCGTAAATGAATTCGGACGCCCAGATCTCGGTGAACTCATGCGCGATGGGCGTGGAACGCACGACATCGCCGATGCCGCTGGAAATCAGGTAGAACTCCAGCTGCACCTGCGGCTGTTCGGCGCGCACCGCCGCGCGCAACCGCTGGAACAGCGTGGGCACTCCGTCATGCAGCTCAAGGCGGGCGCCCCAGTCCTTCAGACGCTGCTGGGTGATCAAGCCATGCTTGCCCGACTGCGAGAGCTGGATCATCTGGTACAGGTAGGCGGGCACGGGGTCCCAATCCTGTTGCGACAACAGGGGATCGACCTGATCCTTCCAGAAGGACGCCGTGTCCACGCCTATGCTTTCCAGGAAACCGGACGTGCTGTCCGAGGCCAGCGTGTCGTCGAAGTCGAAAATCAGGGCAATGACGTCGGACATGTATGTGCGTGAAAAAGGGGCGACAGCCGCCATTTTGCCTGAATGTGGCGGTGGTTGCGCCCCTTGGGGGCCGAAGGCGAAGTTCTCGCCCCCTGCCCGGAAGATTGCTTTTCTTTACTGACTGCTTTACTGACGGACCGGCGCGGTCATGGGCGTCGACGCGGGCGCGGGTGCCATGCCAGGCGCACCAGCCGCGGGAGGCACGCTATCAGCTGGTACCTGGATCACCGTTTCGCGCAACACACCCCCGCCCTGCACGCTGCCGCGCACGTTGGTGGGCGAGGTCATCTGCGTGACGCAATCCTGGCGCGATGCGGCGGGCAGGCGGTTGCAGCGGTCAAGCATGTTCTGCTGAAGCTGATCGGTGCTGCCGTCCCTGAGGTTGTTGCGCCCCGATTCCTGGCGCGCCGCGCCCGCCTCGCGCATGCAGGCGGCCGGATCCTGGCCAGTGGCGCCGCTCTTGCAGGCGGCGATGTCCTGCTGGTACTGGGACTGAGCTGAGCCGCGGCCGGTCGCATCTGCCGCGTGGACCGCTCCCGCAGCCAGCATCAGGCCTGCAGCGCAAAGCGTCGCCGCGAGGCGTTTCGTGTGCATGGGTCGTGTAGTCATGGCCAGCTCCTTGAAGTTGATTGAACCGTCCCCCTACTATCCCACGATGACGCTTCCGCTACATGTCCAGCGACTTGAAATCGTAAGCCGACGTTTCAATTGACGCGGCGCAACATGCGCACCGTGGTTCAGCTGGCGTCGCGGTCCGCGTCAGTCTTGCTCAAGCGATTGCGGTAGGTAGCGGCGCGCATCAGCAGCATGGCGGTCACGGGCGACGACACGATCAGCAGCAGAGTGATGATGACTTCGTGAAACACCGGCCGGGCCGACAGCGCCGAAAACACCAGGATCGAAGCTCCCAGCACGCAGCCGCAACCCATGGTGTTGCCCAGGGTGGGCGCATGGATGCGCGCATAGAAGGTGCGAAAACGCAGCAAGCCGGCCGAGCCGGTGAGCGCCAGCAGGCCGCCAAGCACCAGCAGGATGCTGGCGGGTATGCCCGCCCACAGCGGGATCTGTGCGTCGATCATGGCTCGATCACCTCGCCGCGCAGCAGGAAACGCGCCATCGCGGTCGAGCCGACAAAGCCGAACAATGCGATCAGCAGCGCAATATCGAAATACACGGACGTGCCGGAGCGGATGCCGAACACCAGCATGGTCAGCATGCCGTTGATGTAAAGCGTATCGAGAGCCAGCACGCGGTCCTGGGCGGTGGGACCGCGCAGCAGCCGGATGGCGGCGAAGACCATGCCCAGCGCAAAGCAGAGCAAGGCGAAGGACGCGGCCCAGAAAAGTATGTTGTTCATTCGAAAATCTCCATCAGCGGGCGCTCGTAGCGTTCCTGAACCAGCTTGACCCAGTCGCCTTCGTTCTGCAGGTCGAGCACGTGCAGCTTGAGGCGATGGTCGTCGGTCAGGTCCACCCAGACGGTGCCCGGCGTGTACGTGACGATGCATGCCAGCATCGCCAGGCCGTGCGGGTCGCGCATGGTCAGCGGGATCATGATGAACCCGGGCGAAAAATCATTGCGGCGCGGATTCAGGATCAGCCGCGCCACGGCGATATTGGATTTGATGATGTCGGCCGTCACGTGCAGGAACAGCGGCACGGCCTTCCACAGCCGGCGCGGCCGCGCGCGCAGCGGACGCAGGCGGGAGGCCGCCCAGGTGAACCAGAGCGCCAGCGCGATGCCCAGCGCAACCTGTCCGGCGGAGGCGCTCTCGTTGAGCACCAGCCAGAGGACAAACAGGTAGACGGGCAAGAACAGGAAGTAGAGGCGGCGCATCAGCTTCCTCCCTTGAGGCCGCGCACGGTCTGCGCGGACATGACGGCGTCGATATAGGACTTGGGCTGGTCCAGCGAGCGGGCCGCATCGTCCAGGTAGGCCGAGACGGGCCCCGCGCCGGCCGCCAGCCCCACGCAAAGCAGCAACAGCACCGCGACCGGCCCGGCTTCGATCAGACGCAGGCGCGGCGTGCTGCGATCATCGCTGGCCCAGAACACCCGGATGCCGGTACGACCCAGCCCGATAAGGCCGGCAAACCCGGAAAGCAGCACGGCGGCCACCAGAATCCAGGCATCCATCGGCACGACCGACTCGTTGGCAGCCGATACCGCGGCGGACAGCAGCGACAGCTTCGCGACAAAGCCCGACAGGGGCGGCAGGCCTGTCACCAGCAAGGCGCAGGAAATAAAGGCCAGGCCCAGGAATGCCATGGCCGCGGGAATGGCTACGCCGACCACGTCGTCGGACCGGTTGACCGAGGCTGGATCGTCCAGGTCAAACGCGTCCAGGGTCACGGCCAGCACGTTGGCGCCAAAGCTGCGAGTCCGCTCGATCAACTCGGCCAGCAGGAAGAACGCGCCGGTCGTCAGCACCGAACTGATCAGGTAGAACAGCGCCGGACCGGTCAGCGTCACGCCCGGCATGCCCAGCGCCGTCAGAAGCGTGCCCGCCGACACGATCACGCAATAACCCACCATTTTTTCCAGCTGCTGGGTCGCCAGCAGGCCCAAGCCGCCAAACAGCAGCGTGGCCAGTCCGGCCGCGAACATCCAGTCCAGGCTGAACGCCGCCGGCGCGCCCGTGGGCAGCAGCAATGAGCCGATGCGCAGCAGCGCATAGATGCCCACCTTGGTCATGATGGAGAACATGGCTGCGATCGGCGCGCCGGCCGAGCCGTAACCCTTGACCAGCCAGAAGTTCAACGGCCAGGCGCCCGCCTTCACCAGGAAGGCCACGCCCAGGATGGCCGCGCCTGCCTCGAACAGCATGCGCTCCGCGCCCGTCAACTGTCCGGCGCGCACCGCCAGGTCCGCCATGTTCAGCGTGCCGGTCACGCCATAGATCAGCGCAATGCTGATCAGCAACAGGAAGGAGGCCACCAGGTTGACGGCGATGTACTGCAGGCCGGCGCTGACGCGCGCCACGCCGGAACCATGCAGCAGCAACCCATACGATGCCGCCAGCAGGACTTCGAAGAAGACAAAGAGGTTGAACAGATCGCCCGTGAGGAACGCGCCGTTCAGGCCCATCAGCAGGAACTGGAACAGCGAATGGAAATGGACGCCGGAGCGATCCCAGCGCGCCAGCGCATAAATGAGTGTTGCCAGGCCGAGTGTCGCGGTCAGGGTCAACATCACCGCAGCCAGGCGGTCGACCACCAGCACGATGCCGAATGGCGCGGGCCAGTCGCCCACGAGATAGACCCCTACCCCGTCGGGCCAGACGCCCGGCACCCCACCGCCCGCCACCACCAGCAAGGCGATGGCGGCGGCCAATTGGCCCAGGGTCGAGGCTAGCGCAATGGCGCCACGAGTGTAGCGGCGGGTATCAGCCAGCAGGAGCATCGCCGCGCCGGCTGCCAGCGGCGTGACGATGGGCAAGACAGGTAGGTGTTGCAGCCAGAAACTCAAGATTGGGACTCCCGTCCATCAACGTGGTCGGTACCCGTGAGGCCACGCGAGGCCAGCAGCACAACCAGGAACAACGCGGTGGTGGCGAAGCCGATCACGATGGCCGTCAGCACCAGCGCCTGCGGCAGCGGATCCGCATACCAGGAAGGATCATGAGCCACCGCGGGATCCACAACGGGCGGACGCCCGGAGGTCAGCCGGCCCATGCCGAAAATGAACAGGTTTACCGCGTAGGAAACCAGTGACAGGCCCATGATGAACTGGAACGTCCGGGGCCGCAGCAGCAGCCAGACGCCCGAGCCCGCCAAGACACCGATAGCGATGGCGTATATCAATTCCATCAGGCTTCCCCTGTTTGTGCGGCGGCCGCCTGGATTTCGGCGGCGGCCTTGCGTTGCGCGCGCAGCGATTGGTGAGCCAGCGCCACCAGCACCAGCACGGTCGATCCCACGACCAGCATGTAGACACCCAGGTCGAAGAGCAGCACGCTGGACAGATGCACATGGCCGACCAGCGGCAGCGCGATGTCCCACGACAGCGCCGCCAGGAAAGGCTTGTAGGCCAGCCACGCGGTCACCGCGGCGGAGCCCGCGAAAAGCAGGCCGATGCCGATCCAGTTCTGCGGGTTGAGGCGGCTGCGCGACTCCACCCAGTAGACCCCGCCGACCATGTATTGCAGGATGACCGCGGTGGCAAATATCAGCCCGCCCACGAAACCGCCGCCAGGTTGGTTGTGGCCGCGCAGCAGGAAATACACGGAGATCAAGGCCGCGGTGGGCAGCAGCAGGCGCACCAGCACGGTGGGCACCATCATCGAACCGGCAGGCACCAGCGACTTGATGTCCGGCGCGGCGGGCACGCCGCCGTCCTGGTCGATCTGCTGGCGCGGCAGGTCCGCGCTCTCCGCGGCCGGACGGAAGCGGCGCAGCAGCGCATAGACCGTCAGGGCCACGATACCCAATACCGTAATCTCGCCGAATGTATCGAAGCCGCGGAAATCCACCAGGATGACGTTCACGACATTGGTGCCGCCGCCATCGGGCAGCGCGCGGTCCACGAAATACGAGGAAATGGTGTCGCCTTGCGGGCGCACCAGCACTGCGTAGGCCAGCGCGGCCATGCCCGTGCCGGCGGCGCCAGCCATCAGCAGGTCGCGCAGGCGGCGACCGCGCGCGCGCAGCGTGACCTTCAGGCTTTCGTCCTCATCCTGCGCGATGCGACGCGGCAGCCAGCGCAGGCCCAGCAGCAACAGCACCAGCGTCACCACCTCGACCGACAGCTGGGTCAACGCCAGGTCGGGTGCCGAGAACCAGACGAAGGTCAGGCA
>MTEX01005824.1_pt7 | contig 17574 bp, 20 predicted proteins | sample 1042691 | NCBI WGS metagenome assembly MTEX01 (sample SAMN06185810, study PRJNA358809) | soil metagenome | isolation source: soil biostimulated with molasses as carbon source | place: India | collected 2015-05-23
CGTGAGCTGGAAACCTTCGTGCGCGAAAAGCTGGGTCAGTACGAGTACGATGAAGTAAAAGGCCCCTTTATGATGGACCGGGTGCTGTGGGAGAAATCCGGGCACTGGGAAAAGTATGCCGAAAATATGTTTACTACCCAGTCTGAGCACCGTGAGTATGCCATTAAGCCAATGAACTGCCCGGGCCATGTGCAGATCTTTAACCAGGGCTTAAAATCTTACCGTGATTTACCACTGCGGATGGCGGAGTTTGGTTGCTGTCACCGTAATGAGCCATCAGGTGGCTTACATGGTCTGATGCGGGTACGCGGCTTTACGCAGGACGATGCCCATATCTTCTGTACCGAAGAGCAGGTGCAGACTGAAGTTACCAAGTGTATCAAGATGGTATTTGATACTTACAGCACCTTTGGCTTTAAAAACATTAAGGTCAAGCTGTCGACCCGGCCAGCCCAGCGTATCGGTTCAGATGAAATCTGGGATCGCGCTGAGCAGGGCCTGATCGATGCGTTGAAAGCCAATGAGATTGCTTACGACCTGCAGCCAGGCGAAGGCGCTTTCTATGGCCCGAAAATCGAATTTACACTGCACGACTGCTTAAACCGTGCCTGGCAGTGCGGCACTATCCAGCTGGATTTCGCCTTACCAGGCCGTTTAGGTGCCAGCTATGTGGCGGAAAGTGGTGAGCGGCAGGTGCCGGTCATGATCCACCGCGCGATTTTGGGCTCGTTGGAACGTTTTATCGGTATTCTGATTGAAGAATATGCCGGTTTCTTCCCGACCTGGTTAGCGCCAACCCAGGTGGTGGTGATGAATATTACCGATAATCAGGCCGAATATGTGCAACAATTGGTAAAAACTTTCAAATCTCAGGGCATAAGAGCAATAAGTGACTTGAGAAATGAGAAGATAGGCTTTAAAATTCGCGAGCACACGCTTAAGCGCGTCCCGTACCTGGTGGTAGTTGGTGACAAAGAAGTTGAAGCTGGCGATATCGCAGTCAGAACCCGCAAAGCAGAGGATCTGGGTAAGATGTCGGTGGCTGCTTTTGTTGAAAAACTGACCGCTGAAATTAAAAACCGGACCGCGAGCTAAGCAAACAGGAAACTTTTTCGGAGGAACATACTATTAAAGTAGGAAAGAAAACATTACCTTCAAACCGTCCTAACCGGATCAATGAAGAAATTAACGTACCAGAGGTACGCTTAATTGGTGTAGAAGGTGAACAGCTGGGTGTAGTCAGTATTGCTGAAGCCAATCGTCTGGCAGAAGAAAGCGGCGCCGATTTAGTAGAAATCAGCCCGACAGCTGAACCGCCAGTATGTAAGTTGATGGACTACGGTAAGTTCCTGTTCGAAAAAGGTAAAGCTCTGAAAGAGCAAAAGAAGAAGCAAAAACAGATCCAGATTAAGGAAATTAAATTCCGGCCTGGAACTGATGAAGGCGATTACCAGGTAAAACTACGCAACCTGCGTCGCTTCATTGAAGAGGGTGACAAAGCTAAAGTAACGCTGCGCTATCGTGGTCGTGAAATGGCGCATCAGGAAATCGGTATTGAGATGTTGACTCGAATTAAAGAGGATCTGTCTGATATCGCCATCTGCGAATCTTTCCCTTCACGGGTGGAAGGTCGTCAGATGATTATGATGCTGGCCCCAAATAAGAAGTAATAAGTGCCTGCAAGTGTAAAGAGCTGCGGCTTGCCGCAGTTTTTTAACGCCTTATTATTCGTTGTAATTTAACAATGCGAGTTTAAATACTATGCCTAAGATGAAAACCAATAAAGGTGCTGCGAAGCGTTTTAAAAAGACCGCTTCTGGTAGCTTTAAACGTAAGCAATCACACCTTCGCCACATTCTGACGAAGAAGTCTTCTAAGCGTAAGCGTCAGTTAGGTCCAAAAACCTTAGTCGCTAAAGTCGATGTTGCCGGCTTAGTCCGTTGCATGCCGTACGCATAAGTCATTAGGAGACAGAAATGCCAAGAGTTAAACGTGGTGTCACGGCGCACGCGCGCCATAAGAAGGTATTAAAGCAGGCTAAAGGTTACTACGGTGCCCGTAGCCGTGTTTACCGGGTTGCTTTCCAGGCCGTTATCAAAGCCGGCCAATATGCTTACCGTGACCGTCGTCAGCGTAAGCGTCAGTTCCGTCAACTGTGGATCGCGCGTATCAACGCAGCGTCACGGATGAACGGTTTATCTTACAGCCGTTTAATTGCAGGTCTGAAAAAGGCTTCAATTGAAATCGACCGTAAGATCCTGGCCGATATCGCTGTATATGACAAAGCGGCTTTCACTGCTATCGTAGCTAAAGCCAAACAAGCTTTAGTTTAATAGTGAGAAGCATAAAAAAACCACCGCAAGGTGGTTTTTTTATGCCCGTCTGTTGGTATCTGACCCCGAAAAGGTTCGGGGTCAGATACCCAAGGTTCAGTTAACCGCCGGGATCAGCTCCATAATCACCTGGTTATTGCGGAACAACTGCAGCTTATCGGCATTCACTTCAGCGCGATCGGCTTGTTGCAGCTTTTCTGTGAACTGTTGCTCAATAGTGCTGGCATCGGCACAGAATTTACGGGTACTGGCTAACTGCTGTACGGCGAAGGTATTGGCGCGTTGCTGGTAGCTGGCATTAAAGTTGTTGCAACCACTAAAGCCATACAACTTATCTTTTTCAAAAATCAGCCGTACATTCAATGAATGTGGCACATAGCGATCGGCAATTTTTTCCGCCCGCCAGACAATACCCTGCAGATTTTTCATCGCGAATTGATTCGGGCAGGTGGCATTTGGCCAGAACTGCTCAAACTTATCGATAAAGAGTGTATCGGTGCCGTGCTGATCCGGCCCCTTACGGCCAACCAGACTGGCAATCACCGCTTTATTATTAAAGCGACTGTCCTGCTGATACAGGCGCATCATTGGCAAATGGTTTTGCGTATTGGCTACCGGTAAGCTTTCGCCGGTCTGACATTTGGTAAAGGTGGCCTGATTATTCTGCAGCCGGTATAAGCCAAGCATGGGTTGGCGGGTATCCAGCTTTTTCAGCGCATCCAGCCGGTTCAACTGATAGGCATCAGAGCGGGTAATAGGGCGGCCCGCCAGATCGGTCATCACTAATTGCCGGTTGGAGCGAAAGTGAAAGGATGGCAGATTAACCTGTTGATTAACCAGATGCAGGGTGCGGCGCTCTAATAACCAGGCACCACTGACCAGTTCCACCTGACCCCGTTCCAGATATTCCTGCCGCGCTTCAAAGCGGCCATCGCGGTACAGGTTAATATGATAGCTGATCCCCGGGCAGTCGGCACAGGGCAGCACACCTTCAAAAGTCATATCACTGTCGATAAAGATATGTTCGAAGTCGGTGGCCAGGGCTTCTGTGGTCGCGCTGTTTGCCACTTCATTCACATCTTCTACCTCTGCCGGCAGCGGGATCGCTGGCGTCGCCGGCTTAGTGGGTGCCGACAGCGTGGTGGGCTGATCAGCACCAAAATGGGGAAGCTGACTACAGCCGGCTAGCAGCACAGCACTGGCAATAACGAGTTTTTTCATAATGACTCTTCGCTAAAAAATTCGGCGTATTATAACGCACCCCAAAGCGGGTTGTCTGGCTATTTTACCGCAGCAAACTGCTGTAGCACAGCCTTGACTTGCAGCGCGGTTGGCGCCGGCTGCTCCTGCATAAAACAGTGGCCGCCAGGTACCTGGATCGTCTGTACCGCAGCATTCAGCTGGCGCCACTTCGCCAGCGCTTTGACCACAAAAGGAAAGGTCTGTTCACCGTAAATTACGCTGATCGGTGCTGCCGCTTTACGCAGCGCCGGCCATAATCCTTTTGGGTAGGAGCTGAAGATCTCAGCCTCGCGCTCAGGCAAACACTTTAATTGCAGTTCACCATTGCCGGCGCTAAGCGCATGATCGACATAGGCTGCCAGTGCCTCCGGGTGCCAGCTTTGAAATAAACTGCGGCTTTGCAGGTACTGTAGAGCGCTGGGACGATCCGGCCATTGCCGGCGCCGGCGCAGTGCAGCCTTGGCCAAAGGGTTCTTTTTAAACAGCCGTACGCCTTCCAGAGTACGGGCCAGTAGAATCATCGACGGCGGAAACAGCACCGGATCGAGTAATACCAACCCCTGAAACAGCCCCGGATGCTCAGCATGCATTAAGGCAGTCAGCACGCCACCAAAGCTGTGTCCAACGCCATAAACTGGTACCTCAGCATATTGGGTGCGATGAGCATTAAAGGCCTGAGCCGCCAGCTCGGCGGCGATATTCCAACCTAAAAACGGCCCGCCATGGTCACTGTCACCGTGGCCCTGGGCGTCAGAAAGGAATAAATCGTAGTCGGCAGCCAGCTCAGCTAACAGCGGCTGATAGCTGCGGGCACAAAAACCGTTACCGTGCAAAAAATGCAGCAGCGGCTTACCGCTAACCGGCGTCTGCCAACCGCGCAGGGTAAAGCCGTAACGGGTATGAAAAGACCAGGGAATTAACTGCATGCTCAGCCTTTATTTGTAATCTGCCTTTACTTGGTGCCAAAGAGTTTATCGCCGGCATCTCCCAGACCTGGCAAGATATAACCATGCTCGTTCAGACCCTGGTCAATCGCAGCGGTATAGAGCTCAATATCCGGATGCGCCTGGCGCAGTGCGTTAATGCCCTCGGGCGCCGCTACCAATACCAGAGCTTTGATGTGGGTACAGCCTTGTCGTTTTAACAAATCAATGGTGGCAATCATCGAGCCGCCAGTGGCCAGCATAGGGTCAATAATAATCGCCAGCCGCTGATCGATTTCCGGTGCAAGCTTTTGAAAGTAGGGCACCGGCTGCAAGGTGCTTTCGTCACGATAAATGCCCACCACACTGATACGGGCGCTGGGGATCAGATCCAGTACGCCATCGAGCATACCCAGGCCAGCGCGCAGGATTGGCACCACTGTCACTTTTTTGCCCTGGATTTGCTTGATCTGGCATGGACCGCTCCAGGCCTCGATGGTTACGGTTTCGGTCGGCAAGTCTTTGGTGGCTTCATAGGTCAGCAAGCTACCGAGCTCGACCGCCAGTTGCCGGAATTGACGGGTATTGATATCCGCGGCCCGCAACAGGCCAATTTTATGCTGTACCAGGGGGTGAGAGACTTCGACGACGCGCATAGGGTTCTCCATGTCCCTTCGAAAGCCCGGATCTGTAGTGGCAGTTTTCAGGTTTGTTCTAACCTTTAAGACTGCGCTTTCGAAGGCGTTACTGTAGCGAAACGGTGTCGCGATAATACGGCAGTGCAGCGTACTGAGCAAGCTTTCGGCAGCGGCTGTCGCTTTGACAGCCAATTATGAAACTTGTCCGACCAGAATTGCTTTTGTTACTTGACAGACCAGTTATTCAAACGTACATTTCAAACAGGTGTTTAAAAGTTTGTTTAACGGCGTAGTGAAGAATGAGCAGTAAAGTGCATACCCAACAACGCATCCTGGATGCTGCGCAAAGCCTGTTTGCCGAAAGTGGCTTTAACGATACCTCGTTACGGCAGATTACTACCAAGGCAGAGGTGAATCTTGCATCAGTGAATTATCACTTCGGCTCGAAGAAAGAGCTGATCCAGGCCGTGCTACAGCGCTATTTGCAGGTACTGATGCCGCGGCTGGATCAGGAGTTTGATCGCTTGTTAGCCAGTCAAAAGCCGAATGATTTAACCCAGATCCTGTCGGTTTTTGTAAAGCCTTTGCTCGATCTGAACCAGCTGCAGCGCCGCGGTACCCGAACCTTTTTACAGTTACTGGGGCGTGGTTATACCGATGTACAGGGGCACTTGCGCTGGTTTATTAATCAACATTATGGCCGTACTCTGGATAAGTTTGTATTGCTGGTACAGCAAAGCTGCCCGCATCTGCCACAAAGCGAAGTGTTCTGGCGGCTGCATTTTTCGCTCGGCTCTATCGTCTTTACGATGGCGTCCAGTGATGCACTGTCTGAAATCGCCCAGGCTGATTTTAACGAAGCGGTGGATATTGAAGGGGTGATCCGCCGTTTAATCCCTTATCTCGGGGCTGCAATTGCCGCGCCGGTATATAGCCTAGACCTCAAAACCGTTGCCTGATGCTGGAAGGAAGCTGATATGGTGTATTTATTGATAATAGTGGCACTGCTGGTAGTGCTGTTTGGCGTGACTTCGGTGCGCCGTAGTGTGATTAGCAAGCCGGTGTTTGGAATCTTTAAGAAAATTTTGCCGCCGTTGTCGGATACCGAGCGTGAAGCCATGGAAGCGGGCGATGTGTGGTGGGACGGTGAACTGTTTAAAGGTAAACCGGACTGGCATAAGTTGCATGCTATTCCGAAAGCTGAACTCTCAGCCGAAGAACGAGCCTTTATGGATAATCAGGTCGAAACCCTGTTGACCATGCTGGACGATTATAAAATCGTGCAGGAAGACCGCGACCTGCCAAAAGCAGTGTGGGAATACATTAAGCGCGAAGGTTTCTTTGCGATGATTATTCCAAAAGCCTATGGCGGTCGTGAGTTTTCGGCTATCGCTAACTCTACTATCGTATCGCGCATCGCGACCCGCAGCTTAACCGCGGCGGTGACCATTATGGTGCCGAACTCTTTAGGCCCGGGCGAGCTGCTGATGCACTATGGTACCCAGGAGCAAAAAGATCGCTGGTTGCCGACGCTGGCGAATGGCACTGACGTGCCGTGCTTTGCGTTAACCGGCCCGGAAGCAGGTTCGGATGCCGGTGGTATTCCGGATACGGGTGTGGTCTGCAAAGGTCAGTTCGAAGGCAAAGAAGTACTAGGCATCCGCCTGAACTGGGATAAGCGTTACATCACGCTGGCGCCGGTTGCGACGGTACTGGGTTTGGCCTTTAAGTTGTACGATCCGGAAAAACTATTAGGTGATAAAGAAGAGCTAGGTATTACCTGTGCGCTGATCCCAACCAGCCACCCTGGCGTGCAGATTGGTGATCGCCATTTCCCGATGAATATGGCCTTTATGAATGGTACCACCTACGGTAAAGATGTATTTATTCCGCTGGATTGGATTATCGGTGGCCCGGCCTATGCCGGTCGTGGTTGGCGCATGCTGGTAGAGTGTTTATCAGCCGGTCGTGGTATCTCTTTACCGGCACTGGCGACCGCAACCGGCCACCTGGCAGCACGGATGACCGGTGCCTACGGTTATGTGCGTCAGCAATTCGGCATGTCGATTGGTAAGTTTGAAGGTGTGCAGGAAGGTTTAGCGCGCATTGGTGGTTTAACTTACACCTTAGAAGCGATGCGGGTGATGACCGCCGGTGCTATCGATTTAAAACTGAGCCCATCGGTAGTGACGGCGATTGCCAAGTACCATATGACCGAGATGTCGCGCACCTTATTAAACGATGCTTTTGATATCCATGCCGGTAAAGCCATTCAGTGTGGCCCAATGAACTATCTGGCGCATGGCTACATGGGTGTACCGATCTCGATTACGGTAGAAGGTGCTAATATCCTGACCCGTAACCTGATGATTTTCGGTCAGGGCGCTACTCGTTGCCATCCTTATGTACTTGCAGAGCTGGAAGCCGCGGCCAATCCAAATGCTGAAGAGGGCCTGGCACAGTTTGATAAACTATTGATGGCACATATTGGTTTTGCGGTTGGCAATACCTTCTCTGCCTTATGGCAGGGTTTAACAGCCGGTGCCTTTAACAGTGCGCCGGTATCTGGTGAAACGGCCCGTTACTACAAGCAATTAAGCCGGATGAGCCGTGCCCTGGCGTTAAGTGCTGATATTTCTATGCTGATGTTAGGCGGTGATTTAAAACGTAAAGAAATGCTGTCGGCCCGCTTAGGTGATGTGTTGAGCCAGCTGTATATTGCCTCTACCGTGCTGAAGTTTTACGAAGATAATGGTCGTCAGCAGGCTGATCTGCCGTTCGTGCACTACAGTGTGCAGCGCTCGCTGTTTGAAATTGGTAAAGCCTTTGATGGTTTCTTTGCCAACTTCCCGAACCGTATTGTGGCGCGTACCATCCGTACTCTGGTATTCCCGTTTGGTATCGGTTACAAAATGCCGTCTGACGAGGTGGCACAACAAATTTGTGAAGCCTTATCTAAGCCAAATACGCTGCGCGATCGTCTGACCCATCTGTGCTATGTGGGTAAAGATGAAGACGATGCTACGGGCTTAATGGAAAATGCTTTTGTCGCGATGTATAACGCTCAGCCGCTGCTGAAGAAAATTGCCCAGGCGCAAAAAACCGGTCAGTTACCGCGTAAACAGCCGCTACTGGATAGCATTAACCAGGCGTTAGCCGCCAATATCTTAAGCGAGTCCGAGGCTGCCAGCTTACGTAAGATGAACCAGTTGCGCTTTAAAGCCATCAGTGTCGATAGCTTTAAACCCGGTGTACTGGAAGGCATGAGTGTCGGTAAACGTGATGCTGCATAATTAATGCAGCAATAGTAAAACCGGAGCCAGGTGCTCCGGTTTTTTTATGGGTTTTCGATTGGTAAAGTCCGGAAAAGCGTTAGAATAGGCCCGACCACGAATAGCACCAATAATAAGAGGTAACAACATGGCGCAAAGTACAATTCGTCTGGCCACTGTAGCCGATGTGCCACTGATATTGAATTTTATTCAGGGATTGGCGGAATATGAAAAGCTGGCGCATGAGGTAGTAGCAACCGAACAAAAGTTAACCGAAACCTTATTTTCAGCACGACCTGCCGCTGAAGTGGTGATTGCTGAATATCAGGGACAGCCTGCAGGTTTTGCGTTGTTTTTTCACAATTACTCGACTTTCCTGGCCAAGCCAGGTCTTTATCTCGAAGATCTGTTTGTGTTACCACAGTTTCGTGGCCAAGGGCTGGGCAAGCTGTTATTGACCTATCTGGCGAAACTGGCCGTAGACAGAGGCTGTGGCCGTTTTGAATGGTCAGTGCTGGACTGGAATCAACCGGCGATTGATTTCTATCAGGCGCAGGGGGCAACATTGTTGCACGACTGGCGGATCAACCGGGTGACCGGTGAGAAATTGCAGGCATTAGCAGCGCAATATTCGGCCTGATGTCGTGGTATTGATTTCCTAAAAGTTGTACAGGTGTAGTAGTCAATGTCAAAGGAACAAGTTAAGGCCGCAGCGGCGGCCGCGCAAAGCACAAAGCCGGCAAAAAGCCCGGTAGCTGAGACCGACAAGGTTCCAGCAGCAAAAGCTCAACCAAAGAAGGTATTAAAACGGCGGCAAAGCGGCGATTTCTGGATTAACCTGAGCGTGGCGCTGTTTATTGGTGTGTGTTTGCTGATATTAAGTTTTGAAATTTTGCTAAAGCTGTCGCGTTAGTGCGTGCTGTTTAGCAAAACAAAGGGAGGCCTGTGCCTCCCTTTGCGTTTTCTGGTGGCTATAGCCGCGGCTTATGCCTGACCGCGCGCAATAATCTCTTGTGCCATCTGATCAGCGACGGTGCTGGTGGGTTTATTTTCAGCGTCGGCGCGCTCAAAAATCTGCAACAGGGTGTCAAAAATTTGCATGACCTTCGCTGTAGACTCTGCCGCATTATAACCTTGCGGACGCATTTCAAAGGCGACGTTAATAATGCCTCCGGCATTGATAACATAGTCCGGTGCATACAGAATACCCAGCTCACGTAGCTTCTGGCCATGCTCGGGGCGCTTTAACTGGTTGTTGGCACAGCCGGCCACAATTTTGGCTTTTAATTGCGGGATGGTGTCATCATTTAAGGTGGCACCCAGCGCACAAGGCGCATAGATATCAGCCGCTACGCCGTAGATATCATTCAGACCGACGGCAGTGGCGCCAAATTGAGCGACCGCACGGTTCACCGCATCCTGGTTAATGTCGGTGACAATAAGCTTAGCGCCTTCTTTATGCAGGTGTTCACACAGATAGAAACCGACGCTACCTAAGCCTTGTACGGCAACTGTTTTGCCTGCCAGATCGGCAGAGCCAAACTGATGCTTAGCGGCGGCTTTAATGCCCTGATAGGTACCCAGCGCCGTAAAAGGACCTGGGTTACCGCTTTTACCCTCTAAGCCGGCAACATAAGGTGTAACCTGATGCACCTGCATAATGTCATGAGTAGTAATGTTCACATCTTCAGCGCTGTAATAGCTGCCGCTTAAGCGGTGTACCATGCGGCCAAAGGCTTGAAATAACGCCTCAGATTTAATGGTTTTGGCATTACCGATAATCACCGACTTGCCGCCACCCAGGGGTAAACCGGCCATGGCGTTCTTATAGGTCATACCGCGTGATAAACGCAGCACATCTACCAGCGCATCTTCGTCAGATGCATAGTCCCATAACCGACAACCACCAACCGCAGGCCCCAAACGGGTGCTGTGCACAGCGATAATGGCTTTTAAACCGGTTTCCTGATCACTGCAGAAAACTACTTGCTCATGCTGATCAAATTCTGGGTGATTAAATACGGCCACAACGGACTCCCTTGCAAGAATAGCTATTACAGCTGGATGGTTTACGTTTACGTTAACTGCGACTTTTGTCGTAATGGCGCGGAATGTACCATTTTGCACCACTGAATACCAGTCCTGACGTTAACTGGTGGCTGGTCAGTCCAGTGTTGGTGGTGAGAAGCTCAGTAAAGCTTGATTGTCGCGGATAGCTCACATAAAGTAGCGGCATCTACAACACAGGAAGTCATCTTATGAGTGAGCAGTCAACTCAACAACCCACTGAAATCAGCGAAGCGCAGCGCGCAGAATGGGTCCGGGCACAATTTCAGAAAGCCAATGAATATCTGGCAACCAAGGGGATTATCCCGGATAACGTTGCCGTGAGTGAAAGCCGTTATTTACCGCCTTTGGTCGCAGTATGGAAGCTGAATACCCGTGATGCCAAGTCATTCTGGGTGATCAGTGGCGATCTGCCAACCGATCATATGCCCGTTAGTGCGGCACCCAATGCCCGCGAAGCGATCCGCGCTTTCGCGTTGCACTGGCAGTTAAAGGCCGAACAAATTGCCCAGGCCGGTTTTACCGATAAGACCCAGGTTGAGTTTGCTAATCTGTTAGTAAGCCGGGCAGAGGGTTTATACGATCTGTTTGATAATGAGCCGCTGTGGCAAGGGCAATAAGTCAGCGCCAAGCTGTCAAATTTAGTTGACAAAAAAAGCCGCAATAGCGGCTTTTTTTATGCGCAGCGCTGCGGTTTATTCTTCAAAATACCACAAGCCCTGGTTAATCAAGTCCGTCAATAATAACCGGCGTTCTTCCCGCGCGGTAAAATGCAGACACTGCTGTTGGTCGATGCGTTTACTGTCACAGAGTAATTGCGCCGTCACCCGCTCTTCGGCTGGCAACACTATGGTAGTGCCGTTGATAAACAGCTGAATATCACTGCTTTCGCTTGCCTGATAGTAGCAGCAACGCAGGCCGCCAAGGCGTGCCAGTACCGAGCCTTCTTCCAGGTATTCCGCAATTTCCTCGGCCTGATAATGTGGATCTGGCTCTTGCTGATCCAGCTCATGTTTGGCCTGGGTAATATACTGGCCAAACCATAGCGGCAGTTTGTCGCGGTCACTGACCAGCTGCACCAACAACTGCTGCACCTGATCCAGATCCTGCTCACTCATCGCACCGATATTACCGGTCAGGTTGCGATCAGGATCGCTAAAGCGTTTACCGCTGATATCATTATCCAATAGATAATCGGCTAAACCGGTCAGTAAGTCTTTTTGTGCCGGCGCGCGAAAACCGACTGAGTAGTTCAGACTGTTCTCGAGTGAAATCCCCTCGTGCGGGCAGCCAGGTGGAATATATAGAATATCACCCGGCTCCATAATCACATCAATACAGGCGGTAAAGGGTGTGACTTGCAGCAGGCGTGGGTGCGGGCAGAATTGCTCTAGTGACGCATCTGGCATACCAACCCGCCAGTGTCTTTTACCTTCGCCCTGGATAATAAACACATCATATTGATCCAGATGCGGGCCAACACCGCCACCCGGCGTGGAAAAGCTGACCATCAGATCATCAATCCGCCAGTTTGGAATAAAGCGAAACGGCTCGATTAATTCCGCCGCCGGTGGATGCCAGTGGTCAACCGCCTGCACCAGGATAGTCCAGTCCTTGTCACCATAGCGGTTAAAGTCTTCAAAGTGGCCGGTTTCCAGCTGCCAGTTACCGTCGCGACATTCGACCAGCCGCGATTCGACGTCATCTTCCAACGCCAGACCCGCCAGCTCATCCGCTGACAGCGGATCCTGAAAGTTCTTAAAGCCTTGTTTAATCAACAGCGGCTGCTTTTGCCAGTACTGCTGCATAAAATCGGCCAGGCTTAATTCACCCAGATTTAACTGATACATTTAAAGATCCTTAACTCTGACACAGCAAAGACTTAGAAAAGCGAGAACCGGTTTGCTTTAAGCCAAGTCTTGAAGGCATGGATGCCTGACAAATGCGTATGGAACGCATTTGCGCCGCGAAGCTGCCCGTAGGGTGGACGTCATGGACGACGTCCACAATGAAGCCTACAGGGACGTATTCACGGCGTCTTGGCGTAAGCAAACCGGTTCGATGCTCACACAGTATTTGGAGTTACTGGATTAATCCAGTAACTCCACCAGGCGAATGGCATCACCGATATAGCCGGCAGGTGACAGCTGCTTCATCTCGGCCTTTACCGCATCCGGCAGCGCCAGACCATCGATAAAGACGGCCAGATCGGCAGCGCTGATCCGCTTACCACGGGTCAGTTCTTTTAGCTTCTCGTACGGCTTTTCAATGCCATATTTACGCATTACCGTCTGCACCGGCTCGGCCAGCAATTCCCAGTTGGCGTCCAGCTCGGCCAGCAGGTTGGCTTCGTTCACTTCCAGCTTGCTGATCCCTTTTAAGGTGGCCTGATAGGCAATCAGCGTATAGCCAAAGCCGACACCGAGATTACGTAGCACGGTAGAGTCGGTCAGATCACGCTGCCAGCGTGATACCGGTAACTTGGCGGATAAATGGTTAAACAGCGCATTGGCGATGCCGAGGTTACCTTCTGAGTTTTCAAAGTCGATTGGGTTAACCTTGTGCGGCATGGTTGAAGAGCCAATTTCGCCGGCCACGGTTTTTTGCTTAAAGTGACCCAGTGCAATATAGCCCCAGACGTCGCGGTCAAAATCCAGCAGGATGGTATTAAAACGGGCGATGGCATCAAACAGCTCGGCAATATAATCATGCGGCTCAATTTGCGTGGTGTAGGGGTTCCAGCTGATGCCCAGCGAGCTGACAAAACGCTCGGCAAAGGCATGCCAGTCCAGTGTCGGGTAGGCTGATAAGTGCGCGTTGTAGTTACCGACAGCGCCGTTGATTTTACCCAGCAGGCTGACCGCAGCAATTTGCTCACGCTGGCGCTTTAAACGCACATAGACGTTCGCCAGCTCTTTACCCATCGTAGTGGGGGACGCCGGTTGACCGTGCGTACGCGCCATCATCGGCACCGCTTTTAACTCCAGCGCCAGCTTTTTAATTGCTGTTAGCAAGGCATCACATTCAGGCAGTAACACGCTGTCGCGCGCTTCGCGCAGCATCAGCGCATGCGACAGGTTATTGATATCTTCGGAGGTACAGGCAAAGTGAATAAACTCACTGATGGCGGCAAGTTCGCTATTGCCGGCGACTTTTTCTTTTAACAGATATTCAACGGCTTTCACGTCGTGGTTAGTGGTGCGCTCAATATCTTTGACCCGCTGTGCATCGGCCAGGCTAAAGTTATCAACGATTTGATTTAACAGCGCATTGGCCTCTGCGGATAACGCCGGCACTTCGCTGATTGCCGGTTCGGCGGCCAGCTGCTGCAACCAACGCACTTCGACCAAAACCCGGTACTTGATTAAACCAAACTCGCTGAAAATCGGGCGCAGCGCGGCAGCTTTGCTACCGTAGCGGCCGTCGACCGGCGAAATGGCAGTAAGGGCATTAAGTTCCATGAAAACTCCTGATCTTATAGTGCGGGAAGACTGGCCAGCGCATTTTGCGCTGCAGCCAGGATTTTCCGTCGTTTAAAAATAAAGTTTAGCCGGCTGCCGCCAGCCTGACGCCAGAGTACAGCAGAGCGGATGGCTGCCAGTAGCAGGGCGCGCACTTTTTGCTGTACACTGCTTTGACTGAGTAATTCTGGTTGGCCGTATATCTGAATGCGGGCGCCTAGGCTGCTAATGCAGTCGGTGTAGATATCGGCCAGTTTGCCAATAATAGTCTCATCGGTGACACTAAAATGCTGTAACTGCCGCTCCAGCTGCGAGAGTTGCTTGCCCAGCTCGGCCATATTGTCGCGGTTTTTATTCAGTCGCCGCTCCAGCGCCAGTACGCCGACCAGGTAACGGGTGAGCTCAACGTCTTTTTGTGGTTTATCGCCCAACTGCTCAATAATCAGTTGCAGCCCTTCGCGTAAATTCGTCAGTTCGCCACCATAAATATCCAGCGGCGTAGCGGGGTTCAGATTGATTACGCTACCCAGCATAATTTCCAGTTGCGCTTGTTGCGAATCGGTACTGCGGGCCACTTTTTGCACCAACTTGGCCGCCTGACACAGGCCGGCCAGCGCATAAATTTGAGTTTCTAACGATACTTGCATCTTAGCTTAGTGCCTCATCAATAATACCACCGCCAAGGCAGACTTCATCCAGATAGAAGACTGCCGACTGACCAGGGGTTACCGCTTTTTGTGGGCTATCAAAAGTCACCTGCAGCCGGCCATCAGGCAGCGGCGTTACGGTGCAGGGGATATCATGTTGCCGGTAGCGGGTTTTTACCGTTAAGCGGCAAACTTGCTGTGGCCCGGTGCGATCCACCCAGTGCAGTTGACTGGCGATCAACCCGCTGGATAATAACGCCGGGTGATCATGGCCCTGAGCAACCAGTAACCGGTTGAGCGTTAAATCTTTGCCGACCACATACCAGGGATCGTCGCCGCCATCGCGTAAACCGCCAATACCTAAGCCTTTGCGCTGGCCCAGGGTGTGATACATCAGGCCCTCGTGACGGCCGATAATTTTGCCATCATCAATACTGACAATATCGCCCGGCTGAGCCGGTAAATACTGCTGCAGAAAATCTTTAAACTTGCGCTCACCGATAAAGCAGATGCCGGTGGAGTCTTTTTTATCATGGGTGACCAGGCCTTGTTGCTCAGCAATGGCGCGCACGGCTGGCTTTTCCAAATCGCCAACCGGAAACAAGGTTTGCGCAATATGTTGCTCGGCGAGGGTGTAGAGGAAGTAGCTTTGATCTTTATTGTGATCCAGACCACGCAGCATTTGCCAGTGACCATCCTGATAACGGCGGCGTACATAATGGCCGGTAGCGATATAGTCAGCGCCAAGCGCTTCAGCAGCAAACTCCAGAAAGGCTTTAAACTTGATTTCTTTATTGCACATAATGTCCGGGTTAGGGGTGCGCCCGGCTTTATATTCGGCTAAGAAATACTCGAACACATTGTCCCAGTATTCGGCGGCAAAGTTGACCTTGTGTAATTTGATACCCAGTTTATCGCATACGGCCTGGGCATCGGCCATATCTTCTGCGGCAGCACAGTATTCGTCGTTGTCGTCTTCTTCCCAGTTTTTCATAAACAGGCCTTCCACCTGATAACCCTGTTGCAACAACAGGTAGGCGGAAACGGACGAATCGACGCCGCCGGACATCCCGACGATTACTTTTTTACTGCTATGCTCTGACATGACACCGCGCTTAAAGACTGCCTGAATTAAAGGCGCGGATTATAACACCAAAATAGCGGCGGCAAAAATGCTCGCTACCGGAAAAAAGCTGACTAAGCTGTGGTTTACTGTCAGCAAAGCGGTTGGATCAATGACAACGGCAGTCGGGTACCGGCTAAACAGAGATCGATGGCATCCAGCACCAGCTGACTGCGCGGAGGCAGTTTTTGTGTCAGCAGTTCACTTTTATCAAGCCAGTGTAGCGCCAGAATATCCGGATCCTGGGGCTGAAATGCTGCTGGCAGCTGGTCGGGCTCAAACAAAAAATTCACCCGCACATAGGTATGGCCGTTGCTGGCCTTTAACTGCGAAATGCCAAGCCAGGCTGAGGGCAGCAGGGTCAGGCCGGTTTCTTCGTATACTTCGCGGCAGACGGCGCTGAGCAGATCTTCATCCTCTTCCATATGGCCGGCAGGCTGGTTTAACACTTCCCGGCCACTGAGTTTGTCGCGTTCCTGTACCAGTAAAAACCGGCCCTGATAATAAATCACCGCCGCCACGGTCAGATGGAGTCTGTTCCTGCTCATAGTTATCCTACATTGTCCCTAAAGTTCGATAATACGGTGCTGGCCCGGTGCCAGCTCACCCAGTTGCCAGTCACCAATCTGTACCCTGACCAGACGCAATGTCGGGAAGCCGACCGCGGCAGTCATCCGCCGAACCTGGCGGTTACGCCCTTCATGGATGGTTAATGCCAGCCAACTGGTCGGAATATTGGCCCGATAGCGAACCGGCGGCTGCCGCGGCCAGAGTTCGGGGTCGGCCAAAAGCTCAGCCTGGGCCGGCAGCGTCATGCCGTCGTTAAGTTGTACGCCCTGACGTAGCTGTACCAGCGCCTGTTCGTTAATTTGCCCCTCGACCTGCACCCAGTAAGTTTTTGGTGCTTTAAATGCCGGGTCAGCAATTTTTTGCTGGGTCTTGCCGCAGTTGGTTAACAGCAGCAGGCCCTCACTGTCCCGATCCAGCCGGCCGGCGGCATAGATATCCGGGATGGCCAAAAAATCAGCCAGCGTCTGGCGTGGCGGTGCACTGTTGTCGGTAAACTGGCTTAATACATCGTAGGGCTTATTAAAGAGTACCAATAGTGGATTTTCTACCTTAGTCCTATTGTTTTTTGCTGAAAAAGCCTTATGTTTTGGCCGGGTCGGCCGTTTCTGAGCATTCACGCCTGATCTCTGCATCTGATGTTGACCGTAATATTTAAACGCCGCGGCGCCAAGCTGCCGTTTAACCGGGTGGTGTGCCGCTGGATGTGCGCTGCCTGTTTTATTCGCCCTGATGCTGATATACTCAGCGGGCTTCGTTTGGCTGCGTTTTAAACAATTTCCACACACGGGTGGCGATGGCCTTGTCATGGCGATCCGGCGCTAACAATACAGGAACTAACATGTCGAAAGAAAGTGCAAAAATTATTTACACCATTACTGATGAAGCGCCAGCGCTGGCGACTCAGTCGTTATTGCCGATTATTGAGGCCTTTTCTGCCGCGGCCGGTGTAGCCGTTGAAACCCGTGATATTTCCTTGTCGGGCCGTATTATTGCGAGCTTTCCGGAATTTTTAACTGCTGAACAACGCATCAACGACGATCTGGCTGAGCTGGGTGAGCTGGCGAAACAGCCGGATGCCAACATTATCAAGCTGCCAAATATCAGCGCCTCTATTCCGCAAATGAAAGCGGCAATTAAAGAATTACAGGCTCAGGGCTATGCGCTGCCGGATTATCCGGAAGAGCCAAAAACCGAGCAGGAGCGTGATGTCAAAGCACGCTACGACAAAATCAAAGGCTCGGCGGTAAACCCGGTATTACGTGAAGGTAACTCTGATCGTCGCGCACCGGCTTCAGTTA
>MTEX01010516.1_pt1 | contig 17528 bp, 12 predicted proteins | sample 1042691 | NCBI WGS metagenome assembly MTEX01 (sample SAMN06185810, study PRJNA358809) | soil metagenome | isolation source: soil biostimulated with molasses as carbon source | place: India | collected 2015-05-23
GCCGTTCTCATGCTGGTATTCGGCTGGATGCTGGCGATCGTTATCTATCGTCGGTACGCCAAGTTCGTGCCATTGTGGGTATGACGTGAGTATTTATCTGAGAGCACAGAATCTGGGGCTGGACCTGCCGATATTCACGCAGGACCAGCGGAGCGTGCGTGCCACGTTGAGCCTGTTTCTCAAGGCGGCTTTTCATCCACCGCGCAGGGAGCTCAGAACGACCCTGGATGACATCAGCTTCGCGTTCGAGGCCGGCGATCGCGTCGGCATCGTAGGCCGGAACGGCGCGGGGAAGTCCACGCTCCTCAAGGTGCTTGTCGGTGCGTATCCGCCAACGCGGGGACATCTGGATGTGAAGGGGACCCGGCAGGCCTTGCTCAATCTGGCGCTGGGATTCAGCCCGGAAGCAACGGTAATCGAAAACATCATCCTGCGCGGCATTGCCATGGGACTGCGTTCGGCACAGGCCAGCCGGCTAGTGGATGAAGTGCTGGATTTTGCGGAGTTGGAAGAAAAGGCTGGACACCGCCTGAAAACCCTATCGTCCGGCCAGAGGATGAGGCTGGGCTTTTCGATCGCGACGACGCTCCAGCATGAAATCCTGATCATGGACGAATGGATCGGCACCGGTGATGCCGCGTTCGTGGTCAAAGCCAAGGATCGACTCATTTCCAGGGTGAACAACGCGCAAATCGTCGTCCTTGCCAGCCACAACGCGCAGCTGATGCGAAGCGTCTGCAACAAGGCTATCCTGCTCGAGGCCGGCAAGCTGGTGGGAATGGGCGAAGTTGACGACGTCGTACGTCAATACCAGACCCTGATAAAGCAACCTGCGAACAATCCGCTTGTCTCCGGATAGACATGCGCATATTGCTCGTTGCGTACGACTTCGCGCCGTCGGCGTCGCCCCAGTCGCTGCGCTGGATCTATCTAGCACGAGAATTCGTGCGCTGCGGGCACCAGGTCGAGGTCGTCACTCCTGACATCGGCCGACGGGATGCCGCCGCGGGGTCGCTGCCGTCGCTGCCAGCCGCGCTGAAAATCCATCGCGTTTACCCCGGTCCGGTATCCGCCGTGCTTTTCTACAGGCGTCGAAAGCCGGTGCCCGCGCCGGCCAACCACGAGCACGTGTCGAGCTCGACTGGTCTTCCGGCTGGAACGGATCCAACGCGCTTGACCCAAAGCGTTCGCTGGCTGCTGCGCCCCCTGACCCGTTTGCTCCTGAAGGAGCAGGACATGATCGGCCTGAACTGGAAAGGCGTGCTGGAGGCGCATGCCAAAGGACTGTTCTCGCGCCTGTTGTATCCCGACCACCGGGCGGAATGGCTGCCTTGGGCACGCCGTCGGGTACGGAGCGTCCTAGGTCGTTTCGATCCACACGTCGTGGTCACGTCGCATGAACCGCCCAACAGCATCGCGCTGGGTCTGCTTGCCAAAGAGAAGGGCTATGTATGGGTCGCGGATCTGGGAGATCCCATTCTGTCGTCTTACACGCCCCCACGCTGGGTACGCAGGGCCGGCCGCCTAGAGCAAAGGACCTGCCGTTCGGCCGATCTGGTGACGGTCACAACAGCGGGCACGCGCGATTTGTTGAGCGAGCGCCACGGCATCCCAACCGAACGCATCGAAGTGATCCCGCAGGGGTTCGATGGCGGAGAACCTCGACATGCAGGCCCGCTGCCGGCATTCGATCCAGCACTGCTTGAGCTGGTCTATACCGGGTCGCTCTACAGTTTCCGAAGCATCGAGCCCCTGGTGGACGCGGTAGCCCGGTTGGAGGGTGTCCGATTGACAATCGCCAGCGGCCAGCTCCCCGGCTATCTCGGACGGGCACTGGCGGAACATCCCGCCAAGTTCAGGCATCTGGGTTTCCAGCCGCACTTGTGCGCAATGGCGATACAGCGCAGTGCGGATGTCCTGGTCAACATCGCCAATGATGATCCGGTCCAGATACCGGGCAAGCTGTTCGAGTACTTCCATGCCCGAAAACCCGTCATCCATCTGACGCGAGAAGGGGAGGATGCGGTAAGCAGGCTGTTGCATGCCAGCCGGATAGGCTGGCCGACACCGGCTGCGTGGGAGTCTGTCGTCGCTCGCCTTCGGCACGCCAAGGACGCGAAGGCTGCGGGCAGGCCACTGCTTGATGCTCCGGATTGGGGCAGCATCGAATCGTATCGCTGGGATCGACTGGCCGAGCGCTGGTTGCAACGGGTAGCCGAAATTGGCGTGGACCGGCGGTCGGGGGCAGAGGGGACCGCCCGTGCATAGGCGCACCTCGTCGCGCAATGCGGGCGGCGGACGATTCGCCGGTTTTGTGCTGCGGGATGTCCTGGGCGTGATCGCAGGGTGCGCCAGGCGTGGGCTGCGGCACGCGAGATGGCTGATTGCGGGCGCGAAGGCTCCTCCTCGCAAAGGCGAGGACGACGGATTGGTGGGACGTTACCGGCCTGATGAGGGCACGCCATGGTCTTCACCTGGAATGCGCTTTCCCGAAGAGGCTTCCTCGGTGCGGATGGCCATCATCTGCGACGCCTTCACGACTCTCCAGCTGTCGATGGAAGTCCCGGTCTGTGTGCTAAGGCCGTCGGATTGGCGCGAACAGATGGAGGAATTCGCACCGCACCTGCTGTTCGTGGAATCCGCATGGCAAGGGGGGAATGGCGAATGGGCGGGCCAGATTGCGGGCAATGGTACAGCGCTGCGCGAGTTGATCGATTACTGCCGCGGACGCGGTATTCCCACGATTTTCTGGGCCAAGGAAGATCCGGTGCATTATGAGGACTTCATCGAGACGGCTTCTGCGTTCGATTTCGTCTTCACGACCGACTCCGACTGCATCCCCTGTTACCAACGGGATCTCGCGCATGGACGGGTTTACCTGTTCCCGTTTGCGGTACAGCCCAGACTCCATCATCCGATCGCCGGACCGGGTGAAGAGCGAATTGCCGGCAGTTTCTTCGCAGGCGCGTGGTACGAGGGGTTCCGTCAGCGCTGCGACGACTTCACCCAGCTCGCCGATGCGCTGGCAAGCGCGGGTCCGCTGGATATTTATGACCGTCTCTCCACGGATGGCCGCAGCAGCTACCCGGCGCACTATGACGCGCATGTACGCCAAGGCGTTCCGTATACCGAAACGCCGGTGCTGTACCGGAGCTACCGCATCGGCATGACCATCAATACCGTTACCGATTCGCCGACGATGTTTGCGCGGCGCGCGGTCGAGTTGATGGCCTGCGGAACGAGCGTGTACAGCAATCGATGCCGGGCCCTGGAGTATCTGTTCGGCAATCTGGTGAAGTGCTTCGATTCGGCCGGCGACGCATCGGAAGCGGCAAGGCGGGAGTTGGCGCTTGTGCCGGATCCGACCGAAAGGCGACGCCGGACAGCGGCCATCCGGAAAGTGGTGCGGGAGTTTTCCTGGAGTGCACGCATCCGGTGGATGATCGCGACGGTATCCGGACAGCCATATTCGCCTGCGCGTCCGGAGCTCGCCGTCCTCGCGCGGGTGAACGATCAACGTCAGTTGGAAACGGTCCGCCAGATGGCGGCGGCGCAACGCGGCGTGCAGGCCACGTTGTACATTGTCGCAGACCGGGACGATCTGGTTGCCGGCGATGCGGTATGGCTGACCGAACAAATGCGGGAATCGTCCTTGCGGGATCTGCTGGGAGAAAAGGCATGGGTGGCGCCATGGCATCCTGACGATGTCTACGGTCCGCACTATCTGGCCGAACTGGTGGATGGCCTTTCATTTGGCTTGGCTCCGGCCGCATCCCAGGACCGGCGTGTCGCGGGCACGGGTCCTGCCGGGGAGACGGGCGGAGATCAGGGATTCAGGCTCGTCGCGAGCTCGGAGTTGCGCAGCAGCCTGTTCCGCGCGGATGCATGGGCGGGCACCGTGCAGACCCTGCTGGAATGCCTGGAGAGCGGCCGACTGGACCTGCCCGCAATCGTTTCCATGGATGCCGATTCATACATCCGCAACGGGGGCGTGTCGGGCGGTCGCGTGGCCGAGCCCTCTTTCGCGACCCAGGGCGTCAGCCTGGACGAGTTGCTGGGAGCGCCGGCAGCAGGAACGGCTGCGCCCCCGGTGCATTTGAGAATCAATCCGGAAACGCTCGCCGGCTATTTCGAAGGATGTGAAGTTCCGGCGGGAGCGAGTATCGCCCTCAAGCGCAAGCGGCTGGAAGTGGTCGGATTGCAAGCGTCCGCGCGGGAGGCCGAGATAATCAGCGAGCCCCTGCCGCGCTATCTGCTGGAAAGGGAGGGACGGCTGAGGATATCGCTGGTCCCGGGCCCGCAGGTTGTGGAAAGGATCCGGTTGGACGCAATCGACAGATGGGGCAAGATTCTCCATTCATTCGATGTCGGAAAAACGGCATGGTCGTCCGGTGTCGCGGTCGATGGTTGCGTAGCCGCATACAGGATGGTTATTCGGCCCAGAAAGTGGTCAGTCGAGTATTTTGATGGTTTCGTGATGGACGCCATCGATTGATGGCGGGAAAAGAGCAATGCCGGTGCGCCGCCCCTGGCGGGAGCGCGCGGTCGGCGAATCAAGGAGAAGCGGTAATGAAGGTTTCAGTGATCGGACTTGGCTACATTGGACTTCCCACCGCGACCATGTTCGCGTCGAGGAAGATTCCGGTGCTCGGCGTCGATGTGAACGCCCGCGTAGTCGACACCGTCAACCAGGGAAAGATCCACATCGTAGAGCCGGAACTGGACATGATCGTCCATGCGGCGGTCGTGGAGGGTTTCCTGCGCGCTTCGACCACCGCGGAGGCTGCCGACGCCTTCCTGATCGCGGTCCCGACGCCGTTCAAAGAAGACCACCAGCCAGACCTTAGTTACGTGGAATCCGCGGTCAGGATGATCGCGCCAGTCCTGGAAAAAGGGAACATCGTCATCCTCGAGTCCACGTCGCCGGTCGGCGCTACCCAGCAGATGGTCGCCTGGCTGCAGGAGGCGCGGCCGGATCTGGTTTTCCCCATCGGGGAAGACGATACGGGTGTCCAGGTCCATGTCGCTTATTGCCCGGAACGGGTGCTGCCCGGCCAGGTGGTGCGCGAACTGGTCGAGAACGACCGCATCATCGGTGGCATGACGCCGGCCTGCGCGCAACGCGCCATGGAGGTCTACCGGGTCTTCGTAAAGGGTGATCTGATCACCACGAACGCGCGCACGGCCGAGATGTGCAAGCTGACGGAAAACGCCTTCCGCGACGTGAACATCGCCTTCGCCAATGAACTTTCGATCATCTGTGGAAAGATCGGCATCGATGTATGGGAACTGATACGACTCGCCAATCGCCACCCGCGCGTCAACATCCTGCGGCCGGGCGCGGGCGTGGGCGGGCATTGCATCGCCGTGGATCCCTGGTTCATCGTCAGCAGCACGCCCGACGAAGCACGACTCATCCGCGCTGCCCGCGAAACCAACGATGCCAAGCCGGCCTGGGTGACGAGCCACGTCCTCGACGCCATCGACAAAATCAGGTCGGCAGACAAGCCAGACGTCACGGTTGCCTGCTACGGGATCACCTTCAAGCCTGATATCGACGACCTTCGCGAGAGCCCCGCCCTGCAGATCGTGGAGGAGTTGAAGGCCGCCTCCAGCGCCACGTTGCTGGCAGTGGAGCCCAACGTCCAGGCGCTGCCGGCATCGCTGGCCGGCGTGAAGAAGGTAAGCCTGGGCGATGCCCTCGCCACGGCCGATATCCATGTCATCTTGGTGGCGCACGCGGAGTTCAAGTCCTCCGCAGAGTTGCGCGCCCTGCCAGTGCTGGATTTCTGCGGAGCATTGTCATGAGTCTGCCGCGGCAGGGCAACGGTACCTCCAGCGCCGCGCAGGACTATGTGCGACTGGAAGATCGTGGGATCGGCTATGAGCTGTATCTGCCCGATCCCGACGACTATATCCAGAAGCTGATCAGGAGCAATGGCAAGCCCTACGAGCTGGAAATGCTGCACGACATGTGTCTGTGGCTTGAAAAAGACAGCCTGGTCGTTGATGCCGGCGCCAACGTCGGCAACCATGCACTGTATCTGGCGGCGGTGGCGAGCGCGAAAGTGGTGGCATTCGAGCCGAGCGCGCTACTGGCCGGACACCTGCGGAAGAGCGTCGCACGCAATGATCTGGATTCCCGTGTCGAGGTGAGGGAGCAGGGATTGGGACGAATCCCGGCGCGCGCTCATTTCAGGGAAGCGCTGCCGGAAAATCTCGGTGCACAGGCGCTGGAGACGGGCAGCGGCGACATGGAGGTGGTTCGACTGGATGATGTCGTTCTTCCCGGCCCGATCGCGATGATCAAGGTCGACGTGGAAGGAATGGAAATGGATGTATTGGAGGGCGCGCGCGAGCTTATCCGGCGCGATCGCCCGCTGATCTATGTTGAGTCGCAGGACGAAGCTTCGTTCAAGCGCCTTGCGGCGTGGGCGGCCGCCAACAATTACGGTTACTGGGAAAGCTTCAATATCACGCCCACTCACCTATTTCGGCCACTCGAGTCGTTCACGCAGGAACAGCGGTTCGAGCGATTGGCATCTCGGGAAGTGATCCAGGAGTACCGCTACAACGTACAGCTCCGGCGTGCACGCCGCTTCCAACGTGCATCGGACGAGAAAGCGGCCGCCCTGCAGGGAGAGCTTGATCGTGCAAGGCAGACGCTGGTCAGTACGCAAAGCGGGCTGGGCCGCGTTACGCAGATGCTGGAAGGGACACAGGCCGACCTGGAACATGCACGGCGGCGGGTCGAAGAACTCACCGCAGCGCATGACCGCCTTGCCGCTGAAAGCAAGGAGCGGCTGCGCAGGTTGACGGCAGCGGAACAGAAGGTCCAGACGGTTTCCGCGCGATTGATCGAAATAGAAGAGGGTACGGTATTCCGTTTCAGCTGGGCGTTGGTGGATGCATTGACTTCCTGGCGCGGCCTGATCGCGTTCCCGGTTCGTTTTGCGCGCCTGATCAAACGAGGAGTCGGCCGACGGCTGTCGCGGCGTGGCGGGACGGCGCCCGCGGCGCCACAGGCCACGCCTGCGACAGTTCCCGACGATTTCGTCCCCCATCTGCTCGAATGGGTGCAGCGAAAGCCGCTCGCATTGAAGGCGGTCTCGGTTCTCTACGCCGACATCAGTCTGAACGCAATCGACGGCTCATCCATCTGGTACTCCAGCATGGCTTCGATCCTGTGCGAGCAGGGGCCATGCATTCTGGTATCCAAGGAACCCGTGCTTCGGGATGTGATCGTTTCGAACATACGCAACGCACACAACCTCGTAATACTGGCGCCGGAAGATCTGGCCGGCATGTCATCATTGTCGATAAGGAACGGGGCGAAGGCCGTGCGGGCGCTGGACTGCATTGTTCCTGGATTGAGGAACGTGGTGGTCCGCGGCCTCGCGGTGGCAGACGAGCTCCTGAAGGACCGTCAGTTCCACGGGCGGCTCAACGCCTACGTCACGGATTTTTTCAGCATATCCGACGGAAAGCGGCTGACGTCGGACGAGCAGGCCAGGAAGGTCCGCCATGTGGTTTCCCACGCAGCCGCGCTGCTGGTGCAGACGGAAGGACTTCGCGCTGACATCGCCCGTATCGCCGGCCGTGATTTCAAGGCGGTCTCGATGCCACCTGCGATTCCTGATGGGCTTGGCAGGATTACGCCAACGGTCGCGCACCGGGGCGCCGTTCGCATTGGCTATGCGGGCAAGGTCAATTCACGCTGGGGTGTCATTGAGCTCCTCGACTGGGTGGAGCAGCTTTCCAGGCAGGACATCAAGGTCGAGCTCCACGTCGTCGCCGACAAGATCAGCAACGGCCCGGATCCCGGATACGAGAATCTGGCCGAGACGCTGCGCGAGCGCATGCGCGCGCTGGGCGTGCGGCACTACACGGGTTACAACCGCGAAGCGTCCATGGCGTTGATGTCGACCATGGATTTCGTATGGTGCTACCGCCCATCCCGGCTCGAGGACAGCACCGTCGAACTTTCCACCAAGCTGGTCGAGATGGTCGGGATGGGGGCACGATGCCTCTGCTATCCCAATGCAATAAATCGCGAGACGCTTGGCGAAGACTATCCGTTCTTTATCCAGGACGCTGGCGGCCTGGCCAGGCTGTTGGCTGCCGAAAATTGGGGCATCGTGCCGGAAGCGACGGTGCAACGCGTGCGGGGCAGGCACGAGATCTCGAGCGTCGGACGCGCGATAAGGCAGGCGTTGTTCCCGGCCTTGGAAGAGGAGGTGGGCGGCGGCCGCACCGTCGTGTTCGCGGGGCACGATTTCAAGTTCATCGATGCCTATGTCTCCCGGCTCAAGGCGAGGGGAGTCCAAGTGCTGCGGGATGTCTGGGAATGGGGAGAACCGCGTTCCCTCGAGACCACGCAATGGATGTCCAATGCGGCGGATATCGTGTTCTGCGAATGGGGATTGGCGAACGCGGTCTGGTACTCGCGCAACCTGCGGGAAGGCCAGACCCTCCACGTCAGAATCCACGCGCAGGAGGTCAGGGAGAAAGCGATGAAGTTCGGCCGCTCCATCGATTCCACCCGGATCGGAAAGTTCATATTCGTTTCCGCCAGCATCCGGCAGCGGGCGCTGGAACTGTTTGGCTGGAACCCAGAACAGACAATCGTGGTGCCAAACTTCGTTCTGGACGAGGAGTACCGGTTTGTTCCACACGAACCGGGGGAGGGAATCATCCTTGGCATGGTGGGAATAGTCCCGCAGTTGAAGCGGTTCGATCGGGCCGTGGATCTGCTGGCCGGCCTGGTTGCGTCGGGTGTGGATGCGCGACTGAGGATCAAGGGGCACCGGCCGGAGGAGCTTGCGTTCATGCATGCGCCGGGCAGGAAGGCGGAACTGGAATACTACGAGCAGATCTACCGGCGCATCGAGGCGGATCCCGCCATCCGCGGTCGCATCGTGTTCGACGCCTGGGGCAACGACGTTGCCGATTGGTATCGCACCGTCGACTTCGTCCTGTCCTGCAGCGATTCGGAATCATTCCATTACGCACTGGCGGATGGCGTTCTTGCAGGGTGCTTGCCAGTCGTGTGGCCGTGGCCGGGCGCCGAGAGTACCTACGATCCCAGCTGGATCGTCCATTCGATAAAGCAGGCCACCGAGCGGGTCCTGACGCTGCGCAACGCCGGTGCAACCGCCATGAGGGAGCAGGCGGTCGCCAACCGGGAGCTAGTGGTGAGTCGCTATGGCGCCACGACGGTCTTCACCCAACTGGATGCATTGATCGGATCCGGCCGCGCTCCCTGAGCAAGCGCGTCGGCAATCCGTGAGGTGGGCTGCGATGTGCGGAAGCTCGCCAACCGGATTGGCCCGTGGTCGGTGTGTCCCACCCGGGCACAGCGAACCAGCCTGGCATCGGATCAGTTTGCCTGTGCTCCGGACCCCGCTTGCGCGCGGAAACGGAGAACGCTCAGGAAGCGACGTCGCCGCTGGCCTCAGGCGTGGCGTTCCTCGCGCGATGACTGGCCATCGCGTCCAATGCCAGGAACAGCACGGTCCAGCCCAGCAGCACGGTCCAATGCATGTAGCGGTAGCTTTCGATAGGAGACGTGAAATACAGCGACAGGGAAAGACCGGCTGAACTCAGGCCCATGAACAGCAACAGGTTCCGTCGATTGTGCGGCAACTGGAGCAGGCCAAGCGCGCCTCCCACCAGCGTGACCAGCAGCCAGAGACCCGGGTGATATAGGACAGCCAGGTGTTCGCTGAGAAACAGTCTTCGCAGCGTGTATTGCAGGCTCTGGTTATCGAGCGTGGCGGGCAACGCATATCGCTCGTTCATGACGTAGCTGTGGAAGATCCATTGCTGTCGATCACACATTTGCAGCAGGCAGGCGAAGGTCATGGTCCTGTGCTTGAAATATGCCGCGGGATAGGCCCGGATCAGCGCCTTGCGGATTTCTTGGACGCCGTGGGCGTCATGATCGAGCGCGAATATGTCGATCGAGAAAGGCGTCTTCGTCCGCTTGCTCGTCCTCAGCAGGTGCGTGGCTGCGGCGGGACTGTAGGCATTCTGTAGACGAACGAGGAACTGCTGGGGGTTGTCCGTGACGGGTGTCGGCGCGTCCAGCACCATCCGGGCTGCTGCCTCCTTGTCGCCGGAATATACGACGGTTCCGGCGATGTCATGGAGATAGATGGCTGTGGTCAGTTCCGCGGGACGCGCGATCAGACTGTTCGCGAACGAAGTGCAGAGATAGAGGATGACGGACACCAAGCATCCCGCGATGGATGCCAACAGGAACCGCGGAAGCCATTTCCTGCCTTGCAGGAGCCAGAAGACGGCCGCCGCCAGCAAGCCGGCGGTCGCGGCGATGGCGTTGTGCCGGAATGCGGTGGCGGCCAGGCAGAGCAGAACGATCTGAACCACGTGCCGGTAGCCACTACGCCCTTTCGGCAGGGACTGGAGACGGAACAGCTGGGCAAGCGCGAGCAGAAGAAAACCCGACATCCAGATGTCCTTCCAGATCATGCCGGCGAGCGTCATGACAGGAGGAAACAGACTGAAGACGGCAACTATCAGCCACGAGGGAAACCTGCGCACGAGATTCGGAAACGCGTACCTGCACAGCCTGGAACAGCCATAGGCATATAGGAGCGCCTGACAGATCAGCATGCCGGCCGGACCCGGGATAATCCGGTCCAGGACGCTCCATACCAGGGCCATGATTGGAGGATGCCAATCGGTGAATTCGAACGTCCGGGCCTGTTGGAGTGAGGCAAAACTGTCGTTCGACATGATGCCGGGGTCGAACAGGAAAACGATGAGCGCCGCAACGCCGAGCCAGGCCAGTGTCCAATGCCGGACGGGAATGGCCGAATTGCCGGAATCGTTGCTCAGTACTCGCATGGTGCGGGTCCTCGATGGATCGGAACAGTCATCGCTTGCGCTGGAAAATGAAAGCTCGGGACAGCAGAAGCTTCAACAACATGCTGGTCACGGCGGTGACGATATACGCGATGTGATAGTTGTGGAGTACGCGATTGAGCAGGGAAAACATCGCGACTTCGATCATCCGGAATATCAGGATGGAGGGGAAGAACTTCAGGGCCTCCACCAGGAACGCCCCCCGCGTGCCCTGGAAAACGTAGTAGCGACAACCCAGGAAGTTCATGACCGAACAGGCCAGGACGGAGTAGGTATAGGCGAGTTCGACGCCCAGCCCCCCGTAAACATGGAGCAGCCGCGTCAGCAGATAGCCCAGCGCGAGGCTGACCAGCGAGAGGACGCCCATTCGGAACCCTTCGCCGGCCAATGACCCCAGCCGTCGACGCCAGCGGGTGTCGGTCGTTGGACTATCCGGTGTGGGCATCGGCGTGGGTCCGTTGGCGGGCCACCCGGGCGGGAACTCCCATCGCGATGGAGTACGGTGGGATATCCTTCGTCACCACGCTGCCGGCGGCGATGACGGAACCGCGCCCGATGGTGACGCCGCGCATGACTTTCACCCCGCAACCGCACCAGACATCTTCCTCGATGACGATTGGGGACGCGCGCTTGCCCTGTTTCCAGATGGGCGTGTCCGGATCATCGAAGACGTGGTCTTCGCTGATAAACGAGCAGCCGTGTGCGATTCGGCAATGATCACCGATCGTCAGGCCGCCGAATCCGTCCAGGAACACGCCCTCGTTGATGGTGACATGGCGGCCAATCCGGATGCCCTCCGGAAACCAGACCGTTACGCCATCCTTGATCCGCCAGCTCTGGATATCGGCCACGAAAAGCTTCAGCACAGCGAACCGCAGCACGTCTCCCACCGGCGGCGGGAGGTACTTGACGATGCCGTACAAGGTGAAGAACAGCAGCGCGCGGACGTAGGCTGAAACGGGATACTTCATGAGGGGCGCCGGGCCACGCAAATGACGGAGAGGCCAAGCACTGGCCCGGTCAGGCGATCTAGCATGCGCAGGTAGGGAATGGCGCGCTGTATGCGTTGTATCTGCTTGATGCTGAAAGTCCGGGAAAAGTTCTCGGACCGCTTCAGGATGCGTGATTTCAGAAAATACGGGGCAACGCCGGCCAGGTTCATGTAATGGCAGCGTTCGACTTTGAACCCGGCGCCTTCGACCACCCGCCTCAATTGTGCCTTGGTATACCGGCGATAATGGCCCGAGGCTTCATCGACGGGGCCGTACAGCCATTGCAGCGCGGGCACTTTGATGTAGAGATGACCACCGCGCGGTAGCGCGTCATGGAACTGCTTGAGGACCGCTGCATCGTCCGGAAGATGTTCGAGCACATCGAGGGTGAAGATGCTTCGCACGCCATGTGAGGCCAGCTGATCGCGGCAGCGGGTCAGATCGCAGTCCATCACCGTGACATCGTCTCGGCCCCGGAAACGGACGGAGAGCTGCTGAATGTTTTCCTGGCCGCCTTCCAGGACCAGGAGCGGGCTTGTTTTTCGCGACAGGATCTCGGAGAAATGACCCACGCCGGCACCGGCGTCTGCAGCGGGACCCTGGAAATGGTCTCCGAACAGGGATAACGTCCAATCGTAGTACGCCAGCATGTGGCCCAGCATTGACTGGGCTTCATGGTGTTCGGGATTGCTGCGCCATTCGAACCCGCTGGACGCGCTCATACATTGCTCCGTTTGTCTATCATGTCGGCGAGAATCGCGAAGATGCTGACATTCAACGTCATCGTGAGCAGGACGAGTGATTTCTCGGTCAGATCCTGAAGCACGAAGCTGTCATACGCCAAGCTGGCGACGCTCGCCAGCGACAACAGCACGATCAGCGGCGAGAGGATGCGCAGCGGGGCGAAGTACATGCCCGTGCGGCCGATGATCTGCACAAAACGGAGCGTGTCCTTGATGGGGTGGATCTTGGAGTTGCCTTTGCGCTGGTAATAATCAATCGGCTCGAAGTGCACGCGGTAATTGTTTCGCAGTGACGAAATGGTAATCGTGATGGTGAAGCTGAATCCATTCGGCAGAATGCGGATGAACTTCTGCGCCATGCTCTTGCGGAACACGCGCATGCCGGAATTGATGTCCGGAACCTTGACGTTGACGATCCAGTTGATCCAGCGGTGGAGGAAGAACTTGGGAATCTTCCGCAACGTGGAGTAGGTGACGTTGCTGCCCGTTCTGGCGCCCACCACCATGTCGAAATCCTTGGCCAGATGCACCAGCTTCGGCAGGTCATGAATCGGGTAGGTACCGTCGGCATCGATGATGGCGATCAGTTCCGAATCGGCGTGGCGCATCCCCGTCTTCAACGCGGCGCCATAGCCGCGATTCCGGTCATGTGCGACCACCCGCAGGTTCGGGAATCTGCTCTTCAGGGCATTCAGGCGCTCCAGTGTCCTGTCGGCGGACCCATCTTCCACAGCGACGATTTCGTAGCTGTCGAGAGCCGCCAGCGCCTGATCGAGTTTCTGAATGGTTTCGTCGATCGCATTCTCCTCGTTGTAGCAGGGAACCAGGACGCTTACGGAAGGAGTCGGATTTGGATTCACAAAGACCTCGATTTGATTATTCCGCCCCTGTCTGGACGAAACGGGATGGGCTGGCTACCGATCGCCAGTATCTTGGACCGATCAGCGGCCGCGCGCCGGATCCCAGCCGGCCAGAATTCGCGCGATGCGCTGGCTGGCCTGGCCGTCGCCGTAGGGATTATGCGCCCGGGCCATGGCCTGGTAGTCGGCGGGGTTTTCCAGCAGGCGCGTAGCCTCCTCGACGATCCTGGCGGCATCTGTGCCTACCAGCCGCACGGTGCCGGCGTCCACGGCTTCCGGCCGCTCGGTGGTTTCCCTCATTACAAGCACTGGTTTTCCCAGCGAGGGCGCTTCTTCCTGTACGCCGCCGGAGTCGGTGATGATGAGATGGCTCCGGGACATGAGGTAAACGAAGGGCAGGTATTCCTGGGGATCTATCAAGTGGATGTTGGCGTGACCGGACAGGATGCGGCGCACGGGTTCCTGAACGTTTGGATTCAAATGGACGGGATAGACGACCTCGATATCTTCCCGCGCAGCGAGCTGCCTGATTGCCCGACAGACCTGTTCGAAGCCCTGGCCGAAGTTCTCGCGACGATGGCCGGTGATGAGGACAAGGCGCTTGTCGCGCGACAGGTAGGGGAACTGCGCGGCAAGCCTGCTTTCCAGGGATCGATCCGTGTCGAACCGCGCAGCGATGGTGAGCAAGGCGTCGATGACGGTATTGCCGGTGACATGTACCGTGTCTGCAGGAATGTTCTCTGCTACGAGATTCCGCATCGACCGCTCCGTCGGTGCAAAATGCAGGCTCGCCAACGGTGCGGTCAATCTGCGGTTGGCCTCCTCGGGCCAGGGCGAATACATGTTTCCGGTACGCAGGCCGGCTTCCACGTGGCCGACGGGAATCCGGTTGTAGAAGGCCGCGAGTGAGGCCGCGAGTGTGGTGCTTGTGTCACCATGTACCAACACGAGATCCGGCTTGCGATGGGCGATGAGCTCGGTCATTCCCTGCAGGATGCGAGCGGTCAGATCGGCCAGTGACTGGCCCGGACGCATCACATCGAGATCGTCGTCCGGGGTGATTCGGAACAAGTCGAGGACTTGGTCGAGCATTTGCCGGTGCTGCGCCGTGACCGCAACCATCGGCTGCATCCCCGGGGTTTCGCGCAGGCTCGCCACCACCGGGGCCATCTTGATCGCCTCAGGGCGCGTTCCGAACACCACCATTACCTTCTTCATGCTGCGTCCCTGGCTTTACAGCGCCGCTTCCAGTTCCGGCAGCAATTTGAACAGATCCCCCACCAACCCGATGTCCGCGATCTCGAAGATCGGTGCCTCGGCATCCTTGTTGATGGCGACGATGGTGCCGGCGTCCTTGATGCCGGTGAGGTGCTGGATGGCGCCGGAGATGCCGACGGCTACGTACAGTTCGGGGGCGATGATCTTGCCGGTCTGGCCGACCTGGAGTTCGTTCGGGACGTAGCCGGCGTCGACCGCGGCGCGGGAAGCGCCCACCGCCGCGCCCAGCTTGTCGGCGAGGTCGTAGATGATCTTGAAGTTTTCGGCCGAACCCACGCCGCGGCCGCCGGAGACCACGCGCTTGGCGCTCTGCAGGTCGGGACGGTCGGACTTGCCGGCCGCCAGGCCGAGGAAGCGGGTATGCGAAGGCAGGACGGCATCGGTGGTGACCGCTTCGACGCTGGCACTGCCGCCCTGGGCGGCTTCCGGCCAGGAGGCGGTGCGGACGGTGGCGACGACGGCCTGATCGGCGGGCGCTTCGACCGTGATGATGGCGTTGCCCGCATAGATCGGCCGCTTGAACACGTGGCTGCCTTCCACGCTCATCACGTCCGACACCTGGGCCACGCCGAGCAGTGCGGCGACGCAGGGCATCAGGTCCTTGCCGAACGTGGTGGACGGACCGAACACGTGGGTGTAGCCGGCGGCGAGCGCAGCGATCTGCGGGGCCAGTACCTGCGCGATGGCATGTGCGTTGGCGGGGTTGGCGACGGTCAGCACGCGCGCCACGCCCGTGATCCGGGCCGCTTCGGCGGCGACGCCGGCCGGGTCGGCGGCGAGCACCAGCACGTCGATGCTGTCGGGCTGCAGGGCCTGCGCGGCGCTGATGGTCTTGGCGGTGGCGCTGTTGAGCTTGCCGTCGAGGTGTTCGGCGATGACGAGGACTTTGGACATTGCGGAATCTCCGGAATTCTGGCGGCGGCGCGCCGGCGTTGCCGCGTCGCGCCGCTGCCGCGACCCTCTTCCGCGGGGAAGAGGGAACGATGGGTTACAGCAGGCCCCTGGCCTTGAGCGCGGCGACCAGTTCGGCCGCGTCCTTGACCATCACGCCCTTGCTGCGCTTGGCCGGCGGAGCGTAGTGCGTGGTCTTCAGGGTGTCCGCGGCCTGCACGCCGAGCTCGGCCAGCGGCACGGTTTCCAGCGGCTTGCTCTTGGCCTTCATGATGTCCGGCAGCTTGATGAAGCGCGGTTCATTGAGGCGCAGGTCGGTGGTGACGACCGCCGGCAGATCCACTTCCAGGGTCTCCAGGCCGGCATCCACCTCGCGGGTGACGGTGGCCTTGTCGCCGCTCACCTCCAGTTTGGAGGCGAAGGTCGCCTGCGGGCGGCCCCACAGGGTGGCCAGCATCTGGCCGGTCTGGTTGGCGTCGTCGTCGATGGCCTGCTTGCCCAGGATGACCAACTGCGGCTGTTCCTTCTCGATCAGCTTGAGCAGCGTGCGGGCGGCGGTCAGTGGCTGGATGGGCTGGTCCGTGACCACGTGGATGGCGCGATTGGCACCCATCGCCAGGCCGTTGCGCAGGTGCGCCTGGGCGTCGGCCGGCGCGATGGTGGCGACCACGACTTCGGTGGCGATGCCCTTGTCGCGCAGCCGCAGGGCTTCTTCCAGCGCGATTTCATCGAAGGGGTTGGCCGACAGCTTGACGCCGTCGGTGACCACGCCGGACCCGTCCGGCTTGACCTGGATGCGGACGTTGTAGTCCACCACGCGCTTGTAGGCGACGAGAATCTTCATCCTCTGGGAATTCCTTCAGTGCTACGGAGAGGCCCGGCCGCGGCGGCTGGCCGAGGGCAGAGCGCTGATTCTAGCGGTCAGCCGATATCCGTGCGAGTCCGTACGGTGCCGTCCGCGAGCCGCGACCGCAGCGCCTGCGCCAGGCGATCCGCGGCTTCCGGCGCCTGGGCGAAGAACAGCGAAGGCTCGGTCAGTTCCAGTTCCAGCAGGCGGGGCGCGCCGTCGGGACCGCGTAGCAGGTCCACTCGTGCATACAGCAGGGGTTGTTCGAGCTTGAGCAGGCGGGTGGCCGCGGCCAAGACCTGTCCGGTCAACCGGCGTTCGTCCTCGGCGGGTTCCCGGCTCCGGATGTCGCCTAGTGCGTGCGGGTCCGCGGGAGGCGCATCGCCGGTTTTCAGCAGCGCGCCCTTGCGGATGGCATGGCTGTAGTGTCCGTCGATGTGGACGAGCGCGGTTTCGCCGTCCGCGTCGACGGCCGGCAGGTAGGGCTGCAGCATCGCACTGCGGTCCGCGTCCAGCAGCCGGGCCAGATGGTTGCCGGCCGCGAATTCCTGCGAGCGCACGTAGCGCTGGGTGTCGCGCGCGCCCGCGCTGACGGTCGGTTTCACCACGAATTCCGCGGCATCATGTGCAGCGAGGAAACGCTGCAATGCTTCCATCGGTTCGGCGTCCGGCTCGACGAATTGGGTCGGCACGACGGGAACGCCCAGGGCGGCCAGGTCCGCCAGATAGTGCTTGTCGGTGTTCCAGCGGATGACGGGCAGGGGATTGAGCAGCAGCGTCGACTGCGCGGTCCGCTCGCACCACGCCATGAACTCCGGCAGGCGTTCGGTGTAGTCCCACGGAGAACGCAGGACCGCTGCGTCCATCCGATTCCAGCCTACAGACGCGTCGTCCCATGCCAGGGCGCGGGCGGACAGGCCGGCGCGTTCGCAGGCCGCCAGCAAGGGCGGCAGATCTTCATCATGGCCAGTGGCCGCGATGGCGGTGACGAGGGCGATGGTGGTCATGCGTGCAGTGTAGGCGGCATGGC
>MTEX01013406.1_pt1 | contig 17487 bp, 15 predicted proteins | sample 1042691 | NCBI WGS metagenome assembly MTEX01 (sample SAMN06185810, study PRJNA358809) | soil metagenome | isolation source: soil biostimulated with molasses as carbon source | place: India | collected 2015-05-23
CCACGCCGATCCACACCAGCAGTACCACCGCCACCGGGATCTCGAAGGCCACGCCGAAGGCGAAGAACAGCGTCATCACGAAGTCCAGGTAGCTGGCGATGTCGGTCATCATCGACACGCCTTCCGGCGTGGCGCTGGCGAAGAAGCCGAAGATCAGCGGGAACACCAGGAAATAGGCGAAGGCCATGCCGGCGTAGAACAACAGGATGCTCGACACCAGCAGCGGGATGGCGATGCGCTTTTCATGGCGGTACAGCCCGGGCGCGATGAAACCCCAGATCTGCTGCAGGATGAACGGGATCGCCAGGAACAGCGAGACGATCATGGTCAGCTTGAACGGCGTCAGGAACGGCGAGGCCACGTCGGTGGCGATCATCGTGGCATTGGCCGGCAAGTGTTCGCGCAGCGGTGCGGAGACCAAGGTGTAGATCTGTTGGGCGAAGGAGAACAGCCCGGCAAAGATCAGGAAAATGACGGCAACGCAGCGCAACAGGCGCGTACGCAGTTCGGTCAGGTGCGACACCAGTGGCATCGGCTGGTCGTGTTCCGGGTTCTCGCTCATGGGGCTCGCGGCGGTTGGGGCGGTTCGGCAGGGGTGGCCGGGGCGGCAGCGGCGTCCACCGGCCGGGGCTCGAGCCCACCAGGGGGCTGCACGGTTGCAGTGGTAACCGGCGGCTGGGCCGGTGGGGTCATCGGGTTGAGGATGCGCTTGGCTTCCTCTTCCATCTGCAGGATGTGTTCGTTGTGCAGCTGGCGACGGATTTCGTCGGCGCCGATTTCACGCTCCACTTCCATCTTGATGCTATTGAAGCTGCGCTTGAGCCGCCCGATCCACAGGCCTGCCGTGCGCGCGGCACCGGGCAGGCGCTCGGGGCCGAGCACCAGCAGGGCGACCAGGCCGACGAGCAGCAGCTCGCTGAAACTGATGCCGAACATGGGTCAGTCTTTCCGCTGCGGCTCTTGGACCGGCTGGGCCTGGCCTTCGATGGTGTGGCCCTGGCTCTGCTGGGCGGTGTTGTGCACGGGCGGGACGGGCTGGGCAGGCGGCGGGGTGTGCTCGGCCGGCTTGTTCTCTTCTTCGCTCATGGCCTTGCGGAAGCCCTTGATCGACTCGCCCAGGTCGCTGCCGAAGTTCTTCAGCTTCTTGGTGCCGAACACCAGGACCACGACGACCAGCAGGACGACCCAGTGTTTCCAGTCAAAGATACCCATTTCGTACTCCTGAAAAATGTGTGTACAGCAAATCGATCCGGCAACTCGCTCCCTGTGGGAGCAGGCATGTCGAGGCGTCGAACCGCCGCGAACACCGGCGTAGCCGGTGCCATGCACCGCGTCGCATTCTTCGCAGGCACGCCCGCTCCCACAGGCGCCCGTCAGGCAGTAGGCGTTCGTGCGGCCTTCTCATCGTGCCCGGACAGCCCGAAACGGCGTTCCAGTTCATCCAGCACGGCTTGCGGGTGCTGGCCCAGTGCGCTGAGCATCACCAGGCTATGAAACCACAGGTCGGCAGTTTCGTAGATGACATCGCTGTAATCCTTGCTGAGTGCGGCGTCCTTGGCGGCGATGATCGTCTCCACCGATTCTTCGCCGAGCTTCTCGAGAATCTTGTTCAAGCCCTTGTGGTACAGGCTGGCCACGTAGGAGCTGTCGGGCGCCGCTTGCTTGCGTTCTTCAAGCACTTCGGCCAGGCGATTGAGGGTGTCGCTCATGTCAGTGTCCTGCGCTGTAGATGGCATCCGGGTCCTTCAGGACCGGGTCGACGGTTTTCCACTGGCCGTCTTCGAAAACACGGTAGAAGCAGCTTTCACGGCCGGTATGGCAGGCGATATGGCCCAGTTGCTCGACCATCAGGATGATCACGTCGGCATCGCAGTCCAGGCGTATTTCATGCAGCTTCTGCACATGCCCGGACTCCTCGCCCTTGCGCCACAGCTTGCCACGCGAACGCGACCAGTAGATGGCGCGTTGTTCGGCGGCGGTCAGGGCCAGCGATTCGCGGTTCATCCAGGCCATCATCAGCACGCGTCCGGTCTTGTGGTCCTGGGCGATCGCCGGTACCAGGCCTTCGCTGTTCCACTTGATCTCGTCCAGCCAGTCTTTCATCGTCGACTCCAAAGCGGGCCCGCTCCTGTGCCGGGCCCTTTGCGCTAGTGTGCCAGCCATGCGCGCGGCTGGCTATTGGCGCACGATCAGGTAAAGGCCAGCGGCCAGCATCAACCAGGCCGGCCAGGCGCTTGGGGCGGCCAGGCTGGCAGCCTCGGCGGCGCCGGCGGCCAGCACCGCGCCGCCACCCAGCAGGCCGGCACCGAGCAGGCGCAGCGGCCAGCGGTCGCCCTGGCGGCGACGTTCCGGCAGTTGCGGATCGTGCAGGTGCGGTTGTGACAGGCGTTCGAGCACGTCGCGGGCCATGTCGGCCAGGTGCGGCAGCTGTTCGACCTGGCTGTGGATGTTGCCAAGCACGGCTTTCGGGCTCATGCGGTCGCGCATCCAGCGTTCGAGGAACGGCTTGGCGGTACTCCACAAGTCCAGGTCGGGGTACAACTGGCGGCCCAGGCCCTCGATGTTGAGCAGGGTCTTCTGCAGCAGCACCAGTTGCGGCTGCACTTCCATGTTGAAGCGCCGGGCGGTCTGGAACAGGCGCATCAGCACCTGGCCGAAGGAAATATCCTTTAACGGTTTTTCGAAGATCGGCTCGCACACGGTGCGGATGGCGGCCTCGAATTCGTTGACCTTGGTATGCACGGGTACCCAGCCCGAGTCGATGTGCAGCTGCGCCACGCGACGGTAGTCGCGCTTGAAGAAGGCGATCAGGTTGCGCGCCAGGTAGTCCTGGTCCTCGTCCGTCAGGCTGCCGACGATGCCGCAGTCGATGGCGATGTATTGCGGGCTCCAGGGCCGGACCGTGCTGACGAAGATGTTGCCGGGGTGCATGTCGGCGTGGAAGAAGCTGTCGCGGAACACCTGGGTGAAGAATACTTCCACGCCGCGCTCGGCGAGCATTTTCATGTCGGTGCGCTGGTCGGCGAGGGTGGCCATGTCGGTTACCGGGACGCCGTAGATGCGCTCCATCACCAGCACCTTCGGCCGGCACCAGTCCCAGTACACCTGCGGCACGTACATCAGCTCGGAGCCTTCGAAATTGCGCCGTAGCTGGCTGGCGTTGGCTGCTTCGCGCAGCAGGTCGAGTTCGTCGTAGATGGTCTTTTCGTAGTCACTGACGATTTCCACCGGGTGCAGGCGGCGGGCGTCGGCAGAAGCACGCTCGGCGCCTTTGGCGATCAGGAACAGCCAGGCAATATCGGCAGCGATTACCGGCTTGAGGCCCGGCCGGACCACCTTGACCACGACCTCTTCGCCGCTTTTCAGGCGGGCTGCATGAACCTGGGCCACCGACGCGGAAGCCAGTGGCTCCACGTCGAAGCGGCTGAATACCTCTCCCACCTTGGCGCCGAGCTGTTCCTCGATCAGCGCCACGGCCTGTTGCGGGTCGAATGGCGGTACGCGGTCTTGCAGCAACATCAGCTCGTCGGCGATGTCGGTTGGCAGCAGGTCGCGGCGGGTGGACAGCAACTGGCCGAACTTGATGAAGATCGGCCCCAGGTCCTGCAGGGCCAGGCGCAGGCGTGCGCCACGGTTGAGCTCGGACGGCTTGCGGGGCAGCCAGCGCCATGGCATCAGCAGGCGCAGGCTCATCAGCCACCATGGCAGCGGGTAGTCGAACAGCAGGTCATCCAGCCGGTACCGGATGACTACGCGCTGGATGCGGAAAAGACGGCGGACGGCGAGCAGCTTCATGCGTTATCGCTGGTATCAAGGGATTGGGAGAGGCGCTTGATGCGCGCTTCGAGGCGTTCTGTATCAAGCTTGAGGGCATCGAGTTCGCTGAAGGCGGCTTCGGCTTCGCGCTTGCCGACCAGGGTGCGGGATTCTTCGGCCAGGTATTCGGAAAGGTTCTGGCTGAAGCGCGCCAGGCCCTGGCGGGTCCAACGCACTCGCAGGCGCAGGTGACCCGCCAGCATCGCCGTGGCAACCGGGCCGAGCCAGCGTTGCAGCTCGTGTTCCCAGTCCAGTTCCAGGTCCTGCAGCACCCCGAACAGGTCGAGCAGCACGGCACTGTCACCATGCAGCTCGACCTGCGGGCTGTGCAGCACGGCAGTCTTGTCCCTGGCCAGGGCCAGTTGCGCCAGGCTGCCGGCCGGGGCGCGCAGGCTGCAGTCGACCTCGCCCTCCCAGTGGGCAGCCAGCATCAGGCCCTCTTCATCGGGCAGGATGAACACCTGCAGGGCCGGTTGGCGGCAGTCGATCTCGATGACCTTGCCATCCAGCGCGGCCAGCCGCGGCAGGGCCGTGCTGTCCATGCGCAGGACGCGGTTCAGGCCATGTTCGACGCTGGCGAACAACCCGGCCAGCAACATCAGGGCTTGATTCCCCGGTGCACGGCGACGATGCCGCTGGTCATGTTGTGATAAGTGACGCGGTCGAAACCGGCGTCGACCATCATGGCCTTGAGGGTTTCCTGGTCGGGGTGCATGCGGATCGACTCGGCGAGGTAGCGGTAGCTGTCGGCATCGTTGGTGATCAGCTTGCCGGCCAGGGGCATGAAGGCGAACGAGTAGGCGTCGTAGGCCTTGGACATCAGCTTGTTGGTCGGTTTGGAGAACTCCAGTACCAACAGGCGGCCGCCCGGCTTGAGCACCCGCAGCATCGAGCGGATGGCTTCGTCCTTGTGGGTGACGTTGCGCAGGCCGAAGGCAATGGTCACGCAGTCGAAATAGTTGTCCGGGAACGGCAGTTTCTCGGCATCGGCCTGGACGAACTCGATGTTGCCGGCCACGCCACGGTCGAGCAGGCGGTCACGGCCGACCTTGAGCATCGATTCGTTGATGTCGGCGAGCACCACCTGCCCGGTCGGGCCGACCAGCCGCGAGAACTTGGCGGCCAGGTCGCCGGTGCCGCCAGCGATGTCCAGCACGCGGTTGCCGGTGCGTACCCCCGACAGCTCGATGGTGAAGCGCTTCCACAGGCGGTGCATGCCGCCGGAGAGCACGTCGTTCATCAGGTCGTACTTGGCCGCCACCGAGTGAAACACTTCGGCGACTTTCTTCGCCTTCTGGCTTTCAGGGACGTCCTGGTAACCGAAATGGGTGGTGGGTTCGGCTTGGTCGCCTTTGCGCTGGTCGTTCATATCGCTTCACCGGAAAAAATTACCGCCATTCTAGGGCGAATGGGCGGATTTGTCTTGGCGGGGTGTGCCAGTGGGCAGGGGCGGGCATAATGCCCATTATGTCTTCATCTTCAGGAACACCTGCATGACACAGATCAGCGTTGAACGCTCACATTCCCTCGGCCGTGATGCCGCCCGTGCCAAGGCCGAAGCGCTGGTGGACAGGCTGGTTCGTGAATACGACCTCAAGGCCACCTGGAACGGCGACCGGGTCGACGTGGCGCGCAGCGGTGCCAACGGCAGCGTGCATATCTTCGATGACCGCATCCGGGTCGAATTGAAGCTGGGCATGATGTTGTCGATGATGAGCGGCACCATCAAGGGCGAAATCGAGCGGGCACTGGACAAGGCCCTGGCCTGAGGCCAGGGCGGTCGGCAGCAAGGTGGCTGTCACTGGGCCGGGAAGGGGATCACACCCTCGACCTGGGCCAGGCGCAAGTCGCTACGATAGATCTGCAAGCGCTCCGCTGCGCTGCTGGCCTCTTCCATTTGCGCATCGCGGGCCTTGCCCCGCGGCTCCCAGAATTTCAGGTGGCCTTTGACAAAGGCCCGGGCCGGGGCATCTGCGCTGCGGTAGTGGAAGTGCGCTTCCCAGAGTACCGCTTGGGGCGCCTGGACGTCCCTGATCTGGTACACGTCGAGATAGTCGTCGGGCTTGCTCAGCGCCTTGCGTGTGGTGGTGCGGGCAATTTGCAGGCGTTGCTGCTCGCTGAGGTAGCGTAACGCCTTGCTGTCCGGATGACGGGTGTTCAGGTAGACATTCGTGAGCAGGCGGCTTTTTTCAAGCGTGACCGTTTCGACGGCCTGGTTCAGCTCACCTACCAGTTCGAGGTCTTTCGGTTTGTGGCTGCTGGCCAGTTGCTGCGAAACCTCACGCATATCTTCTATCTGCCAGTCCATCAGGTCGGCCAGGCTGTTCGGCTCCTCGGTATAGAGCGCGGCGACTGCCATGCGCTTGTCCTTCTGCGCCAGCAGGCGGGCTGCACGGTGCCGCAGTTGCGCCCGGTCCGGCGCGGCGGGCTGCTGTTGGCCGGGCACCTCGAACCATACGCCGTCCCGTTGTTCGTACTCGCCCGCGGGTTGTTGCGTGAGCGGGTTGCGCTGGATGGCCTGGTTGCCTTCGCGCCCTGGCTCGACCAGCAGCGAACGGCCTCGAGAGGTGTGTATCACTGTGCGCCTGCCGGCCCTGACGCGGTGGGTGACACGCGGCGCTGCCGGCGGGGCGCTGGTCTCGATACCGGTCAGGGCCGTGTTCAGTTCGACTTCGGTCAGCTTCACCAGGGCTTGCAGTTGCGCGACGTAATCCGCAAGCATGGCCGCGTCGATGGCTGGGTCTTCATAGGTTTGCAGGTAGCTGGCCTTGCCCAGTACGGCTCGATACTCACGCAGTGCATCGCCGAGAATCTCCGCCTGTTGCGAGTAGGGCAGGTTGGCTGCGGCCAGGCCGTCGTGGCTCCACAGCATCGAAGAAAAATGCTGGTCGCAGAGGGCATCCTGCAATGGCAGCAGTTCGGCGGCTGTTTCAGGGGTGAGCAGGCTCTTGTCCAGTGTCAGGTAGGCCATGTCGCTGAGGGTTTGCGCACGTACGATCAGCGTCGAATAGGGGCGCAGCTCGATGGCCTGCTCGATTTTGCTTTTCTTCTGGGCATAACGGACGCGGTTATCATCGAGTGCCAGGGGCAATGTCTGGTCCAGCCTTTCGCTGACCACCAGAATGCGCCGGGCGACATCGAGAGCATCGCGCGTGGCCTTGCGCAGCTTGGCATAGCGCGACAGTTGCTCCTGCCCCACCGGGAATTTCTGCAAGCCACGGGCAAGCTCCCGAAGCTGCTCATGGTCTGGCAGCTCGAACAGGCGACGGAGCAGCAGCATGTCGTTGTCGATGGCGGTCTCGGTCCACTCGCTGAAGCTGTGTTCGATGCGGCCAGCAGGGTCGTATCTGGCAAAGCGCGGTTCCAGCATCTGCCTGAATGCGTCGACGTCGACGTTCTCTTTCAGCACCGTGGCCTGTTTTTCCAGAAACAGGCTCACCCCCTTCAGGTCGAGCAAATGAAGTTCGCGCAGTGCCAACAGTTGCTGACGTTGCGTCTGGAGGGCCTCTGGCAGTGGGCTGCGCTGGGTTTCGGGAAGGGCCTGGTAAGCCACGTTGAACGCTGCTGCCAGGTCATCATAGTCCTGCAGCTTCAGACGGCTTTTCTCCATGAGCGGTTCCAGCCTGGATAATGTCGTTCGGTTCGCCTTGGTGGTTTCCAGCAATTGCTCGTAGGCCTGGCGGTTGTGCGAGCGGACCTGTTCGGTATTGGGCATGCCGCCGGCCCCTGAGACGTTGATCACCCATTCCTCATTCCAGCGGGTCAACCATGGGCCTCGGCTGCGCTCACGGCCGACGATGTGGTAGCCGTCGTCGGCACCACCCCATTGCGCGACCCATTCGCTGCTGCTCTCGTCCGGGCCGATGATTTGCAGGCCACCCCAGGTCTGCTGCACCTCGAAGGCGATATCTTTAAGTTTCACGTAGTATCGCTGGTCCACTTCGTACAGGCCGCGCAGCCGCCCCGTGCCCAGTGGCGTATAACCCTGTAGTGACTGCCTGGCCTGCAGCCTGACCAGTGCCTGGATCCCTTCCGGCGTGACGTTGGCCAGGCGCTGGTTGGCACCCCAGCTATCCACGCTGATGGGCCGTGGCCGTGGCTCCGCCGTGGGTCTTGCCCAAGGCCGCTCTTGCATTGGTCCGGCCGAACGCCCTGATGCTGCGTTGCGCTCGACAGGTTCGCTGAAGCGCACTGCCACAGGTGCTTCAGTAGCTGATGTGGCATGCGCCACGCGATGGGCCAGCAGCATCGCCAGGTTGGTCAACAGATCGGTGGCCGCCACGATCCGCTCATCGCGACCGCCATCGGCCAGTATTGCCAGGTCGTCCTTGGCCGCCGACAGCGCTGCCAGCAGCCAGGCGACGTTGGCCAGCAATCCGGACCAGAATACCGTTGCGGTATTGAACACGGCCCAGGCAGCCTCTTTCGCCAAGGCCCATCGCTCCTGCGCATTGGACACGCTCTGGGTGGATGCGACGTGGAGGATGGCTTCGACCCTGGCATCGAGCAGCTGGCTGTCGAGGTTGTCTGTCCAGGCCTCGAACGAGGCATTCACTGGCCGCCTGAGATTGTCCAGCACGGTGGCTGCCAGCGCCGCGTCGACGCCGAGCAGGTGCGCCAGGCTGGACAGCTTGGGGTGCAGGTGAGGGAAGTTGAAGCCATCGTTTTCATAGACTTCGCGTGCCTCGTCCTTCAGCCAGTGCAAGACGCTGCGCTGCAGTTCGCCCTGCTTGCGGATAGCCAGCATCAGCGACGCCAGGCTGGTAAATTCCAGCAGCGCCTGGTCGGCATAGAACGGTCGGTACAAGACCCAGCTATTCAGGCCCGGCAGTTCGATGACGAACATGCCATGCGCCCGATCACTTGCCGAGGCGCCGGGCGCGCAAAGAAAGGCCAATGGGGCGATACGCGGTTGTTGGTGGGTGCCGCCAGCCCCTTTGCAGAAGCTTGACAATGCCCGTCGGGCGTTTTCGCTGAGCGCATGGCTGACACTGGCCTTGAGCACACTGAAGCGCAGCCCGGAGCGCCATTCCCAGGCGTACTGCCTGATCCGTTCTGCCCTGCGTGGTTGTGCCTCGACCTGGTCGCGCAGAAAACGCGGGTATGAACCACCGATATCCACCTGGTGGATCAACCTGTGCACCTTATCGATGCTCAGCCAGCTGTCAGCCGGGGCACTGACCCGGGTCATGACTTCGTTCGCCGGCAGGCGGGCGACGGCCAGCCTGGTCAGGCTTTCGTGGCGCAGGAACAGGTATTGCGGGCTTTGCGCTGACGTATTCGGGATCAGTTGGGACACGGCAATCAGCACCGTGTCAGGATCGTAGACGGCGTTGTCGGGATAGCTGGCCTGGATCTGTTCGCGTAACCGGTGGTTGGCATATTGCTCTATGGTTTCGATATCGCCAAGCGAGGTCGCGCCCCCGCTGTGGCCCTGGTGGGCGGCGAGATCAAGCAGTGCTGCGTGGTATTCGAAGCGGTCTGCGGCCGTAGCCCCTGCGAGCCAGCCTGGCAGCTGGAGGGCTGGCACGCCTTCGACCAGGTAGGGCTGCTGCAAAAAGTGCAGCGATGGATCGCTGACCCGCGCATAGGCGTCTTCCATTTCGCTGACTGTCTGCACGTGTGCAAGGCTCAGGCGGCGGATATCGTCGAGGATCACGTTGAGCATTTGCCTGGCTTGGTAGGCAAACGGGTCGCCTTCCAGCGCCGTACGCGACCAGGTCAAGCGGTCGAAGTGATAACGTTCAGCCATTTCGTCCTGTAAGGCGGCCGAGAATGCTGCCTGGTCCGGGTAGCTCCGAATGGTGCCGCAGGGTTTGCACCACAGCAGCTGGCGAGCACCGCGTGTCGTGCTCAGCAGCAGGTCTGGCACTGGCCGTTCGAAGGCCTGCCGGCCAACGCCGAACTCGAGCCGCATGGCGCTGATCGCGATGCCGGTTCGAGTGCCATCGAGCGTGGCATACAGCGTGGCTTTCGCATCTGCATCAAGGCCTTGGCGCTGCACATTGTTGAGCAGTGCCGCCTTGATCAGCAGCTCAAGCCAATGCAGGCGGGATACCCCCGAAAGTGGGTCCGAGCCGTTCCAGAAACTGATCTGGGCCTGCTGAAACGCCTCTGTCAGGGTATCCAGGAGGCCATCGAGATCGCTGGACACCTTGTACATGTCCAAGGTTATCCCAGGCTGGGCAATGCTGTTGGCACCTTGTTGTTGGGCGAGGAAGACCTGCGGCGGACTGATGCTCAAAGCGTCCGAATCCTTCAGCTGCAGGTGTTTGCCGGTACGCAAGTGCTCCAGTAGTGCATCCAGCAGCAAGGGTTGCCGGGCGGGTTCATCTTGGCCGGCTGGAGCCTGGAGAATGTGGAAATCATCAAGCGATGCCAGCTGCGGGTGATTGCTGCGGATAAACGGGTAGCGGTCGACAAGGGCATTGAAGCCTTGCAGGGACAATACTTCGCGCAGGCCCGGGCGTTTGCCGAAGCAGCTTGCTACCCGTTGTCGGAAAGTGGCTATGGGGGTGGAATCGGTCATGGCATCGGGCTCCAGTCAAGTGGGGCCCGGCAGGCTAGGCGATACGGCCTTCGCTGCTGCGGTATATGTATGGGTACGCCGTGCAGCTTAGGGTGAGGTTTCTAATTTTTATCCCTACCTTGTGCTCAAGCCCAACCTCCATGGGCGGTTCCTCCTCCACTCATGAGCATGAGGTACAGAGCATGGCCAAGGTGACTGTGAAGAAAAAGGACGACGCCCCGGGTACGTTGGGCGAGGTGCGCGGCTACGCGCGCAAGATCTGGCTGGCGGGTATCGGCGCCTATGCACGCGTGGGCCAGGAAGGCTCCGACTACTTCAACGAGCTGGTCAAGGCCGGTGAAGGTGTCGAGAAACGCGGCAAGAAGCGTATCGACAAACAACTGGACGCGGCCAACAACCAGATCGATGAAGCGACCCAGGCCGTTAGCCGCGTCCCTGGGCGAGTCGAAATTCAACTCGACAAAATCGAAAAAGCTTTCGACGCACGGGTAGGGCGCGCCTTGAATCGCCTGGGCATTCCGTCTAAACATGACGTTGAGGCGTTGTCCATCAAGCTTGAACAGCTGCATGAGCTGCTTGAGCGCGTCGCGCACAAACCATAAGGAGAGCAGGATGGCTGGCAAGAAGAACACCGAGAAAGAAGGCAGCTCCTGGGTCGGCGGGATCGAGAAGTACTCCCGCAAGATCTGGCTGGCGGGGCTGGGTATCTATTCGAAAATCGACCAGGACGGCCCGAAGCTGTTCGACTCGCTGGTGAAGGATGGCGAGAAGGCCGAGAAGCAGGCGAAGAAGACCGCTGAAGACGTGGCGGAAACCGCCAAGTCGTCGACCACCTCGCGCGTGTCTGGCGTCAAGGACCGTGCGCTGGGCAAGTGGAGCGAACTCGAAGAGGCTTTCGACAAGCGCCTGAACAGCGCCATCTCGCGCCTTGGCGTGCCGAGCCGCAACGAGATCAAGGCGCTGCACCAGCAGGTGGACAGCCTGACCAAGCAGATCGAGAAACTGACCGGTGCTTCGGTCACGCCGGTGTCGTCGCGTGCTGCCGCCAAGCCGGCCGCGAGCAAGGCCGCAGCCAAGCCACTGGCCAAGGCAGCAGCGGCCAAGCCAGCTGCCAAGACCGCGGCGGCCAAGCCAGCAGCGGCAAAACCAACAGCCAAGCCGGCAGCGGCAAAATCAGCAGCCAAGACGGCAGCGGCTAAACCTGCAGCCAAGCCTGCGGCAAAACCGGCAACGGCCAAGCCAGCGGCAGCGAAGAAGCCAGCAGTGAAAAAGGCAGCGGCCAAACCGGCAGCCGCGAAACCGGCAGCGCCTGCTACCAGTGCTGCGCCAGCTGCGACCGCCGCCCCGGCACCAGCCGCCGCCCCGGCCAGCAGCACACCGTCGGCAGCCAATGGCAGCGGTACCCTGACCTGAGACCGCGTCACCTGCTTCGCGGGCTCGCCCGTTCCCACAAGTATCGCGCCGATCATCTGGTCAGCGCAGGCCCTGTGGGAGCGGGCTTGCCCGCGAAGGCCACGGCACCGAAACACCAGGCCTACCCCTCCAGATAGCGCACCGCCAACTGCTCCGCCGCCGCCCGCGCCTGGGCCTGCAGATGCGGCGCCACCAGCATCATCACCTGGTACACCACGATCCCCACATCCCCCTCGCGCCCAAGCACCCGCTGATAATCCAGCGAGAACATCAGGGTCAGGGTGATCTGCTCCACCAGTTGCCCCAGCGCCTGGGTCTCGCTCTCGACCTGCCCCTGGCCCTTGAGGCTGGCCAGCAACGCCGCGAGCGTACGCTTGAGCGCGTTGATCAGGCTGCGCATGCCGCGCGCCAGCTTGGGCAGGCGCCCGGTGAGGTTCGACAGGTCCTGGAACAAGAACCGGTATTGCGCCATGTGTTCGACAATCAGGTGCAGGAACAGCCAGTAATCTTCGGCGTCCAGGCGCACCTCGAGCGGTGGGTCGAGCAAAGGCATCAACGCCTCTTCGAAGCGCTCGAACAGGCCGAGGACAAGGGGCTCCTTGCCATGGAAGTGGTAGTACAGGTTGCCTGGGCTGATGCCCAGTTCGTTGGCGATTTCCAGGGTGGAAACGTTCGGCTCACCTTGCTGGTTGAACAGCTGCAAGGCGCATTCGAGGATTCGGTCGCGAGTCTTCATCCCGGCGGCATGCTCATCGGGTCATCACGTAGGTACCCGGTGCGGGCCCCAGCGGTGGGTAGGTGGCATTGCCCAGCTCGCTGCGCGGTGCCTTGAGCGGGCCGGAGCGCGGGGTGATCCAGTCCAGCCACAATGGCCACCAGCTGCCTTCGCTGCGCTTGGCATCGTGGAACCAGGCGCGCGGGTCGCCGGGCAGCTTGGGGTTCGCCAGGTAGTAGGCCTTGGGGTTGCCCGGCGGGTTGATGATGCTCTGGATGTGCCCGCTGTTGGCCAGCACGAAGCGGCGCTCGCCACCCAGCAGCAACGCCGAGCGGTACACCGCGTCCCACGGGGTGATGTGGTCGTTGCTGCCGGCTACGGTGAAGCTGTCCAGATCGACCTGGTGCAGGTCGATGGGCGTACCGCACACCTCCAGACCGGCCGGATGGGTCAGCGGGTTGAGCTTGAAGAAGTCCAGCAAGTCGCCATGCAGCGCAGCGGGCAGGCGCGTGCTGTCAGCGTTCCAGTAGAGGATGTCGAAGGCCGGTGGCGTCTTGCCGAGCAGATAGTTGTTGACCCAGTAGTTCCAGATCAGGTCGTTGGGCCGCATCCAGGCGAAGATCCTCGCCACCTCGGCGCCGTCCAGCACGCCACGCTGGTAGGAGCGGCGCTTGGCGGCCTCGATGGTCTGCTCGTCGGCGAACAGGCTGGCGGGGCTCTCGAACTTGCTGTCCAGCAGGCTCACCAGGTAGGTGGCGCTGCGCACCCGGCGCAGTTGGTGCCTGGCTTGCAGGTGGCCTTGCAGCGCGGCCATGGTCAGGCCGCCGGCGCAGGCGCCCATCAGGTTGGGGTCGCGATTGCCGCTGATGCTGCGGCAGGCGTTGAGCGCCTCCTCCAGCGCTTGCACGTAGCTGGACAAGCCCCATTCGCGATGGCGCGGGTCGGGGTTGCGCCAGCTGATCATGAACACCTGCAGGCCGCTCTTGAGCATGTATTGCACGAAGCTGTTGGTCGGGCTCAGGTCGAAGATATAGAACTTGTTGATTTGCGGCGGCACCACCAGCAGCGGGCGTGCATGTTGTTTTTCGCTCATCGGCTTGTACTGGATCAGCTCCAGCAAGTCGTTGCGAAACACCACCGCGCCAGGTGTGGCGGCCAGGTTGCCGCCCACCTCGAAGGCGCGCTCGTCCACCTGGCGGGGCAGGCCGTCGTTGTGGCGCAGGTCGTCGAGCAAATGGGCCACGCCGCGCACCAGGCTCTGCCCGCCGGTATTGAACAGCTCCTTGACCGCCAGCGGGTTGAGCAGCGAGTTGCTGGGGGCCAGGGCGTCGTTGACCAGATTGAACAGAAAGTGCGCCCGCGCCCGGTCATCGTCGTCCAGATAGCTTTCCTCGATCCACAGGCGGGTCTGCTTCTGCCAGGCCAGATAGGCCTGCAGGCCGCGGCGGTAGAACGGATTCTGGCTCCAAGTAGGATCGTTGAAGCGTGGGTCGCGCGGGTTCGGCTGGTAAGGTGTGTCGCCCAGCAGCACGCGACCCAGTTGGCCGCCCAGGGCCAATAGATGATGGGCGGTATGCAGCGGGTGGCGCAGGCCATGGCGGCTGACATTGCGCAACGTCGACAACAGGTCACGCCCGCGCAGGCCGAGGATGGCGTTCTGCACATTCATGCGGGTGGCGGGAAGCGTTGGCGTTCCTTTGGCCGGTTTGTCTTTCATGGCAACACTCCCTCGTCTGAGCCGTTTCGCTGTCGAGACCTTCGCGGGCAATGCCCGCTCCCACAGGTTCAGCGCCGTCCCTGTGGGAGCGGGCGCGCCCGCGAACAAGGCCGCATCGATCTACCCGCCCGAAGCCGGGCGAGGGTGCATGACGGCGCGCTGTCGTTCTTGCTGAAGGAAACTCATGATGATCGGGGCGACGGCCTCGGCCCGGGTGATCAGGAACAGATGACCGTCGTCGATAATGTGTAGCTGGGCATTGGGAATCCGCCAGGCCAACAGGCGCATGTTGATCAGCGGGATCAGCGGGTCGTCGTCACCGGCCAGTACCAGGGTTGGCTGCTGGATCTTGTGCAGCCAGTGGATGCTGGTCCAGCCAAGCCCGGCGAACAGTTGCCAGTAGTAACCCATCTTGCCCCCGGAGCGCACCTTGGCGGCATGCTGCATGGCCAGGTCCGGATCGCGCCGGAAGCCACCGCCATAGATCAGCGGCGCAATGCGGATAACGTGCGACGGTTGTACGTAGCGGCGCGGGCTGGCCATCATCCACAGCACCTTGGGCTTGCCTGGCACCATCACGGCACCGGCGGCGGTAGCAGCGAGCACCAGCTTCTTGCAGCGTTCGGGGTAGTCGTGGGCGAACTGCTGGGCCAGGGCACCGCCCCAGGACACGCCGATGACGTTGACCTGGCCGTAATCGAGGTAATCCAGCATCCGTGCCGTGAGCTTGGCCAGCCCGGGGAACCGGTACGGGTGGCGAGGCGTTGACGAACCGCCGACCCCGGGTACATCGAAGGCGATGACTTCCAGGTCCGGGTCCAGTGCTTCGATGAACGGGAACACCAGCTCCAGGTTGGCGCCGATACCGTTGAAGATCAGCAACGGCGTCAGGTGCGGCTTGCCCGGGCGGACGGCGGTACGGATGGACTGGTTATCCAGCTCTACAGTCCTGAAGATATAGGGTTGCGGCATGCGCATGACTCTTGGGTGAATGAACACCGTGGCGCCCGCAGGTGGCCACGGCGCTGCAGCTCAACGCTCGTGAACGTACGTACCCGGGGCGGCTTCGCCGGCGGCGTAGGCCCGGTTGCCCAGGCGCGTCGGCGCCTTCTTCAGCTCACCGGCGCGCTCGGCCAGCCAGCCTTGCCAGTGCAGCCACCACGAGTCGGCATGCTTGGTGGCATTTTCCTGCCAGGCCAGCGGGTCACCCGGGCGGTCGGCACCGGTCATGAAGCGCGCCTTGGGGTTGCCCGGCGGGTTGAGGATGCTCTGGATATGCCCGCTGTTGGACAACACGAATTCGATCTTGCCGCCGAACAGGTGCGCCGAGCGGTAGCACGACTGCCACGGAGTGATGTGGTCAGCGGTGCCGGCCACGCTGAAGATGTCGCATTGCACCTGCTTCAGGTCGATCGGTGTGCCACACACTTCCAGGGCATTGGGGCGGGTCAGCGGGTTGCTCTTGAACATTTCGATCAGGTCGCCATGGAAGGCGGCCGGCAGGCGCGTGGTGTCGTTGTTCCAGAACAGGATGTCGAACACCGGCGGCTCGTTGCCAAGCAGGTAGTTGTTGACCCAATAGTTCCAGATCAGGTCGTTGGGGCGCATCCAGGCGAACACCTTGGCCATCTCGCTGCCTTCGAGCACGCCGGCCTGGTAGGAGTGGCGCTTGGCGGCCTCCAGGGTCTGCTCGTCGACGAACAGCGCCACCTGGGTATCCACGGTGGTATCCAGCACGCTTACCAGCAAGGTCAGGGCATTGACCTTGTTCTCGCCCAGGGCGGCATAGTGGCCCACCAGGGCGGTGCAGGTAATGCCGCCGGAACAGGCGCCGAGCATGTTCAGGTCCTTGCTGCCGGTAATCGCCAGCACCGCGTCGACGGCTTCCTTGAGTGCATCGATGTAGGTCGACAGGCCCCATTCGCGCTGGGCCTTGGTCGGGTTGCGCCAGCTGATGATGAAGGTCTGTTGCTGCGAGCGCAGGCAGTAGCGCGCCAGGCTCTTTTCCGGGCTCAGGTCGAACACATAGAACTTGTTGATCTGCGGCGGCACCACCAACAGCGGACGGGCGTGTACCTGCTCGGTGATCGGGCTGTACTGGATCAGCTCCAGCACATCGTTGCGGTACACCACGGCACCTTCGCTGGTGCCCAGGTTCTTGCCCACTTCGAAGGCATCCATGTTCACCTGGCTGGGCATGCCACCGTTGTTGACCACGTCCTTGGCCAGGTTGGACAGGCCGTCCAGCAGGCTCTTGCCGCCGGTTTCGAAGAAGCGCTTGACCGCCGCGGGGTTGGACAGGGTATTGGTCGGCGCCATGGCCTCGGTCATCAGGTTGATGACGAACTGGCCGCGGCTGATGTCCTGGGGCGACAGGTCGCTGCTACCGATCCAGTCCTGCAGCTCCTTGCGCCAAGCCAGGTAGGTCTGCAGGTAGCGGCGGTAGAGCGGATTGTGGCTCCAGGCCGGGTCGTTGAAGCGACGATCATCGCTTTCCGGGGCCAGGCTGGATTTGCCCAGCAGCACATTCTTCAGCTCCAGGCCGAAGTGGGCCACATGCTTGGCGCTGTGCAGCGGTTGGCGCACGGCCTGGCGCAGCACGGTACGTGCCGAACTCAACAGGTCCTTGCGACGAATACCGATGACCGGGTTCAGCCCCAGGGTGTTTTCCGAGGCTTGCCGCTGCAGCTCATCGTTGTTCTTGTTACTCATCTACGACGCTCCGTTGTCCTGAGACGAGTACCGGTTTGCTGTGACGGGTGCACAGTGCTGAGCCCGGTACTGCTACTCGGGTGACCAGTGATAAGGAACAGCGGTGCTGCGAGGGTGCTGATTACCTGCAAGGTGATGCAGGGAACTTGCCACTCCCCATTGGTTACCCGACTTTCATGTAATGCGCAAGACAGCCCTTCATTGGGCTGTCTGTAGGGCATTCAAACAGATGATTCTAGAAAATGCGCTCTAAACCCCGGGGCCCTTGCGCTAGAGCATCAGTTTGACCACCGACTCGGCGGGGTCGCGGGATTTGCCGGCCTTGTGCAGCTCGTCGAGGTACTCGGCCCACAGTTGTTCCTGGCGCAGGCACAGCTGTTCGAGGTATTCCCAGGTGAACAGGCCGCTGTCATGGCCGTCGTCGAAGACCAGTTTCAGTGCATATTGGCCGGCAGGCTCCAGGCCGCTGAGGCCGACGTTGATCTTGCCGAACTGCAGGATGGGGTTGCCGTGGCCCTGGACCTCGGCGGAGGGGGAGTGCACGCGCAGGAATTCGGCGGGCAGGTGGTAGACCTCGCCGGGGGC
>MTEX01009009.1_pt1 | contig 17481 bp, 14 predicted proteins | sample 1042691 | NCBI WGS metagenome assembly MTEX01 (sample SAMN06185810, study PRJNA358809) | soil metagenome | isolation source: soil biostimulated with molasses as carbon source | place: India | collected 2015-05-23
GGCCATGGCCGAACTCGTGGAACAGGGTGGTGACCTCGTCGTGGGTCAGCAGCGCCGGCTTGCCGCCGACCGGCGGGGTGAAGTTGCACACCAGGTTGGCCACCGGGCTGATCAGGCTGCCGTCGGCGGCGCGGCGCTTGTCGCGCGCGCCGTCCATCCAGGCGCCGCCGCGCTTGTTGGCGCGGGCATAGAGGTCGAAGAAGAAGCGGCCGACGTGCTGGCCGTTCTCCTGGATTTCGAACAGGCGCACGTCCGGGTGCCAGCTGTCGAAGTCTTTCAGCTCGCGAATCTCGATGCCGTAGAGCTTCTGCACGATGGCGAACAGGCCGGTGAGCACCTTGTCCACCGGGAACCAGGCGCGCACCTGTTCCTGGGAGATGCTGTAGCGCTGCTGGCGCAGTTTCTCGCTGTAGTAGCCGACGTCCCAGCTTTGCAGGTCATTCAGGCCCTGCTCGGCGGCGAAGGCCTTGAGCTCGGCCAGGTCCTGCGCGGCGAAGGGTTTGCTGCGCACGGCCAGGTCGCGCAGGAAGCTCAGCACCTGCTCGGTGGATTCGGCCATCTTGCTGGCCAGGCTCAGCTCGCTGTAGTGGGCGAAGCCGAGCAGGCGCGCCAGCTCCTGGCGCAGGTCGAGGATCTCGGCCATCAGCGGGCCGTTGTCGTGCTGGCCGGCGTTCGGCCCCTGGTCGGAGGCGCGGGTGCAGTAGGCGGCGTAGATTTCCTCGCGCAGGGCGCGGTCGTCGGCGTAGGTGATCACCGCGAAGTAGCTGGGGAACTCCAGGGTGATCAGCCAGCCGTCCAGGCCCTTGGCCGCGGCGGCCTGCTGCATCTGCGCCTTGGCCGAATCGGTGAGGCCGGCAAGCACAGCCTCGTCGGTGACGTGCTTGGTCCAGGCCTGGGTGGCGTCGAGCAGCTGGTTGGAGAATTTGCTGGTCAGCTCGGACAGGCGCATCTGGATTTCGCCGTAGCGCTTCTGCTGCTCGGCCGGCAGGTCGATGCCGGACAGGCGGAAATCGCGCAGCGCATGCTCGAGGATGGTCTTCTGTGCAACGTCGAAGCCGGCGGCCTCGGGGCTGCCCGCCAGCGCGTCGTAGGCCTGGAACAGCGGCTTGTTCTGGCCCAGCTCGGTCCAGTACTCGGACAGCTTGGGCAGGCAGGCCTCGTAGGCGGCGCGCAGCTCCGGGCTGTTGCACACCGCGTTGAGGTGGCTGACCGGGCCCCAGGCGCGGCCCAGGCGCGCGCCCAGCTCGTCCAGCGCCAGCACCAGGCCGTCCCAGCTCGGCTCGGCCTGCTGCTGGAGCAGTTCGGCGATGGCCGCGCGGCTGTCGGCCAGGATCTGGTCGATGGCCGGCTCGACGTGCTCGGGTTTGATCTGCGAGTAGGGCGGCAGGTCGAAGTCTTGCAGCAGGGGGTTGTTCGCGGTCACGACGAGGCACCTGTGGCGAATGGATTCCAGGGTTGCGACCCCGGGACGCGATAAACAATCCAGGGTCGATAACAACCGACATGGGGGCCATCTTAATTACAATCAAGCTTTCCCGCAGCCCAGGAGATTTCTATCGTGGCGATTCGCAGCTACCAACAGTTCACCCCGCAGCTCGGCGAGCGGGCGTTCGTCGACGCCAGCGCCGTGGTGCTAGGCGACGTGGAAATCGGCGCCGACAGCTCGGTATGGCCGATGGCCGTGGTGCGTGGCGACATGCACAGCATCCGCATCGGCGCGCGTACCAGCGTGCAGGACGGCAGCGTGCTGCACATCACCCATGCCGGGCCGTTCAATCCGGCCGGTCATCCGCTACTGATCGGCGACGAGGTCACCATCGGCCACAACGTCACCCTGCACGGCTGCACCCTGGGCAATCGCATCCTGGTCGGCATGGGCAGCATCGTCATGGACGGCGTGGTGGTCGAGGACGAGGTGGTGATCGGCGCCGGCAGCCTGGTGCCGCCGGGCAAGCGCCTGGAGAGCGGCTACCTGTACGTCGGCAGTCCGGTGAAGCAGGCCAGGGCGCTGACCGAGCAGGAGCGCAGCTACTTCGCCTACAGCGCGGCCAACTACGTGCGGCTGAAGGACCTGCATCTGGTCGAGGGGTATGACGGTTGATGCATTACCAGAGCATCCTCTTCGACCTCGACGGCACGCTTACCGACCCGCGCGAGGGCATCACTCGCTCGGTGCAGTACGCCCTGGCCAAGCTGGGTATCGACGAGCCGGAGCTGGCGGCGCTGGAGCATTTCATCGGCCCGCCGCTGTTGCAGTGCTTCATGGCCAGCTACGCGCTGGACGAGGCCACGGCCTGGCAGGCGGTCCATCACTACCGCGAGCGTTTCAAGGTCAGCGGGCTGTACGAGAATCGCCTGTTCGACGGCGTGCCGGCGCTGCTCGGCGCGCTGGCGAGGCAGGGCCGCAACCTGTATATCGCCACCAGCAAGCCGACGCTGTTCGCCGAGGAGATCGCCCGTCACTTCGGTTTCGCCGGGCATTTCAAGCGCATCTATGGCAGCGAGCTGGACGGCACGCGCACCGACAAGGTGGCGCTGCTGGCGCATCTGCTGGAGTGCGAGGGGCTGGCGCCGCAGACCACGCTGATGATCGGCGACCGCAAGCACGACCTGATCGGCGCGCGGCGCAACGGCCTGGATGCGGCGGCGGTGGGCTACGGCTTCGGCAGTTACGCGGAACTGGCCGGCGAGGCGCCGACCTATCACTTCGCCACGCTGGAAGAGCTGCACCGGGCCTTCGTGCCCGGCGCCTGAGCGGGCTCAGCCGTTCTTCTGGTAGATGATCTTCTTGCTGCCGCCATCGCAGCTGCCGACCACCATGCTCTGATCCGTGACCTCGTCGTTGGCGACGATCTCCAGGGTGTAGCTGGGCACCCCGGCGGCCTGGATCTTCACTTCGATTTCTTCCTTGAGTTCTGCGCAGGGCTTGGGCGCGGCCTGCGCGCCGGCGGCGAGCAGCACCAGGGCCAGGCTGGGTATCAGGCGTTGCATCGCTTACCTCCGGTGTCGAGCGAGTCCTGTCACTTTCGACAGGCGGATGGGTCGGCCAGTTCTAGCCGCCGGCCTGCAGCCTGTCCAATACCGCGCGACGCTCTGCCGGCTGCAGCCGACCAAGGGCGGCCACCGCCCGGTAGAAGGCCGCCCAGTCGCCGTTCGTCTGTTCGAACAGCGCGGCGAAGGCCGGCACCCACTGGTCGTAGAGGCCGAACGGCAGCAGTTTGGCGTTGTTCAGCGGCGCTTCGATCCAGGCGTCATAGCGGCCGTTGCCGTCCCATTGGTGTTGGCGCAAGGCGCGGTACTCCCGGCGCAGGCGCTCGAACTCTGCCTGCTTGGCGACGCGCATCGCCACCGCGTCCAGTTCGCTGGCGTACAGCCGCTGCAGGCGCTCGCGGCTGGCCAGCACCAGTGCGAGGAACTGCTGGCGCTGGCGGTCGCCGTCGTCCACGTGCGCTTCGCCGCGGCTGGCGTGCCACTGACGCAGGCCCTCGCGTTCGACGAAGGTGGCGAAGGATTCGTTGAACGCGGTGTCGCCGGCCAGGTAGTACTGCTGGTGCGCCAGCTCGTGGAAGATCACTGCCACCAGGCGCTCGTCGTCCCAGCGCAGCATGGTGTTGAGCAGCGGATCGTCGAACCAGCCGAGGGTGGAATAGGCCTCCACCCCGCCGATATGGGTATCCAGGCCCTGCTGGCGCAGCAACGCGGCGGCGCCGCGGGCGCGACCCAGCTGGTAATAGCCGCGGTAGGCGACGCAGCCGGCGATGGGGAAGCAGTGCAGCTCGGGCTCCAGGGAAAATTCCGGGGTGGCGAACAGATTCCACACCACGAAGGGCCGGCCGAGGTCGGCGTACAGGCGGTAGCTGCGGTTGTCCGGTAGTTGCAGGCGGGCGCTGGCGAAGTCGCGCGCCTGCTGCGCCAGGGCCAGGCGGCGCGCCAGCTGCGGTTCGGTGGCGGGATCGGCGAGCAGGCGCGCGACCGGCTGGCGTGCCTGCAGCAGCTGCCACTGGCCCTGGCCGAGGTGGGCGTAGTAGTCCAGGGTCGAGCAACCGCCCAGCAGCAGCGCGAGCAGGGGAGCGCTAAGGCGACGCAGCAGGTGGAGGCGGGCGATGGGCATGGCGCCACGCTACCCCATCGGCGCAGCTGCCTCCAGCGCCGAATGGGCGTAGGCTAGGGTTTCGCGCCACAGACTGGAGGTCGCCATGCGTGCCCTGCTTATCGCCGCCGCGCTGCTGCTCGGTGCCTGCGCTTCACCCCTGCCGAAACCCGACCCGCAGCAGGCCTGGGTCGATCTCTACGCGCCGGCCGGCGACCTGCTGATGGCCGACCGCCTGGACCGCAAGCGCTGGCCGGACGGCCGCTACTTCCAGGTCGGCCCCGGTGCCCACGAACTGCTGGTGCGCCTGCAGTTCGAGGCCAGCCGCGGCGGCGGCATGGGCTTCAACAGCGAACCCTTGCTGCTGACCTGCGAACTGCGCCTGCGCTACGACGAGTTCGCCGCCGGCCAGCGCTACCGGGTGGAGGCCCGCTCGATGGCGATGACCGCCCAGGCCTGGCTCTACGACGAGCAGCGCAACGTGCTGGCGCGCGGCAAGGTGATGCGCTGCGGCACCGCGATCTAGCTGAGGCGGCAGCGTCCCCACCTCGTCCGAGCAGCAGGTTGGACAACCCGCAGCTTGTCCGCCGGCTGGTTCAGCCGCGCTGCAGTTCGGCGAGGATGTCGAAGGCGTGCAGGCGGTCGGCGAAGTCGTACATGTCGCAGGTGAAGATCAGCTCGTCCGCCTCGGTCTGCTCCAGCAGCTGCTCCAGGCGGCTGCGCACGGTCTGCGGTCCGCCGATGGCGGCCAGGCCGAAGAACTCGCTGACCCCCTGGCGCTCGTGCGGCAGCCACAGCCCTTCCATGCTCGCCACCGGCGGCCGTTGCACCAGGCTCTGCCCGCGCAGCAGGGCGAGGATGCGCTGGAACGCCGAGGTGGCCAGGTACTGCGCCTGCTCGTCGCTGTCGGCCGCCAGCAGCGGTACACCGAGCATCACATAGGGTTTGTCCAGCACCTCGGAAGGTCTGAAGTGGTTGCGGTAGATGCGCAGCGCCTCGTGCAGGTAGCGCGGCGCGAAGTGCGAGGCGAAGGCATAGGGCAGCCCCTTCATTCCCGCCAGCTGCGCGCTGAACAGGCTGGAGCCGAGCAGCCAGATCGGCACCTGGGTGCCGGCGCCGGGCATGGCGATCACCCGTTGATCCGGGGTGCGCGGGCCGAAGTAGGCCTGCAGCTCCTCGACGTCGCCGGGGAAATCCTCGGCGCTGCCGTCGCGGCTGCGGCGCAGGGCGTGGGCGGTGTACTGGTCGGCGCCGGGCGCGCGGCCCAGGCCCAGGTCGATGCGCCCGGGATAGAGCGTGGCGAGGGTGCCGAACTGCTCGGCGATCACCAGCGGCGCGTGGTTGGGCAGCATCACCCCGCCGGCGCCGAGGCGGATGCGCGAGGTGCCGGCGGCCAGGTAGCCGAGCAGCACGGCGGTGGCGGAGCTGGCGATGCCGTCCATGTTGTGGTGTTCGGCGACCCAGAAGCGCTGGAAGCCGAGGCTTTCCACGTGCCGCGCCAGCGCCAGCGAGTTGTGCAGGGCCTGGGCGGCGTCGCCGTCGTCGCGGATCGGTGCCAGGTCGAGGGTGGACAGCTTGATCGAGGCCAGTCGGCTCATGAGGGGCTCCTCGTTGCGTGGCCGGCCACTCTAACCCCTTGAGTCCGGGCGGCGCACGCCGTGCACAGGCATAGTCATCATCGACGCGGCTGATGCGCTGACACTTGCGGGTGCAGATGGCCGTGCAGGTGTTCACCCCGGTCGGCTCTGGCGCTGGCTCCAGAACTGCTCCGCCAGCAGTTGCAGGCGCTCGGCCAGGCCGGCCAGCTGTTCGGCGCTGCTGTGGCTGTGAGCGCTGGCCCGGGTGGTGTCCTCGCAGGCCTGGCGAATGCCCTGCAGGTTGCGCTGGATGTCGTCGCCGACGGCGCTCTGCTGTTCCACCGCACTGGCGATCTGGATGTTCATCTCGCTGATCTGGCTGACGCGCTCGGTGATGCCGGTCAGCGCATGGGCCGCCTGTTGCGCCTGGGCGGCGATGGCCTGGGCGCGCCGCTGGCTGTCGCCCATGGCCGCCACGCTGCTGGTCACCGTGGCCTGCAGATCGGCGACTAGGGCGTCGATCTCGCCGGTCGAGGCCTGGGTACGCTGGGCCAGTGCGCGCACCTCATCGGCCACTACGGCGAAGCCGCGGTCTGTTTCGCCGGCTCGCGCCGCTTCGATGGCGGCATTGAGCGCCAGCAGGTTGGTGCGCTCGGCGATATCGCCGATCACCGTGAGCACCCGGCCGATCTCGCGGCTGCTGTCGGCCAGTTGTTGCACCAGAACGTGGCCGGCCTGCAGCTCCTCGGCCAGGGCGGCGATGTGTTGTCGGGTGCTTTCCACCAACTGGCGGCCGTCGCCGCTTTCCTGATCGGCGACGCTGGCTGCGCTGGCGCTGAGCTGAGCATTGCGCGCCACCTCCTGGACGCTGACCGCCATCTGCCCCATGGCGCTGGCGACCTGCTCGGTTTCCTGGCGTTGTTGCAGGGTGGCGTTGTTGTGATGCTCTACCGCGCTGGCCAGTTGCCCGGCCTCGCCGCTGAGCTGGCGCGCCGAGTCGGCGATACGCCCGACCACCGCACCGGCTTCGGCCTGCAGGCTGTGCAGGGCGAAGGCGATGGCCCCGAAGGCGTCGCGGCGACCGGTGTACAGCCACTGGCTGAGCGGGTTGTCGGCCTGCTGGCGAGCCTGGGTCGCCAGGCGCTCCAGCGGACGCAGGGCCAGATGGTTGATCAGTCCCAGCAGCAGGCCGAGCGCACCGCCACCCGCCAGCAGCGGCAATGCCGGCAGGCCCAGGCCGGCGCTCAGCAGCAGCGCGGCCGCCGGCGGCAGCAGGCAGGCGCCGAGAACCAGGCGCAAACTCAGGCTCAGGCGTGGCCGGCGCAGCGCCCGCGGCGTGCGCCCGGCGCGCAGTTCGGCATAGAGCGCCTCGGCAGCGGCGATCTGCGCCTCGCTGGCGGCGGTGCGCACCGATTGGTACTCGACGATGCGCCCGTCCTTGCGCATGGGCGTGACATAGGCGCTGACCCAGTAATGGTCGCCGTTCTTGCAGCGATTCTTCACCAGCCCCATCCATGAGCGTCCCGCCTTCAGGGTCTGCCACAGGTGGGCGAAGGCGGCCGGTGGCATGTCCGGGTGGCGCACCAGGTTGTGATTCTGGCCGATCAGTTCGTCCTCGGCGAAACCGCTGATGGCGATGAAATCCGGGTTGACGTAGGTCAGCGCGCCCTTGAGGTCGGTGGTGGAGAGGATGTTGGTCTGCGCCGGTACCGGCAACTGGCGCCCGCTGACGGGCAGGTTGAGCTTCATGGCTGCATCTCCCGGGCCCCGGCCTGATTGTCCAGTGGGCAGCAGAGGTCGTCGAAGCGGCCCTCGCCACTGAACAGGCGCTGCAACTCGTGCGGCGCGCGTGGTGGGCTGAACCAGTAGCCCTGGGCGTAGCGGCAACCTTCCCGGGCGAGGAACTCGAGCTGCTGCGGCTGTTCGACGCCCTCGGCCACCACGCTCAGCCCCAGGCTATGGCCGAGGCCGATGATCGCCCGACTGATGGCCAGCGACTCGGCGTCCTGCGGGGTGCCGGCGATAAAGCTCTTGTCCACCTTGATGATGTGCAGGGGGAAGCGCTTGAGGTAGCCCAGCGAGGAGTAGCCGGTGCCGAAGTCGTCGAGGGCCAGCTGCACGCCGAGGCTGGCCAGCTCGCGCAGGCAGGCGAGGTTCTGCGCGCTGTCCTGCATCAGTTGGCTCTCGGTGATCTCCAGCACCAGGCTCGCCGGTGCCAGGTCGGTTTCGCGTAGCACGTCGGCGACCCGGGCGGCGAAATCGCCCTGCTGCAGCTGGCGGCTGGACAGGTTGACCGAGCAGCGTAGCCGCGTCTGCCTGGCCAGTTGCCAGGCGCGTACCTGGCTGCAGGCCTGACGCAAGACCCAGTCGCCGACGGCGAGAATCTCGCCGGATTCCTCCAGACAGGGAATGAACTCCAGCGGTGACACCTCGCGTCCGTCGTGTCGCCAGCGCAACAGGGCCTCCACGCCCATCAGGCCGACCTGGCCCCGATCGAGCTCGCAGATCGGCTGATAGACCAGGCGCAGCTCGTCGCGGGCCAGCGCCTGGGCCAGGGCGTTCTGCAGCTCCAGCTGGCGCTGTGCCTGCTGCTGCAGCTCGGTGCAGTAGCGGGCGAACTGCGCCTTGCCCGCGCTCTTGGCGCGGTACAGCGCCAGGTCGGCGGCCTGCAGTGGATCGAGCGGCTGGTCGCGCTCCTGCAGCGCGGCAATGCCGATGCTGGCGCTGACCGCCAGGGTCAGCTCCTGCAGCCGCAGCGGCGGGTGCAGGCTGTCCAGCATGCGCTGGGCGACCCGTTCTGCATCGCCCATGCAGGCCAGGTCGTCGAGCAGGGCGACGAACTCGTCGCCGCCGAAGCGGGCCAGGTGGTCGCCGGGGCGCAGGCAGTGGCCGAGACGCTCGGCCACCTCCACCAGCACCCGGTCGCCGGTCTGGTGGCCGAGGCTGTCGTTGATCAGTTTGAAGCGGTCGAGGTCGATGAACAGCAGCGCCGCCTCGCGCGCTCCGGGGCGCTGCCGGCGTTGCATGGCCTGCTGCAGCAGCTCGCCGAGGCGGGCGCGATTGGCCAGCCCGGTCAGCGGGTCGTGGCGGGCGGCATGATGCAGCTGTTCCTGGGCGGTGCGGCGCTGGCTGATATCGCTTTGCGAGCCGGCGATACGGCGTAGGCCGCGGCTGCAGGTGTCGACCACGCCGCGCACCAGCACCCACAGGTAGCTGCCGTCGCGGCGGCGGATGCGGTATTCGTGGTGCAGCGTGGGGCTGAGGCCGTGCAGGTGGTTGTCGATGGCCTGGCGCAGGCCGGGCAGGTCGTCGCCATGCACGCGGCCGAACCAGCTCTGGCTGGTGGGCGCCAGGCTGTCGCGATCGAGGCCGAGCATGCTGGTCCAGCGCTCGGAGAGGTAGAGTTGATCCTGCTCCAGCTGCCACTCCCACAGGCCGTCGTTGGCGCCGCGCATGGCCCTGGCATAACGCGCCTCGCTGCCCTGCAGGGCCTTGCGCTGGGCGGCTCCATAGCTGTCCAGGGCCAGGCCGATATCGAAGAACACCTTCTTGATCAGGCTGGCGAAGCAGTCCACGGCCGGCGAGCTGCCGAGCAGTTCGCCGAGCAGCTCGTCCAGGTACAGGCGATAGGCGCCCAGGTACCACTTGAGGTCGACGCCGACATGCTGGTGCACCCAGCCGATGCGCAGGCGTTCGAGCACGTAATCCCGGTCCAGCTGACCCTGCCACAGGCGCCGGTAGTAGTCGGTCTGGCTGTGCTTGAGGCGTGCCGTGGTGGCGGGGTTGCCGAGGTTGGCCGCCGGGGCGGGATAAGCGGCGAGCTGGTCGTAGAGTTTGTCGATGTACTCCTGGTTTCGGCGTTCCACACGCTGGGCATGCTGCGCCAGGCGCTCGTTATCGGTCTGGCTCCAGTCGAGAAAGCGCAGACGCTGGATCATTTCCTCAGGGTCCGGCGCGATGTGTTGGAGCAATTCTTGGAATTCTTCTTCGTTGCCCATGTCAGCCTCATGCTTTTCTTCGGCGCAAAAAAAAGCGCCGCTGCGCGCCACCCTGAGTGGATGGCGAGCTGCGGCGCTCTGTCTTGCAGGCCCTGTGTCCTGCCCGGCAAAGCCGGTCTCCGCGCGTGGCGGAACCTACTGCGGCTAGCTTTTACCTTAATTGCCGGAGTCGGACAACTCCTCCAGCAAGCGGCGCAGGCGCTTGCGCAGCTCGGCCAGCTGCGCGGACTTGAAGGCATGGCGGCTGCGTTCCAGCACAAGCACGGCCTCGTCCAGGCGCGCCTGTACTTCGCCCAGGCTATGCGCAGGCAACGGCTGCAACCAGCGGCACAGGGGGCGCAGACGACAATCATCGAGGCTGTCGATGATCTGGCAGTGCGGAGCCTGGCTGTGCAGCAGATGCGTTACCCGTTGGCAGGCTTCCGTGTCCGGCAGGCTAAGCAGCAGATGAGTCTGAGGCATGGCGATGGCCGCTATATGGCGAGTGGCCATCAATGCTAGTGGCCGTGCGGCCCGAGGATATTGACTGGTGTCAGTCCAGGCCGTAGTCGCGTTCGACTTTGGCGATGCGCAGGCGAAAACCCCCGTACCAGCGCTCGCGGCCCTGGCGCTGGGCTTCGCGGTGTGCGGCGTTGGCCTTCCAGGCGGCGATGGATTCCAGGTCGCGCCAGTAGGAGACGGTGATGCCGAGACCGTCGCGGGCCGATTCGAGACCGAGAAAGCCGGGCTGCTCGGCGGCCAGCTCGACCATACGCGCGGCCATGGCGGCGTAGCCCCGATCATCGGCGTTCAGCGTCGAGGTGAAGATCACCGCGTAGTAGGGCGGCGCGGGGGTGGCGGCGAAGGGGCTCATGTGGGGCTCGGGCTCAGGTGGCGGGGCCGCTGCCGTGGCGCGCGCGGTATTCGCCGGGGGTCAGCCCGGTCCACTGGCGGAAGGCGCGGAAGAATACGCTGGGCTCGGAGTAGCCCAGCAGCAGGGCGATCTCGGCGGCCGGCAGGCGGCCTTCGCGCAGGTGCTGTTCGGCCAGCTGGCGGCGGGTGTCGGCGAGCAGCTGCTGGTAGCTGCAGCCTTCTTCGGCCAGGCGCCGCTGCAGGGTGCGCTCGCTGAGCAGCAGGGCGCGCGCCAGTTCGCCGCGATCCGGTTCGCCGTGGGCCAGCTGTTCGCCGAGCAGGCCGATCACCCGCGCGCTCAGGCTGGCGCTGGGCAGGCGCGCCAGCAGCGCTTCGGCGTGCTGGCGCAGCAGCTGCTGCAAGGGCGGGTTGGCCTGCACCAGCGGCACGTCGCGCAGGGCGCGGGGCAGGGCGATGGCGTAGTCGGCGGCGGCGAACTGCAGCGGACAGGCGAACACCTCGCGGTAGGGCGCCAGATCCGCCGGTGCGGCGTGGCGAAACTGCGCGCCGAGCAGGTGGAAGCCGTCCAGCAGCGGCGTGGTCATCTGCACCCAGCAGGTCATCATCGCCAGCACGCGGATGCGCGTCGCCGGGTGTTGCGGGTGCAGCGGGCGATAGAGCAGCAGCAGGGCCTCGTCCCGTTCCTCGATGTGCAGCTCGCCGCCTTCGCCGCCCAGGCGCTGGTAGCGCAGCGCTGCGGTCAGCGCCTCGCCGAGGGTGGCGCTGCTCTGCAGCAGGTAGCTGAGTACGCTGAACGGGCCGGGGGTGAGGCTGCGGCCGAGCAGCAGGCCGGGCTCCGGGTGCTGCAGGCGCGCATCCAGTTCGCGCCACAGCGCCTCCTGGGCACTGAACGGCACCCGCGCGTCGGGGTCGGCCAGTTGCCCTTCGTGCAGGCCGCAGGCCGTCAGCAGCGTCTGGCGGTCGAGGCCGAGGCGGCTGGCGGCGTGCAGGATCGCCTGGGTCAGGCTGGCGCTGACCGAGGCCTGCGGCGACTCGTGAATGGCGTGTGACATGTGCCGATTCTGCCCAATGGCGGAGAACGGCGATAGCCCGGCGCGCCACACGCGGTTACGACCGATTGGTCGTTGGCGCGTGCATATTGGCGCCGAGCGGTTAGACTTGCCCTCCCGAACGTCGCCCACAAGGCGCGCTCGCTCTACAACAACAGAAAAAGGAGATCTCCCATGAAAGGCAAATCCTTGGCATGGGTCCTGTCCGCCGCACTCGCAGGCACTACCCTGAGTGGCATGGCACAGGCTGAAGAGAAGTTCGTCACCATCGGCACCGGCGGCCAGACCGGCGTCTACTACGTGGCCGGCCAGTCCATCTGCCGTTTCCTCAACCGCGGTGCGGCCGAGCACGGCATCAAGTGCAACGCCCCGGCCAGCGGTGGCGGGGTGGCCAACGTCAACGGCATCCGCAGCGGCGAGTTCAACTTCGGCATCATGCAGTCGGACCACCAGTACAAGGCGCTCAACGGCGCGGCGCCGTTCGAGGCCGAAGGCGCGATGAGCGACATCCGCGCGGTGTTCTCCCTGCAGAGCGAGGTGTTCACCATCCTCGCCCGCCGCGACGCCAAGATCGCCAGCTTCGACGACCTCAAGGGCAAGCGCGTCAACGTCGGCAACCCGGGTTCGGGTCAGCGCGACACCCTGGAAGAAATCATGGCCGTCAAGGGCTGGGATCGTTCCGCCTTCGCCCTCGCCGCCGAGCTGAAGCCGGCCGAGCAGGCCAGCGCCCTGGGCGACAACAACATCGATGCCATGACCTACTTCGTCGGTCACCCCAACGGCGCGATCCAGGAAGCCACCACCACCACCGACGCGGTGCTGGTGCCGGTGACCGGCGCCGAGATCGACAAGCTGCTGGCCGAGAAGACCTACTACACCAAGGCCGACATCCCCGGCGGCCTGTACAAGGGCAACGATGCGCCGACCCCGTCGATCGGCGGCAAGGCCGTGCTGTCCACCTCGGCCAACGCCGACCCGGAAGTGGTCTACCAGCTGGTCAAGTCGGTGTTCGACAACATCGAGCGTTTCAAGCGCCTGCACCCGGCCTTCGCCGACCTCAAGGAAGCCGACATGATCAAGGTCGGCCTGACCGCGCCGCTGCATGAAGGCGCCGCGCGTTACTACAAGGAGCGCGGCTGGCTGTAAGCGCCAGCGACGGGCCTGCCGAGCAGGCCGGTTGGCCTTCCCGGCGGGCGCTGCGCCCGATTCGCTTCTAGTGTTAAGCAAACCCGCACGGCGCAGGCCTGCGGGTTTTGCCGTTCTCCGATGACTCGAATGCAGGTTTGATCCCATGCATGACAAGCAACTCTCCACCGAGGAACTGATCGCCCAGGATGTCGGCGCGCGTCTGCCCGTCGGCGCCATGGCCCAGGTGATCGCCGGCCTGGCCCTGCTCTGGTCGCTGTTCCAGCTGTGGATCGCCTCGCCGCTGCCGTTCGTGCTCGGCTTCGGCGTGCTCAACGATACCCAGACCCGCGCCATTCACCTGGCCTTCGCCCTGCTGCTGGCGTTTCTCGCCTACCCGGCGTTCAAGCAGTCGCCGCGCGACCGCGTGCCCTTGCTGGATATCGCCCTCGGCCTGGTGGCCGCCGCCAGCGCCGCCTACCTGTTCGTCTTCTACCAGCAGCTGGCGCTGCGCCCCGGCAGCCTGACCACCGGCGACCTGGTCACCGCCTGCATCGGCATTCCGCTGCTGCTGGAGGCCACCCGCCGCGCGCTCGGCCCGCCGCTGGCGATCATCGCCCTGGTGTTTCTCGTCTACAGCCTGGCCGGCCCGTACATGCCGGGGCTGCTGGCGCACCGCGGGGTCAGTTTCAACGCCCTGGCCAACCACCAGTGGATCACCACCGAAGGGGTGTTCGGCATCGCCCTTGGCGTGTCCACCAGCTTCGTCTTCCTCTTCGTGCTGTTCGGCGCCCTGCTCGAGCGGGCCGGCGCCGGGCACTACTTCATCCAGCTGGCGTTCAGCCTGCTCGGCCACCTGCGCGGCGGCCCGGCCAAGGCGGCGGTGCTGTCGTCCGGGCTGACCGGGATGATTTCCGGCTCGTCGATCGCCAACGTGGTCACCACCGGCACCTTCACCATCCCGATGATGAAGCGCACCGGCTTCTCCGCGGAGAAGGCCGGCGCGGTGGAAGTGGCCTCCTCGGTCAACGGCCAGATCATGCCGCCGGTGATGGGCGCCGCGGCCTTCCTGATGGTCGAGTACATCGGCATGCCCTATGTCGAGATCATCAAGCACGCCTTCCTGCCGGCGGCGATCTCCTATATCGCGCTGCTCTACATCGTCCACCTGGAGTCGCTCAAGCTCGGCCTGCAGCCCATCGGCGGCCATCAGCCCAAGCCCTGGCTGCGCCGCCTGACCGGTTTCGCCTTCGGCGCGGCGCTGATCAGCGGCCTGTCGCTGGCGGTCTACTACGGCCTCGGCTGGCTCAAGCCGGCGCTCGGCGACTACGCCCTGCCGGGCATCGGCGTGCTGCTGGCGGCGGTCTACCTGGGCCTGCTGAAGGTCGCTGCCAGCGTGCCGGTGCTGCCGCCGGAAGACCCCAATGCGCCGCTGGAGTCGCTGCCCGAGACCCGCGCCGTGCTGCTCTCCGGCCTGCACTTTTTGCTGCCGGTGGTGGTGCTGGTCTGGTGCCTGATGATCGAGCGGCTGTCGCCCGGCCTGTCGGCCTTCTGGGGCAGCGTGATGCTGATCATCATCCTGCTCACCCAGCGTCCACTGCTGAGCTGGATGCGCCACGACGGCAGCCACGACCACGGCACTTTCGTCGACGGCGTGATCGACCTGCGCGAAGGCCTGATCGCCGGCGCGCGCAACATGATCGGCATCGGCATCGCCACCGCGGCGGCCGGCATCATCGTCGGCGCGGTGTCGCAGACCGGCGTCGGCTTGGTGCTGGCCGACCTGGTCGAGCTGCTGTCGATGGGCAACCTGCTGCTGATGCTGGTGCTGGTGGCGGTGTTCAGCCTGATCCTCGGCATGGGCCTGCCGACCACCGCCAACTACATCGTGGTGTCCAGCCTGCTGGCGCCGGTGGTGGTGGCGCTGGGGCAGCAGAACGGCCTGATCGTGCCGCTGATCGCGGTGCACCTGTTCGTCTTCTACTTCGGCATCATGGCCGACGTCACCCCGCCGGTGGGCCTGGCCTCGTTCGCCGCCGCCGCGGTGTCCAAGGGCGACCCGATCAAGACCGGCCTGGTGGCCTTCTTCTACAGCCTGCGCACCGCGGCGCTGCCGTTCCTGTTCATCTTCAACACCGACCTGCTGCTGATCGACGTGGACTTCTGGCACGGCGTGCTGATCTTCATCGTGGCGACCATCGCCATGCTGATCTTCGCCGCCGGCACCCAGGGCTTCTTCCTGGTGCGCAGCCGCTGGTACGAGAGCCTGCTGTTGCTGCTGGTGGCCTTCACCCTGTTCCGCCCCGGCTTCTGGATGGACAGGCTCCACGACCCCTACCAGGACGTGCCGCCGGCCCAGCTGGCGCAGGCCCTCGACGGCGTCGCCGACGGCAGCCAGCTGCGCCTGCGCGTACTCGGCGAGAACGCGGTGGGCGACCCGCGCGAGTTCACCCTGCTGCTGGCGGTGCCGGATGGCGCCTCGGGCGAGGAACGCCTGGCCAAGCTCGGCCTGAACCTCTACGAGGAGGGCGACAAGGTGCTGGTCGACAGCGTCACCTTCGGCAGCCTGGCGGCCGACGCCGGCCTGGAGTTCGACCAGCAGATCCTCAGCGTGCGGGCGCCGACCGACCGCTGGACCAAGGAGCTGATGTGGCTGCCGGGCTTTATGCTGTTCGCCCTGATCGTCTGGTTGCAGCGCCGCCGTCAGCTGCCGCAGCCGGCGTAGGGATCCGCCGTCACCACCACAAGGCAGCTTCGGCTGCCTTGTTCGTTTATGCCCCGGCGGCGGGTTGCTAGACTCGCCGACCTGACCATTCGGACAACAAGGATTCCGCCCGCCATGTCGACGCCGCGCGTGCATTACCCCTGGTACAAGAAGGAGGACACCGACGCCTTCTTCGCCCTGTTCCAGAACAACATCGCCAACTTCGTGATCATCGCCATCAGCATGCTGGGCATGGGTTTTCCCGCCGAGATCGTGTTCGGCCAGGTGTTGCCCGGTGCGGCGGTGGCGGTGATGGCCGGCAACTTCTACTACGCCTGGAGCGCCGCGCGCCTGGCTCGCAAGGAGAACCGCGCCGACGTCACCGCGCTGTCCTACGGCATCAGTACCCCGGTGATGTTCGTCTTCCTGTTCGGCGTGCTGCTGCCGGCGAAGCAGCTCACCGGCGACGCCGAGCTGGCCTGGCAGGTGGCGGTGGCGGCCTGCCTGATCAGTGGCGCGATCGAGGCGGCGATCAGCCTGATCGGCAACTGGGTGCAACGCCATCTGCCGCGCCCGGCCATGCTCGGCGCGGTGGCCGGGGTGGCGCTGACCTTCATCGCCGGCGAGATGCTGTTCAAGACCCTGGAAATTCCCATGATCGGCCTGCTGGTGCTGGCCATCACCCTGGTCGGCCTGGTGGCGCGCATCAGCATGCCGTTACGCCTGCCGGCCTCGCTGTTCGCCATCGTCGTCGGCACCGCGCTGGCCTACCTGGTCGGCGCCGCCGACAGCGGCAAGTTCGGCGACGCCTTCACCCACCTGGGTTTCTACCCGCTGCTGCCCAACCTGGCCTGGTACGAGGGCCTGGGTCTGCTGTTCACCAGCATGCTGGCGCTGATGACGGTGATCCTGCCGATCACCCTGTACAACGCCATCGAGACCATGAACAACGTCGAGGCCATGAGCGCCGCCGGCGACCGCTACAGCGTGCGTGAATGCCAGGCGGTGGACGGCGTCGGCACCCTGCTCGGTGCGCTGTTCGGCGGGGTGTTCCCCACCACCGTGTACATCGCCACCGTGGGCTCGAAATGGATGGGCGCCGGGCGCGGCTACAGCCTGCTCAACGGCGCGGTCTATGGCCTGGCCACCATGTTCGGCCTGATCGCCTTTATCGCCGCGCTGATCCCGGTGTCGGTGGTGGCGCCGATTCTGGTGTTCGTCGGCATGTCGATGATCGCCACCGCCTTCAACAGCAACCACGCCCGTTACTACCCGGCGGTGGCCCTGGCCATGCTGCCGTACTTCGCCAACTACCTGATGACCCGCTTCAACCGCGGCGCGCCGGAGGTGGTGCAAGGCATCTCCTCGGCCATCGGCGCCCTCGGCCAGGGCGCCATGTTCAGCGCCATCCTGCTCGGCGCCATGTGCGTGGCGGTGATCGACCGTCAGTTCCGCCAGGCCACCGCCTTCGCCCTGGTCGCCGCGGCCATGGCCTGCGTCGGCCTGATGCACGCGCCCAAGCTGGCCTGGTACGCCGCGCCGGACTTCGTCCACGGCTACCTGCTGATGGCGCTGTTCTTCGCCTGGTACGCCTGGCGCGGGGTGGAGCCGGCGCCGGCTGCGCGCGCCGCCGACGCGGACTGAGGCGGAGGCTATTCGCCGCCTTCTTCGAGTTGCAGCGCGCCGGTCTCGCCGCCCTCCAGCACCACGTAGGCGCTGGAGCAGAACAGCGAATTGAGGCGCTTCATGTCGGCGATCAACTCCAGGTGCAGTGAGCTGGTCTCGATGCTCTGCACCACCTGGCGCTGCAGCCGGCCGATATGCGCATGGGCCAGGCGCCGCTCCTGGGCGCGGAAGCGGCGCTTCTCGCGCAGCAGCTGGCTGGCGCTGGCGTGATCGGCGCTGAGGAACACGTTGAGGCCCAGGCGCAGGTTGGCCATCAGCTGTCCGTGCAGGCTGGTCAGCTCCTCCAGGCCCTTGTCGGAGAAGGCCCGGCGCTGCGCGGTCTTCTCGTTCTGGATCTTGCCGAGCATGCGTTCGATCAGCTCGCCGGCCTGCTCCAGGTTCACCGCCAGCTCGAGCACCT
>MTEX01014357.1_pt1 | contig 17418 bp, 10 predicted proteins | sample 1042691 | NCBI WGS metagenome assembly MTEX01 (sample SAMN06185810, study PRJNA358809) | soil metagenome | isolation source: soil biostimulated with molasses as carbon source | place: India | collected 2015-05-23
GGTTCACGGTGGCGGAATGAAAAAAGGCGCGGGCCTCACGGCCCGCGCCTGGTTTCCGCACCGCGCCGTCGAAGGCGACGCGATTACTTGCCGCACTTCAGCGCATCGGGATCATCCGCCGCCGCGGCCACGACCTTGATCTGGGTGAAGGCGGCGGAGAACGGCGCGTCGGCATCAATCGCGAACGGCATGTCGATGCCGCCCAGGTTGGCGCCACGCTCGGCGAAGCAGGACAGCGGAACCTTGACGGTGTGCTTGTCGCCGGGCGCGTAGCCGGACAGCAGCGGCGCCAGATCGATGCCTTCGCCACAGCCCTGGGTGCAGCCGAAATGCAGCGTGACCTTGCCCTTGGGTGCCTGCACCAGCTTCACGTCGAACAGCAACGCGCCCTTGTCCTGGGCGATCGAGGCCATGCTGGTGCCGCCCGCACTGCGCGCGTAGAAACGCGCCGGCGCCAGCCAGGTGACTTCCTTGGCGTCCTGCTGGGTATTGACCTGCACCGTGCGAACGCGCAGCGCCGGCTTGTCCTGCGGCCATTCGACGGTCTGGTTGAGATCGGCACCGAGCGCGCGATCCTGCCCGGCCGCCGACAGGTGCAACGCATACGGCGCGGCATCGGCGAGGTTGAAGACCGCGACCGTGGTGGCTTCGCCGCAGGTGGCCGGAATGGTTTCCGGCAGCCTGGCGACCTGGCCGGGCCGGGCGTAGGACAGGCCGTAGCCCAGGCCGAACTGCGCCGGCTTCTCCGGATTCGGATGGTTCGACGGCGCCGGGCAGGCATCGCCCGGCCACGGAAAGGTCAGGCGGCCGCGGAAGTCATGCGCCGGCTTGCCATCCGCGCCGGCGAACAGCACGTCCGCCACACCCTTGCCTTCGGTGCCGGGCAGCCACGCCGCGACGAACGCGCTCGACAGGTTGATCAGATCGTTGGTGAACAGCGGACGCCCCGACAGGAACACGGTGACGACCGGCTTGCCGGTGGCCGCGGTGGATTGCAGCGCGGCCAGATCCTCCGGATGGCGCTGGCTGTGCGCGACGGTCTGGTACGGCAGGATGTCGCCCATCATCTCGGCGTAGGGAGTCTCGCCGATCACCGCGATGACGGTGTCGAAGCTGGCCGGATCCACGCCTTCGGCCGATTCGCGGACGGTGACGTTGGCATCGCCCACGACTTCGCGGATGCCGGCCAGCAGCGTGTCGGCGTTCGGGTAATCGGCGTTGCTGTTGTCGGTGCCCTGCCAGGTCAGCGACCAGCCGCCGGCCTGGTTCGGCACGCTGTCGGCGTTCTTGCCGATCACCAGTACGCGCTGGTTGCGCTTGAGCGGCAGCGCGGCGTTCTCGTTCTTCAGCAGCACCAGCGACTCGCGCACCGCCTGGCGGGCCAGTTCCCGGTGCTGCAGCGATTCGGGCTTGCCCGCATGCGGGCTGTCGGACGGCTTGCGCTCGAACAGGCCGGCGCGCAGCTTGACACGCAGGATGCGGGTCACCGCGTCATCGATGCGCGCGAGCGGAATCTCGCCGCTCTCGACCTGCCGGATGGTGTTGGCGATGAACGCCTTCCAGTCGTCCGGCACCATGATCATGTCCATGCCGGCATTGATCGAAGCGGCGCAACTGGCGTTGCTGCATCCGGGCACCTGGCCGATGCCGTTCCAGTCGGAGACGACGAAACCGTCGAAACCCATCTTGTCCTTCAGTGCGCCGGTCAGCAGATCCTTCGCGCCATGCATCTTGCCGTAGTCCTTGCCGGCGGCGGTGTCGTTCCAACTGTTGTAGGACGCCATCACCGTCTGCACGCCCGCCTCGATGGCGCCGTAGTAGCCCTGGCCGTGGACGTTGATCATGTCGCCCAGCGGCACGGTCGAGTTGCCCTGATCCTTGCCGTTGTCGGTAGCGCCGTCGCCGATGAAATGCTTGGCCGTGGCGATTACGTCGCCATCGCCCTTAAGCGTGCCCTGCATGCCCTTGACATAGGCGGCGCCGTATTCGCGGATCAGCGCCGGGTCGGAGGAATAGCTTTCGTAGGTGCGGCCCCAGCGCGCGTTCTGCGCGACCGCGACGGTGGGCGCGAACGCCCAGCCGATGCCGGTGGCGCGGGTGGACTGCGCGGTGGCCGCGCCGATCTTCTCGATCAGCGCCGGATCATGCGCGGCGCCCAGGCCGATGTTGTGCGGAAAGATGGTGGCGCCGAACACGTTGCTGTGGCCGTGCACGGCATCGGTGCCCCAGATGATCGGCACCGGAACCTTGGCATCGGTCGACATCGAAGCCGCGTAATAGGCATCGGCCAGCGCCAGCCAGTCCTTCACGTCGGCATGCTTGTTCTTGCCCGGCCACGAACCGCCGCCGTTGAGCACCGAACCGATGTAGTACCGGCGGACTTCTTCCGGCGTGATCGACTTGATTTCGGCCTGGGTCATCTGGCCGATCTTCTGGGCCAGCGTCATGGAAGCCAGGATTTCCTTGATTCGCGCTTCCAGCGCCGGGTCCTGCGCCACCGCGCTTTTCAGCCGGGGCCAGTCGGTGAGCTTGGCCGGCTCCGCGGGTTTCTGTTCGGCGGTGGCCGGTTCCTGCCTGGCGCAGGCCGCCAGGCCCAGGGCCAGGCAGACCCCGCTCAGGAGTGCGATATCACGGATTTTCACGTCTTGTCCTCCGGACCGTTCTGAAGAAGAAAAACGGCGGATTGCTCCGCCGTGTGCCGCATCGGCAGACGGCGGCGCCCGCCAGGCGCGCCGCCGGCCGGACCGCATCAGTTGAACTTGTAGCTCACGCCGAACATGAACTGGCGGCCATACTCGTTGTATTCCAGCGGCTGGCTGGCGCCTCCGCCGAATTCCGAATCCTGCACGGTGCGATAGGGCGAGTTGGTCAGGTTGTTGACCTGGAACAGGACCGACAGGCCCGCCATGTTGCTGCCGTCCGGGAACTCGTAGCTGAGCTGCAGATCGGTCTGCCGGTCGGCCAGGATCGTGGTATAGGCGCGCGAGAAAAACAGGTTGTAGATCTCGCCGCGGAACTCGGAGCGATAGCGTTCGCTGACGCGTGCCGAAAAGCCGTTCTTTTCGTAGTACAGCGTCAGGTTGGCGACGTCGCGGGACAGGCCCGGCAGGCGATTGAGCGCGGCGACCGTCGACGTGGTGTTGCCCGGATTGATGTTGCTCTCCGTGTACGAGGCGCTGAACTGCGCGCCGAACCCGTCGAGCGCCGGAGCGAACATGCCGAAGTCGAGGGCCGTGCTCAGCTCGGCGCCCCGCAGATAGCCGCCCTGCGCATTCACGGGCGTGCTGAACTGGCCGATGTTCGAGATCGGCTCGATCTCGGGATCCGGATTGGTGTAACCGGTGAAGTCGTACTCGACCGTGTTGCTGCGGATGTAGTTGTCCAGGTTCTTGTAGAACAAAGCGAGTGCGACATAGCTGGCCGGGCCGAAGTATTTCTCCAGCGACAGATCGGCCGCCTTGGCGCGCCAGGGCTCGAGGTATGGATTGCCGCCGTTTCCGCTCCACTGCCGCGTGGTCGGGGAAACGCTGGCGTTGGAGGCCGCACGCATGTCGTCGATGCGGCCGCGCGCCAGGGTCTTGGCGGCGCCAAAACGCAGGAACCAGCCGTCGCCGAAATCGGCGACCAGGTTCAGGCTGGGCAGGACGTCGTCATAGTCCGTGCCCGCCTCGACGGTGCCGAGATTGTCGAGGCTGGCGACGTTGAAGCCCCGGGAGGACTGGTCGGTCTTGATGTACTGCACGCCCACGTTGCCGCGCAGTCGCACGCGCTCACCCAGATCGGTATCGATATCCAGCTTGGCGTAGAAGGTCTTGACCTTCTCGGTCACCGAAAAATCCTTCTGGAAATCGTTCTGGTCCATCTGCAGGCCGATGTCGTAGTAGCGGCGCAGCGCTTCGTTGACGTCATATGAAAGCACGTGCGGAATGCCGACGAAACCGATATTGGTCGGGGCGACCAGCACATCCCGCTCCACGGTGATCGGCGTGCGGCCGTTCTTGAGATTGGCGTAGTAGACGTAGGAGGTCTTTTCCTTCTCGCGACGACTGAAATTGGCACCCACTTCGAGACCGGTGAACGGTCCGGATTCGAAATCACGGCGCAGCTCGAAGCGCGCCGCCTTGATGGTGTCTTCCAGGTGCGGGGTCTCGATCCGCCCGTCACGGCCCCAGCCCGACGGGTCGCTCAGTACGACGGACGAGGGATCGGCGTAGTCGCGTCCGAACGAGAAGCGGGCGAATTCCGAACTCAGCGGCGAGCGGTAGGTCAGCGTGTCCAGCACCGGGCTGATCACACCATCCGCGCCCACCGTCTGCAGGCCCGCATAGGTTTCGGCGATGCTCTGCTCGCGCTCGGTGGTGGAGTAGCTGAGGTCCGCCATGGCGGTCCAGCGGTCGGCGAAATGCCAGATGTTCTTCCAGCCGGCCGAGAACATGTCGTCCTGCCGGCGGTTGTAGTCGTTGCGGACGACCGGCTCGATGTTGCGCAGGTCGCCGCCGGTGACGATGTCGACGTTGCCGCGCCTGACCACGGACGGATTCGAGATCGTGACGCCATTTCCGGTCCACGGATCCTGGCTCCACATGATGCCGCGCATCGTCTCTTTCTGGTCGAACTTGGAGTAGTACAGGTCCAGGATGCTGTGGAAGTTCTCGTTGGGCTTGTATTCGAACACGCCCATCAGGCCGTCGCGGATCTGGTCGCTGGAACGCGCCCAGGCTTCTGCGCCCATCAGCATTTCCGCGCCGGCGGGCTTGCCGGGAATGCCGTCGGCCGGGAACCAGTCGGCCGATCCACCCCACCACCACGCCTTGTAATGCTTTTCCTGGAACGGCGAGTCCAGGTGCGCGTAGCCCAGCGCGATGCCGACGGTATTGTTGGCGAACTGGTCGATGTAGGAAGCACTGAAGCGATTGCCCAGGCTGTTGCTGACGCCCGAGTTCAGGCGGCCGAAGGAATTCTTCTCGCCGCGCGCATTGATGACGATCCGGCGCTGGCCGTACTCGAGCGGGCGGATGGTCTGCAGATCGACGGTGCCCGACAGGCCCTGGCCGATGAGCTTGGCGTCGGGTGTCTTGTAGACGGTGACGGCGTTGATGAGTTCGGAAGGGTACTGGTCGAACTCCACGCCGCGGTTGTCGCCGGTGGTGACCTGTTCGCGGCCATTGAGCAGGGTCGCCGCGAAATCCGGGGCCAGGCCGCGGATGGCGATGACCTGGGCGCGGCCGTTGACGCGCTGGGCGGCCAGGCCGGGCAGGCGCGCGATCGATTCGGCGATGCTCACGTCGGGCAGCTTGCCGATGTCTTCGGCCGAAATGGCCTCGACGATCGAGCTGGATTCGTTCTTGGTATCGATCGACGTCGCGATACTGCCGCGGATGCCCGTCACCTGCACCTTGTCCAGGGTGCTGATGTCGGGGTTCTGCTGCGTCGATGCCGCCGGTTCCTGCTGCGCCTCCTGGGCGCCGGCGGCAAACGGGGCGATCAGCGCGAGCGCGCAGGCGGAAGCGAGCAGGTGCTTGCGCGGCGCGAAGCGGGAGTGGGGGCCGGCGGCGCCCGGAGTGTGTGCGTGGTGTGTCATGGCCCTCTCCAGCCTGTATTGACAGCGCTGTCAATACTGTCGCTCAATGTGACTTGTCAACAAGAGGGCCGGCGGTGCGCCGCCAACGGCTCCGTTGCTGGCGCATGACCGACGGCGGTCACCGTGATCGCTGCGGCGCAACATCGAAAGTGCGCGGACAACGGCGCTTTTTCCGTCACCGCGAACGGAGGGACGACTCCATGAAGAAGACCATCGCATGGCGCAGGTCGCGCACCGCTTCCGCACTGCTGGCGGCGCTGCTCGCCTGCGGTCTGGCCGGTCCCGCGCACGCGGGTTCGCCGGTCCGGAGCTGGATCACCACCAGCGATCACCGCCAGGCACTGCGGGAACAGCCGGAAGTGGCATTCGGTGATCACTCGGCGCGCCGGCTGCACATCGAGGTGGATCCGGCGCGGCGCTTTCAATCCATGGTGGGTTTCGGCGCGTCGATCACCGATGCATCGGCCTGGCTGATCCAGCACCGCATGTCGCCGGAACAACGCGATGCGCTGCTGCGCGAATTGTTCGGCCGCGAGAACGACGGGCTGGGACTGAGCTTCACCCGCCTGACCATCGGCGCTTCCGATTTCTCGCGCCACCATTACAGCCTGGACGACCCGCCCGGCAACCTGCCGGATCCGGAACTGAAGCACTTCAGCATCGAACCCAACCGCGGTGACGTGGTGCCGGTGACCCGCGCCGCGCTGGCCATCAATCCGCAATTGAAGGTGATGGCCTCGCCGTGGAGCGCGCCGGCCTGGATGAAATCGAACAACAGCCTGATCCAGGGCACGCTGCGTCCGGAGTACTACGACGCGTTCGCCCGCTATCTGCTGAAATTCGTCGATGCCTACGCGGCCGAGGGCATTCCGGTTTTCGCGCTCACGGTGCAGAACGAACCGGACTTCGAACCCAAGGACTATCCCGGCATGCGTTTGAACGCGCCGGCGCGGGCGCGGTTCATCGGTGATCACCTGGGGCCGCTGCTGGCGGGCCGCAAGGATGCGCCGCAGATCTTCGATTGGGACCACAACTGGGACAAGCCGCAGGAGCCGCTTGGCGTACTTGCCGACCCGGCCGCCGGCAAGTACGTTTCGGCGGTCGCCTGGCATTGCTATGGCGGCGAGGTGGGAGCGCAGACCCCGGTCCATGCCGCGTATCCGGACAAGGACGCCTACCTGACCGAATGCTCCGGCGGCGACTGGGAACCGATCATCAGTGGCGGCCTCACCCTGCAGGTCCGCAGCCAGATCATCGGTGCGACCCGCAACTGGGCGCGCGGCGTGCTGTTCTGGAATCTCGCGCTCGACCAGGATGGCGGCCCGCATGCGGGCGGCTGCGACACCTGCCGGGGCGTGGTGACGATCGACAACGAGACCGGCGCGGTCAGCCGTACCGACGAGTATTACGCGCTGGCGCATGCCAGCCGGTTCGTCCGGCCGGGCGCGCGCCGGATTGCGTCCGAAGGCGAAGGTGGCGACCTGGACCATGTCGCCTTCCGCAACGAGGACGACGGTTCGCTGGTGCTGCTGGTGACCAACTCCAGCCGCCGCGCGCGCCGTTTTTCGGTCGGCCAGGGCGGGGAAACCCTGCGCTATACCCTGCCGGCCCGCAGCCTGGCGACGTTCGTGTGGACGCCGGACGCGCCGTGACGCGGCGCGCAAGGCCGGCGCCGCGCGCTCTGGCAGAATGACGCCCTTCGAGAGGTGAAGGAACCCCAGCGCCATGCGCATTCGTATCGAGGACGTGGCCGCCGCCGCCGGCGTTTCGATGAAGACGGTGTCGCGCGTGCTCAATCACGAGCCGAACGTGCGCGAGGAAACCCGGCGGCGGGTCGAGGAGGTCGTCGCCCGCCTGCAATACCGGCCCAACCCGTCCGCGCGCAGCCTGGCCGGCCAACGCTCCTACGTGGTCGCGCTGGCCTACGACAACCCGTCGCGCAATTACCTGATGGAAATCCAGAGCGGCGTGCTGGAAGCCTGCCGCGCGCAGCACTACACGCTGGTGCTGGCGCCGGTCACCTTCGGCCAGCGCGGCTACACGGCCGACATCACCTCGCTGGTCGAGCATTTCGGCCTGGACGGCGTGGTGCTGATCCCGCCGCTGACCGATGACAGGACCCTGCTGGCGCAGTTGGAGGAACACGGGATTCCCTTCGCCAGCATCTCCCCGCGCAGCCGCCGCGGCCGCATCGGCGTGACCGTGGACGAACACGCGGCGGTCTGCGATCTGGTGGCCGAGCTGATTGCCCTCGGCCACCGCCGCATCGGCCACATCAAGGGCCACAAGGCGCACGGTGCCTGCGCCTGGCGCTTCGCCGGCTACCGCGATGCGCTGGAGCGCGCCGGCATCGCCTTCGATCCGGAGCTGGTGGTGGACGGCGAGTTCACCTACGAATCCGGCGTGCACGGCGCCAATCAGTTGCTGGACCTGGAGGATCCGCCCACCGCGATCTTCGCCGCCAACGACGACACCGCGGCCGGCGTGATCCGCGTGGCCGGCCTGCGCGGCCTCAGCGTTCCGCGCGATCTCTCGGTGTGCGGGTTCGATGACACCCCGATTTCGCGCCACATCTTCCCCGCGCTTACCACCGTAAGGCAGCCTACCCGCGACATGGGCCGGGTGGCGACCCTGGAACTGCTCAACAGCATCCGTGATCCCGACGCGGGCCGGATGGTGCCGATCCAGTACACCCTCGAACTGCGCGAATCCATCGCCCGCCCGCGCCGCAAACGCTGAACGGTCGGAGCGGCGCTTGCTCCGCTGCCCCGGATGCCCTCCATCCCGGCCGGGCGAACCCGGCTCAGCTCACCAGAACAGGGTGTACAGGGCGATGAGGATGACGATCACGCCGAGTGCGCCGATGTTGAACACGCCCGGCGTGCGGTAATCGACGTCGTCGGTGCGGATGAAATCCTTGCCTTCCGCGCGCGCGGTCGCCAGCGATACCGCGACAGCCAGCGCCAGCGCGGCGATGAACACGATGCCGACCCGGTCCATGAACGGCAGCAGGTAGAGGCCGGTCTTCTGCGCCCAGAAGAATGCCGCCGACAACAGCACCGAACCCAGCGCCGCGGCCAGCGCGCCGGCTTCGTTGGCGCGCTTCCAGAACAGGCCGAGCACGAAGATCACCACGATGCCCGGCGTGAAGAAACCGGTGAATTCCTGGATGAACTGGAAGCCCTGGTCGAAGCTGCCCAGCAGCGGACGGGCGGCGAGGATGCCGAGCAGCACCGCGACGGCGGCGGCGATTCGGCCGACTTTCACCTGCCGCGCCTCGCTCGGCCTGCTCCGGGACTTGGCATAGAAATCGAGGGTGAAAATGGTCGCCACCGAATTGATCTTGGAGGCGAGCGACGCGACGATCGCCGCCACCAGCGCGGCGAACACCAGGCCGAGGATGCCGGTCGGCAGCAGCCGCATCATGGTCGGATAGGCTTGATCGGGCTTGTCCAGCCCCGGCGCCAGCATCACCGCGGCGATGCCGGGCAGCACCACGATGACCGGCATCAACAACTTGAGGAACGCGGCGAACAGCACGCCCTTCTGCGCCTCGGCGATGTCCTTGGCCGCCAGCGCGCGCTGGATGATGTACTGGTTGAAGCCCCAGTAGCTGACGTTCATGATCCACATGCCGCCGATCAGCACGCTGATGCCGGGCAGATCCTTGTAGAAGGGATTGTCCTTGCTGAGGATCATCTCGAAATGTTCCGGATGCTGCGACCACAGCTTCTGGAAGCCGGCGACGACGCCCGCGCCGTCGCCGATGTGGCTCAGGGTCAGTCCCGCCACCAGCAGGCCGCCGAGCACGAGCAGCGACACCTGCACGATGTCGGTCAGCGCCACCGCCTTCAGCCCGCCGTACAACTGGTAGACCAGCGCGAACACGCCGAGCAGGGTCAGCGCCAGCATCTGATCCATCCCGGTTACCTGGCTCACCGCGATGGAGCCCAGCCACATGATCGAGGTCAGGTTGACGAACACGTACAGCAGCAACCAGAACACCGCCATCAGCGTGCGGATGCGGGTGCCGTAACGCTGTTCCAGGAACTGCGGCATCGTGTAGATGCCGTTGCGCAGGAACACCGGCAGGAAGAACTTGCCGACGATCAGCAGCGTCAACGCCGCCATCCATTCGTAGGAGGCGATCGCCAGGCCGATGGCGTAACCCGAACCGGACATGCCGATGATCTGTTCGGCGGAAATGTTGGCCGCGATCAGCGAGGCACCGATCGCCCACCACGGCAGCGACTTGCTGGCGAGGAAGTAGTCCTTGGCGTCCTTCTGGTGGCCGCCCTTCTCGCGTGACACCCACTGCGCCAGGATGAAGATGCCGGCCAGATAGACCAGGACGATACCGATATCGAGTGCGGACAGTTCCACTGAGGACTCCCGTGGCAATGGAGGGCGCATCGCGGACGCCGGGATCCGGGGAGGACGTGCGTCGCGGGGTGCGCGGCGCGGTCGTCATTCCCGTGGATCCCGCCGGCAGCGACGGGCGGAATCGCGGCATCACGCGCGGAAGATACCGCCGACCATGATGACAGCGCTGTCAGCTTACGCAGCGGGATCCGGTTTGCATCGTGCGATGCACCAATCCCGCGATTGGTATTTCTTTGGTGGTGGAGCGGACGGATTTGGATCGGTATAAACGCCGCGGGGACATCGATGGCGCGGGGTCGGAGGCGTCGGAGCCTGCATGGCTGCGCGAAGATGCACGCTGCCGCCCTCGTCGCCACCGCGCATCGCCGCAGCCGGTGTCATCGCATCCTCCGTGGGGGACGCGAACCCTGGCGGCGTCATCGCGGGCGCAACCGCTCGCTGTCCAGGCGCAGGTTCCCGCGCAGCGATTCGCGCAGGTTGCCATCCGGCGGCAAAGGCGCCCGCCCGCCCAGGTGCCGGTGCAGCATGGCTTCGAGCAGGTAGAGATAGGCTTCGCGGGTCACCGGATTGACGAGTTGGTGGCGTCCCTCGGCATCGACGAACAGGGTGACGTCCTTGCCCAGCGATTGCAGCTGCGCGGCGTAGTGCAGCACGCTGCGGATCGGAACGCGTTCGTCGTCCGCGCCGGCCAGCAGCAGCACCGGCCGGCGCAGTGAAGCGGCATTGGCGATCGGCGACTGCACGCGCAGGCGCTCCATCACGCGGGGATCGGCGGGATCCAGCGACAGCATCCGCATCGTCGCCGCCATCGGCACGCCGCGGGTCATCTGATCGCGGCCCCGCGCGTACCAGCGCAGCACCCAGCCGAAATCGGCGGGCGGCACCGCGGCGATGCCGACCTTGAACAGTTCCGGCTGGAAGGTCACGCCCTGCAGGGCCGAGTAGCCGCCGAACGAGGCGCCGAGGATGCCGACGCGATCGCCATCGCCGATGCCCTGCGCGAGCAGATGGCGCACGCCTTCCACGATGTCCCGTTGCACCCGCCCGTTGCCGAAGTCGCCGTTGCCCGCGAACAGGTAGCGGCGACCGTGCCCGGTCGAACCGCGGAAGTTGGGTTCGAACACCACGTAGCCGCGGTTGGCGAGCAGTTGCGACTGCCCGCCGAATTCCGGCCGGAACAGGTTGAACGGTCCACCGTGCACGTTCGCCACCAGCGGCGCGCGCGCCGGATCCACGCCCGGGGGCACCAGCACGAAACCGTGCAGGCGCATGCCGTCCGAAGCGCGCCAGCTGAAGGCGATCTTGCGCGCCATGGCCGCTTCGGGAAGCCGCCGGACCGGCGTCCGCGCATGGCGGAAACCCAGATCGCCAAGCACTTCGCGCAATTCACCCGTGCGCGGATCGAACACGTGCAGGCGTTCACCCTTCAACGTCGCCGCGCGCTCGTGCACCAGCCAGCGCGCATCGGCGCCGCGTCCGGCTTCGATGCGCAGATCCCGCTGCGGCAGGCGTTGCCGGAGCATGTCGAGCAGGCGCGCCGCCTCGGGCTGCAATCCGTACACGGCGGCGACGGTGCTGCGGTAGGCGGCGAACAACGGTTCGCGCGTGACCGGATCCAGCACCACCTGCGCCAGATCCGCTTCGCCGCGCGGATCGGCGTGCAACGTCGTCAGGCGGCCCGCGGCATCCAGCCGGGCGAGCCTTCCAAGGTCGCTGCCCACGTCCGAATCGAGCAGCAGGCTGCGTCCCTGTTCCAGCGTGCCCCGCATCGAACAGCGTTCCAGCCGCTGGCAGCGCAGCATGCGGCGAAGCTGCCCGTTTTCGACGCGATCGATCACGTGCGCCTCGCCCTCGACCCGCGCCAGCCAGGCCAACCGGCCCTGCGCATCCACCTCGAAATCGATGATCTCGCGAGCGTCCTCGCGCAACAGCGACGACCTGCCCTGCGCATCGATCCGGTGGATGCGCCAGCGTCGGGGTTGCCGCGAAACGGCAGGCGGGCTCTCCAGCACGAAGGCGGCGGCCGGCGACGCGGGGTCGGCGCCGACGAAGCGGCGCTCCCGGATACCGCCCAGGCGATCGATCGCGCCGGAACCGGATTGCCCGGCCACCGCCAGCACGAACAACTGCCGCGACGACGCCAGGAACAACCAGCGGCCGTCCCGCGACCACGTCAGCTCTTCCGCCTCGGTATGCGCCAGCACCCGCCGGGGCGCGCCGCCCGCGGTCGGCAACAGCCACACGCCACGGTTCGCACCTTCGTCCTTCAGGAAGGCGATCCGGCGACCATCCGGCGACAGCCACGCCCCCATCAACACCGGGCGGGCGATGAAGTCCACCCGTGCGAACACCGGCGCGGCGGGACGCGCGCGCTCGGCGGCGACCGCCGCGCGCAACGCGGTGTCCTCGTCCGCCCATGCATGCGCGCAGGCAAGACCGGCGAGGATCAGCAGCACGGCCTGGCAGAATCGGCGGCGAAGATGCGATGCCCGGCCGAACGCGGCCGACGCTGCCGGTGGCAACGGTGATTTGTCCATTGGATTCTCCCGTGGCCGGCCCGCAGGCCGGATGGCGCGAAAGGTCAGGCCGGCGCGGGCTGCGCGAGCGGCTGGGGGGCGAGCAGTTCACGGCGGGGATGGAGCAGGCGCAGGCTCATCAACGCAGGCAGGCCGATAACTCCGCAGGCAGCGATCCATCCCAGGCGCGCGGGCTTCGACAGATCGGTCTGCCGGGTCCACCACACCGCGCCCAGCAGCGAAAGCAGCATCAACACGCCTGCGGTGATCATCACCTGCCGCGGCACCGGCGGACGCGCAGTGTCGTCGGTGATTCCGTAGCCCGCGAACAGCCGGCGAGCGGCACGCTGCGTTTCATAGATCGCCGGCGACGGGAACCAGTTCTGGTAACGCCATAGCGCCGGAAATCCGCTCTTGAGATCGCGCCGCATGACCGCCGTCGCCCTGCCTTGGTCGTCGATCCGCATCGTCTGCTGGTAAGGCGCCACGCCCTCGGCGTTGTGGGCGCTGCGGGTGAAGAGGAACGAGATCAGGTAACCATCCAGCAGTTCGATGGCGTCGGCCCGGTACAGATCGCCGACCCTGCCCGGAATGGCCAATCGCTGGCGTGGCGTCAGCATGCCGTCGCCGGCGGCCAGATCGCGGCCGTCGTAGACGTACACGGCGCGATCGCTGAGCAACGCCAGATCGTCGCCGACGCGGTCGTAGCCGGTGATCCGTTCACCCGGCGGCAGGCGCAGGCGCGGCACCACGCGCTTCTGATCGCTGTCGTACTGGTAGACCCGGCTGCTCGAAATCAGGCTGTTTTCCGGGCCGGGCATCACCGGCTCCGGGAACGGCGCGTCGCCTTCCACGCCCAGTTCGCCGACGCCGCGGTAATCGACCAGGCTGTAGCCTTCCAGGCGCATGCGGTCGTGGCTGAAGACCCAGCGGATGCGGTTCCGTGCGTCGTCGAATTCCATCGGCACCAGGTTGGTCAGTTCGTTGCGCACCGGCGTCGCGCGCAGGCCCGGTCCGAACGCGAACACCTCGGAGATCCGGGCCTGCTCGCGCCACAGCGGCGCCTGCGGATCGCGGCTGCCCTGCAGGCCCATCACCATCAGATCCTTGCCTTCGGCGTTCTCCGATTCCTTCTCGCCGCCGGCCATCGGCACCGGCGCGTTGTTGGGATGCGATCCCTGCGCGATCCACAGGAATTCCACGCCGAAGCCCACCATCACCAGCGCGATCCACATCGCCAGTTGCAGGGGAACGGCGGTGAAAAGCGTGCGCGGCAGAGTATGCGGCGCGGCCCCGAGGTCGGGCTTGAAGGCCACCCAGACCATTCCCGCCAGCACCGCCAGGACGATCGACTGGATCGCGATCGCACCCAGTCCGCTGGCCTGGCTGAACACCAGCCACGACAGCAGGGCCAGGCCGCTGTAACCGTAGCGCCGGTTGGCGAGCATCGCGTAGGCGCCGGCCAAGTACGCGCATACCGCGATCAACCACGCCGACACGCCGAGCAGCAGATGGCGCTGGTCCACCACGCGCGTGGTCATCCATTCCTGCCAGCCCGCCAGCAGCCACAGGGGCAGCAGGATCGCCACCGCCAGTTGCAGCGCGCCCGCGCCGCACAGCACCAGCGCCAGCTTGCCGTGCGGAACCGGCCGGTGCAGCAGGTTCATCCAGGTATTCGGCTTGCGGTAGCCGCCCATCTGGTACAGCCCCAGCAGCAAGCCGCTGACCCCGTAGACGCCGGCCAGCACTTCGTAGACCAGGCGCGGTTGCTGGGCCAGATCGACCACCCGGGTAATGAACCCGAGGATCACCAGTTGCAGCATGGCGTATGCGATCGCCCAGGGGCGGAAGCGCTGCGTCTCGGCCTTGAACATGTCCCACATGATCGTGTCCCCGCTGCTTCAGTGCTGCCGCTGCGACGAGGCCGGCGCGGCGTGGTTCTTGGTCAGGAAGCCATTGACGGCGCGGTCCAGGCTGACCGGCATGCTCTGGATCGAACGCGCACCGCTCGCGCGCAGGAAATCGGCGAACGCCTCGTCCTGGTCCAGCACGAGATAGTGATGCAAGCCGTCCAGCCGTTGCCGTTGCAGCAGGCCGGGCACGACCGCCGGATCCGGTCCCTTGAACGGAATGTCCGCCACCCAATGGGTGACCCGCGCGCAGAAATCCTCCGGCGCCGACATGTTCTTCAGTTGCCCGTGTTCCAGGATGATGAGGTTGTCGGCGATGCGCTCGATCTCCTCCATCTGGTGCGAGCAGTAGATCACCGTGCACTGCTCGGCCGCGTTGGAATACATCAGCGATTCCAGGAACGCGCGCTTGGCCACCACGTCCAGGCCCAGCGTGGGTTCGTCGAGCACCAGCAGTTCCGGACCCTGCGCGAGCGCGAGCGCCAGGTTCAGCCCCGCACGCTCGCCGCGCGAGAGCTGGGCGATCTTCTGGTCCGGCAGCACGTTGTAGTGACCGAGCACCTCCTCGTAGGCGTGCGGGTTCCAGCGTGCATACTGGCGCCGCTGCATGGCGGTCACCGCCGCCACCTTCATCCAGCCCGGCAGCGTGTGTTCCTCGTTGACGAAGCCGATACGCGCGCGGTCCTCGGGCCGCAGGCGCTGGCTGTCGCGGCCGAGGATGCGCGCCTGCCCCGCGGTCGGCGGCAGGAAGCCCAGCAGGACGCGGAACAAGGTCGATTTGCCGGCGCCGTTGGCACCGACGATGGCGTGGATGCGCCCGCGCGGGATGCGCAGATCCAAGTGATCCAGCGCCAGCTTGCGCCCGTAGCGCTTGCTCAGCGCGCTGGTCTCGATCACGTATTCGGAATCGGGGATGCTCATGGTCGTTCCGGGGTCGGGTGACGGAACAGGGAAGGGCGCGCGCGCGGCACCTCAGGCGGTCTTCTTCCTGGGCGCGATCACGCGCAGTTCCTCGTCCAGCCGCGCCAAGGCGCGGTCGGGCGGGTAGTCCAGCGCGATCACTTCATGCACGAAGGCCTGCACCGCGTCGTCCATGCGGCGTTCGCGCTCGGCGTCGCTCAGGCGCTGGCGCGGCGGGGCCACGAACAGGCCCAGCCCTTGCCGCGATTCCAGCCAGCCTTCGCTGGTCAGTTCGGCATAGGCCTTGGCGACGGTGTTGGGATTGATCATCAGTTGCTGGGCAAGCCCGCGCACGCTCGGCAATTGCGCGCCCGGCTCGAGTTCGGCGGTGGCGATCTTCATCCGCACGCCGTCGACGATCTGCTTGCTGATCGGACGCGGGTCGCCGGTGGCGATCTGGATCATCAAGGCCTGGGTACGCGGCATGGGACACCTCGTTAACTGTACTAGTACGAACAGTACAGTCGACCCGCGAGCGGCGTCAAGCATCCGAAGGTCCTGTCCGACGAAAGCCCGAATCGGGCGATGAAGGCGGGTGGACCGCGGGCGGCGACCGCGCCTGGCGATCGCGCGAAGACCAGGGAAGCGGGCCTCGCTCGATCCGTGCGGCCCGCGGGTTCCCGACCTACCCGCAGGCTGGCCGGCGATGCGCGACCACTGCCGGGAGACGCGGATTACTCGCTCTGCAATTCCGCGACGAAATCGTAGGCGTCGCCGCGGTAATAGGAGCGGGTGGACTCGACCACGCGCCCGTCTTCCAGGAAAGCCCGGCGCTCGACCAGCAGGCCGGGCGCGCCGACCGGCAGTTCCAGATGCCGCGCGGCTTCCTCGTCCAGGGCGACCGCGCGCAGGCGCTGCAACGCGCGCCGCGGACGGTTGCCGTGCGCATCGAGCGCTTCATACAGCGAGGTGGTGACGCTTTCCGGATCCGGCAGCAGCGACAGCGGCACCAGCGTGCGCTCGATCGCGATCGGCGCGCCGTCGACGTGGCGCAGGCGGTACATGCGGACCACGCCGCTGCCCGGCGACAGGTTCAACGCCATCGATTCTTCCGGCGTGACTTCGCCGACGCTGCGCTCCAGGAACTTCACCTGCGGGTTCAGGCCGCGCTCGCGCAGATCGTCGGTGAAACTGGTCAGTCGCGAGAACTGGCGCAGGATGCGTTCGGCGACGAAGGTGCCGGCGCCCTGCCGCTGCACCAGCAGGCCGGCCTCGATGAGCCCGGCCAGCGCCTTGCGGATCGTCACGCGGGACAGACCCAGCAGATTGGCGAGATCGCGTTCGCTGGGCAGGGCCTGGCCCGAGCGCAACACGCCGGCGTCCATCAGGTTCTGCAGCGCGCGGCGCAGGCGCAGGTAAGCCACCGCACGGGTGGATTCGCCGGTCTGCAGGCGCTGGTATTCATCGAACAGGGCTTTTTGCATGAGTTACAACATACCAGTGCAGTACCAATAAAGGCAATATCATCCGATAAATGGTCATATTGGCCTGTTCGATTGGTCAGCCTGGTAGCCCGGTGGTATTGTTCCTTCCAACCTCACAAGCGAACGAGATTCCGACGTGACCGCCAAGACCCTGCCCGTCGACCCCTTCGATCTGGTGATTTTCGGAGGCACCGGCGATCTGGCCCTGCGCAAGCTGCTGCCCGGCCTGCTGCGCCGCTACGCCGACGGCCAGATCCGCGAGGACAGCCGGATCATCGGCGTGGCCCGCGACAAGCAGAGCGATGCCGATTACCGCGCCCGGGTGGGCGAAGCCCTGCAGCGCGCGGCCGGCAACGACGAAGCGCTCAAGGCCAAGCTGCCGGCGTTCCTGGAAAAGCTCGGCTACCACGCCCTCGATGCGACCAAGGACGAGGGTTGGGAGGAATTCGCCGCCGCGCTCAAGGCGCAGGGCGATCGCATCCGGGTGTTCTACCTGTCGACCAGCCCCAGCCTGTTCGTGAACCTGTGCGACCGGCTGCGCGCGCACGGTCTCAACGGCGGCCAGTCGCGGGTGGTCATCGAGAAGCCGATCGGCCACGACCTGGCCAGCGCGGCGGTGATCAACGACGCGGTCGGCAGCGCGT
>MTEX01013166.1_pt1 | contig 17376 bp, 16 predicted proteins | sample 1042691 | NCBI WGS metagenome assembly MTEX01 (sample SAMN06185810, study PRJNA358809) | soil metagenome | isolation source: soil biostimulated with molasses as carbon source | place: India | collected 2015-05-23
GCGCACGCCCGCTCCGGTTCCGGACGAACGCCCGCCCCGCGCGCAGGCCGAACCGGGACGCTGGCGGCGCCGGGCGGTGGTGGCCATCGCGCTGGCCTGCGCGGCCGGCCTGGCGGCGACATTCCTCGCGCCGCCCGGCTGGTTCGGACGGATCGGCGGTTCGCTGGAGCAGGTCGGCGAGACCGGATTGGGCCTGGCGGAGGAACCGGACATCCGCAGCGAAGCGCTGGCGCCGGCCGAGGCGCCCGCCGCGCGGGTGGTCGCGGAGGATGTCCTGCCGCTGCATCCGGATCTGGCGCTGTTGCTGGATCCGGAAAGCGAATCGCTGTCGGACGAGGCCGCGTTCCTGGCCTGGTATCTGGCCGGTCGCAGCCAGCCGTTGCCCGCGGATCCGGCCGCCGCCAGCTCCGCCGACGCGGCGGCCATCGGGGAGGAAGGCCGTGATGCGACGTTCTGATTGCCTCGGCCTGCTGCTCGCCGGGCTGGTCGCGGGCGCGGCCTGGTGCGTCCATGCGTTGCCGCCTTCGATCGACGCGCTGCTCGCCGAAAGCCGCGCGCGCTGGTCCGCGCTGCCGGAGTCGCAGCGCGCGCGGGTCGCGGCGCGTGCGCAGGCCTGGGACGCATTGCCACCCGCGGAACGCGCGCGCCGGCGTGACCGTTACCAGGCGTGGCGGGCGCTCGATGAAAGCCAGCGCGTGCACCTGCGCGCGGCGGCGCAGGCATTCGCGGCGCTGCCGCCGGAAGAGCAGGCGCGGCTGCGCACACTGTACGAACAGCAGGATCTGCTGCAACGACGCGGCTGGCAGCTCGGCCCCGAATTGGGCGCGGACTGGCCGCGCCTGCAGCCGCTGTTCGCCTACGTCTCCGCGGACGAGCGCGCGGCCTTGTTGACACTGCTGCGACAGGCCGACGCCACCCAGCGCGATGATCTGGCGGCGCTGGCGCAGCGCATCCCGCCGCAGGAGCGCGCGGCATTCCGGCTGGCGTTGTTGCGGGTGGAGCCGGCGCGCCGGGGCGAATGGCTGCACCAGCGGCGCGGCCAGTAACCCGCAATCGGCCGGATCAATAGCGCACGGCGCTGGCGAACACCCGCCGGCTGGCGCGCACCTGATCGCCGAAGCGGGCGATGCCTTCCGCCCGCATGCGCGGCGCGTGATCGTGCAGGTAAGCATCCAGCGCGGCCTGATCGACCAGCCGGTAGCGGACGCAGCGCGCCACCCGGCCGGGATCGGCCGCCGGCTCCCGTCGATCCAGAATCCCCGCTTCCAGGAAGCCCGGGAAACCCCGCATCTCGCGGACGTGTGCGTCCAGCCAGCGCGCATGCGCGTCGGCGACGGACGCGACGATATCGAGCTCGACCTCGTAGAGAAGGGTCATGCGTTGATGAAGCTGGTGAAGATGACGAACATCGCCGCAAAGCTCACCAGGAACAGGTAGACCATGCCGACGACCAGGTATTTCAGTATCGTCAGCCACCATGCCTGGCCGTAGACCCGTTTCTGCATCAGCAGCAGGTAGATCGGCATCCACCACCACAGTACGAAGCGCAGCAGCCCGGTGACGATGCCGAACCATTCCGCATGCGGCGTGACCCATTCGTCCAGCGCCATCAGCAGGAAGATGCCGAGCAACGCCAGGCACAGCCAGGCGTGGCTGTACAGGGCGACGACCAGATGCTCCAGGTACAGCCGGCCCGAACCGAGGTAGGCGACCTTGAGGAATACCGCGAAGATCGGGACGAGGAAGAACAGCGCGGTGGGGATGGATTTGAGTCCGGCGTTCTTGAACAGCTCGGGGTCCTTCTGGAAGCGCTCCCAGTTTTCCTCCGCGCGCCTGGCTTTCTTCTTCAGCCAGCGATTGAGGAACCCCTTGGATTCGGCCTGCGCGTCTGCATCGACGCCGGTTGACGGTGCGGAAGTCGTGGACGACGTCGAAGGCGCGGGCGTGTCCGTGTCCATATCCGGTACCGCGTCGGTCGGAGTCTCGGCCGTGTCGGGCGGCCCCGCCGTGACCGGTCCGGTCGCCTCCAGTGGCTGTTGCAGCGACGAATGCCCGGGATCCAGTTCGGCGATGCGCGCCCGCGCCTGCTCGCGCAGCGCCTTGATGCTGCGATCGAAACCAATGCTGGCGCCGGGGATGTTGTCGACCGCCGCCTTGCCTTCGAGCAGGCCGCGTATGGCCTCGTCGCGCTGGCGCTCGACTTCGGCGACGGTGCTCGCTTCCTTGAAGTTGCCTTTCACCACCGCATCGGACGAGGGCTCGCCGATGTGCACGGTGAACTGCGCGATGAAGAACGTCAGCACGCTGACGATCACGAACAGCCGCAGCGGCGCGACGTAGGGCGCGCGATGGCCGGCGAGATAGGCGTTGGCGAGCCGGCCCGGTGAAGACAGCGTGCGCAGGGTGCGGAAAATGCGTCCGTCCAGGTGCCAGAATGACTCGAAGACTTCTTCGATCGCATGGCCGGCATGGCGCAGCGGGTTGTGCGAGGACTGCCCGCATTGATGGCAGAACTCGCCCTGCAGTGGCGTGGCGCAGTTCTCGCACGCGGCGGGCGCATGATCGTGCGGCAATGGCAATGCGTCGGTCTGGCTGCTCATCTGCGGTTGTGCTTCCCCTGGCGCGAGCGGGTAAGATACCGGCCTCCCGTGACCCGGTGCCAGCGCACGACCGCGCGACCGTAGTCCGGCGGTCTCCCCCATGTCTGCCACCGTCTCCCCTTCGCCGCGCTTCGGCGATGAGGTCCGCGCTTCCGCGAAACTTGCCTTGCCGCTCGTGCTGGGCCATGTCTCCACCGGCCTCATCGGCTTCGTCGACAATGTCATCGCCGGGCACCACGGCACCCGGACCCTGGCCTCGGTCACGGTCGGCACCGCGCTGCTGTGGCTGCCGATGATGGTGCCGATCGGCACGCTCATCTCGCTCACCGCGTCGGTGTCGCAACTGGATGGCGCCGGCCGCCGCGACGAGATCGGGCCGCTGTTCCGCCAGGCGCTGTGGCTGTCGCTGGGCCTGGGCCTGCTGATGTTCGGCTTCCTCACCGCGGCGCCGTATGCGCTGGGCGCGTTCGGCATCGCCCCGGACATCATTCCCGGCGCGACCGGCTTCCTGCACGCCATCCGCTGGGGCGTGCCGGCGCTGACCTTCTATTTCTGCATGCGCTACCTGAGCGAGGGCATGCATTGGACATTGCCGACCATGGTGCTGGGCTTTGGTGGCCTGCTGGTGCTGGGACCGGTCGGCTACGTCCTGACCTTCGGCAAGTTCGGGCTGCCGGAAATGGGCGCGGCAGGGCTCGGTACCGCCTCGGCCATCACCATGTGGGTGCAGGCGATCTGTTTCGCGCTGTACCTGTGGCACTCGCGCCGCTTCGCCCCTCTTAAGTTGTTCAGTCATTTCGAACCGCCGCGCTGGCCGGCGATCGCGCAGTTGCTGAGGACCGGCCTGCCGATCGGCATCACCGTGTTGATGGAAGGCAGTCTGTTCATCGTGACCGCGCTGCTGATCGCGCGCCTGGGCGCGGTGTCGGCGGCGGCGCACCAGATCGCCATCAACGTCGCGGCGCTGTGCTTCATGGTGCCGATGGGCGTGGCCGAAGCGACCACCGTGCGGGTGGGCCACGCGCTGGGCGCCGGCGATCCGGCCGGCGTGCGCCGCGCCGCCCACGCCGGCTACGCCATCGTGCTGTGCACCCAGGCGCTGTCGGCGCTGGTGCTGTTGTTCGGGCATGACGCGGTGGTGTCGCTGTATACGCAGGATCTGGCGGTGGCGGCGCTGGCCGGCACGTTGCTGCTGTATGCGGCCGCCTTCCAGTTCCCCGACGGCATCCAGGTGCTGTCGGCCGGCGCGCTGCGCGGGCTGAAGGACACCCGCGCACCGATGTGGCTGGCGATGTTCTCGTACTGGGGCCTGGGCATGCCGCTCGGGGCCGGTTTCGGGCTGGGCCTGGGTTGGGGACCGCAGGGCATGTGGCTGGGCCTGATCATGGGCCTGACCGCCGCCGCGGTCAGCCTGGGCTGGCGTTTCGACCGCAGCAGCCGGCGCCTGCTTTCCGCGGCCGCGCCCGACTGACACGGGCGCACGGTGACTAAAGGGGCATGCCGCCTCGACAGCCGAACCGTTAAGCTGACCCCAGGAATTCCGGAGTCTCCATCCCCATGAACCAACCGCCTCCCCGCCGCGGGCCCGTCGCCACCTTCTTCGTCGGCGCCTGGAACGTGGTGAATTTCGCCCGCAAGCTGTTCCTGAACGTGCTGTTCTTCGGGTTCCTGCTGTTCCTGATCATGTTCCTGATCCTGCTGGCCGGGATCAGCTCCAGCAGCGCGGTCAAGCCGGTGATCGACCGCACCACCCTGGTGATCGCGCCGGAAGGCCGCCTGGTCGAGCAATACAGCACCGATCCGGCGACCCGCGCGCTGGCCAAGCTGCTCAACGACAAGGACGCCGAGGAAATCCAGTTGCGCGATCTGGTGCGCGCGATCGACGGCGCGCGCGAAGACAAGAAGATCGAACGCATGATGCTGCGCGTCGACCGCCTGCAGCCGACCGGCTACGCCTCGCTGCGTGAAGTTGCCGCCGCGCTGGCGCGCTTCCGCGCCTCGGGCAAGCAGATCGTGGCGTTCGGCGAGAACCTGGGCCAGCACCAGTACCTGCTGGCCGCGCAGGCCAACGAAATCTATCTGGATCCGATGGGCGGCCTGCTGCTGGAAGGCCTGGGTCGCTACCGCCAGTATTTCCGCCAGGCCCTGCAGGAAAAGCTGGGCGTGGACGTGCACGTGTTCCGCGTGGGCGAGTTCAAGTCCGCGGTCGAGCCGTACGTGCTGGATGCCGCCTCGCCGGAAGCCAAGGAAGCCGATCTGTTCTGGATGAACGACGTGTGGCAGCGCTACCTGGACGATATCGCCAAGGCGCGCAAGCTCACGCCGCAGCAACTGGCCGCCGGCATTGACACCCTGCCCGAAGGCATCGCCGCCGCGGGTGGCGATCTGGCCAAGTTCGCCCTGCAGCAGAAGCTGGTGGACGGCCTGAAGACCCGCGAGGACGTGGAGAACCTGCTGATCGAACGTGGCGTGGCCGACGAGGATTCCGACACCGGTTTCCGCCAGGTCACCCTGGACGGTTACCTCGCGCACCTGGACGCGCAGCGCGCGGCCGCGCTGGACAAGCGTCCGCAGATCGCGGTGGTGGTGGCCGAGGGCGAAATCACCGACGGCGAACAGCCGGCCGGGCGCATCGGCGGCGAATCGACTTCCGCGCTGCTGCGCGAGGCGCGCGACGACGAGGACGTGAAGGCGGTGGTCCTGCGCGTGGATTCTCCCGGCGGCGGTGTGTTCGCCTCCGAGCAGATCCGCCGTGAAGTGGCCGCGCTGAAGGCCGCCGGCAAACCGGTGGTGGTGTCGATGGGCGATCTGGCCGCTTCCGGTGGTTACTGGATCTCGATGAACGCCGATCGCATCTACGCCGATCCCTCCACCATCACCGGCTCCATCGGCATTTTCGGCATGATCCCGACCGTGCCGCGCACGCTGGAAAAAATCGGTGTCCATACCGACGGCGTCGGCACCACCCGGTTCGCCGGTGCGTTCGACATCACCCGTCCGCTGGATCCGGCGGTCGGCCAGGTGATCCAGTCGATCATTAACAAGGGCTACGCCGATTTCACCGGCAAGGTCGCCGCCGCGCGCAACAAGCCGGTCGAGGCGGTGGACGAAGTCGCCCGCGGCCGCGTCTGGAGCGGCGCCCAGGCGAAGGAGCGCGGCCTGGTCGATGAACTCGGCGGCATGCAGGCGGCCACCGATTACGCCGCGCAACTGGCCAAGCTGGGTGGCGCGGACAAGTACCGCGTGCGCTACATCGAGCAGAACGCGTCGCCGTTCGCCCAGTTCATGGGCCGGATGGCCGGTTCGCGCATCGGTGCGCTGTGGCTGAAGGATTCGGACATCGCCCGCGCGATGCTGGCGCAGCGCCTGCCCGAAGCCAACGCGCAACTGCGCTTCGTGGAAGAGGCCCTGCAGGATCGCCAGGGCACGCCGGTCAAGGCGCTGGCGTACTGCTTCTGCGGTTTCTGAGCCACGCCGGCATCGTGCCGGGACACGAAAAAGCCCTCCGCGAGGAGGGCTTTTTCATGCGCGCAGGAAGCGCGAGCGCCGCGATCCTATTGCCGTTCCGCGGCATCGATGGCCGCGCGGGTGTTCTCGGCGGCCTTGCGCGTGGTTTCCTCGACCGAACGGGCCTTGTCCTGCGGTGCCCGGATGGCGTCGCGCAGCTCGGTCGCGCGCGCGGCCTGGGGTTCGGGCGGACGTTCCGTCGGCGGCGGTGCCGGGCGGCATGCGCACAGCGGCAGCAACAGCAGCAGGCAGGTGAGCGTACGCCTCTTCATGCGATGCCCCTCGGGAATGGCTGGCGGTATGCTACCCCCATTCTGACGGAGTGACGCATGGCATCGCATCGGTGGCGATTGGATGGGCAGACCGCATTGATCACTGGCGCCAGCGCCGGCATCGGCCTGGCGATCGCGCGCGAACTGCTCGGTTTCGGTGCGGACGTCATGCTGGTGGCGCGCGACGGGGATCTGCTGGACGCCGCCCGCGAGGATCTGGCCGAGGAATTTCCCGGCAACGAGGTCGCGACGATGGCCGCCGACGTGGCCGACGACGAGGATCGGCGCGCCATCCTGGACTGGGTGGAGGACCATGCCGACGGTCTCAACCTGCTGATCAACAACGCCGGCGGCAACATCACCAAGGCGGCGGTGGACTACACCGAGGACGAGTGGCGCGGAATCTTCGAGACCAATCTGTTCTCCGCGTTTGAACTCTCGCGTTACGCCCATCCATTGCTGACCCGGCACGCCAGCTCCGCCATCGTCAACGTGGGCAGCGTCTCCGGCATCACCGCCGTGCGCAGCGGCACGCCCTACGGCATGACCAAGGCGGCGCTGCAACAGATGACCCGCAACCTGGCGGTCGAATGGGCCGAGGATGGCGTGCGGGTGAATGCGGTGGCGCCCTGGTACATCCGCACGCGCCGCACTTCCGGTCCGCTTTCGGATGCGGACTATTACGAGGAAGTGATCGCGCGCACGCCGATGCGCCGGATCGGGGAACCGGAGGAAGTGGCGGCGGCGGTGGGTTTCCTGTGCCTGCCGGCGGCCAGTTACGTCACCGGCGAATGCATCGCCGTGGACGGCGGATTCCTGCGCTACGGATTCTGATCGCCGTGGTGGTGGCGAGTGCCGCGTGGCCGGGTTCCGCGGGCCGGATCAGCCCCCGCAGGTGCTCTCGGCCAGGATGCGCTGCACCCGCTCGAATTCCGCCTGGTTCTTCTCGCTGGTTTCGGTGCGGGTGAAGCGCCAGGCCACTTCCGCTTCGTCGCGGCGCTTCTTCCATGCCTCGCACAGCCCTTCGTCGGGCACCCGGGCGCAGGTGTCCTGCACGACTTCGCAGGCCTGGCCCGCACCGCCTTCGGGATTCCCGTCCAGTCCGGTGGTCTGCAGCGGCACGCAGCGCGAGGCCGGCTGGCTGTCCTCGGTCAGGTAGCCGCCGCCGTCGCGGGTGCTGCAGCGGAACAGGTTGGGGGGCGGCAGGCGTTCGCTGGCCGGCGGCGTTGCCGGCGTCGGAGGCGGGGAAGCAGGGACGGGGGGCGTGGTCGAGGGCGGGGCGGCGGCGGCCGCAGGCGCCATCGGCACGGTCGCCAGCGCCGGCATACGCTTGATCTGCTGCCGGCTGCCCTTGGGGCAGGGCATGTTCTGCACCGTGAGCGCGCCGGCGGCGTCGGTGCAGCGATAGATCACCAGTTCGTCGGCGTGCGCGGCGGGCGCAAGCAGCAGCAGCCAGGCAAGGCGGTAGCGCATCAGGGAGTCCTGCAATCGTTGGCCATGCGCGCATCGATGCCGCGCTGCTCAAGATCCAGCGCGCGCCGCTCGCTGGGCATCGCGCTGCCGTAGCGGCGCAGTATTTCATAGCGGCGATCCGACAGGTGCGCGCAGATCTCCGCCTGCGGCAGCTCGTGGCATTCATCACGGACCCAGGCGCCGCCGGCCGGAAGGATGACGTGGCCGCCCGGTGAATGGCCGGGTGGCCGTGGCGAAGGCGGCAGCGGCGTCGGGCTGCCGCTCCGGAACGACAGGCTGCCGCCGCGGCCAATGTCGATGTGTCCGGAGATGCTGCCGCCATGAGGGCGCGGCCAGACCGGGTGCGGCCAGCCGCCCACCCAGTACGGGACCCAGCGCGGCCGGCCCTCGCCGTCGTCGCTGCTGTAACGATCGCCTTCCGGCGTGATGCATTCGTACATCGGGCGCGGCGCGCTGCGATAGACGACGCGCTCGGCGGGCATCGCGGGCGGCACGGGCACGGGGCGGACATCCACCGGCGCCGGCGCCGCGGGCGCCGGATCGCGTGGCCGCTGCATGCTGCGGGTCTGCTGGGTTTCGCCGGGTGCGCAGGGCGAATCACGCAGGGTCAGTTGGCCCTGCTTGCCGATGCAGCGGTAGATCGTCACCTCCTGCGCGGCAAGCGGCAGGGCCGCGCAGAGCAGGCAGAGCAGACAGGCGAGCGGGAGCAGGCGCATGCCGGCATCTTGCGCGCGAAGCCGGGCGCGGACAACGCCGGCTCACAGCCGCAGCGGCTGGCCCGTGCGGGCGTCGCGGATGGAGGAAGGGCGGTCCCGTCCGCCGGTCTCGCCCCCGCTGATGCCGTCCAGGCGCGCCAGCAGCGCCGGGTCGAGCCCGGCGCGATCCTGCGGTGCGGGTTGTCCGCTCAGGTTGGCGCTGGTGGACACCAGCGGGCCGCCAAAGCCGCGACACAGCGCAATGACGGTGGGATGGGCGGTGACCCGCACGGCGATGCCGTCGTGTTCCCCGGTAAGCCAGCGCGGCACGCCGAGGCTGGCCGGCATCACCCAGGTATTCGGCCCGGGCCAGCTCGCCAGCACTTCGGCCAGCCGCTCGACCGGCAGCGCATCCAGATCCAGGCAGGGACGAAGCTGGTCGAGATCGGCGGCGATCAGGATCAATCCCTTCTCGACCGGGCGTTCCTTGATTGCCAGCAGCCGCCGCACGGCGGCCTCGTCGAAGGGATCGCAGCCCACGCCCCACACGGCTTCGGTCGGGTAGGCAATCACGCCGCCGTGCTGGAGCCATTGCACGGCGGCGGGCAGGGACAGGGGCGCGCTCATGGCGCGATTCTGCCACGGATGCCGCGGTTCACCGCGGCATCCGGTTCCCGGGCCCGGTTCAGAACGGCGCGTCGTCGTTCTGCTTCCTGGCGACCCGCTTCTTGCCCGGCGCCACCTTGGCCGGCGTCAGCAGCGACCTGGCCGGCTCGGTGACGGTCACGGCCTTCTTGGCGGCCGCTTTCTTGGTGGCGGTTTTCTTCGTGGCGGTCTTCTTTGCCGCGGTCTTTTTCGGCGCCGCTTCCTTCTTCGCGGTGACTTTCTTGGCTGCAGCCTTCTTCGCGCCGAAACCCCGGCGCGCCGGCTTGCCGGTTTCCTCCAGCAGCTGCTGGACTTCGGCCAGGGTCAGCGAAGCGGGTTCCCGATCCTTCGGAATCTTGCCGTTGAGCTTGCCGTCGCTGATGTACGGACCGAAGCGGCCGTTCAGGACCTGGATGTCGCTGCCGTCGAATTCCTTGATGATGCGGTTGCGGGCGATTTCTTCCTTTTCGTTGATCAGGAAGATCGCGCGCGCCAGATCGATCGTGTAGGGATCGTCTTCCTTCTTCAGCGAGGCGTAGGTGCTGCCGCGCTTGGCGAACGGGCCGAAGCGGCCGATGCCGACGCTGACTTCCTCGCCGTTGTCCTGGCCCAGCTTGCGCGGCAGCTTGAACAGCTCCAGCGCCTCTTCCAGGGTGATGGTGTGCATCGACTGGCCCGGGCGCAGCGAGGCGAACTCGAGCTTTTCGTCGGTGTCCTTGTCGCCGATCTGGGCGTACGGTCCGAAGCGGCCCAGGCGCACGCTGACCGGTTTGCCGGACTTGGGATCGGTGCCGAGTTCGCGCGCGCCGGTGGCCTCGCTGCGGTCGACCGATTCCTTCTTCTCCTCGATCAATTCCTTGAACGGTCCCCAGAACTTCTCCATCAGCGGCACCCACTCTTCCTCGCCGCGCGAGACCGCGTCCAGTTCGTCTTCCAGGCGCGCGGTGAAGTCGTAGTCCACGTACTGGGTGAAGTGGCCACTGAGGAACTTGGACACCGCGCGGCCCACGTCGGTGGGCTTGAAGGCGCGGCCTTCCATCTCGGTGTACTTGCGGAACAGCAGGGTCTGGATAATCGAGGCGTAGGTGGACGGACGGCCGATGCCGTATTCCTCCAGCGCCTTGACCAGCGCCGCTTCGGTGAAGCGCGGCGGCGGCTGGGTGAAATGCTGGTCGGCATGGATGCGATCCAGCGGCACCCGGTCGCCCGGCTTCATCGGCGGCAGCTTGCGGCCTTCGTCGTCGTCCTCGGCGCCCTTCTGATCCTTGCCTTCCTCGTACACGGCCAGGAAGCCCGGATCGACCACGGTGGTGCCGCTGGCGCGGAAGCTGTGCTCGCTGCCGGCGGCCAGGTCGACGCTGACGGTGTTGAGGGTCGCCGGCACCATCTGGCAGGCCACGGCGCGCTTCCAGATCAGCTCGTAGAGCTTGCGTTCGTCGTCGCTGAGGAAGCGGGCGACCTGCGCGGGCGTGCGCAGGGCCGAGGTGGGGCGCACCGCTTCGTGCGCTTCCTGCGCGTTCTTGGACTTGGTCTGGTAGGTGTTGGGCTTGTCCGGCAGCGCCTGGGTGCCGTAGTCGCGGGCGATGACGTCGCGGATTTCGTTGAGCGCCTCGACCGAAAGGCTGACCGAGTCGGTACGCATGTAACTGATCAGGCCGACCGTCCCTTCCTCGCCGATCGCCACGCCTTCGTACAACTTCTGCGCGACCTGCATGGTCTTGCGGGTGGTGAAGCCCAGCTTGCGCGCGGCTTCCTGCTGCAAGGTGGAGGTGGTGAACGGCGGCGCCGGCCGGCGCTTGCGTTCCTTGCTGGTCACGTCGGTGACGTGCAGCGAGCCCTGCGCGGCCTGCTGGATGCGCATGCGCGCCGCTTCGGCGGTATCGCCGTCGGTGACGGTGAACTGTTCGAACTTCTGCCCGTCCAGCCGGGTGAGCTTGGCGGTGAAGGGCTGGCGCGGGTGCGCGCACTCGGCCTCGATGCTCCAGTACTCGCGCGGCACGAAGGCTTCGATTTCCTCCTCGCGCTCGACAATCATCCGCAGCGCGGGCGACTGCACGCGGCCGGCGGACAGGCCGCGCTGGACCTTGCGCCAGAGCACCGGCGAGAGATTGAAGCCGACCAGGTAGTCCAGCGCGCGCCGCGCCTGCTGGGCATCGACCAGTTCGTTGGCGATCTGGCGCGGCTGGTTCATCGCCTCGCGGATCGCCCGCGGGGTGATCTCGGTGAACACCACCCGGTGCAGCGGCTTGTCCTTGAGCAGGCCGCGTTCCCTCAGGATCTCCGCGATGTGCCAGCTGATCGCCTCGCCCTCGCGATCCGGGTCGGTCGCCAGATAGATGTCCTCGGCCGCCTTGGCCGCCTTGGCGATGGCATCGACGTGCTTCTCGTTCTTGTCGATGAGGTCGTAACGCATCGCGAAGCCGTTGTCCGGGTCCACCGCCCCCTCCTTCGGCACCAGGTCGCGCACGTGACCGTAGGACGCCAGGACATGGAAATCCTTGCCGAGGTACTTGTTGATCGTCTTGGCCTTGGCCGGCGATTCGACGATGAGGAGGTGCTTGGACATGTCCTTCCGATGGGCGGTGGGGCGGCGCGTGGCCGGCAAGGGTGGCGCAAAAGCGGTCGGCAGAGAAGCCGACGCCCGGAGCCGTGGCCCCGGGCGTTCAGGTTTCGCTATTTACTAGTGGAATCATGCCCGGGGACGGCTGTCAACCCTGAACGGATTCCGTGAAGGCCATCACCTTCCAAAAGCACCGCCCAGCGCCGCGAACAGCGCGCCCATCGCCAGCAGGCCGAGAAGGGCGAGCAGTCCGCCCAGGACCAGGACGATCCAGGTCACCGTGCCCAATTCGGGACGCTGGCGTTCCGGATGGTGCGTGTAGGCCCATTTGTCCACCACCAGGGTGCCGCAGATCAGGTCGTGCAGCGCCTGCCTGCGTCCGGTGAGGGCCGCCATGACGTAACCCGCCAACAGCAGCAGCATGCTGATGAACGTGGCGAAATACCGGCCGACGCTGCGCCAGAAACCGATTGGTGCACCGTTGCGATCCACCACCTTGATGCCTACCGCCATCTTGCCGGGCGTGGCCTGGTGGGTGGACGCGTGGAACCAGCCGAAATAGGCCACCGAGATCGCCAACTGCACGAGGTAGGAAGCGCCCTGCAGGACCAGCATGGCGAGCGAATCGCCGTTGTTGCCGTCATCCAGCATCAGCATGACCATCGCCATGCCCACGCCTACGCCGACCACGCTGTTGATGGCGATCAGCAGGAAGTTGTCGATGGCGAACGCGGCGGTGCGCTTCCAGAACCCGGCGTAGACGACGTCGCCACCCTGGACCACCGGGGACGCCATCCCGACCGTGGCTTGCGGCGCGGCGTAAGGCGAAGCGCCGTGCGCGAAGCCCGCGACCGCGTCGCCGTCGTCATCGAAGCGCGCCGGCGAGGCGTCGTCGTCGGAGGATGGGGCGTCTGCCGGTGATGGGATCTCCGCCGGTCCGACCGGCGACGGGTGGGACGGCCGCGGCGTGATGTCCAGGCCCAGTTCGCCCGCCAAGTCGGCGACCGGCTGCCATTGCACCAGGCCACTGCGCCAGACCAGCGTGCTGCACGGGATTTGGCCGCCGGCCAACCAATCGCGCAGGGTCGCGGCGTCCACCGGACCCTGCGGTTGCCGCGCTTCGTCGGCGTAATACCAGTGCTTCATTGAAGGAACCGCGCGGGTCAGCGGCCGGCGAGGGCGGCCATGCCGATGGCGAGAACGAAGAAGCCGATGTAGGCGAGCACGAACAGGCTGGCCAGCACGATGACCGCCCACGTCACCGCGCCCAGCTCGCGGCGCTGCCGCTCCGGATGCGCGGTGAAGGCCCAGCGATCGACCACCAGCGTATCGGCGATCATGTCGTGCAGACCCTGCTTGCGCTCGGTCAGTCCGACCGTGAACGCCGAGATCAGCGTGGTGATGCCGCAGCTGACCAGATTGAGGAAGAAGTACGCGCACCAGCGTCCGAAACTGCGGCCCAGCGCGAGCGCCTCGCCGTTGGTCCGGGCGACCTTGATGCCGACCGCCAGCTTGCCGAGGGTGGCCTGCGATGCGGACGCATGCATCCAGGTGAAGTAGCCGGCCTGCGCCAGGACCGGCAGGACGTAGAACGCCACGATGAAGGTCAGCCCCAGCGTGCCGCGCATCATGTCGTTGGCGAAGGCCTGGGGACTCAACGCCGCGGCGCCGCCGGTGAACATGACCCCCACCACGGCGACCACCAGTGTCACGACCATCATCACCATGCCGTCGATGAAGGAGGCGGCGAAGCGCTTCCAGAAGCCGGCCATCACCACGTCGCCGCCAGGCACCGGCGCGGCCCGCAGCGGAACCTGCGCCGATGGCGCCGCATAGGGCGACACCGGTTCGATGGCCGACGCGGTCATCGGCGTGGCATGTGCCGGAACCGCCAGCTCCAGTTCGACCGCCATCTCGCGCAGCGCGCGCCAGCCGTCCATGCCTTCGCGCCAGACCAGCGTGTCCGGCAGGATTTCGCCCCGCTGGAACCGTGCGCCGAGCTCCTCCGTGCTGATCGGGCCCTGACGCTGCTCGCCGATGGCGAAATACCAATTGCTCATGATGTCGTTGCTCTCCTGTTGCCGATCCGTTCCAGGGGTTCAGCCGAACCGCTGGGCGGTCGCGGCCAGACCGATGACGAAGAAAATCAGGACCATGCCCGCGACGACGATGAGTCCATACAGGGCCAGCACCACGATGGCGACCGTGCCCAGCTCGGTGCGCTGCCGCTCCGGCTCGGAGGTGTAGGCCCACTTGTCGACCACCACGGTGTCGCAGATGACGTCGTGCAGGGATTGCTTGCGCGCCGTGAACGCCGCCATCAGGTAACCGATGAACAAGGTCAGCGTGCTCAGTATGGTCGCAAAGAAACGGCCGAGCGCGCGCAGGAACGAAATCGGTTCGCCGTGGCTGCGCACCACCTTGATGCCGATCGCCATCTTGCCGGGCGTGGCGTAGTTGAACGTGGAGTGGAACCAGGCGAAGTAGAGCGCGTTGAGGGCGAGCGTGCAGAGCGCGGTGGTGATCGCCGTGGCCAGTTCGCCGCCGCCGGCCAGATCGCTGAGGATCATGCCGAACAGTTCACCGCACAGGCCCACCGCGAGCGACAGGATGAAGCCGTCGATGATCGTCGCGGCCACGCGCTTCCAGAAGCCCGCGTAGACCACGTCCTGATCCGCGACGAACGAAGGGGCTGCCTGCAACGGTGCGCGCGCCGCCAGATAGGGATTGCGCGCCGCCGCCGATTCGCCGGCGGCCGCCGCGGCGGCCGTCATGCGCTCGATGATCTCCGGACGCTCGTACACCGGCGTGGGCGAGGGATCGCTGCCCAGGTTGAACACCGCGCGGCCTCCGGCGTGCGGGTTCGCCTGCGGCGGACGTTCCGGCGCAGGCGGCGGCGCGGGGCGTGTTTCCTCGGTGGCAAGACTTGCGGTCGCGGGTGGTGGAGGTGCGGGTGCCGGCATCGGCGGAAGCTCCGGACCCGGCGCGAAGGCGGGTGCGGCGTCGAATGGTTCCGGACGCGGCGCCTCCAGCAATCCCAACTGCTGGGCCAGATCGGCCAGAGGCCGCCACTGCATCATGCCGTCACGCCAGACCAGCGTTTCCAATGCAATCCGTTCGCTGCGGAAATACTGCCTCAGTTCATCCGTTGACAACGGACCGAGCGGCTGCCGCTCGGTCCCGGCGTAATACCATGTGGACATGCTGGTTTCCCCAAACCATTGCATCGCAAACGTTACCGCAAGCACTTCCTGACGCCTAGATGGCCCGCGCGGGCGCGATTACGCCGTGTGACCGGGAGAACGTCCTCAGCCGCGGCAGCGGACCGGCAGCAGCCGATCCTCGATGTCGGAAGTGCAATCCCAGCGCTGGCTCTGCCCGTCGTAGAAGATCCAGATGGCGTGATCGTCCATCTTCGAGCTGCCGGTGCCACGTACCCGGACTTCGACGCCGCAGGTACCGTCATCGAATTCGCCGACCACGATGCCGGCAACATGCGGCGAAGCGTAGTCGCCTTCCGGCTGGAATCCGTCCGCGTCGTTGTCGGGGCAGCGGCCGTCGGACAGATGCCGCTCGATCAGCGGCTTCAGCGCGTCGCCGGCGGCGATGGGCTCCATCAGCTTCGCGCGGGCGGTGTAGTCCTGGTAGGCGGGCAGTGCAATGGCCGCGAGCATGCCGATGATCATGATGGCGGGAATGATCGCGGCGAGACAGACGAGCAGGATGATCATCCCGCGGCTCATCCTGCGCGGTGCGGGTGCGGGCGCGTAGGCCGCGCGACGGGTTCCGGGCATGGACGGGCCGGGCAACGGCGGGGGCAGCGAAGACGAAGTTGTGCCGTCCAGCCCCAGTTCGGCAGCGACGCTGCGCAGCGGCTGCCACTGTGTCATGCCTTCACGCCACACTTGGGAATCCAGCCACAGCTGGCCGTGCCTGAAACGTGCGACGAGTTCTTCCGCCGTCAGTGGTCCGACGTTGCGTCCGGGTCCTTCCGCGTAGTACCACTGAGCCATGCTTTCCCCCGAAAGCAGGTTGAATTCGGCTCAGTGTACCGGTTCAGGTTCGTCGACGAACATTTGGGTTTCCATCCAGGCGTACGCCGCCTCGGAACCCGGCTGGTTGAACAACACCATCAGCACGACCCATTTCAGGTCGTCCAGATCCAGTTCGTCCTGGTCCAGCGCCATCGCCCGATCCAGCACCAGTTCGCGCTGGTCGGCGTCGAGGATGCCGTGCTGTTCCAGGAACATCAGGAATCCGCGGCCTTCCACGTCCAGTTTTTCCAGCTCCGGACCGTGGAAGACGCGCGTCGGCCCGCCCACGCGCGGCTGCGGCGCACCCGGCCGCTGGTCGGCCAGGGCATCGAGCCAATCGAAAGCCTTGTTGATTTCGGCGGGGCTGAAGCCGGCCTGGATCAGGCCGTTCTGGAGAGAGTCGCGGTCACGGACGGGGTCCGCGTCCTCGGTGAAGTAGTGTTCGAACAGGTACAGCAGGACATCCAGAATGCTCTCTTTCATTGCCCCTCGGCCTGCGCACGGTGGCGCTGTGGAGGAAAGAAACTAGTCTTTGCGGCAGTAACGGCCGTGTTCGACCGATATGCGTCCATCCAGTTCCATGGCAAGCAGCATGGAGGACAGGGCGGCGGTCGTCAATCCGGTCCGCTCGACCAGTCGATCCATACCCGTTGGGTCGTGGCCGAGGGCATCCCACAACTTCTGGTAGTCGGGAGGCACGGCCGGGCCGGCCGCGGCGGACGCGCGGGGCGGGCTTTGTTCAGGTTCGTGGAGGCGATCGCGCAGGCTCCGGGCGCAGCCGGCGAGTTGGGAAGCGAGCGCGTCAAGTACTTCGCCCGCCTGTTCGACCAGTCCGGCGCCGTCGCGGATCAGGCGGTGGCAACCGCGCGCCAGCGGATTGTGGATGGACCCGGGGACGGCGAACACGTCACGCCCGCTGTCGGCCGCCAGGCGGGCGGTGATGAGGGCACCGGAGCGTTCGGCGGCTTCGATGACCAGGGTCGCCATCGAAAGGCCGGCGATGATCCGGTTGCGGCGCGGGAAGTGGCTGGGGTGGGCGCCGGTGCCGGGCGGATGTTCGCTGACCACGGCGCCTTGGGCGGCGATGCGGTCGCGCAGATCGGCGTGCCGGCGCGGATAGGCCTGGTCCGGTCCCGTGCCGAGCACGGCGATGGTCGTTCCGCCGGTTTGTTCGAGCGCGCTTTCGTGGGCGGCGGCGTCGATGCCGGCCGCCATGCCGCTGGTCACCACGATGCCGGCGTGGGTCAGTCTGCGGGCGAACGCGGCCGCGTTGTCGCGTCCGCCCGCGGTTGGCGAACGGCTGCCGACCACGGCCACGGCGGGCCGCCACAGGAGTGCCGGGTCGCCGTCGACGAACAGCGCCAGTGGCGGATTGGGGCTGTCGCGCAGCAGGGGCGGATAGTCGGAGGATTCCCAGCCGAGCAGATGGTGGCGTGCCGATGCCGCCAGCCAGTCCCGGGCTGCGGCCAGGGGTTCCGGTGGTGGACGCGCGAGTGCATCGATCTGCGCGTCGTCCAGGCCCGCCGCCCGCCAGGCGGCGGGGCCGGCGACGAGCGCGGCAGCGGGCATGCCGTGGCGTTCCAGCAGGCG
>MTEX01008767.1_pt1 | contig 17300 bp, 19 predicted proteins | sample 1042691 | NCBI WGS metagenome assembly MTEX01 (sample SAMN06185810, study PRJNA358809) | soil metagenome | isolation source: soil biostimulated with molasses as carbon source | place: India | collected 2015-05-23
CAGCGTAGGGGCCGGATGATGGGAGCCAGCGTTTTTTGGTTACTTTTTGCCGCGTTTGGCAAAAAGTGACCCGCCGTAAGGGCGGAAAGGTGACGAAGCGCCGCCTTTGAAAATGAATGTTGACCTCATTGTTGAAGCCCACGCTTGAAAGCGAAAAGCGAAAAGCGAAAAGCGAAAAGCGAAAAGCGAAAAGATTAAAGCGGGATAACGCTGGTTTTTATCGCGCGCAAAGTCCATTGGCGATGACGACGCTGACTCACCTTTTCGCCCTTACGGCGAGTCACTTTTTGCCAAACGCGGCAAAAAGTAACCAAAAAACGCTGCGCTCCCATCATCCGGCCCCTACGCTTCGCTCCGGGGTTCCCTCACTCCGGCCTTGCTCCCGGGAGGACGCGCTGCAGGCCCCATCCATGGGGCCTCAGCGCTTGACGGGCATCCATGCCCGTCACCTCCCTCCGCAAGCCCTTCGCTCGGCCTCCTGAAGTCGCGAAGATCAAGATCAAGATCAAGATCAAGATCAAGATCAAGATCAAAAGCAGAGCAAGATCAAGATCAAGATCAAAAGCAGAGCAAGAGCAAGCGCCAGCGCCGCGCAGGGCCACGGCCAGACTCCTAGTATGAGGGTGGCGATAGCATTGAGCTGAAGGCACCGACCAGCGGAATGTAGACAATGGAAGCAAATTCCCACCCGATTGCAGTTGCTCCACGCGACGCGGCGCCTTAGACTTCCGCCCCCTGTAAAAGAGTGCCGGTTGGCGCTTGAAGAATTCCGCCACCGATGCCAAGGCGTCGGCAGCATATGAATCGCCCAAATGCACATTTTTTCATAGAGAAATCGATGACCAAGGAACAGTTGCTGGCCATGTCGGCCGATGACTACATGAACGCTGACCAGCTGGCTTTCTTCGCTGGCCTGCTGCAGGCGATGAAAGTCGAAACCCATGAACGCATCGAGCTGAGCCGTGCCACCATCGAAGGCCTGGACACCCCGTCGGACCCTGCCGACGTGGCTTCGGTCGAAGAGGAGCGTAGCTGGCTGGTAAATGCCATCGACCGCGACCAGCGCCTGTTGCCCCAGCTGGAAATGGCCCTGGACCGTATTGCCGACGAGAGCTTCGGCTGGTGCGACGACAGCGGTGAGCCGATCGGCCTGAAGCGCCTGCTGATCAGCCCGACCACCAAGTACTGCATCGAAGCCCAGGAGCGCCACGAGCAGCTCGATCGCCACCAGCGCCAGGTGTAACCCCGCGCGGTGTGCCAAGCCCCACGGAGCGATCCCTGGGGCTTTTTGCGTTTCTTTGCCGCCGGCGGTTTTGTTGCCCCGCGCGTAAAACTGCTGTACCGGGATGCGCTGTTTCCGCGCGGCGAGCGGGCGTATCATGGCTTTATCGTTAGGGTGCTAATTAAATTCCGGAGGGAATGATGAATAGCCGGGTCGATGTAGCCGTGATGATTGGCTCGGGTGTGCCGGCCACGCTGCGGGCGCTGGGTAAACGCATCTGCTGGGTGGTGCTGGTCAATGGCGAGCGGCGTGGTACCGCCTTCGCCACGCGCGAAGAGGCGCTGGAGTGCCAGGCAGCCTGGTTGCAGCAGTTGAGGAAAGGCTTGGCCGCCTGAGCGCATCGATTGCGCCGGGCCTGGTAAAACGAGGGCAGGCTGTATCAACGGCAAGAAATGCGCTTTGCCTCTCGACGGATTTCGGTGTTTTCGTGCATATTCTTCCCTCAGTAATGCACTGATGGATTGCAGGGCCCGTTTTCACGTGCGCTCCGGCATTGCCTGTCGCATCTTTCTGGCGGGTTTGCTGTCAGACATTACACTTCCCGGATCGGGAATATGCCGAAAGCCTGTATTGAGGCCAGATCTGGCAAGCCAGAGTAAAGAATCCCGCACGCTGCATCGCCAGCGGGCGCAGACATTTCGCATATCGCTTCATTACTCTTTCGCCTATCGACAAGAAATGGCCGTGCTTCACCGAGCTTGGGTGAGCGCGGGTTGTAACCGGTTGAGGATTACTTCATTGGCAGTCAGCACTCTTGATACCCATGCGTTGTTCGCCCTGGGCGACTTGCGCGGTAAATTGGCCCAGCTGTTCCAGGGCCGCTTTGTCTACGTCACCGAACAGAATCCCGAAGGCCTGTACATGGCCGAAATCGACACCGAAAGCGCATTGGTGGTCGACGACAAGCAGCGCCTCGAACTGAAGGTCGGCGACCACTTCCGTGCCGCCGTGCTGCCCAGCCGGGAAGGTGGCAAGCTGGAAATGCGCTTTCGTGAAATCAAGCTGAACGTCTATGGCGTGGGCGATTACGCCTTCGTCTCGGTACCTGAAGGCGAGGGCATCGTGTTCCGCGAGGGCCACGGCGTGATGCTGGTATTCGCCGCACAGCAGCAGATTCAGGAAGGCCTGGGCAAGTTGCTCAAGGCGGTGACCGGCAAGGTCGCCAAATGGCGCAAAGGTGAACTGACCACCTTCAAGGCCAGTGAATGACCCGTGACGACACACCCGCCACGCGTGCCGAGTTTCATCGCCAACACCAGGCGGATGCCGTGGCCGAGGCCCAGCGTTTGCTGGCCAGGCGCGGGGAACTGCAAGGCGCCTGGTTGAACTGGGTAGCAAGCGAATTGTACCGCCTTGGCCCGCCGCCCTATGTGGCCATGGTCCGCCGCGAGTTGCAGCGCCTCAGCCAGGCGTGAGGCGACTGGTCAGTTGCCGCGATCGCGACCGCTGCTGACTTCTTCCGGTACCGGCTCGTTGGCCATGCGCTTGCGGAACAGCGCTGCCCGGGCCAGCAGCAGGGTGGTGACCGGCACGGTAATGGACAGCAGGATCGGAATCAGCCAGGCGTGCAGCACCGGCGCTTGCTTGAGCCAGGAGAAGTAGATGATCGAGGCCAGCGCCACGCACCAGGCACCGATGGTCGAGGCCAGTGCTGGCGGATGCATGCGCTGGAAATAGTCCTTCAAGCGTACCAGGCCCACGGCACCGACCAGCGCAAACAGGCTGCCGGCCAGCAGCAGCACGGCGGTCACCAGTTCTACCCAGAACGGCAGTTGCAGGGTGTCAGTCATTCGATCACCTCACCACGCAGCAGGAACTTGGCCAGGGCAAACGAGCCGACGAAGCCGAACAGCGCAATCAGCAGTGCACCTTCGAAGTAGGTGTCACTGGCATAACGGATGCCCAGCACCAGCATGCTCAGCATGGCCAGGATGTACAGGTAGTCCAGCGCCAGCACCCGGTCCTGGGCGGACGGGCCGCGGAATAGCCGGATCAGTGCCAGGGCCATGGCCAGGGCGAAGATGAACAGGCTGGCGAGGACAGCATTGGCAAGCAGACCTGTCATTGGAAGATCTCCATCAGCGGGCGTTCGTAGGTGTCCTTGAAGTGCTGGATGAAGGCCGCCTCGTCGTCCAGGTCGAACACATGCAGCAGCAAGACGCTGCGGTCCAGCGCCAGCTCGGACCAGACCGTGCCTGGCACTACCGTGGTAATCATCGACAGCGCCGCCAGGCCATGCGCATCGCGCAGGCTCAGCGGGATGTGCACGAACGCCGAGCGTGGCGGTTGCTTGCCGGCACGCAGCACGCCACGGGCCACCAGCAGGTTGGAGATGATCACATCGATGCCGACCCGGCCGATCAGCCGGGCGATGACCAGTGGCCGCCGCACATGGGCATGCTGGGGGCGCAGTGGTGCCATCAGCAGCGGCGCCAGCACGCCGAGTGCAGCACCCAGCAGCAGGTTGCCGGGGCTGAGCGAAAGGTTCAGCAGCAGCCACAGCGCGAACAGCGACACCGATAACAGCGGGGCGGGGAACAGTCGCTTCATGGCTGCACCTGTACGTCGAGCGAGGTCGGGCCGGGGACGGGTCGCGCGGCCATGACGGCTTGTATGTAAAGCTCGGGAGCCTGCAGGCTGGCGGCGGTGTCCTGGGTATAGCGCAGCAACGGCTCGGCCCTGAGGCTGAGGACCATGCACAGGCCCAACAGGATGACGATGGGCAGGCATTCATAGCGGCGCAGCAGCGGCGACGGGCGCTCTTCGGGCTTCCAGAAACGCTGGATGCCGACACGGCCAAAGGCAATCAGCGAGGCCATGCCTGACAGGATCAGCAAGCTCACCAGGCCCCAGCCGGACATACCCAGTGGTTGTTCAGGGGGCACGCCCAGCCCCTGCGGGTTGAACAGCGCGCTGATCAGGTTGAGCTTGCCGATAAAGCCCGACAACGGTGGCATGCCGATGATCAGCAGGGCACAGGCGATGAAGCTGAGGCCGAGAAACGCCATGGTCCAGGGGATGATCTGGCCGATCACCACCTGTTGCTCATCATCGAGGTTGATGCCCTTGGGCGGGTGCAGTGACTCCAGCGGCGGTGGCATGACGTCTTCCTCTTCGTCCAGCGGTGCTTCATTGGCCGAGCGCGAGCGTTCGACCAGCTCGGCGAGCAGGAACAGCGCGCACAGCGCCAGGGTCGAGTTGACCAGATAGAACAACGCTGCACCGGTCAGCGCCGACTGGGCGAAGCCGATGGCGGCGAGCAGGGTACCGGCCGAGACCAAAATGCTGAGGGCAGCCATCCGCTCCAGGCGTTGCGCCGCCAGGATCGACACCGCCGCCACTGCCAGGGTGACCAGGCCACCTGATACCAGCCAGTCACCACCGAAGTGCGCCGAAGCCCCGGCCTGCCCCGAGAACAGCAGGGTCCACAGGCGCAGCACGGCATACAGACCAACCTTGGTCATGATCGCGAACAGCGCCGCCACCGGCGCGCTGGCCGAGGCATAGGCCGGCACCAGCCAGAAGTTCAATGGCCAGATGCCGGCCTTGGCCAGGAAGGCGATGGCCAGGATCGCCGCACCGGCATGCAGCAAGCCACGGTCGGCCTCCGGCACCAGCGGGATCTTCACGGCCAGGTCTGCCATGTTCAGGGTGCCAGTCACGCCATACAGCATCGCCGCGCCGACCAGGAACAGTGACGAGGCAAACAGGTTGATGGCGATGTAGTGCAGGCCGGCACGCACCCGGGCACGCCCCGAGCCGTGCAGCAGCAGGCCATAGGAGGCAGCCAGCAGCACCTCGAAGAATACGAACAGGTTGAACAGGTCGGCGGTGAGGAAGGCGCCGTACAGGCCCATCAACTGGATCTGGAACAGCGCATGGAAACTGGCGCCGGCGCCATCCCAGCGGGCTCGGGCAAACAGCAGGGCACTGAAACCGATGGTGCCGGTGAGGGTCAGCAGCAACGCCGACAGGTGGTCGACCACCAGCACGATGCCGAACGGCGCCGACCAGTTGCCCGGCAGGTAGACGCCGATCGATTCCGCCTGGCCCTGGATGCGTATCCATAACAGCAAGCTGACCGCGATGGCCAGGCCAGTGAAGGTCGACAGCAGGTTCAACCGGGCCTTCAGCTGCCGGTGTTTCTCGCCCAGCAACAACATTACCGCCGCCGTTACCAGCGGCAGCAGGATGGGCGCGATGATCAGTTGACTCATGCCGCTCATTCGTCACGCTCCCGGCCATCGACGTGGTCGGTACCGGTCAGGCCGCGCGAGGCCAGCAACACCACCAGGAACAGGGCGGTCATGGCGAAACTGATGACGATGGCGGTGAGCACCAGCGCCTGCGGCAGCGGGTCGGTGTAATGCAGCAGGTCCTGCGGCAGGCCGTCCTTGATGATCGGTTCCTTGCCGATGAACAGGCTGCCCATGCTGAAGATGAACAGGTTGACCCCGTACGACAGCAGGCACAGCCCCATGATCACCTGGTAGGTCCGCGGGCGCAGGATCAGCCATACCCCCGAGGCGGCCAGGACGCCGATGGCGATTGCAATCACTTCTTCCATCAGGCGGCTCCCGCTTGGCTGGTTTTCGCCGGGTTGCCCGGGCGGTAGGCGCGCACCGACTGGTGCGCCAGGGCCGTGAGGATCAGCAGGGTCGAGCCGACCACCACGGTGAACACGCCGACATCGAAGAACAGCGCACTGGCCACGTGCACATCGCCGAGCACCGGCAGGTGCAGGTGGGCGGTATGGGTGGTGAGGAACGGGTAGCCCAACAGCATGGCGCCCGCCCCGGTCAGGGTTGCGCACAGCAGCCCGGTGCCCATCCAGCGCAGCGGGCGCAGGCTCATCTGTGCTTCGACCCACTGGGTACCGGCCACCATGTACTGCAGGATGAACGCCACCGACATCACCAGGCCGGCGACGAAGCCGCCCCCTGGCTGGTTATGGCCACGCATGAACAGGTACATCGATACCAGCAAGGCGATCGGCAGCAGCAGGCGCACCAGCACCGCGGGCACCATCATGAAGCCCAGGGCGGTGTCGGTGGCATGCCGCGGGTTGATCAGGTCGGTGACCACATCGGGTGCCAGCTGGCGCTGCTGCGACGGCAGCTGCATGCTTTCCTTCGGTGGGCGGAAGCGCCGCAGCAACGCGAACACGGTCAGCGCAACGGCCACCAGCACGGTGATTTCACCAAGGGTGTCGAAGCCACGGAAGTCGACCAGCATGACATTGACCACGTTGGTGCCACCACCCTGGGGCAGCGCGCGGCTCAGGTAGAACGAGGAAATGTCGTTGGGTGTCGGGCGGGTCAGCATCGCGTAGGACAGCACCGCCATGCCGCCACCTACCAGCACCGCCAGCAACAGGTCGCGCAAGCGGCGCATGCGTGCACGGTCCAGGCTGCCCGGCAGTGGCGACACACCTTCGATCCGCCGTGGCAGCCAGCGCAGGCCGAGCAGGATCAGCACGGTGGTGACCACTTCCACCACCAGTTGGGTCAGGGCCAGGTCGGGCGCCGAGAACCAGACGAAGGTGATGCAGGTCATCAGGCCGCAGACGCTGACCATGATCAAGGCCGCCAGGCGGTGGTACTTGGCCTGGTAGGCGGCGCCGATAGCGCAGGCAATCGCAATCAGCCACAGCGCGACGAACACGCCCGAGCCGGGAATCTTCGGCCGGTCGCCCCAGCTCAGGCCGCTGTACAGCATGGGGATGAGGCCGGCGAAGAAGGCGGCGAGTACCAGCATGAACAGCTGCGATTGCAGGCGGCGGCTGGTAAGCAGGCGCTCGATGCGCCGCGCCAGCAGCATCAGTTGCACCTGGCCGTGCTCGAACAGGCGCTTGCCGTTGAAGCGCTCGATCAGCGGCGGGTAGGGGAAGCGGCCCAGGCGCAGCTGTTTGCGCAGCACCAGGTACAGCACGATGCCACCGCTCATGGCTATCAGGCTCATGATCAGCGGCGCGTTCCAGCCGTGCCAGATGGCCAGGCTGTACTCCGGCAGGGTACCGCCCACCACCGGCAGGGCGGCGGCTGCCAGCAGCGGGCCGACCGACTGGGCGGGGAAGATGCCCACCACCAGGCAGGTCAGCACCAGCAATTCGACTGGCGCACGCATCCAGCGTGGCGGTTCATGCGGGGTGTGCGGCAGGTCTTCGGCGCTGGGGCCGAAGAACACGTCGACGGTGAAGCGCAGGGCATAGGCCACGCTGAAGGTGCCAGCCAGGGTGGCGATCACCGGCAGCGTGGCCTCGACCCAGGCGGTGGCACTGATGAACACCGTTTCGGCAAAGAACATTTCCTTGGACAGGAAGCCGTTCATCAACGGCACGCCGGCCATCGAGGCGCTGGCCACCATGGCCAGGGTGGCGGTGTACGGCACCAGCCGCACCAGGCCGCTCAGGCGGCGAATGTCACGGGTGCCGCTTTCATGGTCGATGATGCCGGCGGCCATGAACAGCGAGGCCTTGAAGGTGGCATGGTTGAGGATGTGGAACACGGCGGCAACGGCGGCCAATGGGCTGTTGAGCCCCAGCAGCAGGGTGATCAGGCCCAGGTGGCTGATGGTCGAATAGGCCAGCAGGCCCTTGAGGTCGTTCTGGAACATCGCGGCAAAGGCGCCAAGCAGCAGGGTGAGGGCGCCTGCACCGCCGACGATCCAGAACCACTCTTCGCTGCCCGACAGCACCGGCCACAGGCGGGCCAGCAGGAACACCCCGGCCTTGACCATGGTCGCCGAATGCAGATAGGCCGACACCGGGGTCGGTGCGGCCATGGCGTGGGGCAGCCAGAACTGGAAGGGAAACTGGGCGCTCTTGCTCAGGGCGCCGATGAGGATCAGCGGCAGCAGCACCGGGTACAGTGCATGCTGGCGGATGACGTCGCCGGCAGCCAGGACCTTGTCCAGGTCGTAGCTGCCCACCACATGGCCGAGCAGCAGTGCCCCTGCCAGCAGGCACAGGCCGCCCGCACCCGTGACCATCAGCGCCATGTAGGCACCGCGACGGGCGTCGGCACGGTGGTGCCAGTAGCCGATCAGCAGGAAGGAGAACAGGCTGGTGAGTTCCCAGAAGAACACCAGCTGAATCAGGTTGCCGGAGATCACCAGGCCGAGCATGGCGCCCATGAAGGCGAGGAAAAAGGCGAAGAAGCGCGGTACCGGGTCTTGTGGCGACATGTAGTAGCGGGCATACAGCGACACCAGCGCGCCGATGCCCAGCACCAGCAAGGCGAACAGCCAGGCGAAGCCGTCCATGCGCAGCACCAGGTTCAAGCCCAGGCTGGGCAGCCAGAGGAACTCTTCGCGGATCACGCCGCCGTGGGCAACCTGAGGGTACAGCAGTGCTACCTGGACAGTGCCGACCAGGGCGACCAGCCCGGCGAGAATGGACTCCGCGTTACGTGCGTTGTGCGGCAGCACGGCTGCCAGGCAACTGCCCACGAACGGCAGGAGCAATAGCACTATCAATGACATAGCGGCCTATTCTGGAGAAGTTTGCCAGGAATCATACGTGCCAGGGGGGTGATCACCAACACGCAAGCTGTCGCAGAATCCTACAAACAGGCTGTGACCAGCTGATTTTTTATAACAGTTTCTTACAAAGCATAGCCGCAGCTTTAGAGAAGGGGCGTGCCGCTAGCGTTCACTTTGTGCTTCCAGCGCTGGCTCGGTTTCGCCCGCGCGACGCACCTTGAGTTCGCTGACCACCACCGCGATCACGATCAACAGGCCGCCGAGCAGTGCCACGCCTGGCAAGCGTTCGCCGGCGATACGCCCGACGATCCCGGCCCACACGGGTTCGCCGGCATAGATCAGCGTGGCGCGGGTGGGCGAGACCGATTTCTGGGCCCAGTTCATCGCCACCTGGATCACCGCGCTCATCGCGCCCAGGCCCACCGCACTGGCCAGCAGCAGCCAGGAAAAATCGGCAATGCGCTCCTGGGTCGGCACGATCATCAGGAATGCCAGCAGCGAGGCGGTCGCCAGTTGCACCACGGTGACCCGACGCACATCGACCTGGCCGGCATAGCGGCTGATCAGGATGATTTCGCCGGCGATGGCCACCGCGCTGACCAGGGTCACCAGCTCGCCCTCGCTGAAATGCAGGCGGCCGCCTTCCGGGCCGGCCAGCAGCATCAGGCCGATGAACGCCAGGCCGATACCGATGCTCGGCATCAGGCCGGGCCGGCGGCCCAGCACCAGCCATTGCAGCAGCGGCACGAACGGCACATACAACGCGGTGATGAATGCCGACTGGCTGCTGCTGATGGTTTGCAGGCCCATGGTCTGTAGGCCGTAGCCAAGCATGATCGACACGCCGATCAGCACGCCGGCCTTGAGTTCGGTGAACGTCAGCCCAGGCAGTGCCCGCGCCGATACCACGCCCACGAACAGCGCGGCTGCTGCGAAGCGCAGGCCGACGAAGAACATCGGCCCGCTGACGGCCATCACGTTATGCACCAGCAAAAAGGTGCCGCCCCACAACATGGTGATGAAGACCAGCACCAGTTCGGCCTTGCTCAGGCGAAAGGTAACGGCGGAGGTCGGCTTGCTGCTGGGCTGGTTCATGGTCTTGCGCACTCGGAAGGGGCGGCGCACAATCGGCCGCAAAGTGGGCAGTATACTGCGCAATCCCGACCAGTGAGCACTATAGTGCACAAAGAATCTTCGCACCGGGCGTCGGTGCTGCAACATGTCAGCCTCAATGTACGCAGCCTGCGCAACGCCGCAGGCATCAGCCAGACGGCGCTCGCCGAGCGTTCCGGGGTCAGCCGGCGCATGCTGGTGGCGATCGAGGCGGGCGAAAAGAATGTCAGCCTGACCACCCTCGACCTGATTGCCGAAGCCCTCGGCGTGGCCTTCAGCACCCTGATCCAGGCTCCGGACCAGCGTGACCCGGGCCGTATCGAAGAGCTGGCCTGGGCGGGTGAGCATCCACAGAGCAGGGCGGTGCTGCTGGGCAGCAGCCCGGCAAGGCGCGAAGTGGAGCTGTGGGAGTGGACCCTGGCGCCCGGCGAGTGCTATCGCAGCGAAGCCGATGCCGAAGGCTGGAGCGAGCAGATCTATGTCGCCGAAGGGCAACTGACACTGATCATCGAAGGCCTCGAGCACTGCCTGCAGCAGGGCCAGTTCCATGTGTTCGCCAGCAATTGTCGCTATGCCTACCGCAATGACGGGGCCGTGGCGGTGCGCTTTGTGCGCAATGTGGTGATCTGATCGAAAAGTCTTGCGGGTTCGCCGGCCTCATCGCCGGCAGGCCAGCGCCCACTGGTCCACCTTCACGCTCGGAGCCAATGGAGAACCTGTAATAGCCGGCTTGTCGGCGATGAGGCCCGTAGGCACATTCCGAGGCTCGCGGTCAGTTTCCTATCAGTTCATCGGTCTTGACTACCTTGGCATAGGCAAACGCCAGCGCCGCCATTGCCGCCCCATGCACGTCCGCCGCCGGCACCTGCTTGCCATCGAACTCCAGGGGCAAGGTTGCACAGGCATCGTGCGCCACGGTCACGGCGTAGCCCAGGTCGGCCGCGGCGCGGGTGGCAGCGTCGATGCACATGTGGCTCATGCTGCCGACGATGGTCAAGGCTTCGACACCGTGCTGGTCCAGCGTATGCTCCAGGTCGGTGCCGAGGAAGGCATTGACCTTGTGCTTGAGCACCACCGGCTCGCCCGCTGCGGGCCGGACCTTGGCGTGGATGGCCGCCCCTTGCGAGCCCGGCGCGAAGAACGGCGCATCGGTACTCTCGAACTCATGCCGCACATGCACCACCAGGTCGCCCCGTTGGCGTGCCGCCGCCAGCAGGCGTGCGGCATTGTCGGCTGCCTGCTCAGCGCCATCGAGGGTCCATCTGCCGCCGGGGAAGTAGTCGTTCTGGATGTCGATGATGATCAGCGCCTGCTTGCTCATGCTGCCTCCTGTGGCAGTAGTCGTTGGATGACGTTAGTTATAGGCTGTGGCCACTGACCTGAGGATTGGCGCAAACGACACTATGCGGGCAAAAACTGACAACGCCACCAGCCTGGATATCGGCCTGCTGCTGTACCAGGGCGCGCAGCGTGCTGCTGTGCATGGCCTGGCCGACCTGTTTCTGGTGGCCAACCGGGTAGCCGCCGAGCTGGGGGCTGTCGAGTTGCCGCGGCTACGTGTCAGCTTCTGGCAGGTCGACGACCTGGGGCAACTACAGCCTGCGCCCGAGAGCCCAGGCGCCGCCTTGCCTGATCTGCGCGTGCTGATCATACCGCCGAGCCTGGAGTCGGCACCGCAAGCTGAGTTGCTGGAGCGCCACCGTGCGCCGCTGCGCGAGCTGCACGGGCGCGGCACGGTGCTGGCCTCGGTGTGCATCGGTGTGTTCTTCATCGCTGCCAGCGGCCTGCTCGACGGGCGCCCGGCCTGTACCCACTGGAACTACGTGCAAGCGCTGGCCCAGCGGTTTCCCAGGATACGGGTCGAGGCCCAGCAGCCCTTGCTCGATGATGGCGACCTGATCACCTCGGCCGGCTTGATGGCCTGGACCGACCTGGGCCTGCGTTTGCTGGAGCGCTTCATGGGCGCGACCCTGGCAGGCGAAACCGCCCGCTACCTGGCAGTGCAACCGGTGTCGGCGCCGCTGCCCGGTGTCGTGTTCCGCCCGCGTCTGGCGCATGGCGACGAGGCGGTGCTGAAAGTCCAGCACTGGTTGCAGGGCAATGGCGGGCAGGATGCCGACCTGGCCGGCATGGCAGCATGCGCAGGTTTGGAGGCCCGGACTTTCCTGCGCCGTTTTCGTGCTGCAACGGGGCTGCGGCCGACCGAGTACTGCCAGCAAGTGAGGGTAGGGCGGGCGTGCCGCTTGCTGGAGTTCACCCGGCGTACCGTCGATCAGATCGCCTGGGGTGTCGGCTACCAGGACCCGGGCGCGTTTCGCAAGGTGTTTCAGCGCATAACCGGCCTGACCCCGAGCGATTATCGCCGGCGCTATGCCGTCTCCGGCCAGGGCGAGTGCGGCGTATCCGCAGCGGAAAAACGCTTGACCTTGACTTAACTTGAGGTTTTACCCTGCCCGGCATCGCGCTGCATGCGTCCGTAGCAAGGAGACTGCTCATGATGGCAACACCCCATGCCCTGTGGTTTACCCAGATGATCGAATATGAAGTACCCGGCGTCCGCCAGCAGGCATTGGCCCAGGCGCTGGTGGCGCGCAGCGAAGAGCTGGCCACACGCTGTGAGGGGTTGCAGGGGGTCAGCATCCAGGCCAGTGACGATGGCAGCCGAGTGTTGCAGTACTTGCAATGGCAGTCCCGCCAGGCGTGGGCGGCGGCCGCTGCCTACTTTGTCGAGGAGCCGTTTCTCGAACTGCTCGCCGAGCATCAGGCGCGTGGCGTCAGGTTTGCCGCCTACCAGACCCTGCGCAGCCTGGTCCGTGGCGCCGATGGCGGCCTGCACTGCCAGCTGAGTGAAGCTCAGGCATACCAGGGCGCATAGTGCGGGTAACGGTCCAGTCGGGCGCCGATGACCATTTCGCTGATCCACGACGCCAGGATCGAGCTGTAGGCCTTCTGACAAGCTTCACTGGACAACGCATGGTCGGCACCGTCGACGATGCGGTGCGTGAGCGAATGAGCGCTGACGAATGCCGAGCGGTAGCTCATCAGCGTACTGTGCGGCACATAGTCGTCCTGTTCGGACTCCACCAGCAGCACATCGCCGGCGAACTCGGCGCAGGCTGCCAGTGCGCGGTTGTCCGCCGGCCCGAGCGGGCGCTGGCGGTAAGCGTTGAGGCGCTGCCGGTCCAGGGTCTGCTTGGGAATGTCCCATTCCTCGTCCCAATACATGGCAGGGACGCGCAGGGCCAGCCATTTGACCGGCCGCTCGCGGGTCAACAGGGTGGCCAGGTAGCCGCCATAGCTGCTGCCGATGATGGCGATGGCACTGCTGTCGACAGCGGGGTGGCTGACCAGGCGGTCGTAGGCCACTACCAGATCCATCAGGTTCTGTTCGCGGGTAACGGTCAGCCGTTGGCTTTCGGTCTTTTCGTGGCCGCGCAGGTCGAAGGTCATGCAGACACAGCCCAGCCCGGTGATATGCCGGGCACGTGCCAGGTCGCGCTGCTGGCTGCCGCCCCAGCCATGCACGAAGAGAATGCCCGGCATCTTGCTGCCAGGGCTGACCAGGGTGCCGACGATGCTGTCATCCTCGACCTGCAGTTCAACGGTTTCACTCTGAATGGTCATAGTCGCGAATCCGCGCAAATTTGCTGAGTTGTCCGAGTTCACTGTCGTTTCCTTGATAGAAGAGGGTGGCGTCAGTGGGCAGTTCGGGGATGCCGAATACTTCATGGGTGGAAGCCCGCACCAGTTGCAATGCCGGGTCGCTGGCAAAGGCTTGCAAGGCCAGCAGTTCGGCACTGCTGGCGCCGCCCAGCCGCCAGGATTGTTCGAGTACGCCGCTGCGCAAGTGGCCCTCGGCAGTGAAGCCGCGGGCGATGTCATAGTTGCGCCGCGAGGCGATGAAGCCCGGCAGGTGGCGCTCGGCTGCCTGCTCGTAGACGATTGCCTGGTTGATGGCCAGGCGCAGGTGATCTTCCAGGGGTAGCTGCAGCAGCGCGTCGTAGCCGCCGCGCACCACCACCAGATCGGAGCCGCCATAGACTTCGACGCCCTGGTGATCGCGGGTCAGGTACTGGATGCCGTGGTAGCTGCAGGTGTGGCCGGCGACGCGCACCTGGCCGACGCTGAAGGTCTGCACCTCGCTCAGGTCTTCTTCCAGCACCAGCCCCCACAGGGCCAGTTCCTGGTCATCCATGCCGGCCAGCAGTGGCTCCAGCGCATCCAGCGTGGTGATGACCTGCTGCCCGCGGCCTGCACAAGCCAGCACGGGCTTGATCCGCAATGGGCCGTCCAGCAGCAGCAGGTGCGCGGCGTTGCGTGCGTCGGCCTTGCTGAACACCGTGTAGCCGCGCAACAGGGCGTCGCTGGCTTGCCGGGCGAAGGCATCGGTCCAGCCTGGAGGGAAACTGGCCCCCGCCGGTAACGGGTGGGAGATTGCCTTGGTCGCCATGTATGGATAGGCGACCAGGCCACCGAACAGGTCGTGCTCGCTGCAGATGCCCAGGCTGGCCTGGCGCTTGGGGTCGACCAAGGTTTCGGTGGGCAGGTAGTAGTAGCCATCGGCGGCGCTCGGCGGTTGGCTGGGCTGCACGTATGGGCAACCCAGCAAGCGCGCCAGGCCTTCGGCGAGCTTGAGATGCACGGCATGCTCGTGGTCAGGAGTGCGTGCCCGGGTGTCGAGCAGCACCACGCCGCTTTTAGGGGCGCTGGCATTGGGCATGGTCGTTTGCCTGTATGCAGTGAATGTATCTGTGTGAAGCCGTTACTTTGGCGAAGTTCAGCAAAACTTGATCGGTGGTCCCGGCCGCGCTGTAGGAAATGTCCTGTATGTGCAGGGCGTGGCGGGCAATGCATACCGTGTGTCGGTCGCCACGATTGCAGGGCTTCGACGGCTGTTCCATTATCGGCACACTGGATCAACCGTGATGTAGCCGCAGGAGAGCGCATGAACGTTCAGACCACCCTTGGGCAAAGCGTGCCGCAGCGCCTGGCACACGTGCGCCAGGTCATGGCCGCAGAGGGCATCGATGCCTTGCTGGTACCCTCGGCCGACCCCCATCTTTCCGAATACCTGCCGGCATATTGGCAGGGGCGCCGGTGGCTGTCTGGCTTCCATGGCTCGGTTGGCACGCTGGTGGTCACGGCCGATTTTGCCGGGTTATGGGTCGATAGCCGCTATTGGGAACAGGCGGAGCACGAGCTGGCAGGCACTGGCATCGAGTTGATGAAGCTGTTGCCAGGCAAACCCGGCGCGTTGGAATGGCTGGGCGACCACGTCGAGCGCAACGGTAGCGTGGCGGTGGATGGTGCGGTCATGGCCCTGGCTTCGGCACGCCAGCTGGGCGACCGGTTGAAGCTGCGCGGGGCGCGGCTGGTGACCGGCCGGGACCTGCTCGAGCAGGTCTGGGATGGGCGCCCGGCGCTGCCGGGCAACCCGGTCTACCAGCACTTGCCGCCGCACGCCACGGTGAGCCGGGCAGCAAAACTCAAGCAGTTGCGCCAGAGCCTGCAGGCCAAGGGCGCCGACTGGCACTTCATCGCCACCCTGGACGACATCGCCTGGCTCTTCAACCTGCGCGGCAGCGACGTGTCCTACAACCCGGTGTTCATGGCGTTCGCCCTGATCAGCCAGGAGCAAGCCATCCTGTTCGTCGGCCAGGACAAGCTCGATGACCATCTGCGCCAGGTGCTGGCAGTGGATGGCATCGAGGTGCGTGACTACACCGAAGCCGGTAGCGCCCTCGGCGCCCTGCCAGCCGGCAGCCGATTGCAGATCGATCCCGCCCGGGTCACCTGTGGCCTGCTGGATAACCTGCCCGGCGGGGTTGAGCTGGTCGAGGGAATCAACCCCACCACCCTGAGCAAGGCGTGCAAAGGCGAAGACGACCTGACGCACATTCGCCAGGCGATGGAGCAGGACGGCGCGGCCCTGTGCGAGTTCTTCGCCTGGTTCGAGGCCAACCTCGGTCAGGAAACCATCACCGAACTCACCATCGACGAGCGCCTGAGCGCTGCGCGAGCCCGTCGCCCGGGCTTCGTTTCGTTGAGTTTCGCGACCATTGCCGCCTTCAATGGCAACGGCGCCATGCCGCATTACCGCGCCACCGAACAGTCGCACGCGGTCATCGAGGGCGATGGTCTGCTGCTGATCGATTCGGGTGGGCAATACCTGGGCGGTACCACCGACATCACCCGCATGGTACCGGTGGGCAGCCCCAGCCTCCAGCAGAAGCAGGACTGCACGCGCGTGCTCAAGGGCATGATTGCCTTGTCGCGCGCCAGCTTCCCGCGTGGCGTGCTGTCGCCGTTGCTCGACGCCATTGCGCGGGCACCGATCTGGGCTGACCAGGTGGATTACGGCCATGGCACCGGGCATGGGGTGGGTTATTTCATGAACGTGCACGAAGGGCCGCAGGTGATTGCCTATCAGGCCGCGCCGACACCGCAGACCGCGATGCAGCCGGGCATGATCAGCTCGATCGAGCCAGGCACCTACCGCCCGGGGCAGTGGGGCGTGCGCATCGAGAACCTGGTCGTCACCCGCGAGGCCGGCACGAGCGCCTTTGGCGAGTTCCTCAATTTCGAAACCCTGACGCTGTGCCCGATCGACACCCGTTGCCTGTTGCCCGAGCTGCTGGCCAGGGACGAACGGGATTGGTTGAACCGCTATCACGCCCAGGTGCGCGAGCGCCTGGCACCCTTGCTCAAGGGCGAAGCGCTGGCCTGGCTTGAGACGCGCACCGCGCCGTTATAAGGCTTCAAGTAAAAAGGGCAGCTTGCGAGCTGTCCTTTTTTATTTGCAGATGACGATCATGCTGCGGCTGGTGTAACCCGCCGGGTTTATGCCGAACAAGTAGTCACCCGGTTCTTCATCGCTATCGCCCGAGCGTGCGATGACGCGATAGCCTCGCGTGCTGCAGGCGCTCGCAGCCTTGCTGTAACAGTTGTCCCACGAGGAGGAAAGGCCGGAGCAATTGATATGCAGGCCCTTCTTGCCCCTTTTGACCTCGGTCTTGGCGGTGGCGGCACATCCAGCAATGGCCAAGATGGCCAGGATGAGAAAAATACGTTTCATTCCTGTCCTTAAATGCAGGGCGGATCAGCCGTCTGGCCCCGTCGTTATTGCTTTGATTCTTCCTGAAATTTCCCCAGCGTCCGTGTTCTGTCCAGTAGATAGCGTAGAGATGATGATTTTGTGACAGCTTAATCAGCGCGGCGGGCCGCCACAATCACTATTCCTGTCTCAAATGAAAATATTTCTCATGTCAGTCTGCGGCGACCGCCGGGCTGGGCTCCTTGCGCATGGACAAGGTGGTGCCGACCGAGGCAATGATGATCGCCAGAATCGCCAGCCATTGGGTGAGCGTCAGCACTTCGCCGAGAAACAGCAGGCCGGACAGTGCGCCGAATGCCGGTTCGATGC
>MTEX01012567.1_pt1 | contig 17287 bp, 16 predicted proteins | sample 1042691 | NCBI WGS metagenome assembly MTEX01 (sample SAMN06185810, study PRJNA358809) | soil metagenome | isolation source: soil biostimulated with molasses as carbon source | place: India | collected 2015-05-23
ATCACCGACGTGACCGCGCCCATGCTGAAGATCCGCGCGGCCAATGCCGACGTGCTGCTGCTGACCACGTATGCCCGTCCGGCCGCGCTCATCATCAAGAAGGCGCAGGAACTGGGTTGGAACAAGCCCATCGTCCTGGCGGTAAACGGCACGGCCGACCTGAAGCAATTGGTCGAAAACGTCGGCAACAAGGACGCCTTCAAGAACGTCTACATCCAGGAAGTCCTGTCCGACATGCCGGGCGGCGCCAAGCTGAGCTGGGTGTATGACATGTACAAGCAGGCCTACCCCGACCTGGCCGCCAAGCCGGGGCATCCGCAGACCTACATGCCCTACGGCCTGCCGCCGGCCATGGCGGTGGTCAACGCGCTGAAGGCCGCCGGCCCGCAGCCCACGCGTGAAAAAGTCCTGCAGGCGCTTGAAACCATGAAGTTCGACTCCGGCGTCATGGCAGGCCCGATCGAGTTCGGCCCGAATGACCGTGCCGCGCAGGAATCCGCCATCTACATCAAGTTCGACGGCACCAACATGTCGCTCGTGCCCGGCGCCTTCAAGAGCGTCTGGCAGTACCAGAAGTAAACCAGCGGCCCGCGACGGGTCTGGCCCGCGCGCTGGCGCAGCAGCGCGCGGGCTGCCGGAGAACATCATGAGCTTTGCCGATATCTGGCTGTTCCTGCAGCAGGGGGTGCTGTCGGGACTGGTGACGGGCAGCGTGTACGCGCTGCTGGCAGTCGCCGTAGTGATTATTTTCAAAACCACCGACGTGCCCAATTTCGCCCAGGGCGAAATCTTCATGGTCGGCGGCTACATCGCCCTTTTTCTTACCCTGGTAATGGGCTGGCCCTACCTGGTCGTGATTCCCATCACGCTCGTAGCGGTGGCCGTCTTGTCCGGCCTCTTCCAGCGCGTCGTCATGGAACGCGTCATCGCATCCAAGGGTGTGGGCGTGCAAATGGTGATCGCAACCCTGGGCCTGGCCTATGCGCTGAAAGGCCTGGTGCGCCAGACCGGCCTGGGCGACACGCCGCGCTCGCTGCCGCCGCTGGCCTCGACCGACGCCATCATCATCGGCGACGCGGTGCTGACCCAGCTCGACCTGGTGATCTTCGCGGTCGCCGTGGCGGTCATGCTGTTGCTCTTCTGCATGTTCACCTACACCCGCGTGGGACGCGCCATGCGCGCAGTCGGCATGAATCCCAAAGCCGCCCGGCTGGTGGGCGTGAACCTGACCCGCATCCGCATGCTGGTATGGGCGCTGGCCGGGCTGATCTCCGCGGTCGCGGCACTGCTCATCACGCCGAAGATCCTCATCACCCCAGACATCGGCCACATCGCCATCCTGGCGTATGCCGCCGCCATCGTGGGAGGCATCACAAGCCTGCCCGGCGCGGTGGTGGGCGGGTTCGTGATCGGCGTGGCCGAAAACCTGGTGGGGCTGTTCATTTCTACCAATGCCATCGTGGTCGCGCCCTTCGTCGCCATCATGGTCGTGCTGCTGCTGCGTCCGCAAGGACTGCTGGGCGGAAAACTGCAGGTGAAGAAAGTATGAGCAAGAAAATCGACCATGCGCTGCTGGCAATGATGGCCGTCGTGCTGGCCATCCTGCCCTTCGCGGCCAGCGGCTATGTCATCTACGTGGTGAACCTGCTGATGGTGTTCGTGGTGCTGGCGCTGGGCCTGCACCTGGTCATCGGCGAAACCGGACAGTTTGCGCTGTCGCACGCGGCCTTCTACGGCGTGGGCATCTATACCGCCGGCCTTATCAACAATCTCTGGCATCCGCCTTTCTTCATTTCCATCATCGCGGGCGGGCTGCTGGCCGCCGCGCTGGGCTATGTGATCGGCGCGCTGGCCCTGCGCATGCGGGACATCTACCTGGCACTGTCGACCTTCGCCTTCGGCGAAGCGATGCAATGGGTTTTCCTGAACTGGCAATCTGTCACCAACGGATCGAACGGCTTCCGGATTTCCCCCGCCACGCTGTTCGGCTACGAGCTGGTGTCGGATGCCAAGGCCTATCCCTTTGTCGTGCTAATTGCCGCGTTGCTGCTATGGGCCACCATCGCCCTGTCACGCTCGCAGCTTGGCTCGGCCTTCCGTGCCGTACGGGAAAGCGATGTCGCGGCCCAGGCCATGGGCGTGAACATCAACGCCATCAAGCGCACCGCCTTTACCCTGTCCGCCGCTTATGCCGGCATCGCCGGCGGTATGTACACGACCTTCGCCTCCTTCATCCATCCGGAAAGCCTGGGTTTCCAGACCACCATTCTGATCCTGACCATGGTGGTGGTCGGCGGCATCGGTTCGGTGCGCGGCGCCATCGCCGGCGCGCTGGTCTTCGGCCTGATATCCGAACTGCTGCGCCAGGCGCTGTCGTTCCAGGAAATCATCTACGGCTTCATCCTGATGGGCTTCATGATGTTCGCGCCCAAAGGCCTGTTCGCTGGCCGCGGCGCGCGCGCACGCGCGCCATCTCCCGCCGCGCCTCTGCCCTCGGCATCGCGCCAGGCTGCGGCCAAGCCGACCCAAAGGAGCGCGGCATGAGCAACCATCCCTATCTGGACGTCCAGGGCCTGACCGTGAAGTTTGGCGGCCTCACCGCCATCAACGGCTTGTCGATGCAGGTGGAACGCGGCCGCATCCATGCGCTGATCGGCCCCAATGGCGCGGGCAAGTCCACCACATTCAATTGCATCTCCCGCTACTACCGGCCCAGCAGCGGCAGCATCCTGTTCGATGGCGCGGACATCACCCGCAAGAAGCCGCACGAAATGGCGGCGCTGGGCGTGGCCCGCACCTTCCAGAACCTGGAGCTGTTCGGTGCGCTGACCGTACGCGAGAACGCCCTGCTGGGCACCTATGCGCATGGCGCCGACAGCACCGGGAAACTGCTGCGGCCGGCTGCGGCGCAAACCCGCGAACGGGTCGAGCATCTGCTGGAGCGCGTGGGGCTGGCCGATTTCCTCGACACGCCGGCATGCAGCCTGGACTTCGGCCGCCAGAAGATGCTGGAGCTGGCGCGCGCCTTGGCGATATCGCCCAAGCTGCTGTTGCTGGACGAACCGGCGGCTGGCTTGCGCAACCGCGAAATCGAAACGCTGGACCGTCTTCTGAACGAGCTCTGCGAGCGCGACGGCATCACGGTGCTGCTGGTTGAACATGTCATGCAGCTGGTGATGTCGATTTCGCATCGCATCACCGTCATGTCCTTTGGCGAGAAGATCGCCGAAGGCACGCCCGCGGAGGTGCGCAGCAACCCCCGGGTCATTGAAGCCTATCTGGGCAAGGGAGCCGCTGGTGGCTGACTATCTGCTTGAAGTCGACGCGGTATCCGCCGCCTACGGCAACATCCGCGCCTTGCAGGACGTGTCGCTGAAGGTGCCGCAAGGCGCCATCGTTGCGCTGCTGGGTGCCAACGGCGCTGGCAAGTCCACCACGCTCAATGTGATTTCGCGGCTGGTGGCGCCAACCGCGGGCAGCGTGCGTTTCGCCGGAGAACCCATACACCGCCTGCCGGCGGATGCCATCGTGGGGCGCGGCATTGTGCAGGTTCCGGAAGGCCGCGAGATCTTCCGTGAAATGAGCGTGCGCGAAAACCTGGAAATGGGCGCCTACCTGCGCAGCGACCGCGCCGCGGTCAAGCAGGACCTGGAGATGGTGTGCGACACCTTTCCGCGCCTGCGCGAACGCTACGAACAAAAGGCCGCGACGCTGTCCGGCGGCGAGCAGCAGATGCTGGCCACGGGCCGCGCCATGATGGCGCGCCCTCGCATGATCCTGCTGGACGAACCGTCGATGGGGCTGTCGCCGCTGGTGGTGGAGCAGATCTTCGACATCGTGCTGCGGCTCAATCGCGAGCAAGGCATCACCATCCTGCTGGTGGAACAGAACGTGAAGCTGGCGCTGTCGGTGTCCAGCTACGCGTACATCCTCGAGAACGGCGAAATTGCCCTGGAAGGCGAGTCGGCCGCGCTGGCCAGCGACGAAGGCGTGCAGCGCGCCTATCTGGGCGCCTGAGGCGCCGAAAGGACTAATCATGATATCGATGCAAGACAAGCGGGTGCTCGTCACGGGCGCGGGCCGCGGCCTGGGCGCAGCCATTGCGCAAGGCTTTGCCAACCAGGGCGCGGCCGTGATCGTGGCGGATGTGGACGCGGCGCTGGCCGAGGCCACCGCACAGGCCATCCGCGGCGCGGGCGGCAAGGCTTTGCCCGCCGTGCTGGATGTGACGGATGCGGCCGCAGTCCGGGCTTACGCGCAGCGGTCCGCCACCGAACACGGCAACCTGGACATCCTGATCAACAATGCCGGCATTTCCGCCCGCGCCCCCTTCGACGATCCGAACACGCCCGAGATCTGGGAGCGCCTGATGAGCGTGAACCTGCAAGGCACCTTCAACGTCACGCACGCTTTTGTCGAGCAGCTGAAGGCCACGCGCGGCGCCATCGTCAACCTGTGCTCCATCGTGGCCTACGGCTGCAGCATCTCAACCGCGGGTTACGTCGTATCCAAGGGCGGCGTGCGCTCGTTCACCGAGGTGCTGGCGCGTGACTTGGCGCCGCATGGCGTGCGCGTGAACGCCGTGGCCCCCGGTCTGATGGAAACCGAGATGACCGCGGGCCAGCGCGCGCAGGCACAGGGCACGGACTGGTACATGAAGCGCGCCCCCATGGCGCGCGCGGGACGGGCCGACGAAATCGTGGGCCCGGTTCTTTTCCTGGCTTCGGACATGGCCAGCTACGTCAACGGCGTAGTGCTGCCCGTGGACGGCGGCTACCTCGCCGTATAAGGACACATCATGGATCTGGGAACGGCATTGGTCACGGGTGGCGCAAGCGGCATGGGCCTTGCGATCGTGGAACGGCTGGCGCGCGACGGCTTTCGCGTCGTCATGGCCGACCGCAACGCGGAGCTGGCCGCAGCGCAAGCGCAGGCGCTGCAAGCGCAGGGGCTGGACGTGGAATACCGCGTGGTGGACCTGACGGACGAAACCGCTACCCGAGCGCTGGCGCGGTCGCTCGCGCCCCTGGCCGCGCTGGTCAACAACGCCGGACTCTTCGACGAGCGCAAGTTCTTCGAAGTGGACAGCGCCGACTACCGCCGCGCCTTCGACGTGAACCTGCTGGCGGTGGCGACCCTGACACAGGAAGCCGCGCGCGACATGGCGCCGGGCGCCAAGATCGTCAACATCGCATCGCGCGCCTACCTGGGCGCGAAGAATCATCCGCATTACGTGGCATCGAAGGCCGCCCTGGTGGGTTATACGCGCGCCTCGGCCATGGAGCTCGCCCAGCGCGGCATCCTGGTCAACGCCATCGCCCCCGGTCTCATCGATACCCCGCTCTTGCGCAACCTGACGCCCGAGCGCCTGGCGGCCCAGCTGTCCCTGCAGCCCACCGGCCGCGCGGGCCAGCCGCAAGACATCGCCAATGCCGTGTCCTTCCTGGCCGCGCCGCACATGGACTTCATCACCGGCCAGGTCATCTTCGTGGACGGCGGCAAATCGCTGGGCGGCTCGGGAGCATAGGCAGCATGGAAGGCATCACTTGGGACAAGGAAGTCGACGCGCTGGTCGTCGGCTCGGGCGCGGGCGGCATGGCCGCGGCGCTGACGGCGCGGGAAGAAGGATTGGACGTGCTGCTGGTGGAGAAGACCGGCCGCATCGGCGGCTCCACGGCGATCTCCGGCGGCGCCCTGTGGATTCCCCTGAACGCGCAGAGTGCGGGCGCCGGCCATCCCGACAGCTTCGATCGGGTCTGGACCTATCTGGAGCAAACGGTGGGTGCGGCGGCGCCGGACGACATGAAGCGCGCCTATCTGGAAGCCGGCCCGCGCATGATGGACTACCTGGTGTCGCGCGGCATCCTGGATGTGGCCGCGCGCACAGCCTCGCCCGATTACTACCCCGACCTGCCCGGCGCCGCGATGGGCGGCCGCTCGCTGGATCCACTGGAATTCGACGGCCGCAAGCTGGGCCGGAAGTTCCGTCTGCTGCGCGATCCATTGAAAGAATTCACAGTGCTGGGCGGCATGATGGTCAACATCACCGACGTGCGCCACCTGCTGGGCGCGACGCGTTCGTTCACCGCCTGGCGCCACAGCATGAAACTGGTGCTGCGCTACGCCCTGGACCGCGCCCGCGGCTATCACCGCGGCACCCGGCTGCTACTGGGTAACGCGCTGGCCGCCCAGCTGTTCCACGGCCTGCTGGCGCGCAAGATCGAGTACTGGCTCGACACGCCAGCGCTGACGCTGCACCGTGATGCGAGCGGCCGCGTGCTGGGCGCCGCCGTTCAGCGCAATGGCAAGACGCTGAACATCCGCGCCCGGCGCGGCGTGGTGATGGCCACGGGCGGCTTCCCCTGGGACCCGGAGCGCCGCGCACAGACCTATCCCAAGCCGACCGATCAGTGGTCGATGTCGCCGCAGGACAATACCGGCGACGGCATCCGGCTATCCGAAGCCGCAGGCGCGGCGCTTGGCACAGGCCATGCCAGCCCGGCGTTCTGGGCGCCAGTCTCCCTGCTGGAATCCCCGGACGGCAAGCGCCTGCATTATCCGCACTTGGTATGGGACCGGGCCAAACCGGGCCTCATTGCGGTAAATGGCGCGGGCAAGCGCTTCGTGAACGAATCGACCTCGTACCATGAGTTCGTGCAGGCCATGTACCGCAGCAATGACACGGTGCCCAGCGTTCCCGCCTTCCTGATCTGCGACCAACGCTTCATCGACACCTGGGGCCTGGGCCTTGCGTTACCGGGAGGCAGGCCGCGCCAGCATCTGATCGATGCCGGCTATCTGCTTCAGGGCGACACGCTGGCGGCGCTGGCCGCCCGGCTGGCCGTGCCCGCCGATGCCCTGCAGGCCACGGTCGATCGCTACAACGCCCACGCGGCCCAGGGACGCGACCCGGACTTCGGCAAAGGCTCCACCGCCTACAACCGGTATCTGGGCGATCCGGAGCACGAACCCAATCCCTGCCTCGCACCGCTGGCCGCAGGCCCCTATTACGCGGTCAAGGTGTATCCGGGGGACATCGGCACGGCCTGCGGCATCGCCGCCAGTCCGGATGCCCAGGCGCTGGACGCCCTCGGCGTCCCCATTGCGGGCCTCTATGTGGCCGGCAACGACATGCAGTCCGTGATGGGCGGCGCCTATCCCGGCCCCGGCATCACCCTGGGCCCGGCCCTGACCTTCGGCTGGATTGCTGGACAACATCTGGCCCATGCACAACACTGACGCCTCTCCACCGACAAGGATCCTCATGAAAATCTTCTACTCGCCCGCTTCGCCGTTCGTACGCAAATGCATGGTCATCGCCCATGAACTCGGCCTGGCCGAGCGCATCGAAAAGCTGCCCAGCGCAGCCGGCCCCGTCGCGCGCGACCAGACCATCATCCCCAGCAACCCGCTGGGCCAGGTGCCCACCTTCATCACCGACGACGGCCAAGTCCTGTACGACAGCCGCGTCATCTGCGAATACCTGAACGATCTGGGCGGCGGCGCGCTGTTCCCGGCCGGCCCGGCGCGGTGGCAAGTGCTGACGGAACAATCCATGGCTGACGGCATGCTGGGCGCAGCGCTGCTGGCCCGCTATGAAACCGTGCTGCGTCCCGAAGCCCTGCGCTGGGATGGCTGGTACGAAGGCCAGCTGGGCAAGGTCCGCGACGGCCTCGCGCTGGTGGAGAAGAACGCCGCCGCGCTGGCAGGCCGCCTGGACATCGGCACCATCACCATCGGCTGCGCGCTGGGCTACCTGGATTTCCGCTTCCCCGACCTGGACTGGCGCGCCGGCCACCCGGCCACCGCCGCCTGGTATGAAACCTTCAGCCAGCGTCCGTCGATGCAGGCGACCAAGCCCTGATCCGGTTTGGGCAGGCGCGGGGCCGGGAGAACCCGCCGGGCTCCCTGGCCATCGCCTGCCCGGTACGGCGCGGCCCTTGGGCAGCGTCGCTCGGCCCCCGCCCACGCGGGGGCTTTTTTTCGCCATGATCGTCCCCAGCTGTTACAGTGAATCTGCCGGGCCGGCTGAACCGCCGGCTGTCACTAGAAGGGGTACCGCATGGACGTCGCTGCGATCTCCGCCATCCACCGGGCTGACGCCCCCTACCCGACGCGCTCTGCCGCGCTGGACGCCACGCGGCCGTTTCCTGAAGCCCGGCGCGTCGCCGATGTCCAGGCTGCGCGAGCCGCCGCCGCGCACGCCGCGGCAGCCATCCGCGAAAGGGACCGCCTGCCGCTGCCCCTGAACGTCTTCAGCGCCCCCAACACGGACGCGCTGCGCGACTTGCATGCAGAATCCCGCATGCGCCGCGCGATAGAAGATTTCACCGCGCCGCCCGATCCCGTGGCGCAGCGAGCCGGATCCGCCAATGACCTGGGCACCATCGAAGGCCTGATGCCGCTGCAAGCCTACCGCATCGCCATGGGCAATCCGCAGGTCCAGGAACTGCAGACGGCCGTGGCCGCGAAAGCTGCGGGCCTGGGCATCCCCAAGGTTGCCAACATCGGCGCCACCGAGAACGTCACGGACGACGCCCGGCATCGTCCACGCTTTGCACCCTGAGCAAACAATAAAAAAAGCCGCCTGACCACAGGCGGCTTTCTGACATCAAGGCGCAGGCACGCGATCAGTGGAAGAATTCCGCGATCATGGTCGCACCCAGGAAGGTGCCCGCGTTAGCGGCCAGGGACACCACCACGATCTTCCAGCCCAGCTTGCGGAAGGCCGGCAGGTCCTTGAGGATCGACAGGCCGGCCATGGCCAGGATCACGGTCGTGAACGGCAGGAAGTTCACCTTGCCGACCATGGCGATGATCTGGTCCGAGTACGGCAGCACGCCGGGGCAGCCGGCCGTCATGGCGATCAGCGACAGCACGAACACGGCCGGCAGCTTGGGCACCACGCGCAGCACCAGATCCGTGATGACGACCAGCAGGATGATGATGCCCATGCCCGGCAGGGCGTCGGCAAACGGCACGTTGTAGCCCAGGCGGTTGCCCACCAGCGCGAACAGGCCGCAGATGACGTAGGCGGTCAGGCGGTCCCCGAAGCCCATTTTGACGCCATGCGCCGGCGCCTCTTGAGCGGCCGCCTCGTCTTCGGTTGCGATGGCCTCGGCCTTGCCGCGCGAGAAACGGCCCAGGATGGGCTCCAGCTTGCCATACAGGAAGATGGTGGTCGGCAGCGAGATGAAGAGCGTGAAATACACGCCCACCACCGTGGTCAGCAGATTGGCCGCGGCGGCCAGGGCGGCCACCTGGTGCGCGACTTCGGGCGTCTGCTGGGACGCGATCGCACCCACGCCGGCCGCCATCATGCTGCCCGAGCCCACGCCGGCGCCCATGGCGAGCGAACGCGGATCGAAGATGTTCAGGCTGGTGATGAAGCCGGCCATCAGCGCCACGAACAGCGCGCCGATCACGGTCCCCGTGATGTACTCGGCCATCACGCCGCGGCCTTCAGGCGAGTTCATGCCGTAGCGCTCGCCGATGATGGCCAGGCTGGGCTCGCGGCCGACCGAGAAGGTGGCGCCGATGGCTTCGCGCTTGATGCCCAGCAACAAGGCCAACGGCAGGCCGACGGCCATGGTGCCGAAAAAGTGGCCGAACTCCTGGAACACCAGGGCCCAGCCGGCTTCGCGAACCTGCGGCAGGGCACCGCCCACCATCAGGCCCAGCTTGGCCAGGAACGGCAGCAGCGCGTACTGCAGATAGCCGCTGATGCGCGTCTGCATGGCGGTATCGATGCCGAGACCGGCCGGCAGGCGCTGCCCGAAGGCGGCCACGATGGCGCCGATGAAAATAGCCCACAGCATCGGCTGCAAAATGATCTTGCCCGGACCGACGTTGAACGTCGCGCTGCCGATCGCTTCGGAGATGACAACCACCAGCAGGATGGCGGCGAGCATGCGGATGCGCCCGGATAGCGGCATGGAGGGCGCGGCCAGACTGGCGCTGGCGTGAGACATCGGATTCCCCTGATGAACGTGAATAGTCGTCGTGGCTGCCCGCCGCGATCCCGGCCGGCCGGCGCCCGGAAAGGGCGTCGCAACGCGGCGGCGGCGACGGCGCGCGCAGCAGGGGCGATTTTCGCCGGGGGTTCCGCGAGCAACCATGACAGGGCTGGCGCATAAACGTTGCGTAAAATGCAACGGACAGGCTTTTCCAGGGAAAATTTTGCATGATCCCAATTTTGACAAGGGTAAACCCTTATTTGCACCTGTGGATCTGCCGCCGCACTCCTTTCACGGAGCTCCGCCATGGACGAAAAACTCGACGCCCGACGCACTCACTACTTCATGCAGGTCATGAGCCGCGGGTCGGTGCGCGGCGCAGCCGAAGTGCTGGACATGGACCCCTCTGCCGTCAGCCGCGCCATCGCCGCGCTGGAGCGCGATTGCGGGATCGCGTTGTTCGAACGCCGCGGACGCGGCGTGGTCCCGACGGACGCGGGCCACATCCTGGCCCGCTACATCAAGCGCCAGCAAGATATCCAGGAAAGCTTCTTCTCCGAGATCGACAGCCTGCGCAAAGCCGAGCGGGGACATATCGACCTGGTGCTGGGCGAGGGCTTCGTGGAACTGATGTTCGAACGCGTGCTCCCCGGTTACTGGCGCAGCCATCCAGAAGTCACCCTGGATATCGACGTTGCCCGCACTTCCGAGATCGTGCAACGCATCGTCGACGACCGCGCCTATATCGGCCTGGTGTTCCAGCCGCCCAATGATGCCCGGCTGCGCACCCATTACTCGCGCCCCGAACCTATCCGCGCCATCGTCCGCGAGGATCACCCGCTGACCCAACTGCGCCGCCCGCTGTTATTGACCGACCTGGCCGACTATCCCGGCGCGTCAATGCAGGAGGGCTTTGGCGTGCGCCAGCATATCCAGGCCGCGGAAATCAGCGAGCAGGTCAGGCTGCGCAATGTGCTGACCACATCCTCCTTCAAGGCGCTATGGCAGTTCGCCGCCGCCGGCATCGGTTACGCCCTGACGCCACCCATTGCCGTCACGGCCGACATGCGCACCCAGCGCCTGGCCAGCCTGCCGCTGGCCAATCCCATCCTCAACCAGGGCAGTCTGCATGTCCTGAGCCGCGCCGGCCGCCACGTCTCGCCCGCCGCGCGCGAACTGCTGGACCACATCGTGCGCGGCATCGGCGCCACTGCCGCGCCGGCGACTGATACGGTCGAGTAAGGCGGATCTGCATCTGTTTCCCCGACCTGCGGCAGCCTACATTGGCAGCATCCGCCACCACCCCGGGAGAAACAACATGCTCAGTTTCTTGCGCACGGTCAAATCCGTGCTGTGGGGATTCTTCGGCGTGCGCCGCGGCCGCGGCTACGATGCCGACATTGCCAACAACAAGCCGGCCCCATTGATATTGACGGGACTGCTGATGGCGCTTTGCCTGGTAGTCATCCTGGTACTGGTCGCCCGCTGGGCGGTAAACGCCGCGTTGTAAGAACGGAAGGCAGCGACCTTCGGAAGAACACCGAAGGCGGGACAGCCCCCTCGGGGGGCAGCAAGCGCGCAGGGCGCGCGCTGCGTGGGGGCCTAATTACCTTATTACCAGAATGACTTAGACGCTCGCCCCAGCTGCCTGTTACGGTTATGAACCCCTTTCCCCTGCCGCATTGCGCCGGGCGACCGCAGGGGCTCAGACCGAGAAGACTTCAAGGGCAGTAGACATGTACGTGTATGACCCCGTCGACCAGCAGCTAGTCGAGCAACGCGTGGCGCAATTCTCCGACCAGACGCGCCGCTTCCTCGATGGCCAACTAACGGAAGATGAATTCCGTGTTTTGCGCTTGCAGAACGGCCTGTACATCCAGCGCCACGCGCCCATGCTGCGCGTCGCCATCCCCTACGGCATGCTGGCGTCGCGCCAGTTGCGCACGCTGGCGCACATCGCCCGTAAATGGGACCGGGGCTACGGCCATTTCAGCACCCGCCAGAACATCCAGTTCAACTGGCCCAAGCTTGAAGATGTGCCCGCCATCCTGGCCGAGCTTGCCACCGTCCAGATGCATGCCATCCAGACCAGCGGCAATTGCATCCGCAACACCACCACCGACCACTTCGCCGGCGTCGCGCCGGACGAGCTGGTGGATCCGCTGGTGTGGTGCGAGATCATCCGCCAATGGTCCACGTTGCATCCCGAGTTCGCGTTCCTGCCGCGCAAATTCAAGATCGCCGTAAGCGGCGCGGTGCAGGATCGCGCGGCCGTGGGCGTGCATGACATCGGCCTGCAGGCCGTCGAACGCGACGGCAAGCTGGGCTTTCGCGTCTGGGTGGGCGGCGGCCTGGGCCGCACGCCCATCGTGGGCAAGCTGATCAATCCCTTTGTCGAATGGCAAGACCTGCTGACCTATCTGCAGGCTGCGCTGCGCGTCTACAACCTGCACGGCCGCCGCGACAACAAGTACAAGGCGCGCATCAAGATCCTGGTCAAGGACCTGACGCCGGAAGTCTATGCGCAGCAGGTGGATGAACAGTGGCAGCTCATCAAGGGCGGCCCGGACACCATCACCCAGGAGTTTGTCGACGGCATCCGGGCCCGTTTCGTCTGGCCGCAATACGACGCCGCCGCCGCGCAGGACGTCGACAACACCGCTGCGCTGGCTGCCGCCGATCCGCGCTTTGCGCGCTGGCTGCGCACCAACGTGCATCCGCACAAAGTGGCCGGCTATGCCGCCGTTACCGTGTCGCTCAAGCCCACCGGCGTGCCGCCGGGCGACATTACCGCCGACCAGATGGACGCGGTGGCCGACCTGGCCGACGACTACGGTTTCGGCGAGCTGCGCGTCTCGCACGAGCAGAACCTGATCCTGGCCGACGTGCGCCGCGCCCGCCTGCACGAGCTGTGGGTCGCGCTGCAGGAACTGAACCTGGCCACGCCCAATATCGGCTTGCTGACCAACATCATCGCCTGTCCGGGCGGGGACTTCTGCGCGCTGGCCAATGCCGTCTCCATTCCCGTGGCCGAGGCCATCCAGCGCCAATTCGACAATCTCGACTACCTGTTTGAAATCGGCGAACTGGACCTGAACATCTCGGGCTGCATCAACTCCTGCGGCCACCATCACGTGGGTCATATCGGCATCCTCGGAGTCGATAAGGCCGGCGAAGAGTGGTATCAGGTCACCATCGGCGGACGCCAGAATGGCGCTGCCAAGCCGCTGCCCGATATCGAATCCACACGCGGCGGCGGCGCCGCGATCGGACGCATCATCGGCCCGTCGTTCGCGCGCGACCAGGTCGCCGGCGTGGTGGACCGCCTGATCCGCACCTATCTGGGCCTGCGCGACAGCGAAGAAGAACGCTTCATCGACGTCGTGGACCGTGTCGGCATCGACCCCTTCAAGCAGGACGTCTACTCCGATCCCGCCTTCGCCAAACCCACGCAACACGCCGAGGCCGCCCATGTCTGAAATCTATCCGCACGACGCGCCCGGCCCGCACCTGATCCGCAACGGCCGCCTGGAAGCCGACACCTCGCGCCTTTTCACGCCGGAACCCGAGGTCCCCGCCGAAGGCCAGGTGCCGAGTGACGCGCCGGGCTGGGTCGTGCCGCTGGCCACCTGGAAGGCCTCGCGCGCCACGCTGCGCCGCCATCGGCATCCTGTGGCCGTCCAGCTGGAATCCGACGCCGACCTGCGCGATCTGGCCGAGGCCGACGGCACGCTGGATCCCACCGGCATCGCCTTCATCGCCGTGGATTTCCCGGTCTACACGGACGGCCGGGGCTATTCGCTGGCGCAGCTGCTGCGCACGCGCTACCAGTGGCAAGGCGAGCTGCGCGCGGTCGGAGACGTGATGATCGACACCATCCACTACCAGGCGCGCGTGGGCTTCGACAGCTTCCTGGTCAAGCCCGGCCACGATCCTCACAAGGCACTGGAAGCCTTCAAGACCTTCACGGTCCACTACCAGAAGACCTACCGCGTGCCGACCGCGGCAGCCGCCTAGGCGGCGGGAAACCCCGGCAGCGCCCAGCGTTGCGTCCTGATCTCATCCTGGGCCAGCTGGGCTCGGATGAGGTCGGCGATATTGTGCTGGCGCGCCGCCTGCATGCGGCTGATCAGGCTGGACACGCTGACGGCCAGACGCGGATACCCGCCCGCGTCGCACAGGGCCACCCCCACGCCCAACACGCCCGGCACGGCCGCGTTGCCCACCACGGACCAGCCGCGGTTGCGCGTGTTCTCCACCAGGCGCCGCATCTGCGCAACCGTCATGCCGCCATAGGCACGCAGCGCTTGTTCATTCTGTGCAATCACCTCGTCCGATTCGCCTGGCGGCAACGCCGCCAATAGCGCCAGCCCGGCCGCGCCAACGCCCAACGGCTGGCGGTGCCCCACCGTGACCGCCAGCACCTGCACGGGGTAATTGCCCACTTCGCGATGCAGGCAGAGCGAATCGTTCCCGGCGCGGCAGATGAGAAATGCGGAATCGCCGCTGATATCGCTGATCTGGCGCAGTACCGGCCGCAGGCCTCGCACCGCCTGCGCATGCGGGTCGCCCGCCATCATTACGCCCAGCTCGGCAACGCGCCAGCGCGGCGCGTCGGACTCGCGCAAGGCGTAACCCTCCTGCACCAATACATCGAGATAGCGATAGGCGGTGCTGCGCTGCATGCCCGCTGCGCGCGCGATGTCGACGACGTGCATGCCGGCCGCCCCCGCCTGTCGCAGCACGCCCAGCACGCGCAGCCCGCGGCGCAACACGCGCGGCCCCGATTCTTCGGATTCTGGCTTGTTCAATTTTTGGACAGATTGCGTTGATGAGGCCTCTATCAAAGCCCAATATGAAGCCGGGCAGACGCAGAGCTGTCCAAATATTAGACAAACAGGACGGAGACAACAATGAAGAAGCAGAGCAAGCGGTGGGCCTTCGCGGCAGCCGTCATAGGCGCGCTGGTCTCGGCCACGGCCCAGGCGGCCAAGCCCTATCCCGAGCGGCCCGTGACGCTGGTCGTCGGCTATGCGGCGGGCGGCGCCACCGACATCGTGGCGCGCCTGATGGCGAAATCCCTTTCGGAAGAGCTGGGCCAGACCATCGTGGTCGAGAACAAGACCGGCGCCAACAGCAACATCGGCGCGGAAATCGTCTCGCGCGCCGCGCCCGACGGCTACACGCTGTACGTGGGTTCCATCGCCAATACCATCAATCGCACGCTGTACAGCCAGCTCAATTACGACTTTGTGCGGGGTTTTGAACCCGTGGGCCTTCTAGCGACCATTCCGAACATTCTGGTCGTCAACCCCAAGCTGCCGATCAAGACCGTGCAGGAATACGTGGCTTACGCCAAGACGCATCCAGGCAAGCTGACCTGCGCCTCTTCCGGCAGCGGCTCTTCCATCCATCTGTCGTGCGAACTGTTCAAGATGCAGACCGGCACCGACATCCTGCACGTCCCATACCGCGGCAGCGGCCCCGCCGTGGCGGACCTGCTGGGCGGCCAGGTGGATTCCATGTTCGACAACCTGCCCTCATCGCTGCCGCACGTACAGGCCGGCAAGCTGCGCGCCATCGGCGTCACCTCGCCGCAACGCCTGCCTTCCGCCCCCGATACGCCCACCTTGGCCGAATCCGGCCTGGCCGGTTTCGATGTGGAATCCTGGTTCGGGCTGATGGCGCCTGCCGGCACGCCCAAGCCTGTCATCGAACGGCTGAACCAGGCCATGAACAAGGCGCTCGCCAGCCCCGCGCTGCAGGCGTCCTACCAGCAGTCCGGCTTCTACGCACCGCCACAGCCGAATACGCCCGAGACCTACGCCAGGAAGATCGCCAGCGAGATCGACAAATGGGGCAAGGTCGTCAAGAGCGCCAACCTCAAAGCCAATTAGGAACACCAGGATGTACCCGATAGATTTCTTCTTCCGCGCCGCCGAGCAGTATCCGGACCGCATTGCGCTGGATGGTCCCGAAGGCCGGATCACGTACGCGCGCCTGGCTGCCGATACGCGGGCGCTGGCTGCGGCCTTGCAAGACCTGGACCCCACGCCGCAGACACGCGTGGCAATCTGCGCGGGCAACTCCGCGCGGCACATCCTGGCGCTGTTGGCCGTGCTGGCCAGCGGCAAAGTGTGGGTCCCCCTCAATTACCGCAGCACCGAGCGCGAAATCGGGCGCATTCTGGACGCCACCGAACCGTCCATCGTGATCGTCGACGGCGTCGGAGCGCCGCTGGTCCCTTCGGCTCACGCGCCGCAACACCGCCGCCATGTCCACTTGGAAGATGCGGCGGCGCCGTTGACGCTGCAGACCCTGCTGACCCGCTACGCCGGGCGCGAGCCGCAACGCCACGCCTTGCCGCGCGACGCCACCCAGGCCATCAAGTTCACGGGCGGCACCACCGGGTTGCCCAAGGGCGTCATGCAGCCGTATCACGCGTGGAATGCGGGCATCATCAACCAGATCGCCAGCTGGGGGCTTACGCGCGAAGACCGCTACGTCGTGGCGGCGCCCATTACGCACGGCACCGGTACGTACCTGCTGCCGGTGCTGGCGCGCGGCGGCGCCCATCTGTTGCTCGACGGCGTCACGCCGGCCAGCATCACGGCCGCCTTCCGCGAGCGCGGGGGAACGCTGAGCTTCATGCCGCCCACGCTGATCTACATGATCATGGCGCAGCCCGGCGTCTCGCGCGCCGACTTCCCGCGCCTGCGCAACCTGATCTATGGCGGCGCTCCCATGCCCGTGGAAAAGATAGACAAGGCCCGCGCTTTCTTCGGCCCGGTGCTGGGCACCACCTACGGCCAGACCGAAGCTCCGCAGATCGTCACCGTGCTGCGCCCCGCCGACCTCGAAGCGCCGGAGAACCGCGCCTCGGTCGGCCGCGTCACCTGGCTGAGCGACGTCGCCATCATGTCGCCCGAAGGCGCGCTGCTGCCGCGCGGCGAGATCGGCGAGGTCGTCGTGCAGGGCGACCTGGTCATGTCGGGCTACTGGCGCCTGCCCGAGAAAACCGCCGAAACCATCGTCGATGGCTGGCTGCATACCGGCGATACCGGCCTGGTCGATGCGCGCGGCTATCTGTTCCTGAAGGATCGCCTGCGCGACGTGATCATCACGGGCGGCTTCAACATCTACCCCGTGGATGTCGAAAACGCGCTGTCCGCGCACCCCGCCGTGTACGAATGTTCGGTATTCGGCCTGCCCGACGACAAGTGGGGCGAAGCGGTCCACGCCGCCGTGCAATTCCATCCGGGCGCGCATGCCACCGAAGACGAGCTAAAAGCGCACGTGCGCGGCCTGCTCGGCCCCGTGGCGACGCCCAA
>MTEX01013828.1_pt1 | contig 17231 bp, 18 predicted proteins | sample 1042691 | NCBI WGS metagenome assembly MTEX01 (sample SAMN06185810, study PRJNA358809) | soil metagenome | isolation source: soil biostimulated with molasses as carbon source | place: India | collected 2015-05-23
TCGTGCCGCCGGGCCACTATTTCGTGATGGGCGACAATCGTGATAATAGCGAGGACGGCCGGCTGTGGACCCAGACCCACTTCCTGCCGGAGGAAAACCTGCGCGGCAAGGCCTTCCTGATCTGGCTGAACTGCGAGGACTGGTTCTGCAAGGGGAGTTTCGAACCGTCGCGGATCGGCAACCGCATCCAGTGACGGCACATCATCCAGGTCGTTCAACGGGGGAGTGGCAATGAATCACAAGCGTCAGGGCGGCATCACCTTGATCAGTTTCCTGATCGTGCTGGGCGTGGTCGGCTTCGCCGCGTTCATCGGCATGAAGCTGTTTCCGATGTACCAGGAGTACTACTCGGTCAAGAGCTCGATGAAGGGCCTGGAGAGCGAGCCCGGCATCGGCGACATGGATCCTTCCAAGATCCAGGATCTGTTCTTCCGTCGCCTGTACATCAACTACTCCGAGAACGTGAAGCCGAACAACGTGAAGTTCGAGCGCACCGACGGCGGCTGGCTGATGCGGGTGAACTATGAAGTGCGCCGTCCGCTGGTGGGCAATCTGGACGTGGTCGGCCGGTTCGACACCACCCAGGAACTGACCCGCCGCGGCGGCGGTTCGGAATAAGGTTTGAGCGCGCTCCGGCTCACGCATGCATTCGTCAATCAGGGTTTGCTGGGGCAGGCCCTGACCCATCGCAGTGCAGGAGCGCCGCACAACGAACGACTGGAATTCCTCGGTGACGGCATCGTCAACCTGCTGGTCGCCGAGGCGCTGTTCCAGCGCTGGCCCAAGGCCGACGAAGGCGCCTTGACCCGCGCGCGCGCCGAGCTGGTGCGCGAAGCCTCGCTGGCCACCATTGCCCGCCGCCTGGATCTGGGCGTGCAGTTGACGATGGGACCGGGAGAAATGAAATCCGGCGGCCACCGCCGCGACTCGATCCTCGCCGACGCGCTGGAGGCGCTGGTCGCCGCCATCTATCTGGATGCCGGCTTCGAGGCCTGCCGCGAAGTGGTGTTGCCCTGGTTCGAGGAATCGCTGGCCGCGCTGCCGGTCGGCAAGCCGGAGAAGGACGCCAAGACCCGCCTGCAGGAGTGGTTGCAGGCGCGCCAGCGTCCGTTGCCGCTATACGAGCTGGTGTCCGAAAGCGGCGACGATCACGCCAAGCAGTTCCTGGCGCGTTGCAGCATCCAGGACCCGCCCCTGTCGGCCGAGGGCGAGGGTACGTCCCGCCGCATCGCCGAACAGGCCGCCGCGGCCGCGGTGCTGGAACAACTGGCCGACATCAAACGGAATACCGTCGAATGAGCGACACCTCCCAGACACACAGCGGCAGCGTCGCCGTGATCGGCCGCCCCAACGTGGGCAAATCGACCCTGACCAACGCCCTCGTCGGCGCGAAGGTCAGCATCGTGTCCAGCCGCCCGCAGACCACCCGGCATCGCCTGCTCGGCATCGCGACCTTCCCCGAGGGCCAGATCGTCCTGGTCGACACGCCCGGGTTGCACAAGCAGCAGGGCAAGTTCTCCGCCTCGGCGATGAGCCGGGTGATGAACCGTGCCGCTCGCGGCGCGCTGGAAGGCGTCGACGCGGGCCTGCTGGTGATCGAGGCGGGCCGCTGGGAGGACGAGGACACCCTGGCCTACAACGTGCTCAGCGACGCCGGCATCCCGGTGGTGCTGGTGATCAACAAGGTGGATCGGCTGCGCGAGAAGAGCGCGCTGTTGCCGTTCCTGGCGCAGGTCTCGGAAGGCCGCCAGTTTGCCGCCGTGCATCCGATCTCCGCGCTCAAGCGCAACGGCCTGGACGCGCTGGTGAAGGACGTGCTGGCGCTGTTGCCGGAAGCGCCGCCGATGTTCGGCGAAGACGAAATCACCGATCGCAGCGAGCGTTTCCTGGCCGGCGAGCTGATCCGCGAGCAGTTGATGCGCCAGCTCGGCGCCGAACTGCCTTACGCGACCACGGTGGAGATCGAGCGCTTCACCGAGGAAACCTCGCCCAAGCAGGGCGAATTGCTGCGCATCGGCGCGGTGGTCTGGGTCGAACGCGAAAGCCAGAAGGCGATCGTCATCGGCAAGGGCGGCGCGCGGCTGAAGGAAATCGGCAGCAAGGCCCGCATGCAGATGGAGCACCTGTTCGGCCGCAAGGTTTTCCTGGAAACCTGGGTGCGCGTGCGCGAAGGCTGGTCCGACGACGAAACCGCCCTCAAGGCCTTTGGCTATGAGTAAACCGGGAATGGGGAGTCGGGAATCGGGAATCGCCCCGTTCGCTCTGGTTTCCCTTCCCGCTGTTTGCCCGGGGATCGTGGACGTCGGCAGGTTGCGCGGCATCGCGCTCGATTCCCGATTCCCCATTCCCTGTTCCCGCTGAAATGCGCATCACCGGCGAACATGCGTTCGTCCTGCATGCGCGGCCTTGGCGCGAGACCAGCGTGCTGGTGGAAGTGTTGAGCGAGGATCACGGCAGGCTTGGCCTGGTGGCGCGCGGAGTGACGACACCGAAGAAGCAGGCCCTGCGCGCGGCGCTGCAGCCGCTGCAGTACATCCGGTTCGAGGCGGAGCCGCGTGGCGAACTGGCGCGGCTGGTGTCGGCCGAAGCGCTGGATACCGCGCCGCGGCTGGGCGGCGACACGATGCTGGCCGGGTTCTACCTCAACGAACTGGTGCTCAGGCTGGCGCCGCGGCACGATCCCTTGCCGGATCTGTTCCATGCCTATGCCGCCGCGCGCGAGCGGTTCCGTCTCGGCGAGGCGCTGGCATGGACCCTGCGCCGGTTCGAGCGGGATCTGCTGGACGCGCTGGGCTTCGGCTTCGCGATGGATCGCGACAGTGACGGTCGCGCCATCGATCCTGCCGCACGCTATCAACTGGATCCGGAGCAGGGCCCGCGCCGGATGTTCAGTGATCGCGGCCATGCCGATCGCAGTGCGGCGGCGACCGGTCGCGCGCTGCTGGCACTGGCCTCCAACCAGCCACCGCCTTCCGACGATCTGGCCAGCCTGCGGCTGGCGCTGCGCGGCGTGCTGGCGCACCACCTCGGCCCACGCGGGCTGAAATCGTGGGAACTCATCGGCGAACTGGGGCGGCTGAAGCCGCGCGCCTGAGGCAGGCCGGATCAGGCCTGGAGCGTATCGGCCGCGGCGCGGAAATCCATCAGGGCCTCAAGCGAAGCCGGCGACTGGTGCAACTGCTGCGCCGCCGTTGCCAGGCGGCTGGCGCCGACGAATCCGCAACTGGCGCGGAGCCTGTGCAGGACCGCGCGCAAGGCTTCCTGATCGCCGTCGCGGAACGAGCGTTCGACGGCATCGACGCTGCCGGGAAGTTCGTCCAGGAACAGGCGACGCAGCGTGTCCACGTGCTCGCGGTTGCCGTTCAACGCTTCCAGCGCGGCGTGCTCGTCCCAGTCCTGAGGGCCCGTCGCCTGCGTCGGCAACCGGGCGCGCACGGCCGATTGCAGTTCCGCCGCGGACAGCGGCTTCACCAGCACGCCGGCGAAACCCGCATCCAGCAGGGAGCGGTGCATGACCGGGGAGGGATCGGCGGTATGCGCCAGCGCGGGCGTCCGCGGATGCAGACGCCGCAGGCCCGCCAGCAGTTGCGCGCCGCTGCCGTCGGGCAGGTTGGCGTCGATGAGCCACAGCGCGTGCCCGTCTTCCGCACGCAGTGCCTGTGATATCGAGGCGGCGCTGTCGACCCGGGCGGGCAAGGCTTCCAGCGCGGCCAGCATGAAGGCATGGCTGATCGGATCGTCCTCGACCAGCAGCAGGCGTGGCTTCATTCCTTCGTCCCGGGACATCGTTATGCTGCCTCCATGTGCGTCCGCATGTTAACGCTGCTGGTGCTGCTCGGGTTGACATCGATCGTCCCGGCGCAGGCGCGCGTGGCCAGCGCGCACCTCGCCCGCATCAGCACGGCGGTGGCGGTGCTGGAGGACGTGGACGTGCGGCTGGAATGGCCGGCCGGCGCCGCTTCGGGCGAACTTTCGCTGCGTGCGGGCCGGGTGCGCGCCGACGATCTGGGTTACCGCTGGCGCGACCTTCGCTGGACCTGTCCCCTCCAACGCGGCGAGCAGGGGCAGTGGCGGTGCGAGGGCCGGATAAGCCAGGCCGGCGGTGCGCCGATGCGGCTGGCCGTGGCCATCGACGTGGCAAATACGCAGGCGCGGCTGGCTGCCGGAACGTCGTCCCTGGCGCTGGAGCGCAACGCCGCGGCGCCCGACCTGACCCGGGTGGATTTGGTGCAGGTGCCGGTGAGCTGGGCGCAGGCGCTGGTCGCGCAGGCCTGGTCCGAAGCGCGCCTGAAAGCAGGGCGGCTGGACGGCCGCCTGGATCTGCGCGTACCCGGACAGGGGCCGCTGGAGGTCGCCGGCCCGCTGCGCCTGACCGGGCTGTCGCTGGATACGCCCGATGGCCGCATCGCGGCCGAAGGCGTTTCGGCCGCGATGCGGGTGGATTACCGGCGATTCCCGCGCCAGGACCTGATCACCCTGGCGGGCGAACTGCGCGGAGGCGAGATGCTCGCGGGCAACGCCTACATCGCATTGCCCGCCACGCCGGTGGGCGTGGAGATCGCGGCGCGGCGCTGGCCGGATGGCGCCTGGGAACTGCCGGACCTGTCCTGGCAGGACGGCACCGCCCTGCAGGTGCGGGGCAGGCTCGGCCTGGACCCGGCGCTCGACCTGCGCGACGCGTCGCTGCAGGTGCGCAGCGACGATCTGGCGCCCTTGCAGGCGCGCTATCTGTCCGGCTGGCTGGGGCTGGCCGGGCTGGCGGATCTGCGCATGAGCGGTGCCGTGAGCGCGCAACTGGAGGTGCAGGCCGGCGCGTTGCGGGAAGCCGGCATGACCCTGCACGAGGTGGAGCTGCGCGACGGCCGCGATCGGTTCCGGTTGCTCGGCATCAACGGGCATCCGCGCTTCTCGGCGGCGGGTCGGCGCGAGAGTGTCCTGGGCTGGCGGGACGGGGCGCTGCACGGCCTGCCCTTCGGTGCGGCCACGTTCCCGCTGCGCAGCGGGAACGGCGTGCTCGCTTTGAGCCGCCCGGTCACGGTGCCCGCGCTCGGCGGCGGCTTGACCTTCGAGGCGCTGAACCTGCGCCCGCCACGGCAGGATCAGGAACTGGCGTTCGATTTCGGCCTGAGCGTGGAGAACCTGGATGTCGGCCAACTGGCGGCGACGCTCGCGTGGCCGGCGTTCCAGGGCAACCTCAGCGGACGCATTCCGCGCGTGCGCTACGCCGGGGATCGGCTCGATTTCGACGGCACCCTGACCGCGCACGTCTTCGGCGGCAGCGTGGAGGTTTCGGGCCTGTCGATGGAACGACCGTTCGGCACCGCGCCGACGTTGTCGGCCGACATCGCGCTGGACGATCTGGATTTGCAGGCGCTGACCGGCGTGTTCGGTTTCGGCGAGATCACCGGCGCGCTGGATGGCCATATCCGCGATCTGCGGCTGGTGGACTGGAGTCCGCAGGGCTTCGATGCGGATCTGCATACCGACCCGCAATGGCGCGGACGCCAGCGGATCAGCCAGCGCGCGGTGCAGGATCTTTCCAGCGTGGGCGGCGGACAGGGACTGGGCAGCAGCCTGCAGGCGCAGGCGCTCAAGTTGTTCGACGACTTCGGTTATCGCCGCATCGGCATCCGCTGCCGCCTGGCCGAGGAGATCTGCCAGATGGACGGGCTGGGTTCAGCCGGTGCCGGCTTTATCATTGTCGAGGGCAAGGGCCTGCCGCGCCTGACCGTCGTGGGCTTCAATCGCCGGGTCGATTGGCCGACCCTGGTCGAGCGCCTGGGCGACGTGACCCGCGGCGAAAGCAAACCGGTATTCCAGTAGCCACCAGGAGAGACACACATGCATCGTTGGTTGGGAACCTCTGTCGCCGCCGCGCTGCTGTTGACCGCATGCGTGACCATCAACGTTTACTTTCCGGCCGCCGAAGCCAAGGAAGCGGCGCGCGAATTCGTCGAGAAAGTCATCGGCGACGATGGTGACGCGCCGGCCAGGCCGGATGCGAAGCCCGATTCCAGCACGCCTGCCACCCCGGGCGGAAGCGCATCGCTGATGCCCGTCTCGCGCCGCTCGTTCGACTGGCTGTCGCTGGTCGGCATCGCCAGCGCGCATGCGCAGGAAAAGGCCGACATCAACATCAGGACGCCGGCCATCCAGGCGATCCAGGGTCGCATGGCCGATCGTTTCCGCAGGCAGCTGCAGGCCGGTTTCGACGCCGGTGCGCTGGGCCTGACCCGCGACGGCATGATCGAAGTGCGCGATGCCGGCAAGCTGGCGCTGAAGGACCGCGTGGCAATCACGCAGGCGGTCGCCGACGACAACCGCGACCGCAAGGCGGTCTACCGTGAAATCGCCGTGGCCAACGGTCACCCGGAATGGGAAGCGCAGATCCGCCAGACCTTCGCCCAGCAGTGGATCGCCAGCGCCCACAGCGGCTGGTGGTACCAGGATGCGGGCGGCTGGAAGCAGAAGTAGGAAGCCGGCGTTCGCCGGATCGCCCGTCCGCCTCCCGGTCCGTCGCCGGCCGAGCGTGAGGACGGATGGGGGCGGATAGGGGCGGTGCGTTCACGACGGATCGGGTGGTTGGGTGACTCCATTCCCGGACGGCGCCGCCCGCGACGGCGGGCGAGGGGAACGGTCCGGGGCCAGCCGGAAAAGGCGTGGCCCCGCTCATGCGACAATGGCGCCCCGTAATCGCACGCAGCTTTCGCCACGTGGCCCGCAGCCGTTCCCCCCGCATCGACAAAACCCCTTTTGAAGCCGAGATCCTCGACCTGACCCACGACGGCCGGGGCGTGGCACGCCGCGCCGCCGCGCCCGGCGAGAGCGGCAAGGCCGTGTTCGTGGCCGGCGCGCTGCCGGGCGAGCGGGTGATGGCCGAACAGACCGCCAGGAACCGCCATTTCGACGAAGCGCGCGCGGTCGAGGTGCTGCACGCCTCGCCGGATCGGGTGGCGCCGCGCTGCGCTCATTTCGGCACGTGCGGGGGCTGCGTGCTCCAGCACCTGGACGAGGACAAGCAGATCCACGCCAAACAACGCGTGCTGATGGACAACCTGGAACGCATCGGCCACGTCACTCCGGGAACGGTGCTGGCGCCGCTGGTGGATGCCAGTTGGGGGTATCGCCGCAAGGGGCGTTTCTCGGTGCGCCGCGTCGACAAGAAGGACAAGACGCTGGTCGGTTTCCGCGAGCAGGATCCGCGCTTCGTCGCCGACCTGTCCGAATGCCATACGGTCATTCCCGGAATCGGTGGACGCATCGGCGCGTTGGCCGCGCTGGTGGAAAGCCTGCACGCCCGCGCCGACATTCCCCAGATCGAATTCATCGCCGGCGATGCTACCGACGCCTTCAGCGGCATCGCGCTGGTGTTCCGTCATCTGAAGCCGCTGGACGAGGCCGATCGCGCGGCACTGATCGCGTTCGGCCAGGCGCACGCGTTCGCGATTTTCCTCCAGCCAGGCGGCGTGGACAGCGTGCACGCCTTGTGGCCGGACGCGCCCGCGCTGGCCTTCGCCCTGCCGCAATGGAATGTCGAACTGGCTTTCCGGCCGCTGGATTTCATCCAGGTCAACGCCGGTTTGAACCAGAAGATGATCGCGCGGACTTTCGAGCTGCTGGATCCGCAGCCGCAGGATCGCGTGCTGGACCTGTTCTGCGGCCTGGGCAATTTCACCCTGCCGATGGCGCGGCTGGTGAAGGAAGTGGTGGGCGTGGAAGGCGACGCCGGACTGGTGGCGCGTGCGCGCGAGAACGCGCAACGCAATGGCCTCGCCAACGCGCAGTTCCATGCGGCCGACCTGACCCAGGATCAGCGCGGCACGCCGTGGATGCGGCAGGGTTTCGACAAGCTGCTGCTGGATCCCCCGCGCTCGGGTGCGATCGAAGTGCTGAAGCAACTGCCGTTGAAACAATTCGACCGTATCGTCTACGTCAGTTGCCATCCCGGCTCGCTGGCCCGCGATGCCGGCTTCCTGGTCAACGAACAGGGCTACGAACTGAAGTCCGCCGGCGTGATGGACATGTTCCCGCATACCGCCCACGTCGAATCGATTGCGTTGTTTGAGAAGAAGCGGTGATTCGGGATTGGGGATTGGGGATTCGCAAGTGCCCTTTCCCTCAATCTCCAGTTCGCCCGCTTTTGCCAACCCCGAATCCCCAATCCCCAATCCCATGGCTCTAGAAATCGAACGCAAATTCCTGGTCACCGGTGACGGCTGGCGCGAAGCGGCGCACGAGGTGGTGCCGATGGCGCAGGGCTATCTCAACGACATGGCGGCGATGGACGAGGGCAGGCAGAAGGCGTCGGTGCGCGTGCGCATCCAGGGCGATGCGGCGTACCTCAACCTGAAGTCGCGCGAACTCGGCCATACCCGCCAGGAATTCGATTACCCCGTTCCGGTGGCGGACGCGCGCGCGCTGCTGGACCTGTGCGTGGGCGGCCTGATCGACAAGCGCCGCCACTACGTCCGCCATGCCGGCCACCTCTGGGAGGTGGACGAGTTCCTGGGCGACAACGCCGGCCTGGTGGTGGCGGAAATCGAGCTGGAAAGCGCCGATGAAGCCTTCGTGAAACCGGACTGGATCGGCAAGCAGGTCACCGACAGCGCCCGCTATTACAATCTGGCCCTGGCTTCGCGCCCGTACGCCCGCTGGTCGGCGGACGAGCGCAGCGCCAGCGACATTCCCTGAGGACTCTTCCATGCTCGTCATCGGCATTGCCGGCACCGAACTCAGCGCCATCGAGCGCGATTGGCTGCAACACGACGCGGTCGCCGGCGTCATCCTCTTCACCCGCAATTTCGCCTCGCGCGCGCAGGTGACCGAACTGTCCGCCGCCATCCGCGAAGCCGCGCCGCGGCCGCAGTTGATCTGCGTGGACCAGGAAGGCGGGCGCGTGCAGCGCTTCCGCGAGGGCTACAGCGCGCTGCCACCGCTGGAAGGCTTCGGCAAGCGTTACGCGGCGGATCCGCAGGGCGCGCTGGAACTGGCGCGCGAACACGCCTGGTTGATGGCCAGCGAAATCCGCGCCAGCGGCATCGATCTGAGCTTCGCGCCGGTGGTGGATCTGGCGCGCGGCAACCGCGCCATCGGCGATCGCGCGTTCGACGCGGATCCGCAGGTGGTCGCCGCCTTCACCCGCGCCTACGTGCAGGGCATGCACAGCGTGGGCATGCCGGCCACCCTCAAGCATTTCCCGGGCCACGGCACGGTGCTGGAAGACACCCATTTCGACGACGCGGCCGATCCGCGGACGCTGGAGGAACTGCGCGGGCAGGACCTGCTGCCGTTCGTGGCCGGCATCGAGGCCGGGGCCGATGCGGTGATGATGGCGCACGTGAAGTATCCGGCGGTGGCACCGGAACCGGCCGGGTATTCGCCGCGCTGGATCCGGGACATCCTGCGTATGGACATGGGTTTCCGCGGCGTGGTGTTCTCCGATGACATCGGCATGGCCGCGGCCTTCTCCGCCGGCGGTGTGAAGGCGCGCATCGATCTGCATCTGGATGCCGGCTGCGACGTGGTGCTGGTGTGCTCGCCGAAGCTGGTGGAAGAGTCGCTCAAGGCGGTGGAAGGGCGTGCCCTGAACACCGCGGCGCTGCTGGGCCTGATCGGCCGCGGCGCGCTGGGCTGGGACGGCCTGCTGGCCGATCAACGTTATGGGCAGGCGCAGGCGCGCGTGCTCGGCAATACGGGAGTGGTGTGATGAGCAAACTGGGAACGACGCGTCCTTCGCTGGCCGATGCCCTGGCCAATGCCGATCTGCTGGTGGACCGCGCCACCCTGGACCATGCGATTGCGCGCATGGCCGAACCGATTGCCCGCGATTACGCGGGCGAAGTGCCGGTCTACCTGACCATCATGCACGGCGCGCTGCCGTTCGCCGGCCAACTGGCGCTGGAACTGGGCGCGCGCGGACTGGATCTGGAGTTCGACTACCTGCACGCCACCCGTTATCGCGGCGAAACCGCCGGCGGCGAACTGGTGTGGAAGCATCGTCCGGCCACGGCGCTGTACGGTCGCCGGGTGCTGCTGGTCGACGACATCCTCGACGAAGGCCACACGCTGCTGGCCGTGCGCCAGTGGTGCCTGGAGCAGGGCGCCACCGACGTGCGCATCGCCGCGCTCAGCGTCAAGCGCCATGACCGCTGCGTCGACGGCGTGCAGGCGGATTACATGGGCGTGGAAGTGGCGGACCGCTATGTGTTCGGCTTCGGCATGGACTACTACGAACAGGGCCGCAACCTGCCGGCCATCTATGCCCTGAAGGAAGACGCATGAGCGGGATCGCGCTGGCCGTGATCGGCGGCACCGGTGTCTATCGGCTGGCCGCCCTGGCCGATGTCGAGACGCGGGAAGTGGATACCCGTTTCGGCAAGCCGTCCGGGCCGATCCGCATCGGCCATCTGCTCGGGCAGAAGGTGGCCTTCCTGGCCCGCCACGGCGAAGGCCATTCGGTGCCGCCGCACCAGGTGAACTACCGCGCCAACCTGGCCGCGCTGAAGGAAATTGGCGCCCGCCGGGTGCTGGCGCTCAATACGGTGGGTGGCATTACCGAACGGTTCGGACCGCGCGTGCTGGCCTGTCCCGATCAGATCATCGATTACACCTGGGGCCGCATCTCCACCCTCTGCGAGGAACCCGGCAGCGAAGTGCTGCACGTGGACTTCGGCGATCCCTATACGCCGTTGTTGCGGCACAAGATCCTCGCGGCCGCGCGCGTGACGGGCGTCAAGGTTGTGGATGGCGGTTGCTATGGCGCGACCCAGGGTCCGCGCCTGGAAACCAAGGCCGAGATCGCGCGCATGCGCCGCGACGGCTGCGATCTGGTAGGCATGACCGGGATGCCGGAAGCGGGATTGGCACGCGAATTGGGGCTGGATTACGCCTGCCTGGCGATCGTCGCCAACTGGGCGGCCGGCTGCGGCACCGGCGAGGAGATCACGATGGCCGAGGTGCTGGCCAATGTCGAAGCAGCCTCGGCGGGTTTGCCGGAACTGATTGGCGAACTCGCGCGCGGGTGATTGTCAACACGGCAAAGCCTTTGCATACTCCGCGGGTGCGGTTGCCGCCGCACGTTTAACCACCCGCACCTTACAAAGGAAACGCAAGCGCTATGCCGTACGGTACCGTGAAATGGTTCAACGATGCCAAGGGCTTCGGATTCATCGCGCCAGAAGATGGCAGCGCCGATGTCTTCGTGCATCACTCCGCGATCAACTCGAAGGGCTTCCGCAGCCTGAAAGAAGGCCAGCGGGTGACCTATGAAGTGACCCAGGGCCCGAAGGGCGCGCAGGCCGGCAACGTCACCCCGTCCGCCTGATTGCAACGCTGCGAGATTTCTCGAACCCCGCTTCGGCGGGGTTTTTTATGAGTGACCGGGGAACCACAGGGATGCGGAAACGACACATCGCCATCGTCGGATACGGTACCGCGGGGCAGGCGCTGGCCCTGCTGCTGTCGCGCGACGGGCATGCGGTGGAAGTGTTCGAACGGGCGCCGCAACTCGGTCCGGTGGGCGCCGGGTTCCTGCTCCAGCCGACCGGCCTGCAGGTGCTGTGGGAACTCGGTCTGCTCGACGCCGCGCTGGCCCACGGCCGGCGGGTGCATCGGCTGTACGGCGAGACGCCGTGTGGGCGCGCGGTGATGGACATGCGCTACGCGCGGCTGGACGAGGGACTGTTCGGGCTGGGCATGCAGCGCGGGGCCTTGTTCACCCTGTTGGCCGACGCATGGCCCGGACGGACCGAGGTGCGCCAGGGCGTGTCCATCGCGTCGGTGGAAGAGGACACCGGCTGGCTTCGGGACGAACAGGGCGCGCGCCACGGTCCCTATGATCTGGTGATCGCCGCGGACGGTGCGGCGTCGCGGCTGCGCCGGCACACCGCCGCGGTGAAGCTGGATGCGCCGTATCCGTGGGGCGCGCTGTGGTGCCTGGTGCCGCAGGGAGATTGGCCGTTTCCGGACGAACTGCGCCAGCGCTACGTCGCCGCGCGCAAGATGATCGGCATGCTGCCGGTGGGCACCCGGCCGGACGACGCTACGCCGCGGCTGAGTTTTTTCTGGAGCCTGCCGACGGCCACGTTCGAGCGGTGGCACGGTGCGGGCATCGAGGCCTGGAAACGCGAGGTCGTGGCGATCTGGCCCGCGATCGAACCGCAACTGGCCGGATTGCAGGCACCGGCACAACTGGCGCGCGCGAGTTACCGCGATGCCACCCTGCGTCGCTGGTCGCGCGGCCGGCTGGTGCTGGCCGGCGATGCCGCGCACGCGATGAGCCCGCAACTGGGGCAGGGCGTGAACATGGCGCTGATGGATGCGCTGGCGTTGCGCGATGCGCTGCGCGGGCACGCCGATCTGGATGCGGCGCTGGCGCGCTACCAGCGTGAACGCGAAGCGCACGTGCGCATCTACCAGTTCTGGAGCCGCTGGCTCACGCCGATCTTCCAGTCCGAACACGACGTGATCGCGCGCATGCGCGATATCGCATTCCTGCCGATGGGCCGGCTGCCGTGGGGAAGCCGGCACATGCTGCGCGTGCTGAGCGGCACCCAGCACGGCATGCTCGGGCAACTGGCGCTGGACCCCGCCTTCCTCGCCGCGCTCGCGGCACGCCGCTGACGCGGACATACGTGCCGCGGCGCCCGCGGTTTTGCGCGAGAATCGCCGGGTATCCGCCGCCGGGAGCCCGCGATGAATGGATTGCCGCCTTTCGAAACGCATCGGGTCGAGAACCAGCCGCCCCCCTTCGAGCCGCGTGATCTGTGGCAGGACGACGCCGCACTGCGCGAAGCGGTCCGGCGCGAAGGCGGCGAGGCATTCGCGTCGCGGCTGGCGGCCTACGGCGCACTGGCCGGGGACGAGTTGTATCGCATCGGCTTCGACGCCAACCGGGATCGCCCGCGCCTGCGCACCCATGATCGCTTCGGGCATCGCATCGATGCGGTCGAGTTCCATCCGGCCTACCACCGCTTGATGGAAGCGGCCAAGACGCATGGCGTGGCCGGTCTGTCCTGGCACCAGCCCGAACCCGGCGCGCACGTGGCGCGGGCGGCCTTGAGCTATCTGCACCACCAGGCCGATGCCGGCACCAGTTGCCCGCTGACCATGACCCATGCGGCGGTGCCGGTGCTGCGCCGCGAGCCGGCGCTGGCGGCATGGGCGGAACGTGCCGCCGCGCCGCTGTACGACCCCCGCGATCTGCCACTGGCCGACAAGGCCGGCCTCACCCTGGGCATGGGCATGACGGAAAAGCAGGGCGGTTCGGACGTGCGCGCCAACACCACCACGGCGACACCGGACGGCGATGGTTACCGGCTGATTGGGCACAAATGGTTCTTCTCCGCGCCGATGTGCGACGGCTTCCTGGTGTTGGCGCAGGCACCGGGCGGCCTGACCTGCCTGCTGATGCCGCGACGCCTGCCCGATGGCGAGCGCAACCGGTTCGCGCTGATGCGGCTGAAGGACAAGCTGGGCGACTGGTCGAACGCCTCCAGCGAAGTCGAGTTCCGCGGGGCGCTGGCGTGGCGCGTGGGCGAAGAGGGCCGCGGCGTGGCGACCATCATCGAGATGGTGATGCTGACCCGGCTGGATTGCATGCTCGGATCGGCGGCGGAGATGCGCATGGCGCTGGCGCAGGCGCTGCACCATGCGCGCCACCGGCGTACCTTCGGCAAGCGGCTGGCGGATCATCCGTTGATGACGAACGTGCTGGCGGATCTGGCGATTGAATCCGAGGCCGCCACCGTGTTCGCGTTGCGGGTGGCGGGGGCGGTCGACCGCGCGCCGCGCGATCCCCGCGAAGTCGCGTTCGCGCGCATCGCCACCGCGATCGGCAAGTACTGGATCTGCAAGCGTACGCCGGCCTTCGTCAACGAAGCGCAGGAATGCCTGGGGGGCGCGGGCTACGTCGAGGAATCCATCCTGCCGCGGCTGTACCGGCAGGCGCCGCTGAATTCGATCTGGGAAGGCAGCGGCAACGTGCAGTGCCTGGACGTGCTGCGGGCGCTGGCACGCGAGCCGGAAACACGGGTGGCACTGAAGGCCGAACTGGAATCGGCCACCGGCCGACTGCCTGCATTCGATGCGTTCGCCAGCGCACTGATGGCCGATGCCGCCGCGACCGGCGAAGCCGGCGCACGTGCCCTGACCGAACGGCTTGCGCGGGCCCTGCAGGCGGCCGCGCTGCTGCATGCGGGGAGCCCGATGGCCGATGCGTTCGTTCGCCAGCGACTGGCGCCGGGACACGAATGGGCGTTCGGCAGCTTGTCCGGGAACGAGGATGCCGGCGTCATCCTGGGCCGCGCCTTGCCCTGATGAACCGCGTCCGCGCATGACGGGAGTGCCTTGCCGCCGCAGGCTTTCCGCCGACCGGTGGAGCACGCGATCGTATCCAGCCATGCCGCATGGCGGGCAAAGCGGATGATCCGGTTGACGGCAGGTTCGAGGCGGCGCCCTGCGCTAGCATGGCGCCGATGGACGTACTGCTTGCAACAAGGGAACGCATGACCCGGTATCGCGGTTACGTGCTGGGATTTCTCGGGCTGTTTCTCGTGTTGCCCGCGAGTGCGGCGGCACGTGAACCGCCCGGCCTGCTGCCCGCCGCGCAGCAAGCCGATGCAATCCGGGTGTACAAGGCCCAGCGCCGGATGGATCTGCTGCGTGGAGGACGGGTGATCTCCACCTACCGGATTGCATTGGGGGATGCGCCCGTGGGACACAAGCGACAGCAAGGCGACGAGAAGACGCCGGAAGGCGATTACCGCATCAGCTACCGCAATCCGCGCAGCCGTTTCCACCTGTCGCTGCGCATCTCCTATCCCCACGAAGCCGATCGCCGGCAGGCACGGGCACGTGGCGTGGATCCGGGTGGCGACATCATGATCCACGGTGCCACGCCACCGGGCTTCCGTGGCGACTGGACCGACGGCTGCATCGCGGTGACCAATGCGGAGATGGACGAGATCTGGCGGCGGGTGCCGGTGGGTACGCCGATCCGGATCGCCCCCTGAACGTCGTCGTCAGCGGCCGGCGGCGAGCGCGCGCGAACCGGTGATGATCATGCGCACCATCTGCGACATCTGATCGATCAGCTCCGGATCCTTTTCCGGCGGCAGATCCATCGCGGTGGCGCCCATCGCGAACACCAGTCGGGTGATGGCCTTGGAAACCAGCGCGGGTTCGTGCAGCGGTGCGTTGTCGCGCGCCGCCAGCCGGATCAGATCGATGCGCAGTTCTTCCTCGAAGAATTCCAGCTCGCGATCCACCGCCTGCTTGAAGGCGTCGGAACCCACCGTGCCTTCGCGCAGCAGCACGTGCAGCAGCTTGTCGTCGGCGCGCAACTGCTCGATGAACGCTTCCACCGAACTGCGCACCACGCTGCGGTCGCTGCTCGCCGCACGCTGGCGCGCCTGTCCGATGATCTTGCGCAGCGAACTGCCGGCGACGTCGATCAGCGCCACCGCCAGTTCGTCCATGTCGCGGAACTGGCGATAGAAACTGTTGGGCGCGATGCCGGCTTCGCGCGCGACCTCGCGCAGGCTCAGGGTGGAGACGCTGCGGTGCGGACCCAGCAGCTTCAGCGCCGCGGCCAGCAGATCCTCCCGGGAGATCGTCGCCTTGCGGCCGGGGCCGTGGTCGTCGTGGGGGAGGGCGGTCGAGGACATGAATGGAGCGTACGGGGCTGAATGGCGAAGGACTGGCACGCATCATAGCGGCAAGAATTAATATACGGTTGTATACACGACTGTATTGACACCGGTATAGTGCCCCCATGAACGCCCGTGTCCTCCCTGCTTCGCGCCGCCCCGCCGGCGCGCTGCGCCGGCTGATCAGCCCGCTGGTCGCCGCCGATGTCTTCGATTTCTGGGCCGGCCGGCTCAACCGCAACTGGACCTGGGACCGGCCGCGCGCACGGCTGGTGGCGCGCGAAGCGGCTGCCCGGGGCGCGGTAACGCTGTGGCTCCGGCCGAACCGCCACTGGGCCGGCTTCCGGCCCGGACAGCATGTCAATCTGGGCGTGGAAATCGGCGGCGTCCGCCATACCCGCAGCTACAGCCTGACCGAACCGCCGCGCACGGACGGCCTGCTGGCGATCACCGTCAAGGCGATCGAGGCAGGGCGGGTGAGCCAGTACCTGTTCGGCCAGGCCCGCGCGGGCGAGGTATTCGAACTGGGCGAGGCGTTCGGCGACCTGTGCCTGCCGGCCCGTCCCGAGGGCGCCTGGTTGTTCCTGGCCGCCGGCAGCGGCATCACCCCGCTGATGGCGCTGACCCGGCAACTGGCGGCCGAGGGCATGCCGGTCGATCTGGATCTGGCGTACTGGGCGCGCACGCGCGAGGAACTGTGCTTCCTGGGCGAACTGCGCGCGCTGGCCGCGCGGCATCCGCGTTTCCGCCTGCACGTCGGCCTGACCGGCGAGGCCGCGCGGGATGCCGGGGAGCGGGCCGGACGCATCGATGCCGATTGGCTGGATGCGCGGATTCCCGCGCTGGCGGGACGCCGGGTCATGGCCTGCGGTCCGGGCGGGTTCGTCGACACCGCCCGCCAACTGCTGGACGGACGCGTGGCGGACTTCCGGGCCGAGGCATTCAGTCCGGCACCGCGCGCCGTGGAAGACAGCGGCGAGGTCGAAATCCATCTGACCCGCAGTGGCCGCCGCCTGCACGTGCCGCGTGGACAGTCGCTGCTGGTCGCGCTGGAAGACGCCGGGCTCAAGCCCGCCTCCGGCTGCCGCATGGGCATCTGCAATACCTGCGCCTGCGGCAAGGCCGCCGGCAGCACCCGCCACCTGCCCAGCGGCGCGCTGGCGCACGAACCCACCCAGGCGCTGAAGCTGTGCGTCAACAGCGCCGTGACCGAGCTGGAACTGGATCTCTGATGAGCGCTTCACGCAACCGTGCCCTGACCCCGGCCGAACTGGATCGTTTCGGCGAAGAACTGGACGCGCTGCGCGCGCGGACGCTGGCGACCATCGGCGAGCGCGACGCGCGCTACATCCGCCGCATCATCGCCGCGGTCCGCTACACCGAAGTGGCGGCGCGCACGCTGCTGTTCGCCTCGGCGTTGCTGGGCGGCCTGCTGGTGGCCGGCCAGGCCTGGGCGTGGTTGTTCTGGCCGGCCTGGATCCTCGGCACGCTGCTGCTGGGCGGAGCCAAGATCCTGGAGAACATGGAACTGGGCCACAACGTCATCCACGGCCAGTACGACTGGATGGGCGATCCGCAGATCAA
>MTEX01009284.1_pt2 | contig 17190 bp, 16 predicted proteins | sample 1042691 | NCBI WGS metagenome assembly MTEX01 (sample SAMN06185810, study PRJNA358809) | soil metagenome | isolation source: soil biostimulated with molasses as carbon source | place: India | collected 2015-05-23
GACCGTGGCGGCCGACCTAGAACGTAGGGCTGCCCTTGATCCCGGCGCGCTCCATCTTGCGATGGCACGGTGGGTAGTCCATGACGGCGTAGTGCTGGGTGCTGCGGTTGTCCCAGATCGCCACGCTGTTGGGCTTCCAGCGCCAGCGCACCTGGTACTCGGGCAGGTAGGCCTGGCTGATCAGGTAGCGCAGCAGGTCGCCAGCGCCGGGGTTGGCGTCCTGGCCGAAGCGCACCCGCTGCGGGGTGTGGTAATTGCTGAAGTGAGTGGTGAAAGCGTTGACGAACAACACCTTCTCGCCGGTTTCCGGGTGGGTGCGCACCACCGGGTGCTCGGCATCAGGGAACTGCGCCTTCAGCGCCAGGCGTTTTTCCAGCGGCATGGCGGCACCAAAGCTGGCCTCGATGCTGTGCCGGGCGCGCAGGCCTGCGATCCTGGCCTTGACATCGTCTGGCAGGTTTTCATAGGCCAGCACCATGTTCGCCCACATCGTGTCGCCACCCACTGGCGGGCATTCGATGCAACGCAGCACGCAGCCCATGGGCGGTGCCTCGCGCCAGGTGGCGTCGGTATGCCAGGCGTTTTCATAACGGTCATTGGGCTGGTCCGGGCGCTTGTAGATCTGCACCAGGCCCGGATGCTCCGGGTCGCTGCCGGCCACCGGGTGGTCTTCAAGGTCGCCGAAGCGGCGGGCAAAGGCGACGTGTTCGGCGCGGCTGAAGTGCTGGTCGCGCAGGAACAGGACACGGTGGCGGAGCAACTGCGCGCGCAGCTCGGCGAACAGCTCGTCGTCGTGAATCGCGTCGGCCAGGTTGACCCCGCTAACCTCGGCACCGATCGCGCAGGTCAGTTGTTCGATGTGCATGCTGTTGCCCTCTTCAGATGACGAAGATCGACGAGCCGGTGGTCTTGCGCGCTTCCAGGTCACGGTGGGCCTGGACAGCATCCTGCAACGCGTAATGCTGGTTGATTTCGATACGGATGCGCCCGCTACTGACGTGATCGAACAGCTCGCCGGCCAGGTCGGCCTTTTCTGCCGGGTCGGCGATGAAGTCGGCCAACGCCGGGCGAGTGAGCTGCAGCGAGCCCTTGATCGCCAGCAGCTGCGGATCGAACGGCGGGATCGTGCCCGAAGCGGTGCCGACGCAGACCATCAGGCCACGGCGCTTGAGTGAATCGAGCGAGCCCATGAAGGTGCTCTTGCCGACGCTGTCGAACACCACGTTGACCCCTACCCCGTCGGTCAGCTCACGCACGCGCGTGGCCACGTCCTCGACGCTGTAGTTGATGACATGGGTGCAGCCATGCGCGCGGGCCACTTCGGCCTTGGCCTCGGTGGACACGGTGCCGATCACGTTCAGCCCGAGCAAGCGCGCCCACTGCGCGACGATCAGGCCAACCCCGCCCGCGGCAGCGTGCAACAGCAGGCTGTCGCCAGGCTTGAAGTCATGCAGCCGCCGCAAAAGGTAGGCGCTGGTCAGCCCACGCATGGTCATGGCAGCGGCCGTTTCGAAAGCGATGGTGTCCGGCAGCTTGATCAATGCGGCAGCGGGAATCAGGCGCTCGGTGCAATAGGCACCGAGGGTATTGAGAAAGCCGGTGTAGGTGACCCGGTCACCGACCGCGACCTGGCTCACGCCCTCACCCACTGCCTCTACCACGCCAGCAGCTTCCACGCCGATGCCGTTGGGCAGTGGAATCGGGTAGGTACCGTTGCGGAAATAGGTGTCGGCGTAGTTCAGGCCGACCGCCACCTGGCGCAAGCGCACCTGCCCCAGGCCGGGCTCACCGACTTCGACGTCCTCGTAGCGCAGTACCTCGGGGCCACCGGTCTGATGGAAACGTACGACTTTGGACATGCTTGTCTCTCCAATCATCGATCTGGACGCGAGGCGTCAGTTCTGGGTGATTGGACTGTATGCCCTTGGCGTGCGGGGTGCTTCGCATCGGACGACAGCGGGTTTTCATTTCATGACAGCTGGACGATCGAGCCGCGCTGCGCGCCCTGCCATTTATTCATGAGCTGCCTTGATGGTTGCCCAGGGCCAGACTAATACTTAAATCTCTGCCTGGGGAGGCACACGACATGCAACCAAGATTCGTCATCGTTCCGGCTGTGCCGATCGAAAAGGAGTCGTTCAGCCTGGGTGGCCGCGATTACCTCGCGACCGTTTGCACAGGCTTCGACATCTACGACAACCAGGCCAAGGAACGGCTCAAGCCCAGCTATCCCAGCAGGAGCGACGCGCAACTGCAGTGCGAGCAAATGAACAAGCGCTTTGATGTCGGATGATCGCGGCCGTCAGGCGCAATGCCCGGCTAACCGGCGTGGTCGGCTACAACGGCCGAGGCTATCGAACTCAGTCCAGGCATTCCTTGGCGGCCTGACGCAATCTGTCGCCTGACAGGAAACTGCCTTTGTAGAAGGTAGCGCGGCTGCCCTGACGATAGTCGACCACGTCCAGCACATCGTCGGTGGCCACGGCACTGGGTGCTGTCAGCCGATAACCGTGGGCGATGGACTTTTGCGTGGCCTGAGGCGCCAGCGCTTGCCACTTCGGCAGCACGCAGGCGGCATATTGTTGGGGCGTTTTGTGGGTCAGCTTGCTGGCAGTGGGTTTGCCAGGGGTCGCGCAGCCGACAAGGCCGGTGACCAGCACAGAGACGAGAAAGATACGAAAGGTAGGCATTTGCTATTGGCCGTGTTGAACACGCGGTATTCTAACGGGGGTCAAGCGCGGATACTAATCAACCAAAGTTGATGACGATACCTGGCCACTACACCAGGGCCGCTCCCGCAGGCCGATGGCACGTGCGGGGCGGCTGGCCCGGTTCAATCCAGGGCGCCGTGCAACACCTCGTAGATAATCCCTGTCGCGACGGCCACCAGGATCAGGTCCACACCTGCCTGCATCCACTCATAACCGTCGTAATGCGGCAGTTGCCCCAGCAACCGGCCATCGAGCTTCTTGGCGATACCCGGCGGCAATGGTTTGCCACGGGCCAGGTTCTTCTGGATACCCGGGGGCAGTGCCGGCCCAGCGTTCCAGTAACTGCGGTGGCCGGCCAGGATGTCGAGCACGTAGCCATGGTTGATCGAAGGGTGGCCATATCCGCCACCACCACCGCCACCATGGCCTTGACCTTGCTTGCCTTGGCCTTGACCTTGCTTGCCTTGGCCTTGGCCTTGGCCTTGGCCTTGGCCTTGACCTTGCTTGCCTTGGCCTTGGCCTTGGTCCTGACCTTGTCCGTGTTGCCCCTGGGCATGCTGGTTCTTGCCATGGCCCTGCCCCTTACCGTTATCTGGGTCGGCAAAGGAAAGGGAAGGCCCCACTGCCAAGGCGATCGAGGTAACCACTGCAACTACCGACCATCGACGCTTTGCCATATCTGTTTCCTTACGCTAGGGAGTCGTTCCAGTACTGTAGACCAATCACCGGTGCCGGCACAGCTGGACTCGAGCGCGAAGGCCAGGGCCTTGTACGCTGGTAGGCCCCGGCTGTATCGCCCTCGCCCGCACGTTTGCCGGGTCAGGCCGAACGGGCCTGACGGATAGGCAGTTCGACCCGGAATGTCGTACCGACACCCACCTCGCTGGCGACGTGGATCTCGCCACCATGGCGCTTGATGATGCCATACGAAAGGGACAAGCCCAGGCCGGTGCCCTGGCCGACGGGCTTCGTCGTGTAGAACGGGTCGAAGATCTTCTGCAGGCTCTCGGCAGGAATGCCACAGCCATTGTCCGCGACTTCGATCCACACCCACTCGTCATTGGCGCCGGTTCGCAGGGTAATCTTGCCGCGTTCGGCGCCTATCGCCTGGGTGGCATTGACCAGCAGGTTCATCATCACCTGATTGATCTGCGACGGCAGGCATTCGACCTGCGGCAATGGCTGGTAGTCCTTGACCAGGTCCGCCTTGTGCTTGAGTTCGCTGGCAACGATATTCAGGGTCGACTCGATGCCTTGCTGCAGGTCTGCCAGCTGCCAATCCTGGCTGGCGTCCACCCGGGAAAAGTCCTTGAGGTCCTTGACGATCCGCGCGACACGGCTGATGCCGTCCTTGGATTCGCGGATCAGTGCCGGGATGTCCTCCAGCAGGTAGTCCAGCTCGATTTCCGTGCGCAATTTCGCCAGTTCTGCGCCGAGGCTCTTCGGAATCAGGGTGTTTTCCGCATCGGCATAGGCCTTGAGCATGTTCTGCAAACGGCCGAAATAGTCATCCAGCGCGCCGAGGTTGGACGAGACGAAACCGATCGGGTTGTTCACTTCATGGGCCACGCCTGCCGCCAGCTGGCCGAGCGAGGCGAGCTTTTCCGACTGGACCAGCTGGTTCTCGAGCAGCCGGCGTTCATCCATTTCACGCTGCAGTGCGGCGCTGGCCTGGCCTAGGGCCTGGGTGCGCCGTTCAACCCGCTGCTCCAGTTCGTCGTTGGCGCTGACCAGCGCTCGGTTCACGCGGTTTATTTCGGCATAGCTGCGCATCAGCCACACCCCCATGTACAGCAACAGCAACACCAGCAGGGTGGAAAACACCAGCAGGTAGAAGTGGTAGCGCTGGGCCGCGAGCAAGGCGGCCTGCTCGTCGCGGTCCAGCATCTGGGCAATGGCGTCCAGACGCTCGGCGATCGGCACCGCCTCGATCGCTTCCAGCAGCTGATCGACCTTGGGTTGCTCGCGCAGGATCAGTTCTATGTGTTTGCTGATGGTATCGATGGGCACCTGAAAATCGACAGGCAAGCGCTCCTTGTTGACCGCAAGGTCGTTCAAGCCAACGAGAATATCGGCAGCTTTGTCATCGGTTGTGGTCTGGGCAAATTCCAGGCTGCTGAGCATCAGGTCGTAGGTGTCGCTGGTGATCCTGCGCAGGCGCTGCGTATCGGCATCGACCAACTGGCCGAGATGCACCTGGATGACATCGGCCGCAGCCGGGAGAAAAGCCAGCGAGTTGCGCAGAATGGCATTGTGCGTCTTGAACCGCGACACCAGCAGGACCTTGTCGTCAAAGGCCTGCTGGTAATCGCGAATGGCCGTCTGCCAAGCAGGCATGGCAGTTTTCTGATGATGCCCTTCCAGCTTGTGGAACTGCTGCCAGAGCCGCTTCATGTCCATCAACGGCAGCACCAGCGGATCATAAGTGTAGTTGGTGGTGGTGCGCGCCTTCAGCACGGCACTCTCCCACTGGGCGTCGTACTGCTTGATCTGGCGAATCAGATCACGCGCCTGGGCATAGGTACCGCTCTCATCCGACCTGGACATCCAGTACAGAAAGACCAGCACGGACGCCAGCGACATTGCGCCAGTAGCCAAAAGCAGCAGGCTGCGCCGGGCATTCAGCTTCATAGTGGTTTGCCCTGCCATTGGCCGGTAAGGGTCTGGAGAAACTTGATGATCAGTGCTTTATCACCGTCCCTCGGCGTGCGCCCCAGCTGATAGTGGAACATGGCGTCGACAGCGGCCTCCAGGGTGGGTGCCGAACCGTCATGGAAGTAAGGGGCGGTGACCGCTACGTTTCGCAGGCTGGGGACCTTGAACAGGTACAGGTCCTCCGGGTCACCGGTGATGTTGTAGCGCCCTTTGTCCGCCTGCGTCACACTGCCACGGTTGGCGAAGTAGTCATCGAAGACGCCGAACTTCTGTAGCATGTTGCCGCCGATGTTCACGCCCTGGTGGCAAGCGATGCATCCGTATTCCTGGAAGCGCTGGTAGCCATACTTCTCCTCCAGGCTGAGGCTGCTGGTGTCTCCCTGCAGGTATCGGTCAAAACGTGAGTCGGGTGTCAACAGGGTGCGCAGGTAGGCGACCAGCGCGTCTTCGATGCCGTGGGCGGTCACTGGCTGGTGATAGGCTTCGGCAAACCCGCTGCGATAGCCCGGGTCGTTGGCAATGCGTTGGACGACCGCTCCCCAGTCATTGTCCTTTCCGGTCGCACTGCCGCTAACCAGGTGTACCAGCCCATCAAACGATTGCGCTCGCCCATCCCAGAACTGCAGGAAGTTCAGGCTCGCATTGAAAACGCTGGGGGTGTTGACCGCCAACGGTTTGCCATCGGCACCTGGCGAGCGCGCCTGGCCGTCGGCGCCACCTCGATCCAGACGATGGCAATCGGCACAGGATTGGCTGTTGTCAGGCGACATTCGCTGGTCGTTGAACAGTTTGCGCCCCAGCTCCACCCGCGCAGGGTCAAGCTTCGGTACCGCTGGCAGTGGCGTGAGCGGCCCACCGATGCTCTGGGCCAACGCCAATGCCGGCAACGGCACAAGCAGCGTGGCAACGATGCGAAGCTGCAGACTGATCGGCACAGCACAACCCTCCCTGGCGAGATGCACATTGCCTCCGAGCATAGTGAGGCCAACCGACAAAAGCTAACGGCACAGGCAAATGTCATCTAGGCTGTAGCCAGGGAGCAGTCAGGCTGAAACCGGCAAGGAGCGATTCATGGAGCAACCCGTTACCGATGGCACCACCGACCAGCCAGTCGTACTCCTGGTGGACGACGAACCCTCGATTCTCAACAGCCTTCGTCGTTTGCTACGCAGTCAGCCCTACGAAGTCCTGCTCGCCGAAAGCGGCGCCGATGCCCTGCAACTGCTCCAACAGCGCCCGATCAACCTGGTGATGAGCGACGCACGCATGCCAAACATGGACGGTGCCACGCTTTTGGCCCACGTGCATGAGCGGTTTCCCGAGACGTTGCGCATTCTGCTGACCGGTTACGCTGACACGGACACCATCGCCAAAGCCATCAACGACGGGCATATCTATCGTTACATCAGCAAACCCTGGAATGATGAAGAGCTGTTGGTCACCTTGCGCCAGGCGTTGGCCCACCAGCATTCGGAAAGCGAGCGAAAACGCCTGGAGCAACTCAGTCAAGTTCAGCTGCAGCAACTCAAGGCGCTCAACGAGAGCCTGGAACAGCGGGTAGCGGCGCGCACCGCCGAATTGCAACAGACTGCCGACATGCTTGACCTTGCCTACGAAGAGCTCAAGCGCAGTTACGTGACCAGCACCGAGTTCTTTTCGCAACTGGTCAACATGCGCCTGCCCAAGGCCAAGCAGACCAACCGGCAGGTCATCGACCTGATCCAGGTGTACTGCACCAGCCATAAGCTGGACGACGCGGCCTGCCGCAACCTGACCATGGCGGCTGCGCTGTACAACATCGGCAAGATGAGCTGGACCGACAGCATGCTCACCTGCCCCGCCGACCTCATTGCGCCCCAGGAACGCGAACTGTACCGCTCGTACCCGAAACAGAGCGAAGCGCTGGTCATGACCCTGGACCCGATGAAAGAGGCCGCGCAACTCATCCTGCACCACCAGGAACGCTGGGACGGCAGCGGTTTTCCGGGCCATCTCAAGGGCGACGCCATTCCATTGGGGGCCCGCTGGCTGAAAATGGCCGTGGACTTCATCGAGTTGCAGCGCGGGCTGGTCCTGGAGCGCCAGCTCAATAGCGATGAGGCGCTGCTGTACATTCGCAAATATGCCGGCAAGTTGTACGACCCAGAGCTGGTGGAAGAGTTCGTCAGCGTCTGCGCCGAGTACATGCGCGACATCACCTTGACCGACCCGGCCATCAAGGTGTTGGGCACGCACGAGTTGGCCGAAGGCATGATATTGGCGCGTAACCTTCATGCCGACAACGGCATGCTGCTGTTGAATGCCGGCAAGGTCCTGAGCGGCCTGCTGGTAAAGAAACTGATTGCCTTCGAAGAAATGGAAGGCGGCAAATACAGCGTGTTCGTCAGGATTCCCGAGGAGGCCGGCAGCGCTCAGCCAGCACCCGCAGTGGCAGGCTGACCCAAGGGTTCCAGCAGCACAACGCAAAGACGATTGGCCCGTCACAGCAGCGCCCTGCGCACCCCCTCGTCGATCACCTGCGCCTTGTAAGGGTTGTCACCGTTCTCATGAATGATGATGCCAAGCACCATCGCCCGCAGCGTGGCGGGGTGCCTGAGGTCGATCGGCTCGGTGCTGCGCACGCCCAGGTTGCGGGCCACCGCTTCGGCATAGGCGCGAGTGTCGTTCTCGCTAGTCGGCGCCCAGCGGCTGATGGCCTCGAGCACGGTATCGATGCCTTTTGCGCCCAGGCCGGGCATGCCGTCCTTGCCGCGATAGTTGATGAGCAGCTTGGCAAGGGCGCGGATGCCGTTTTCCGGCTGGTCGAAACGCGCGAAGCGCGGCCGCGCCACGCCCTCTTCCATGCCCAGCTGCCCTTGCCAGGGGTTGCGCGGGTTGAAGTCGATGTTGCCGGGGTTGTTGTTGCGTATGCCACGTGGCGTACTCATCAGGAGCCCTCCTGTACCGCTTGATCCGTACTGCCGTCACTGCTGTTGATGACGGCGCAACCCATGAGTTTTCTCCAGGCAGGAAAATCCCCGCCAAATGGCAGCTTGCCGCAATTTGCTCGTCATTCCGCCCGGCACCACCAGGACTGGGCGAACAGCACGCCGTCGATCTCCTCGACGCCATTGATGTTCATCCCGAGCTGGGCCATGCCGTTGACCTTGGCATCGTGCAGCCGCGGAATGATGTCGGGCCCGGGCGTCGGGTTGAACACCCAGGCCTGGGTGGAAACCCGCCCCAGCGGTTCGCTGTGGTGATCGCCAATGTGAACGTCGGCGCGTAATGCCGGCACCTTTCTCAACTGGTCGGACGGTATGGCGATGCCGCGCGCCCGGCGGCGTACGATGAGGAAATACATGCTGCACCAGATACTGTATATCGATACAGTATTTGAGCACCCGCAGACAGCACCGCACCAGTACCATTCGGCGGGCTATGCTTACTCGCCAAGGCAGGAGGGCGACGTATGTGTGGCAGGCTCAGCCAGTACCGCGGCATCCATGACTTCGTTACCACCCTGAGCTTGCCGGAGGCCTGGCAGAACAATGTCGGCGAGCAGCCCCTGGGTCGCTACAACATCGCGCCGACAACGCCGGTGGCCGTGCTGCGGGTGGATCACGCAGGTCTGCGCGCAGACCTGGTGAAATGGGGATGGCGGCCACACTGGGCGACTGACCGCGCAGCGCCGATCAATGCCCGTGTGGAAAAAGTGGCGCACGGCGCTTTTTTCCGGGCGATCTGGCCGTACCGGGCGATCACGCCAGTCGACGGCTGGTATGAATGGGTCGATGAAGGCGAGCCGCGGAAACAGCCCTATTACATCCGCCGCCGGGATGGGCGCCCTGCCCTGTGTGCATCGATTGGCCAATTTGCCGGCACCGCCTGCGACGGCTTCGTGATCATCACCGCCGATGCCCAAGGCGGCCTGGTGGATGTGCACGACCGCAGGCCTGTCGTGCTCTCGCCAGAACTGGCTCGCGCGTGGATCGTCGCCGCCATGCCGAGCGAGCAGGCGGAGCAACTGGTGCTCAACCTGGGGGAGCCCGCAGAGCACTTCGAATGGTACCGGGTGAGCCCTGCCGTGGGAAATGTGCGCAACCAGGGCACTGAACTTATCGTTCCGCTGTCATGACCTATGCTGTGCTTGCTTTAGCGTCGTACCTAGATGCCAGTTCCAGAAGCAGCGAACCGAGGAATGGAGACCTGATATGCCAGCTTGCCCCTTGCCCGTAGACGAAGCGCTGCGCCAGCGCACACTCGACGACATGAACCTGGTCGACACGCCTGCCGAGCATTACCTCGATACCCTGGTGCGGCTCACCCAGGACCTGGCCCACGTCGACACGGTGCTTATCAGCCTCATCGATCAGGACCGCCAGTGGTTCAAGGCGCGTATAGGGCTCGAGGCCAGCGAGACGACGCGCAGTATCTCCTTCTGCGGCTACGCCATTCTCGGCGAAGATACCTTGATGGTCCCGGATGCCAGGCACGATACGCGCTTCGTCGACAACCCGCTGGTACTCAACGCACCCTATATCCGCTTCTATGCCGGCCACCCCTTGCGCGCCGGAAACGGCAAAGCCATCGGTACGCTGTGCATGTTCGACCCTCGCCCGCGCGAGCTCAGCAAGGCCCAGCAAGCGAATTTCAAGGACCTGGCCACACTCGCGGAAGGCTACCTGCAACTGCGTGCCCTGGCCCAGGTCAACCGCGATCTACGCCTGGAAATGGACCGCGAGCAGCGCAAAGCCTTGCTCGACCCGCTGACTCAACTGTGGAACCGCGGCGCGCTGGCGGCTTTTGAAGGGCATCAGCGGCGATTGGCCGAGCAGAATGGCTTACAGCTGGGTGCAATCTATGCAGACCTGGATCATTTCAAATCCATCAATGACCGGTACGGCCATTCCGGCGGCGACAAAGTGCTCTGCGAATGTGCCCGGCGTCTGCGCGCGGCACTTCGCCCCGATGACCTGCTGGTGCGCCATGGCGGTGAAGAATTTGTCGCCATATTGCAGGTCAAGGACGGTGAAGAGCTGCGGCGCATCGCCGAGCGAATCCGTGAACTGGTCGGTAGCACACCGATGCAGTTGGCCAACGGCCAATTGAACGTCAGCCTGAGCATAGGCTGCACCCTGTTCGCCAACGCCGAAACGATGGAGGACGCGCTGAACCGCGCCGACACAGGGCTCTACACGGCCAAACAGCAAGGGCGTGACCAGGTCGTCTACCGGGCGCCGCCGGCATGAGCGGAGCGTGGTTCCGGGGCTGGCAACAGGCGGCTGTGCTCCCTGTGCCTCTCGTCATAACGTAAAAGACGCCCGGAATTGGTCAACACCAGCAATGTGCTGAGGTTGTGCAACAACGCCGCGACCATTGCCCCTGCTGCCCCGAGGATGCCAAACGCTGCCGCGACGACAATGGCCACGGTCCAGCCCAGGCCAATCAGCACATTTACCTGCAGGGTGCGCCGGCAGCGGCGGCTGAGGCGGATGCAGGTGCCCAGGCGCCGCAGGTCACCGTTGATCAGCACGATATCCGCCGCGGCCAGCGCGATATCAGCGCCGCCCGCACCGATCGCCACACCCACCACACCGGCTTTCAGCGCCAGTGAATCATTGATGCCATCGCCAACCACCAGCGGCCGCAGGCCTATCTGCAGCTCATGGTTGACCTGGTGCATTTTGTCTTCCGGCAGTGCTTCGGCGACCACCCGCGTGATACCAAGCTGGGCGGCGATCGCTTCGGCCACACGCTTGCGGTCACCGGTCAACAGCAACTGGCGCTCAAGGCCCAGCTCTCGCAGCTGCTGCATCGCCTCGGCGGCTTCGGTGCGTACATTGTCGGCCAGGAGCAGCCAGGCCAGAAACCGGCCATTCAGGGCCAGGCCAGCAATCGGGCCATCGTGGTCAGGCAGCGTAGGCACTTCGATGCCCAACTGGCTGAACAGCTCCGGGCGGCCCAAGGCTGCTTCGCCCTCCTCTGCGCGGGCCACTACGCCAAAGCCCTGGCGCTCCTGAACATCCACCAGCGGCAGATACCGGTCGTGCGCCAGCAACGACGCCAGGGCCCGGCTGACCGGGTGGCTGCTGGCCGCACCGAGACTGGCGGCCAGCTCGATGACCGCGGCCTGCGACAACGGGCTCGAGAGGCCGACCACGCTGTGCAGGCGCAGGTCGCCATAGGTCAGGGTGCCGGTCTTGTCGATTACCAGCGAAGATAGGTCGGCGAGCTCCTCGAGAAACGCCGACCCGCGAATCAGGATGCCGTGCCGAGCGGCGACGGCAATGCCTGCCACTGCTGTCGCCGGCGCGGACAGCACCAATGCACACGGGCAAGCCGCCACCAGCACGGCCAGCATGGCCTGCGCATCACGGGTGATGAACCAGGTCGCGGCGGCGATCAGCAGCACCAGGACCATGTAGCGCCCAGCGTAGCGCTCGAGCAAGCGCGTGATCGGCGGCTTGGCCTGTTCGGCGCGCTGCATCAGCGCGATCACCTTGCCCAAGGTAGAGTCCTCGCCGACGCGGGTCACCTCCACGCGCAGCAGGCCATCGAGGTTGATCGAGCCACCATGGATATCCATGCCAGGGCTGACTTCCTGCGGGACCGACTCACCGGTGATGGCCGCAGTATCGAGGCTGGCCTGCCCTGCAATGACCCGGCCATCGGCGGGCACACGGTCGCCGGCACGGACCTCGACCTGGTCGCCAGGCGCAAGGCTGGCGTTATCGACCTCGCGCACCTGGCCATCGGCACCGATCAGGCGTGCATGGCTGCGCGTCAACTGGCCAAGCGCGGCAATCGCTTCCTGCGCACCCAGCACGCTGCGCTCTTCGAGGATATGGCCGAAGATCATGATGATTGGCAGCAGTGCCGCAGTGGCCAGGTCACCGGTCGCCCACGCACCCAGCATGGCCAGGCCGATAAGCTGGTCGGTGATACCGTGCAGGCTGGGATGCAACAGGCTGTGCCAGGACGCGCGCAAGACCGGGATGGCGACCAGTAGCGAGGCAACGCCCAGGAGCATCTGGCTGACCCCTTCCTGGGTTGGCGCCAGCCAGCGCCAGACCAGCCCCAACCCCAGGAGCCCCAGGGCCAGCATTGCCAGGATCAGCTGGCGGCCGGCCGTGCGCCGTTCGGCCTGCGACAGCAGGCCCGAGGTGAGGTGGGTATGGGCGTGATGGTGATGCCCGTGGCCATGGCAGTGGTGGGTACTCATCGCGAGCAGCTCCAGAAATGAACGTGAACCGGGGCGGGCCGGCAAGGATCGAGTGGGCAAGGCACTGTGCTCATGGCTTTGGCCCCTGCAGGATCATGTGCCCGGCATCATCCTTGTTGACGGTGGTAACCGCGCCTGCACGGGCAAGAATTGCCGGTACGCGCTCCTGGTAGAGGCGTTGCAACAGTTGCGGATCCTGCTGTTGCGTCAAACCGACGATCGTGGCCGTCTCGGCCTGGGCTCGCGCCAGGCGCTCACTGGCCTCGGCCTGGGCCACTTGTACGGTGCGGTCTGCTGCCTGGGTGGCCTGTTGCAATTGCCGTGCGGCGTCGTTGCGGGCTTTTGCCACCGCCTGCTCGGCCTGCTGGCTGGCGGTGAGCACTGCGTTGAACGCACTGACCGCGGACCAAGGCAAGGAGGACTGGATGTCGACCCGCGCCACTTCGACCCCCAGGCTGGCCCCGGCCGAGCGCAGGCGCGCCAGGCTGGCATTGATGCCCTGCTGGAGGTCGCCGCGAAGTTGTTCGCGGTGCTCGGCCACCTGGGCATCCGTCCCAACCAGTTCAGGGCGCGCCACCAGGATCGCATCCATGTCGCGCGAGGCGCAGATCAGCACCGCGTTACGCTCTACCAGGCGGTCCAGGGCGGCCTCGACATGCGGCCACTGGCGCGCGAAAGCATACGGGTCAGTCACGGTGTAGAACACCCGCACGTCCAGCTGCACGGCGCCGGCATCGCCGGTCAGGAGAAAGCCGGAGCCTGCCGTGGCGTCACTGGCCAGGGTGCCGTCCTTGTCGGACTTCTGCGCCAACTCGGAGCGCAGCAGCACCTCGACGCGACGCTCGGTAACCCGCCCCGCCGAGGGCAACATCACCACCTGCTCGAACGGTTGTGGCCATGCCAGCAGCAAGCCGGCATTCTGGATGCGCGCTTCGGCGCCGAGGCGCAACACCACTGCGCGGCTTTCCGGGCCCACCTGGCGCACGTTGCCGAACAGCCAGCCCACTGCCGCCAGCAGGGTCACCGCGTAAAGCACCAGGAAGCCGATGCGCGCGGACTGCAACCACGGGCCGTCGGGTAACCGCGACGACAGCTGTTCAGCGATGGCCATGGTCAGCTCCAGCCGGCAACGCCGGCCCCTCCACCAGCGCACGGAACGGCGCCGCGTCGGTGCGCAACACCAGGCGCGTAGCAGGGTTGATCACCGAGCCCAGGGTATCCAGCGAGCGCAGCAAGGTGTACAGCTCTGGCGCACCTGCGTATGCCTTGCCATAGATGTCCGCCGCCTGTACTTGCGACTGGGCCTGGATCTGCGCGGCCTTCACGTTCGCCTCGGCTTGCAGGATCCTGGCGTCACGCTCGGCGGCCGACTGGATTTCCGCAGCCTTGCGCTTGCCTTCAGCAGTGCGCTCGGTGGCGATGGTTTCGCGCTCGGCACGCATACGGTCGACGGTGGCATCGAGGGTAACCTTGGGCAGGGTCAGGCGCTCGATCCCCACCTGCACCACACGTACCCCATAAGTGTTGAGCAGTTGCTGCTCGATCCGGTCCTGCAGGCGCTGCTCGAACGCATCGATACGCACCCGGCTGGCGTCGACATTGACCAGGTCTGCCAGTTCGAAGCCGCTGGCCGTGGTTTCCAGTGCCGAACCCACCAGGGTGCGAATCTGCCGCGCCGCCTCGTCCGGCTGGTTCTGCACCGCGCGCATGAACAGCTGGATGCGCTGTGGGTCGGGTGCTACCTGCCAGGCGATGTAGGCCTGGACAATGATGCGCAGGCCATCGCGGGTACCGACATCCTGCAGCCCGCTCGAGGTGGTGCGCAGGCGCAGGTCGACCGGTACCGCTGCCTCGAACGGCACCGGCCAGCGCCAGGCCAGGCCAGGCTCCATCAGCACGCGTGAGGGGTTGCCGAAGCGCGTGATGACGGTTGCCTCGCCTACCCGCACCTGGACAAAACACGCTGTCGCCGTCATCACCAGGACAAGCAGCAATGCCACGCCAAGGCGTAGCCAGGCCGGCCGGGCAACTGCGGGGGCATGAGCATGGTCATGCTCATGACCGTGGCTATGGCTGTGATCATGGCGGTGGTCATGACCGTGGGCAGAATGGGAATTCACTGGTTACGCTCCTGGGTGCGTCCGGATGCAGGTACTGCCGGTGTAGGGTCGACAGGCACAGCGAAGCTGCGCAGGTCCAAGGTCGGTGCCTGGGTTGCCGCCAGGCGGTGGTCGATAATCAGGCTGCTTGCCCCGGCCATCCCCTGGGACAAACGCTCCAGGTACTGCTCCAGCAGAAAAGCCTGGCCAGCGTGCTGCCACGCGGTGCGTTCGGCGGCGAATCGCAGGGCGGCGGTGTTGGCCGCGGTTTCGGTTTCGTGCGCCTCGGCAGTGGCCTTGTCGGTCAGCGATGTTGCCGTGAAGCGCGCCTGGTTGAGCGTCTGCATGGCCTGCCCACGATCGCGGGCGATCAGCGCCTGGGCGGTGATCTGCGCAGCCTGCACGGCATGGTAGGCATGAGCCGCGCCCGCTGGCGGGTGAATCGCCTCCACCGAGGTGGCCAGCAGTTCCACGCCGCTGTCCATCCGGTCCAGGTCGGCCTGCACCGCACGGCCTATGTCCCGGCCGAGCGCCGCACGCTCGGCGCCGAGCAAGCCATCCAGCGACCGGCCAGCGAAATCGTGGACCAGCACGCGGTTGGCAACGCTGCGCAGCAGTTGTGCAACGTCGGTGCTGTGGTAGGTTGCCGCGAGGGCCGCCGCGTCACTCATGCCGATACGGTAGATGAAACGCACGTCCATGTTCACGATCTGCAAGCCCTGGCGGCCGCCCTCGGCGCCGGCAATCACCTGTGAGTTCTCGCTCAGGTGGGTGGCATCCCACAGCCGGTTGGCCGCTGCCGGCGCTGGCCCTTCGGCGGCGGCCAAGGGGTCCGCCGCCTTGGCCGCGCCGGAGGTGGCCAGCTCATGGATGATGCTGTTGTCTACCTCCAGTACCTTGCCAAAAGGCCAAGGCAGGCCGACATGCAGGCCCGGCTGATACACCTCCAGCGGCTTGCCAAAACGTTCATATACGCCGCGATTGTTCATCGGCACTTCGACGATGCCGGTCAACAACCAACCGACCACCGCCACCAGCGCCGCTACCGGCACGAACGCTTTGCGCATGAAGGCAAAGGCCCATACCTGGCGCAAGTCGATACCCAGGCGCTGATGCAATTCGTTCTGCAGCACGGTGATCGGGCGCGGTGGCCATTGCAGCATGTCGCCGATCAGGCTGCGCGCTACCAGCGCAGGCTCTTCGCCTGGGCGCCAGGGGCGAAACAGCGCCAGCCCTGCCCGCGACAACAGCTCGAGCGCTGCCAGCCCAGGCAGCACACTGATCAATACCGCCAGGCGCGCCGGCCACAGGCGTTCGCCGTCAATGAAGGCCAGGCAGCCGATGGTCACTACCTGCACGGCGATGACCACCCGTATCATCGCCGCGAGAGCCCTGGCCTCGGGCCAGGTCGCTGCGCTTTCGGCCATCAGGTGGCGCTCGGCCACAACCAGGCAGAACGCGAACACGGCCAGGATGCCGATCGCCACCCAGCTCACCTGGCCGGCAACCAGCGGTACAGGCAAATCGAGGCGCCAGGCATTGTTGACCAACAGCAGCGCCAGCCCTGCCAGGCCAACAAGCCAAGGCGTCTCTGCGCCAAGCTTGTGCAATTGCCGCCGGCACGCTTCGCCAACCTGCGCACACCAGCGATCGAAACGGCTGAGCGATTGCGACTCGGCCGTTTCCACCGCAGCGCTGCGCCAGAACGCCAGCTGCGACGGCGTCTCGCCCAGCAGGGTCGCGCGCCAGTTGGCTACCCGCCAGGCAGATTGCGCAGCCGCAGCCAACAGCAACAGCGCAGCGGCATTGACGGCGAGCAGGACCAACCAATGGGAGTCCGGGCTGAATACCCCGACCAGGCCCTGTAGCATCATCAGCAGCGTGGCGATTGCCAGTGCCAGATAGGTCAACTGCACCAGTTTGCGCGCGTGCGCCGGCGCGCGCTGGAAACGGGGGAACCCATCGAGGGCAGTGGCCTCGGTGTCTAGATCGACGCTCATGAACACTCCTGAAAATACCGGCCACCGCGAGGCAGCTCCTCGGAAGACCGGTAACAATTTGCAACAGCTCCGTAACGTTATAACAAAGGATGTAAAAAATCTGTTTAACGTTGAGCGATGGCTACTGCTGCTGAACGAGCAGGATATTCGGTGGATTAGAGCAGACATGCCAAGCGAGCACGCCGGGCAACGGATGCTCAATCTCGGCGCACCGGCCGAGACCTTTGAGTGCCACCAGGTGAGCACGGCCGTTGGCAATGTGCGAAGCGAGGGATCTACGTTGGTTGAGGGTCAATCAGCGCAACCGGAAGGCTGACCTCGGGTGGGCTTCCAGCGACAAGTCATCTTTGGCAGTTCGACTCTGCTGACTATCAGAATTGTCTGATTAAGCGTATGGCGGGTCTCGGCGTAACTTGGCGCATCCATTTACCGAGCATGCACCATGCGAGACTCAAGGCAAACTTATGACCAAGCAAGCAAGCAAGCAAGCAAGCAAGCAAGCAAGCAAGCAAGCAAGCAAG
>MTEX01001062.1_pt1 | contig 17128 bp, 17 predicted proteins | sample 1042691 | NCBI WGS metagenome assembly MTEX01 (sample SAMN06185810, study PRJNA358809) | soil metagenome | isolation source: soil biostimulated with molasses as carbon source | place: India | collected 2015-05-23
AAAACAAAGCGGGGAGGCCTACCGGCCTCCCCGCTTCTATATAGCTACACCTGCCGGCTATCACTCAGCCTTGAGGGTAACCCGCGCAAACGACTTCTTGCCCGCCTGGCACACATGCGTAGCACCCAGCGCAAACACGAAATCGCGATCAACCACCGCACCATCAACCTTCACCGCCCCCCCACTCAGCAGGTCCCGAGCCTGCGCCGAGTTCTTGACCAGGCCAGCCCGGTTCAGCACGGCAGCAATCGGCAGGCTTTCCGCCGCAGCGACTTCGACCTCCGGCAGGTCTTCTGGCAACTCGCCATCCTTCATGCGGTTACCTGCTGCGCGATGGGCATTGGCCGCAGCCTCTTCGCCATGGAAGCGCGCCACGATTTCTTCCGCCAGCTTGATCTTGATGTCGCGCGGGTTGGCACCATTGGCGACGTCGGCACGGAACTGCTCGATCTCTTCCATCGAGCGGAAGCTCAGCAGCTCGAAGTAACGCCACATCAAGGTATCCGGGATCGATACCAGCTTGCTGTACATCACCCCCGGCGCTTCCTGGATACCTACGTAGTTGCCCAGCGACTTGGACATCTTCTTCACACCGTCGAGCCCTTCGAGCAACGGCATGGTCACGATGTTCTGCGCTTCCTGGCCATAGGCACGCTGCAACTCGCGCCCCATCAGCAGGTTGAATTTCTGGTCGGTACCACCCAGTTCGACATCGGCCTTCAGCGCCACCGAGTCGTAGCCCTGCACCAGCGGGTACAGGAACTCGTGGATGGCGATCGGCTGGCTGGTGGTGTAGCGCTTGTGGAAGTCGTCACGCTCGAGCATGCGCGCCACGGTGTACTGCGAAGCCAGGCGAATGAAGTCAGCCGGGGTCAGCTTGTCCATCCAGGTGGAGTTGAACGCGACCTCGGTCTTGGCCGGGTCGAGGATCTTGAACACCTGCTGCTTGTAGGTCTCGGCGTTCTCCAGCACCTGCTCGCGAGTCAGCGGCGGGCGGGTGGCACTCTTGCCGCTCGGGTCGCCGATCATGCCGGTGAAGTCACCGATCAGGAAGATGACCTGGTGCCCGAGGTCCTGGAACTGACGCAGCTTGTTGATCAGCACCGTGTGCCCAAGGTGCAGGTCCGGCGCGGTCGGGTCGAAGCCGGCCTTGATGCGCAGAGGCTGGCCGCGCTTGAGCTTCTCCACCAGTTCCGACTCGACCAGTACTTCTTCCGCACCGCGCTTGATAAGCGCCAGCTGCTCTTCAACCGACTTCATAGACAAACCCGCAAGGCTCAGATTCAGGGGGAGCCAACCATACAAGATCGGCCGTCAATTACAAGTTTCGCAAAGGAATGTGACCCGGGCACAGGCTTGCGGCGTCTACGCGCCCTTGCGTGAAAATGGTTTTGGTTATATTTTATACAGTTATTTCATCTTCATCATGTCATTCATCTTTTCCATTTCACCTTTTTCAAAGTCACCGTGCCCATGACCAACGAACCGCCTAAAGCGCCCCCGCTTTATCCGAAAAGCCATCTGTTGGCCGCCAGCGGCATCGCCGCCCTGCTCAGCCTGGCCCTGCTGGTGTTTCCCTCCAGCGAAGTGGAAGCCAAGAAAACCACCCTCAACCTCGAGCTGGAGAGCCCTGCCGAGCAGTTGAAGGACGAATCCCGCGCTGCGCCCCTGGTGCAGGCAGAAGGTGAGCAAGGCTCGCCATTCGCCCAGATCGAGGACGCCGCCCCCGAAACCCAGAACGCCAAGCAGGAAGACGCCCCTGCCGCAGAACCGGTTGCCGAAACCGCCAAGGAGCCCGGCCACCGCGAAGTCACAGTGGCCCGTGGCGACACGCTGTCCACCCTGTTCGCCAAGGTCGGCCTGCCGAGCAATGCAGTGCACGAGCTGTTGGCCAGCAACAAGCAGGCCAAGCAGTTCAGCCAGCTCAAGCACGGCCAGGTGCTGCAGTTCGAACTCGACAAGGACGGCCAGCTGGCCAGCCTGCACAGCAAGGTCAGCAACCTTGAAACCATTCGCCTGACCAAGACCGACAAGGGCTATACCTTCAATCGCGAGATCAGCAAGCCGGTCGTGCGGACCGCCTATGCCCATGGCGTGATCAAAAGCTCACTGTCGGCCTCGGCACAGCGCGCCGGCCTGTCCCACAGCATGACCATGGACATGGCTCGGGTGCTCGGCTATGACATCGATTTCGCCCAGGACATTCGCCCGGGCGACGAATTCGACGTGGTCTACGAGCAGAAGGTGATGGACGGCAAAGTCGTCGGCACCGGCAATATCCTCTCTGCGCGGTTCACCAACCGCGGCAAGACCTACACCGCCGTGCGCTACACCAACAAGCAGGGCAACACCAGCTACTACACCGCCGACGGCAACAGCCTGCGCAAGGCGTTCATCCGTACCCCGGTGGATTTCGCCCGCATCAGCTCGCGTTTCTCCGCAGGCCGCAAGCACCCGATCCTGAACAAGATCCGCGCGCACAAGGGTGTCGACTACGCCGCCCCTCGCGGTACCCCGATCAAGGCAGCCGGTGATGGCCGCATCGAACTGGCCGGGCGCCGTGGCGGTTACGGCAACACCGTGATCATCCAGCACGGCAACCGCTACAAGACGCTGTATGGCCACATGCAGGGCTTCGCCAAGGGCATCAAGACCGGCAGCATGGTCAAGCAAGGCCAGATCATCGGCTATATCGGTACCACCGGCCTGTCCACCGGCCCGCACCTGCACTACGAGTTCCAGGTCAACGGTGTGCACGTCGACCCGCTGAGCCAGAAAGTGCCAATGGCCGACCCGATCGCCCGCAACGAGCGCCAGCGCTTCCTGCAGCAGAGCCAGCCCCTGATTGCCCGCATGGATCAGGAAAAGGCCACCCTGCTCGCCGCGAACAAGCGCTGAGCCATGGCGCTCTACCTGGGGGTGATGTCCGGCACCAGCCTCGATGGCCTGGACATTGCCCTGATCGCACAAGGCGAGCAGCCTGAGCTGCTCGCCACCCACTACCTGCCCATGCCCGGCGACCTGCGCCAGGAGCTGCTTGCCTTGTGCAGCAGCGGCGCGGACGAGATCGCGCGTGCCGCCCTGGCGGAAAACCGCTGGGCCACGCTTGCCGGCGAAGGCATCCGCCAGCTGCTGGCCAACCAGGGGCTGCAGGCCGACGCCATCCGCGCCATTGGCAGCCATGGCCAGACCATCCGCCACGAGCCCGCGCGCGGCTTTACCGTACAGATCGGCAACCCGGCGCTGCTGGCCGAGCTTACCGGCATCAGCGTGGTCGCTGATTTCCGCCGCCGCGATGTGGCAGCCGGTGGCCAAGGTGCACCGCTGGTCCCGGCCTTCCACGAGACCCTGTTCAGCCATCTCGGGCAGCGCTTGGCCGTGCTCAACGTCGGCGGTTTCAGCAACCTCAGCCTGATCGAACACGACAAGCCGGTGCATGGCTTCGATTGTGGCCCCGGTAACGTATTGCTGGATGCCTGGATCGAGCGCAAGCGCGGCCAGGCCTATGATGCGGATGGTGCCTGGGCGGCTACCGGCAGGGTACAGGCGGACTTGCTCGACACCCTGCTGGCCGACCCGTTCTTCGCAGGCAGCGGCCCGAAGAGTACAGGCCGCGAAGTGTTCAACCTGGCCTGGCTGGATGGCCACCTCGCTCGCCTCCCCGCTTATCGCGACGAGGATGTGCAGGCGACGCTGCTGGAGCTGACCGCACGCAGCATCATCAACTCGCTGAGCAATGCCCAGCAAGGCACCGAAGCGCTGCTGGTGTGCGGTGGCGGCGCGCGCAACGGCGCCCTGATGACGCGCCTCGGCCAACTGCTACCCGCAGCCCGGGTCGCCAGTACCGGCATCCATGGCGTTGACCCGGACTGGGTCGAGGCCATGGCGTTCGCCTGGCTGGCCCATTGCTGCCTGGAAGGTATTGCCGCCAATCGCCCCAGCGTGACAGCGGCCAAGGGCCTGCGTGTACTGGGTGCGATCTACCCGGCCTGAACACTACGCCACAACGTAAAACGCCGCGCAATTGCGCGGCGTTTTCGTATGAGCAGGGCTCAGATCGAGAACGACGAGCCGCAACCGCAGGTGGTGGTGGCATTCGGGTTCTTGATCACGAAGCGCGAGCCTTCCAGGCCTTCCTGGTAGTCCACTTCGGCACCGGCCAGGTACTGGAAGCTCATCGGGTCGACCACCAGGGATACCCCTTCGCGCTCGACGATGGTGTCATCTTCGGCCACGTCTTCATCGAAGGTGAAGCCATACTGAAAGCCCGAGCAACCGCCACCGGTGACGAACACGCGCAGCTTCAGACGATCGTTGCCTTCTTCGGACACCAGGTTCTTCACCTTCTGCGCAGCGCCGTGGGTGAATTCCAAAGCCGTGGGGGTGAAGGTTTCGACGCTCATGTTGATTCTCCCGGCGCGGTAGCCGCCATAAAACTCGATGACGCGCATTATCCGCTTTCCCGAGAAAATCGGTCAAGAATTGTGCGGCTTTAGTCGCGACAAACAAAAAGGCCCGCACGACGCGGGCCTTTCCACCGATGGCGGCTTACGGCAACAGGCCGGCGTGGGACAGGCCCATGCGCTCGTCCAGGCCGAACAGGATGTTGAGGTTCTGCACCGCCTGGCCGGATGCGCCCTTGACCAGGTTGTCGATCACCGAAAGCACCACCACCAGGTCGCCGCCCTGTGGACGATGAACGGCAATGCGGCAGACGTTGGCGCCGCGCACACTGCGGGTTTCCGGGTGGCTGCCAGCCGGCATCACGTCGACGAACGGCTCGTCGGCATAGCGTTTCTCGAACAGCGCCTGCAGGTCGACCGAAGTGTCGGCAACGGTTGCGTACAGGGTGGCGTGGATGCCACGGATCATCGGCGTCAGGTGCGGCACGAAGGTCAGGCCGATGTCTTTGCCAGCCGCCAGGCGCAGGCCCTGGCTGATTTCCGGGAGGTGGCGATGGCCCTTGACTGCATAGGCCTTCATGCTCTCGCCGGCTTCGCAGAACAGCGAGCCCACCGCCGCACCACGGCCAGCACCGCTGACCCCGGACTTGCAGTCGGCAATCAGGCGCGACGGGTCGGCCAGGCCTGCCTCCAGCAGCGGCAGGAAGCCCAGCTGGGTAGCGGTCGGGTAGCAGCCCGGCACGGCGATCAGGCGTGCCTGGCGGATCTTCTCACGGTTGACTTCAGGCAGGCCGTAAACCGCGTCCTTGAGCAGCTCCGGTGCGCCGTGCGGCTGGCCGTACCACTTGCCCCACTCGGCGGCGTCCTGCAAACGGAAGTCGGCCGACAGGTCGATCACCTTGGTACCGGCCGCCAGCAGTTCACCGGCCAGTGCATGGGCGACGCCGTGCGGTGTGGCGAAGAACACCACGTCACAGGCCGCCAGGGTCTTGCTGTCGGGCACGCTGAATGCCAGCCCGTCATAATGGCCGCGCAGGTTCGGGTACATGTCCGCCACCGCCACGCCCGCCTCGGAGCGCGAAGTGATGACCGCCACTTCGGCCTGTGGATGCTGTGCCAGCAGACGCAACAGTTCGACGCCGGTGTAACCCGTGCCGCCGACGATACCGACCTTGATCATAACGCTTGCCCCTTATCAACGAGCCGTCTGGAAAGCGCACGATAATAGGGGCGCAAGGCGCCTGTAACAACTCTTCGGATGACCCTTCGGGCGCTTGACCACTACTATCTGACGACCGTGAATACCTGAAGGAACTCCCCCATGCTTTACCTATGGATCAAAGCGCTGCACATCGTCAGCGTGGTCTGCTGGTTCGCCGGCCTGTTCTACCTGCCGCGGCTGTTCGTCTATCACGCCCAAAGCCAGGACAGCATCAGCCAGGAACGCTTCGTGACCATGGAACGCAAGCTTTTCCGCGGCATCATGAACCCGGCGATGATCGCCACCTACGTGTTCGGCGGATGGATGCTGTACCTCACCCCGGGCTGGCTCAGCCAGGGCTGGCTGCATGCCAAGCTGACCCTGGTCATCCTGCTGACCGTCTACCATCACATGTGCGGCGCCCAGCGCAAACGCTTCGCCAGCGGCAGCAATACCCGCAGTCACGTCTACTATCGCTGGTTCAACGAAGTGCCCGTGCTGTTCCTGCTGGGCATCGTGATCCTGGTGGTGGTCAAGCCGTTCTGACACCGCCCGCCGCTCAAGGAGCCTCGCCATGGCGCTACCCGCCTCGCTCGAACAACGCCTGCGCCTGCCAGTGGTTGCCGCACCGATGTTCCTGATTTCCAACCCCAGGCTGGTGCTGGCGTGCTGCGCCGCTGGCATAGTCGGTAGCTTCCCGGCCCTGAACCAGCGCGACAGCGGCGGTTTCAAGGCCTGGCTGGAGGAGATCGAGAACGGCCTGGGGCAACTGCCGGCGCCAGCCCCGTATGCCGTGAACCTGATCGTTCATTCGACCAACCCGCGCCTGCAGGCCGACCTGGCGTTGTGCGTGGAACACCGCGTGCCGATCGTCATTACCAGCCTGGGCGCGGTTAAGGAAGTGGTCGATGCCGTGCACGGCTACGGCGGCCTGGTATTCCACGATGTCACCACCCGCCGCCATGCCGAAAAGGCCGCCGAGGCCGGAGTCGATGGGCTGATCGCGGTGGCCGCAGGCGCAGGCGGCCATGCCGGCACCTGGAGCCCGTTCGCCCTGGTCGCGGAAATTCGCCAGTTCTTCGACAAGACCTTGCTGTTGGCCGGCTGCCTCAACCATGGCCACGAGATCCTGGCGGCACAGATGCTCGGCGCTGACCTGGCCTACATGGGCACCCGTTTCATCGCCACGGCCGAAAGCCAGGCCCAGGATGCCTACAAGCAGATGCTGCTCGATGCCCATGCCGCCGACATCATCCACACTCCGGCAGTGTCCGGCGTGCCTGCCAGCTTTCTGCGCGCGAGCCTGGAGCAGGCCGGCTACGACCTGGACGCCCTCAAGCGCGGCCACGAGCAAGGCAAGCTCAAGCCGATACACGACGAAGCCAAGGCCTGGAAGACCGTGTGGTCGGCGGGCCAGGGTGTCGGCGGTATCGACGACCTGCCGGATGCCGGTGCGCTGATCGAACGGCTCTACCACGAATACCGGGATGCCGTGCAGCGCTGCCAGGCCCTGGGGCATCGCGGCTCGTAGCAAAAGGCAACACCTGCCCCGGCCAAGCTGTACACTAGGCGCCTCTTCAGCCCCCAGGAGCCTTGCATGACCCGTTACGCCATGATCACTGGTGCTTCCAGCGGCCTGGGCCTGGCCCTGGCGGAAGCGCTGGCGCGGCGCGGGCGCAACCTGATCCTGGTGGCACGCCAGCGTGAAACGCTGGAGCCAGTGGCCATCGAGCTTACCCAGCGCTTTGGCGTGGAAGTGCTGTTCCGCGCCTGCGACCTCAGCCAGCCTCTGCGCCTGTCGGGCTTTGTGCTGGAACTGGAAGAAGGTGAGCGGCGTATCGACCTGCTGGTCAATTGTGCCGGCCTGCGTACCTACGGCCCATTCCTGGCTCATGAATGGGCCGACGAGCAGGACCTGCTGGAAGTCAACGTGTTGGCGCTGAGCCGCCTGTGCCACGCCATCGGCAACCTGATGGCGGTACAGGGCGGCGGGCAGATCCTCAACGTCGCCGGCCTGGCCGGCGTGGCGCCTGGCCCATGGATGGCCGCCTATGCCGCCAGCAAGGCCTATGTATTGAGCTTCTCGCAGGCCCTGCGCGAAGAACTCAAGCGTACCGGTATCAAGGTGTCGGTGCTGTGCCCCGGCCCGGTGCGCTCTGCGCGGCGGCGCATCCCACGGCTCGATGGCAAGCCACGCTGCCTCAGCCCGGAGGAAGTGGCGCTGTACACCGTGCGCGCGCTCGACAAGAACCGCGCGCTGATCATGCCCGGCCGACGCAATCGCTGGCTGGCTTTCGCCCCGCGCTTGCTGCCCCGCTGGCTGGCGCGCAAGCTGGCCGGCGTCATCCATCGCCGCTACTGCCCGCTCGGCATGGAATAGCCACTGGGCGAGTGGCGCCCGGCTGAGTACACTCGGCCCGACCCTCACCATGGAGCAAGTGCTGTGGACGATTTATTCCTCAAAATCATCAACCGGGAAATCCCGGCGGATATCATCTACGAAGATGACCAGATCCTGGCCTTCAAGGATATTGCACCCGCGGCCCCCGTACATTTTCTGGTCATCCCGAAAAAGCCCATCCGTACGCTCAACGACCTGACCGAAGAGGACAAGGCACTGGCCGGCCACATTCTGTTCACCGCCCAGCGCCTGGCCGTCGAGCAAGGCTGCGAGGAAGGCTTCCGCGTGGTCATGAACTGCAACCCGAAAGGCGGCCAGACCGTGTACCACATCCACATGCACGTGCTTGGCCAGCGCCAGATGCACTGGCCACCGGGCTGATCCACGGCAAGCCACCCTGCCACTATTGCGGTAAACTGTCGGGCACATTCTTGCGGAGGTGCCCGATGGCTACCGAACGTCACTACTCGCCGCTCGACCGCTTGTTGCTGCAGGCCGATACCGCCATGCGCACCTTGCTGCCCTTCAGCGGCCAACCCGCCCGCCCCTCGCCGGCTATCGTGCAGCCGGACATCGACCTGGACGAGCAGCAGGCCCGCCACGTTGCCGGGCTGATGCGCATCAACCACACCGGTGAAGTCTGCGCCCAGGCGCTGTATCAGGGCCAGGCCCTGACCGCCAAGCTGCCCGAAGTACGCAAGGCCATGGAGCACGCTGCCGAGGAAGAAGTGGACCACCTGGCCTGGTGCGAACAGCGTATCCGCCAGCTGAACAGCCACCCCAGCGTGCTCAACCCGCTGTTCTACGGCATGTCGTTCGGTATCGGCGCACTCGCCGGGCTGGTCAGCGACAAGGTCAGCCTGGGCTTCGTCGCTGCCACCGAGCACCAGGTGTGCAAGCACCTCGACGAACACCTGGAACAGATCCCGCAGGAAGACGAAAAGTCCCGGGCCATCCTCGAACAGATGCGTATCGATGAGGAACAGCACGCCGATTCTGCACTGGCCGCCGGTGGTTATCGCTTCCCCGCCCCGGTCCGCTTTGGCATGAGCCTGTTGGCCAAGGTCATGACCAAGAGCACCTACCGTATCTGAAGGCATTACCATGACGGATCGTTTCGACGCCAAGGACCTGGCGCGCGCCGTGCACGCCGGCATTCTCCAGCCTGGCCAGGACCAGGCCCTTGTGGCCTTCCTGCGCCAGCAGTCGGCACCACGCGGCAGTTTCCAGCTGGCTCACGTGGCCTTCTACTTCGGCGCCATGCTGATCATGGCGGCCATGGGCTGGCTGCTCACCGAAGCCTGGATGAGCATTGGCGACTGGGCACTGCTGGCCATCGCCAGCCTTTATATCCTGTTGCTCACGTTGTTCGCCGTTAACCTGCAACATCGCGCCCAGCCGGTCGCTGCCGGGGTGCTGGCGGCGGTCGCGGTCAGCATCGTGCCGCTGGCGGTATTCGCCGTCGAACGCCTGGCCGGCTGGTGGCCACTGGACGATGTGCAGGCCGACTATCACCAGTACTACACCTATGTGCAGGGCGGCTGGCTGGCAATGGAAGCGGCCACGGTAGTCGCCGGGCTGCTGATGCTGAGGCTGATCCCCTACCCGTTCATCGTCATGCCGGTTGCCGTGGCCTTGTGGTTCATGTCGATGGACCTGAGCGAATGGTTCTTCGGCTCGCCGTTCAGCTGGGAGCAACGCCGCGAAGTGTCGTTGTGGTTCGGGCTGGGCTTGCTGGCTGTATTCATCGTGGTCGACGGTCGCACACGCGAGGACTACGCGCATTGGGGCTATCTGGCCGGGCTGGCGGCGTTCTGGGGCGGGATGACGCTGATGGACAGCGGCAGCGAGCTGGGCAAGGCCATGTACTGCCTGATCAATATCGCGCTCATGGGCATGGCGGTACTGCTGCGCCGGCCGGTGTTCATGGTATTTGGCGCATTAGGGGTAGCGGCTTACCTCGGCTACCTGTCGTATGAGGTGTTTGCCGAGTCACTCCTGTTCCCGGTGGTGGTCACCTTGATCGGGCTCGGGGTGATCGGGCTGGGCCTGGCTTACCAGAAGCGGCGGGAGCAACTGAGCCAGGTGATGCGGGGTTGGCTGCCTGAATGGGTGCGGGCTGCATTGCCTGCGCTTCGCAGCTGATGGTGTTGGCGCCCCATCGCCGGCAAGCCAGCTCCCGCAGGTGCTGCGCGGGCCTTGAGCCTGCCGCATTTGGGGAAGCTGGCTTGCCGGTGATGGGCTGCGCAGCAGCCCCAGGAACCGTGGCTTCAACCCAGCTCTACGATTTCATAGCCGTGGCTGATTTCGACCCCGGCACGCTCCAGCATGATCGAAGCCGAGCAGTACTTCTCTGCCGACAGCTCCACCGCACGCTTGACCTGCGCCTCTTTCAGCCCGCGCCCTTTCACCACGAAGTTCATATGAATCTTGGTGAACACCTTCGGGTCTTCGCCTGCACGCTCGGCCTCGAGGAACGCCTCGCAGCTTTCCACCGCCTGCCGCGACTTTTTCAGAATGCTCACCACGTCGAAGCTGCTGCAGCCACCCAGGCCCAGCAACAGCATCTCCATCGGTCGCACACCCAGGTTGCGGCCGCCGGCCTCGGGCGGGCCGTCCATCACGACGACGTGGCCGCTCCCCGATTCGCCGAGGAACATTGCCTCACCGGCCCACTGGATACGTGCCTTCATCTACCCGGACTCCTGATTTTGGGAAAAGGGTGTCAGCTTAGACCTTGTATGGCTGTGGGAAAAGTACGTGTCCTGTCGGTTTATTACCGAAACATCCTGTAGTGTCTGATAAGCTGGCGCCAATTGACTGGCGCCTGTCGCCAGCTGCCCTTTGAAAAAGCCAATGCGTCGCATCGAACAGGATTTCGTGATGGTTGCCTCTGCCTTACCCGCCAAGATAAAGAACATCGACAGACTGCTGGTGCACTGCCAGCGCCGCCGCTATCCGGCCAAGAGCAATATCATCTGCGCCGGCGACCGGGCCGAAACACTGTCATTCATCATCAAAGGCTCGGTGACCATCCTCATCGAGGACGACGAAGGCCATGAAATGATCATCGCCTACCTGAATAGCGGCGATTTCTTTGGCGAGCTGGGCCTGTTCGAACCTGCCAATAGCGAGCAGCACCGCAGTGCCTGGGTGCGCGCGAAAAGCGAATGCGAAGTGGCCGAGATCAGTTACGAGAAATTTCGCGAACTGGCACGCCAGGACCCGGAGATTCTCTACGCGCTGGGCAGCCAGATGGCCCAGCGCCTGCGCAACACCACCCGCAAGGTCGGCGACCTGGCGTTCTTCGACGTCACCGGGCGGGTTGCCCGTTGCCTGCTCGACCTGTGCAAGCAACCTGACGCCATGACCCACCCCGACGGCATGCAGATAAAGATCACCCGCCAGGAGATCGGCCGCATCGTCGGCTGCTCGCGGGAAATGGTCGGCCGCGTCCTCAAGGACCTCGAAGAACGCAGCCTGGTGCAGGTCAAAGGCAAGACCATGGTGGTCTACGGCACGCGCTAATCGCTGGGCAGGTCCGCCAGCACCTTGGCATAGGCCTGCGACAGGCGCTCGAACCAGGGCGCCTCGGGCGCCACTTCATGCAAGGCGATGTGTGCGTCGGCACGGCAGCGCTGGTCCAGTTCGCAGCACTCGTTGAAGCGGTTCACCGCTGCCACCATCGACTCGCGCTCGTTGTCCAGCAGCAGCGCACCATGCACCAGCACTACCGGGCGCTTGCCGCCCAGCCCCTGGCGCCAGCGTTGTGCGGTGCCCACCAGTTTGCGGCCATTGAGGTTGACGTTGTAGCGGCCGTCGCAGAAGGCCCCGTCGATCTCACCCACCGAGGCCACGCCGCCCCATTCGCGCAGCACGTCGCACAGCGGCAGGCACAGGCGCTCGTATGCGTTTTCGATACGGCCATGGTCACCTTCGCTACGTGGGGCGACATAGACCAGTGCAACGTTTACCGTCGCATGCGACTGCGGCACGGGCTCGCCGCCGGTTTCGCGCAGCAGCACCGGCCAGCCGGCAATCGCCAGCTCCGCACAGGCGGCTTCGAAATTGTCCAGGCGGCTCATGCGCCGCGGCATGACCAGGGCGTGGTCGGTAGGGCGCCAGAACAGTACGCCACTGTCGCGCTCGCCGCGGCACACGGCGGCCAACAACTCCTGTTCGGCGTGCAGGCCTTGTTCGACAGTCAGGGCCAGGGGTTGATCGGTCATTGATCCACCTTTGATGTTGTTTTTTTCAGGGGCTCTTCGCGGCGGCTCGACACGCCCGCGAAGAGCCCATTGCAGGCCTACAAAAAAGCCGGCATTGACGCCGGCTTGGTTTCGATCAGTCCAGTTGCTGAACAGTCTTCTTCACCTGTTCCGGGAAGAACAACCGCTGCAGCTCGAGCCCAGGCTGTTCGGCACGCATGAACGCCTCACCGACCAGGAACGAATAGACCTCGTTGATTTCCATCAGCTCCACATCGGCGCGGTTCAGGATACCGCTCTCGGTAACAGCCAGGCGATCACGCGGAATGCGCGGCAGCAGGTCAAGGGTGGTTTCCAGGCTGACCTCGAAGGTGTGCAGGTTGCGGTTGTTGACCCCCACCAGCGGTGTATCCAGGGTGTTCAACGCGCGCTCCAGCTCATCGCCATCGTGCACTTCCACCAGCACGTCAAGGCCGACATCCTTCGCCGTGGCCGCCAGCTCGGCCATCTTCACGTCATCCAGTGCCGCCACGATCAGCAGTACGCAGTCTGCGCCCAAGGCCCGGGCTTCGACGATCTGGTACGGGTCGACCATGAAATCCTTGCGGATCACCGGCAGCGAAACTGCCGCGCGGGCCTGCTGCAGATATTCATCGGCCCCCTGGAAATAATCCACATCGGTCAGCACCGACAGGCAGGTCGCCCCGCCTTTTTCGTAGCTGACGGCGATTTCCGCCGGCACGAAATGCTCGCGGATCACACCCTTGCTCGGCGAGGCCTTCTTGATTTCGGCAATCACAGCCGGCTGCTTGCGCCCGGCCTGTTCGATCAACGCCTTGGCAAAGCCACGCGGGGCGTCGGCAACCTTGGCCAGCGCTTCCAGTTCAGCCAGACTGACGCGCGCACTGCGCTCGGCCACTTCCTGGAACTTGCGGGCAATGATCCTTTCCAGCACCGTCGGCACACTCATGCTTCGTTCTCCACCTTGAATACTGCAGTAAAGGCACCCAGTTCCTGCAGCTTCTCCCAGGCCAGCCCGGTGTGCAGTACGTCGTGGGCCAGTTCCACACCGGCTTTCAGGCTCATGGCATGGTCAGCGGCATACAGCGCCGCGCCCGCATTGAGCACGATCATCTCGGCGGCCTTCTGGCCGTTTTCGGTCTTGCGCCGGCCCAACGCATCGCGGATCAGCTCCAGCGAAGCCTGCGGGTTCTCGACGGCCAGGCCGTGCAGGCTCTGGCTCTTCATGCCGAGGTCTTCCGGCTCGACCCAGTATTCTGTGATTTCGCCATTCTTCAGTTCGGCGACGAAAGTCGGCGCGGCCAGGCTGAACTCGTCCAGGCCGTCCTTCGAGTGCACCACCAGCACGTGCTTGCTGCCCAGGCGCTGCAGTACTTCAGCCAAGGGGCGGCACAGGGTCTGGGCGAATACACCGACCACCTGGTGCTTCACCCCGGCCGGATTCGTAAGCGGGCCGAGCATATTGAACAGGGTACGCAGCCCCAGGTCGCGACGCGGGCCGGCAGCATGCTTCATGGCCGAGTGATGGCTTTGCGCGAACATGAAGCCGATGCCCAGGCTGTCGATGCAGCGGGCCACTTGGGTGGGCGTCAGGTTCAGGTAGATGCCGGCGGCCTCCAGCAGGTCGGCACTGCCGCTCTTGCCCGATACCGCGCGGTTGCCATGCTTGGCCACGGTGCAACCCGCCGCCGCCAGGACGAACGACGAGGCGGTGGATACGTTGAAGATGTTGGCGCCATCACCGCCGGTACCGACGATATCGACCACGCCATCGAGACTTTGCAGTTCGACCTTGTCGGCCAGCTCGCGCATCACCGACACCGCACCGACGATCTCGTCGATGCTTTCGCTCTTCATGCGCATGCCCATCAGGAAGGCGCCGATCTGCGCTTCGCTGCACTGGCCGGTCATGATCTGGCGCATGACGTCGCGCATTTCTTCAGTAGAAAGGTCCAGCTGGCCGACGATACGGCTCAACGCACTCTTGATATCCATGTTCGATCCTTAGCGGCGGCCGCCGGTCTGCTTGAGGAAGTTGGCGAACAGTTCGTGGCCCTGTTCGGTCAGGATCGACTCGGGGTGGAACTGCACCCCTTCGATATTCAGCGTTTTGTGACGCAGGCCCATGATCTCGTCGACCGAACCGTCAGCATGGGCGGTCCAGGCAGTCACTTCCAGGCACTCGGGCAAGGTTTCGCGCTTTACCACCAGCGAGTGGTAACGGGTCACGGTCAATGGGTTGTTAAGGCCGGCGAACACGCCCAGGTCACGGTGATGTACGGGGCTGGTCTTGCCGTGCATCACCTGGCGGGCACGTACCACATCGCCGCCAAAGGCCTGGCCGATGGACTGGTGGCCCAGGCATACGCCAAGTATCGGCAGCTTGCCGGCAAAGTGCAGGATGGCTTCGATGGACACGCCCGCCTCGCTCGGCGTGCACGGCCCTGGAGATACGACGATGCGCTCGGGGTTGAGGGCTTCGATCTGGGCGATGGTCATTTCGTCATTGCGAATGACCTTTACCTCGGCACCCAGCTCGCCAAGGTACTGAACGACGTTGTAAGTGAATGAGTCGTAATTGTCGATCATCAGTAACATCGGGTTAAACCTCTTGAATCTACTGACTTCAGAATTCGAACCTTTCTGCACCAGCCAACAGGCGCGGCTTTGCCACAAAGGGCGGTAGACAGGAAGGCAAACGGGGGCGGGCCGGACGGGCCGGCAGGGGATAAAGTCAGGCGCGCCAACGCCAACGGGCGTGGGCCTTGATTACGCGCATCAAGAGTTTGCTGACGATCAACACAGGATAGGTCTCGCTCATACGTCCCGGCACAGTAGCCTACCGGGGCGGCGGGCGCAATATGCCTGTAAACACGGGGAAACGAATGGACTTGGGAGGGATGCACGGCGATTTGCTAAGGTCGATGGGGTTGTCCTGATAAAAACAAAGAAAAGGATGTTCCCTGATGCGAAAAGCACCGTTATTGCGCTTTACCCTCGCCTCATTGGCGTTAGCCTGCAGCCAGGCCTTCGCGACACCCTCGCCCTACTCCAGCATGATCGTGTTTGGTGACAGCCTCAGCGACGCCGGGCAGTTTGGCGGGGTACGCTTCACCAACCGCGATGCCAATGGCAATTATGCGCCAGTGTCACCGATGATCCTGGGCGGGCGGCTCGATGTGAACCCGACCGAGCTAGGCCCTTCCACCTCTCCGGTCAATCCGGTGCTGGGCCTTCCCGACGGCAACAACTGGGCAGTCGGTGGCTACACCACCCAGCAGATCCTGGACTCGATCACCACTACCTCGGAGACCGTCATCCCACCAGGGCGCCCCGGCGCCGGGCTGGTATTGCGTGATAAACCGGGCTACCTGGCCAACGGCCTGCGCGCCGACCCCAACGCGTTGTATTACCTGACTGGCGGCGGCAATGACTTCCTGCAAGGCCTGGTCAACAGCCCGGCCGATGCCGTGGCCGCTGGCGCCCGCCTGGCCGCCAGCGCCCAGGCCCTGCAGCAAGGCGGCGCCCGCTACATCATGGTCTGGTTGCTGCCTGACCTCGGGCAGACACCGAACTTCAGCGGTACGCCGCAACAAAACCCACTGTCGCTGCTATCCGGCGCGTTCAACCAGTCGTTGCTCAGCCAACTGGGGCAGATCGATGCCGAGATCATTCCACTGAACATCCCTGTGCTGCTGAGCGAAGCGCTGGCCAGCCCCGATCAGTTCGGCCTTGCCAGCGGCCAGAATCTGGTCGGCACCTGCTACAGCGGCGAAGGCTGCGTGGAAAACCCGGTGTACGGCATCAACGGCGCCACGCCAGACCCGACCAAGCTGCTGTTCAACGACTCGGTGCACCCGACCATCGCCGGCCAACAACTGATTGCCGACTACGCCTATTCGATCATTGCCGCCCCCTGGGAACTGACCTTGCTCCCGGAAATGGCCCACGCCAGCCTGCGCGCTCACCAGGACGAATTGCGCAACCAGTGGCAGACACCCTGGCAGGCAGTTGGCCAGTGGCAGGCCTTCGTTGCCACCGGCGCCCAGGACCTGGACTTCGACGGCCAGCGCAGCGCGGCCAGCGGCGACGGCCGCGGCTACAACCTGACCCTGGGCGGCAGCTATCGTCTGAACGATGCATGGCGCCTGGGCCTGGCCGGAGGCGTGTACCGGCAGAAGCTGGAAGCCGGCGCACAGGACTCGGACTACAAGCTGGACAGCTACCTTGCCAGCGCCTTCGCCCAATACCGGCAGGACCGCTGGTGGGCCGACGCGGCGCTGACCGCCGGGCACCTGGACTACAGCGACCTCAAGCGCACCTTCGCCCTTGGCGTGAACGACCGCAGCGAAAAGGGCGACACCGATGGCGAGGCCTGGGCGATGTCGGGGCGGCTGGGCTACAACCTGGCAGCCGAGAGCAGCAGCTGGCAGCTGGCGCCGTTCATCAGCGCCGACTATGCGCGGGTGAAAGTGGATGGCTATGACGAGAAGAGCGGGCGTTCGACGGCGCTGGGCTTCGATGATCAGGAACGTACATCACGCCGTTTGGGCGTAGGGTTGCTGGGCAGTTTGCAGGTGCTGCCGAGTACCCGGCTGTTCGCCGAGGTGGCGCAGGAGCACGAGTTCGAGGATGACCAGCAGGATGTGACGATGCACCTGACCAGCCTGCCAGCGAATGACTTCACCCTGGCCGGGTATACGCCGCACAGCGACCTGACCCGGGCGAGTCTGGGGGTGAGCCATGAAGTGGTGGCGGGGGTGCATTTGCGCGGCAACTACAACTGGCGCAAGAGCGATGAGTTGACGCAGCAGGGGGTGAGTTTGGGCGTCAGCGTCGACTTTTGAATTGATGGGGCCGCTTTGCGGCCCTTCGCGGGCTCGCCCGCTCCCAC
>MTEX01004365.1_pt1 | contig 17090 bp, 13 predicted proteins | sample 1042691 | NCBI WGS metagenome assembly MTEX01 (sample SAMN06185810, study PRJNA358809) | soil metagenome | isolation source: soil biostimulated with molasses as carbon source | place: India | collected 2015-05-23
GGCTCAGAGGGCGGTTCTGCAGGTGAACAGCCGCGGGCTGCTGTGCAGCCCATCGCCGGCAAGCCAGCGCCCGCAGAGAGAGCTGGCTTGCAAGAGCAAGGGGGCGCAACGCGCCCCCAGTACCTCGCCTCAACGCGTCCCGATAATGACCCCCTGCTTGCGCAGCCCTTGCAGCAATGCCAACCCCTGCTGCACATCCCCGCCCAACGCCTCCAGCCGCGCCCGCCCACTGCCCTGCTCCAGCGCCAGCAACCGATACGCCAGCGGCGCCAGGCGCGCAAAGCGCACCTGCAACTGCGCATCGCGATACACCAGCAACAAGGTCGGCGCCTCAGGCGCAGCCACAGGCTGGTAGTCCGCACCGATCCGCTCCACTGGCCAACGATACGCCAACACCCGCGCCACACATGACAACAGCGGTTGCCCTTCGAGCAAGTCGCCCGCCGGGTCGTGAGCCGGGTCCTCGGCATCACTCAGGTACAGCTGCGCCTCGATCCACTCATAGTGCGCCAGTTCCAGCTGCCACGGCGCATCCAGTTCGACCCCTTGCAGATAATCGACAAAGGCCCCGGCGAGTTCGGTAAACAACGGCGTCTGGCTGCGATAGTTGGCATAGAAGTCGCGCACCCGGGCGTGCCAACGCTGCTCACCCAATGCCTGGCGCATCACTGGGAAACTGCCACCGAGCAGGCCTTCCATAGCACCATAGAACAGTTCACGGTAAACCTGCAGCCGCCGCGCCTCCACGCCGGGCGGCGGGACATGGCGCTGAGGGTCGCGCAGATGGCGGGCCAGGGTGTACTGCTGTTCGCGCAAGGTCTCATTCATTGGCTTGCCCCTCCGACACACGCTGGAGCGTGCGGATGCGCGCCGTCTCGGCCAGCAGTTCGGCCAGCGGTGGGTAGTTGAAATCTCGCTCGAGCACGGTCGGCTGCACGCCAAAGCGCGCACAGGCAAGCGCGAACAGCGCCCAGACATCTTCCTTCACCGCAGCACCGTGGGTGTCGACCTTGAGGTCCGGTGCTTCATCGTAATGACCCGCGATGTGCATGCCGGTCACCCGTGCCTGGGGCAAGCCTGCAAGAAAGGCCTGGGCGTCGTAGCCATGGTTGCAGGCGTTGACGAAGACATTGTTGACGTCCAGCAGCAGGTCGCAGTCGGCCTCCTCGATAACTGCACGGATGAACTCGAGTTCGCTCATCGCCTGGTATGGCGCGGCGTAGTAACTGATGTTCTCGACCGCAATGCGCCGCTCCAGGTGCTCCTGGGCCTGGCGTATACGCGCGGCGACATGGCGTACGGCTTCGTCGGTGAACGGGATGGGCATCAAGTCATACAAGTGCCCGTCATCGCTGCAGTAGCTCAGGTGCTCGCTGTACAAGCGCACCTGGTAGCGATCGAGAAACTGCCGGGTCTGGTCCAGGAAAACCCGGTCCAGCGGCGCGCTGCCCCCCAGCGACAACGACAGCCCGTGGCAGGCAATACTGAAACGCTCGGCCAACTGAGCCAGGCCCTTGCCGTAGGCACCACCCACGGCGATCCAGTTTTCCGGCGCACATTCAAGAAAATCCACCGCGTCGGCATCCATGGCCAGCAACTGCGGCAACAGCCCGCGACGCAGGCCAAGCCCTGCCCGCAAGGGCCGAGGAAACAATGATGTAAGCTGCATAACGGCTCTCCAACAGGCACAACGCCCCGCCTGGCCAGCAGGAGGGGCGTTGCGCGTTTCACGGGATTTACAGTCAGGGCTTGCCGGTCAGATGGCTGAACAGCCCTTCAGGCATGCTTTTGCCGTTGGCCTGGTAGATCGCCTTGAGGTGATCCGCAGCTTCCTGCTCGGAAATGAAGCCATCATGGTTGCGGTCGATCTTGTCGAAATCGCCAGCACGGTCCTTGGCCACTACCAGGAACTCATCGCGCGAGACCTTGCCATCGTGGTTGCTGTCGGTCCTGGCGAACGAGGCGTCACCACACTTGCCTTCGCCGCACTTGCCTTCAGTACCGGCCTTGGCGCTGGCACCGCACTTGCCCTCACCGCACTTGCCTTCACTCTGGGTGGCCTTGCCGCTGCCGCCGCACTTGCCTTCACCACATTTGCCTTCGCCAGGCACCTTGGCCGACGCCAGCTGGTAACCCTGGGCCAACGGTTCGACGGCAAACGCACTGCTGCCCAATGCCATGCTGCCAATCAGGGCAGCGCCGAGCAGGCCGAGGGTGTTTCGTACTTGAGTCATGGTGTCGCTCCACTGTGGTTGGAATGTGGAGCCATTAGGCCGTTGCGGTATGTCGTGGATGTATCCCGCAGCAAGCGGTTTTGTATGGGAATGGGTCAGCAACGTGACCAGATACAGTGCGATACACAACGGCCCCAGGGCTAAGCTGGGGCCGTTGTGCAGGGTCAGTCTTCCAGCGGCTTGGGCGGTGCCGCGGGCTTGGCTGGTTTGCCAGGCTTGCTGTCCTTGGCCTTGGTTTCCGGTGCAGCCGCTACAGGCTCGGGCGCCGTCACCGCCTTTTCGCTGGCGGGCAACTCATCGACTGCCTTGAGAATCACCTGCGGGTCAAGGGTATCGCCGCTGTCGTCGTCCTTGAGCATGTGCCGCTCGCCGTCCTTGCCCACCAGGATTACCTTGGTGCCCTTGCTCGCGCCCAGCTTCAGCTCACGGATCAGGGCCATGGTGGTCTGCTGTTCGAGGTTCTTGTCCTCACGCTTGCCCATCATGTTGGCGACGCTGTAGAGCACCAGGTTGCGCTCTTTGAAGGCCGCCTGGGTGGCCGGGTCCTTGAGGGCTTCGTTTAAGCCGCGCAACGTCGGGTCGGCGCTGCTGGGTGCAATGACGACCAAGGGCCTGGCCTTGCCCAGTTCCTTGGCCAGCGGCGCGTCACTATCGGCAGCGGACACAGGGCCGACCAGTGCAAGCAAGGTGGCGAGGGTCAATGACCGGACGAGCATGCGTATCTCCTTATTCTCTCGATAAACCAGAAGACTACAGATCAGGGAGAAAGATCCGACAAGCGAGCGTAAACCAACCTGGCGCTGCGGGGCTTCAACGAAAAGTAACTGGCCATTACCAGACGTAGCCTGTCACCCGTTCCATTCGCGCCCCCTCGCGCTCAGCCATGACCTGAGAATAGCCCAATGTGCCCCTTACACCCAGCGATGCAGAGCGTCGGTAGTCAGTTGCAACCGGGTATCTGCAGTCCACTGCTCGACCTTCGCTTTGGCCACTTCATCGGCAAGGCTGGCCAACTCGGTTTGCATGCTCTCCGGCAGCAACAGCTTTTTCTCGTAACGGGTCTGCAGGTACTTTTCCCAGAACGGCTGTTCGACCATCCACACTGCCACCAATTCGGCGGTTTCATTCTGCATCACCTCACTCAGTGCGCGTGTGACCGCGGCATTGTCCAGGTTCGGAATCCCCTCATGGAGCATGCTCTGCGTGTTCACCGGTAGGTCCAGGTCGTCTCGCAAGCGGATCGAATAAGCCAGCGCCCATTCGATCGACTCGTTCCCGGCACCTGCCGCCTCGGCCTCGCGCAACGCGATGAAGTTGACCTGCTGCTGTCTCCACAACCGCCGCGCCAGTTTCACCAGCGTGCTCTCCTGGTCACGCGACGGGGCCCCCTGCTCTGCATCCCAGACGAGACATCGGATTTCCAGCTGCTGGAAAACCACCGTTGCATTGTCCGCGCAGTTCTCGATCACGGCATTGGCGAATATGTCTTTGGCCAGTGCCGGCGCATCCTCGATCTTCTGCATCATCGCCAAAACCCGCGAAGCCAGCATCTCCCCATACCGGGGGTGGAGGAAGTCCCGCGAGCGCAGGAGCTGCGCCAGCAAGCGCATGAAGTTCGCCGCCCCATCCATCAGCTCGGTACTGATCCACAGGCAACCAAGGTCCTCGCGCTGTTCACCGTCCAGGCGGTCCAGCCAGCGCAGTTTATGAGGAACAGTGCTGGTTTCCGGAATTTCCCACGCCTCCTGCAGCTCTGCAGCCTGGCGCTCCAGGACCGGGTTGCCCGAGAGCACCACGTAGCCGTTCTGCCACAAACGGGACTGGGTGAAATCGCGGGGCAGCGATGCAATGGCGTTGTTGGAAGCGTCGAGCATGTACAAACTCTGGCAGTCCATGGTGCCTTCGGGAAGCGCGGCCAGCCCGGTATTGCGCAAACGCAGTTCGGACAAATGCTCCATCCGCGCCACCGAAAACGCGCATTGCAAGCGATTGTTCGACAGGTTCAGGTAGCGTAACTGCCGACAACTTGCCAGCATCTCCGCCTCAAGCGCGTCCAGCGAGATCTGATTGCCGCTCACGTCGAGTATGCGCAGGTTGCCAAGCAACCGCAGGCTGCTTGGCAGATGTTGCAGCTGGTTGTAGCCGAGTTCCAGAGATGTCAGGTTCGGAAACGAGAGCAGAAACTGCGCCGGCACCGCTTTCAACAGCAGGCTGCGCAGGGACAGTTCGGTGACATGCGGGAAGGTGAACAGCGGCCCCAGCTCTGGCAACGCGTGCAGGTCATGCCCGCTGTACTGCCAGGTTACCGACCGCCGTTGCCCCTCGGGGGTAACCTGAGCAGGCACCCGTTCCCGCCAGCATTGCATGATCGCTTTGCGAAACCGCCTGCGTTCAGCCTTTTCACCGGCCATCAACCCGTGGCGCTCCCAGCTTCGAAGATGGTCACTCAGCCGGCGTGCCTGCTCTTCGAGGATGCCAAGCTCACTGGCGGTATCGCGTCCAGAGGCGTGCAACCTGGCCAGCCAGTCTTCGATTTCTTCATCCGAGTAATCCGGGTAAAGGTCGCGCAGACGCGCCGCGAACGCCCGGGGTCGCGACGCAGGCCGGGCAAAGCGTCCCTGACCGCCGCCCAACGGGTAGCCGACCCTGCCGTCGTCCAGCCGCAGCGGCGTCAGCAGCCACGGCTGTCGAGGATCTTTGCCCAACGCTTGGGCGAGCACTTTGCTGTGCGCCTGCACTTGCCGAGCCAGCAGTTCTCTCAGGCCTTGGGCATAGGGTTGATGGATGCCAAGGGCCGCAAGATCTGCAGGAGCGAACGCATCAACCAGTATTTCGAACAGCTCGCCGGGGCCACGCAACTCGACGCCCAGCGCGTCCTCAAGCCAGAATCGCCCGTTTTCATGCACAAGCCTGTAGTTCGCGCCATTGCCACTGGTCGTCATGACCGGCCGCGGACTATCGCCGTCGTAGAGCCGCCAGCGCGGCCTGATCTCCCTGGTGTCGAAGTTATCGAGCAGCGTCAACGCTACCTTGGCCTGGTCCAGCGACTGAGGCGTCTGGATGAACAGCGCTTCGCAGGCTCGCGCAACACGAATGCGCAATACGCTCAACCTGGCCCGGGCGACCAGCCGGAACGGCACCGTGCCGCTGGCCAGGGCCTGAAACTCGGCGCCGTCCTGTGACAACCCGTTCACAAGCTGGCGGGCAGCCAGGCGATGCAGGCTAGGGAATGTCCGGCGCAACGTCGCCGATGCCGCGTCGTCTGGTTGCTGCTGCTCTTCGTACAGCTGTTGGAACAGTTGGCGACGTCTTGTCGACAGCTGCGCTGCCAATGCTGGCCCCTCGTGCTCGGTAACGCCAGGTAATGCGCGGGCCTTCAGCAGTAAGGGTGCGTCAGCCGCTACCCGCCCAAGCCTCAAACCGTCCAGCAAGGCCTGCAGCCGGCGGTCGATCAGCAGGCGTTCAACGGTATCGACCAGCTCAGCTTCAGGCGGCCGACCATAAACATGCAACGCCCGAAGGTAATCTGCATCCAGTGCGTGGATGGCCATGGCCTGGTCAATCCGTTCATCATCCAGGCGAGCGAAACGCTCACCAAGGCGGCGGAACATCCTGTGCTTGTCCGTCCAGTTGGCAGGTTGCTCGGTCCATAACCGCCAGGCACCGGCGTCATTGTGACGCAACAAAGGTCCATGGCCATCTCGTGGCGCCAGCTGCCATTCTTCGTCCGCTCGCTGGACGATCTGGTAGTAATGGCCGTCCATGACCATCCAGCTGCTGTCCTGAACGCGGTACACCCCCCTGGCATCGGCCACTTCGCCGGCAGGAGGTGCCACGCTGCGAAACGGCCTCAGGTCGGCATTCCAGAGCTTCTCGGTCCCGTCCTCCAGGCGCGCCGGCACACATTGGTCCAACGCGACCCAGGCCCGGCTCGTTTCGCGCCAAACCACCGCGGCGGCACCGATCACAGCCAGGTCCTTGGTCACACTGAGGACATGCTCCAGCGCTGCGCTGGTATCGCCCTCACGCCAGTCTTCCACCGCCTGGAACAACTCGCTCAGAAGGTCCCACACCATCACCGCCAGGAGCAGCGCATTAAGTGCAGGGATGAATACCCCGGCCACGCTGAGCAGTGTCCAACCCTCGACCGCCAACCTCTGTCGATGGGCCTCCTGGGCCGTGCGGTCCAGATCTGCCACCGGAGTGGCGATCAGCGCTGCATCATCCTTTATATGGGCAATCCGCGCAGCGGCAAGGTGTTCGAACAACGGCAGCGGGTAGTCGTGCAGGTGCTGGTCCATTTCCCGCGTTGCCCAATCAGCGACCCCCACCAGCTCCTTGGCGACCCTGGAAAAGAACTGCTGGCTGTCGCGTCGTCGTACGAAACGTTTGAAGAACGCCTGGTAGTGCGTATCCCGCAGTCGCTTGCCCAGTACCTTGCGGGTGAAGGTTTCCAGATCACGGCTTACGCTCCAGGGGCCAAACGGGTCATCGGGAATGTAGACAATGATCTTGCGGCTGGCGTTGAACAGCCATCCTTCGTGCAGCACCTCGAGTACCACGATCTGTTGCAAATCGCTGTCGAAGGCCCGCAGCTGCCGAGCTACCACCTTCGATCCGTAAAACGTGCCGGGCCGTCCATGCTTGCACAGGTCCAGCACCAGCGCCGTTTCGGCAGCGGTCAACGCTCCATCGTATTTGGCCTTGCAAGCGTCTATCAGCATGGCCGAGCTGTACAGTTGCGCAAGGGTCGACGCCATGCTGCGCCAGCCGCTGGCCTGGCTGGCCGGCGCTTTCAGTACGCTATCCAGGTGCTGCTGATAGCGTTTGCCCAGGTCAAGCCGGCGGCACAGGCGGGCGAAGGCAGGCGCGGTTGCGGTTGGTGTAGCGAGCGGTTGCGACAGGCTGTCGACGATGCCGTTGTCCTTGTGCTGTTCGTCCCCCCCTTCGCCAGGCGTGAAATTGTCCAGTACCGCCTCGATCAGCGGGACCTCGAAATAGTCCTTTCCCGGGATCGGGTAGCGGCCCCACACGGTTCCCTGGCTTGGCGCGGTGTAGGTATACCAGCGCCTGAAATACAGGCCGTCTACATCCTGCGTGATGCCGAATTCTTCACGCATGGCATGTTGAAGCAACGGCTTGACGAAACGGTCGATGCCGTCAATCCGCGCAAGTTCCTTTGCCAGCCATTGTCGGCAGGCCAGGCTGGCTTTGAACGCGTCACGCAAAGCGACATGTTGCGACTCATACAGGCCGTTTGCCGGGATGTTCTGTTCGGTCGGCGCTACGATACGAAGCCGGCGGATCCATTCGGGCAGCCGCTTGGCAATGAGGCTGTCCTGATAGGCCTGTTCCATGGCCAGCGTATCGGCGGATGGCGGCTGTCCTTCAAGGGGTGTGGTCACGTCGTTGTGCCTCTGGTTGAGCCAAAGGCCCGACAATAGACACAGGCATGCCAAGCGCGAGGCTAGATAAGTACCACCCCTTCAGAACAGCGCCAACTGTTGGCCGATCACCCCCTCGAAACTGTCTCCGACAAAAGGCAGGATGGCATCGGCCACCGGTTGCAGCTGCCGCCTCAGGTAATGTTCGTAGTCCACCAGCGCTTGCAGGTTTTCCAACGGTTCCGGGCCCGCCACGGTGATCACGTAGCTGATCCAGCCGCCGCGCTGGTACTGCATCGGGCGGCCAATGCGGCGGTTGTAGTCATCGGCCAGCCGGGCTGCACGCACGTGCGGCGGCACGTTGCGTTGGTAGTCGGCCAGCGGCCGGCGCAGGCGCTTGCGGTACACCAGCAGCGCGTCCAGCTCACCGGCCAGTGTCTGTCGCACATAGTCACGCACATAGTCGCGGTACGGCTGGCCACGGAAGATCCGCGCGTACAGCGCCTGCTGGAACTGCCGGGCCAACGGCGACCAGTCGGTGCGCACCGACTCCAGGCCCTTGTAGACCATTTCCTCGCTGCCATCGGCGCGCAGCACCAGCCCGGCATAGCGCTTCTTGCTGCCTTCATCGGCACCACGGATGGTGGGCATCAGGAAACGCCGGTAGTGCACCTCGTACTGCAGCTCCAGCGCGCTTTCCAGGTTCATCTGCTGACGCAGGTGTTCGCGCCACCAGCGGTTGACCTCGGTCACCAGCTCGCGGCCGATGCGGGCCGCAGCCTCATCCTCATGTGGCCCCTTGAGCCAGACGAAGGTGGAGTCGGTATCGCCGTAGATGACCTCATAGCCCCGGGCTTCGATCAAGGCCCGGGTCTGGCGCATGATCTGGTGGCCACGCAGGGTGATCGACGAGGCCAGGCGCGGGTCGAAGAACCGGCAGCCGCTGGAGCCCAGCACGCCGTAGAAGGCATTCATGATGATTTTCAACGCCTGTGACAGCGGCGCGTTGCCCTCGCGCTTGGCGGCTTCGCGGCCCTGCCAGACCCGCTCGACGATGGCCGGCAGGCAATGCTGGCTACGCGAGAAACGCGCGCCCCGGAAGCCTTCCACCGAGTGCGCCTGGTCGGGCAGGCGCAAGCCTTCGACCAGCCCGACCGGGTCGATCAGAAAGGTACGAATGATCGACGGGTACAGGCTCTTGTAGTCCAGCACCAGCACCGAGTCGTACAGCCCCGGGCGCGAATCCATGACGAAACCACCGGGGCTGGCTTCCTCGGGGCGGCTGCCAAGGTTGGGCGCGACGAAGCCCAGGCGGTGCATCTGCGGGATGTACAGGTGACCGAACGCCGCCACCGAACCACCACTGCGGTCCACGGCAAGGCCGGTAACCGACGAGCGTTCGAGGAGAAATTCGAGCAGGCGGGTGTGGGCGAAAATGCGCGTGACCAGCTCGCAGTCCTTGAGGTTGTAGCGCGCCAGGGCCGGTTTGTCCTCGGCGAAGCGGCGGTTGATTTCATCCATGCGCTGGTACGGTGTGTCGATCGCCTTGCCTTCGCCGAGCAAAGTCTGGGCGACGCTTTCGAGGCTGAACGACGGGAAGCTCCAGGTTGCCGAACGCAGGGCCTCGATACCGTCGATCAGCAGCCGCCCCGGGGCCTCGGCGAACACGTGGCCGCCACTGGCCTGGCTGCGCAGGGTCATCGGCGCGCCCTTGCGCCCCAATGCCAGCGGCACCTGCAGCAGCTTGGCGTGCTCATGCAACAGGCGCAGGTCGAACTGGACCAGGTTCCAGCCGATGATTGCGTCGGGGTCATGCTCGGCGAACCACCGGTTGAGGCAGGTGAGCAACGCAGCGCGGTCGGCGCAATAGTGCAAGTCGAAGTCGAGGCCGGCGGCGGTACCGTTGGCCGGGCCAAGCATGTACACCTGGCGCTGGCCACAGCCTTCCAGGGCGATACTGTACAGCTCACCGCGCTCGCTGGTCTCGATGTCCAGCGACACCAGGCGCAGCGGCGGGCGATAGCCTGGCAGCGGCTTGATCTGGGCATCGCAGAGCACGCCATGGGCATCCGCCTGGCCGGTGAACTGCACCGGGGCGGTGATGAAGCGCTCCATCAGGTAACGCTCGGGCGGGCGGATATCGCCTTCGAACACGTCGATACCGGCCGCGCGCAGGCGTTGCTCCAGCTGCATCAACTGCCGGTGCTGACGGCAGTACAGGCCCAGCACCGGGCGCTGGTCGAAGTCCTTGAGTTGCAGCGGCCGCAGTTCCACGCCGGGTTCGTTGGCCAGCAATGCCCGGGCATGCGCTTCCTGCGCCTGGGGAATGAAGGCCACCGACACCTGCGGCGCCAGGCGCAACTGCCGCGGCCCCTGGTCGGTCGCCAGCCAGAACTCCACACAGGTGCCTTCGGACGTGTCATGCCAATGCCGGGTCAGGACAAAGCCCTGCTGCAACTCCACCGCGTCGACCTCTGAATCGTTTGTTGTGCTGATCGTGGCGATTCTACCTCTGACGCACCGTTACCGCGCATTTTTGTAGAGCGGGATCGTGCCGCTTCCTCAGGATATTTGTGAACAGCAAAGCAAAGGGATTTTCTGAGGGCAACGGCCTCGTGTTGCCTGGACGGGCGGCATCGTCAGCACGCCAGCGCCCACAAGTACAGCTCTGGCGTTGAAGCCGGCGCGGTAGCTGTGGGCGCTGGCTTGCCGGCGCTAGGGCTGACCGCTGAAACCCTCTACCGAGCCCCCGCCACGAAGCCATTGCGCCGCCCAGCCCAGGCCAGCAGCCAGGCAACCCCGACCAGCCCCAGCACTACCGCGCCAAACCACTCCACCCCTGCCCCGCTCAGCAACAGCCCGCCAACGATCCCGCCCAGGGCAATGGCGCTGTTCCACACCGTCACCAGCATCGACTGCGCCACATCCCCACCCTCACCTGCCGCATCCGCACAGGCGGTCTGCAGCAGGGTCGGCGCGCCACCATAGGTCACGCCCCACAAGGCGATGCCCAGGTACACCTGCCACGCCGACGCTTGCCCCAACACCAGCGTGGCCAGGGCAAAGCCAGCCAGGCTCAACAACACCAGCGGGCGCAGATGCAGGTCTACCAGTAGCCCCACCAGGCCGATCCCGGCCAGGGCCGACAGGCCAAACACCAACAGCGCCGGGCCGATGTCGGCGGCCATGCCGGCTGCCGCCAGCAACGGCACGATGTAGGTATAGAGAATGTTGTGGCCCAGGATCCAGCAGAGGATCACCAGCAGCACCACCAATACCCCTGGCGTGCGCAGCACCTGCAGGGCCGCCGGACGCTTGCCGGCAGGATGCCCCGGGTAATCCGGCACCGACCGCAGCACCCAGGCCAGCAGCAGTAGCGCTACCACGGTGACCACCACGAAGGTGGCCCGCCATCCCAGCCCCGCGCCCAGCCAGGTGGCGATCGGCAGCCCGAGCGACAAGGCAATCGGCTGGCCGAGCATGGCCACCGCCATGGCGCGGCCCTGCAGCGCCACCGGCACCATGCGCCGGGCGTGGCCGGCAATCAGGCCCCAGGCCAGCCCGGCCGCAGCGCCGGTGCAAAAGCGTAACACCAGGGTCAGGGTGTTGGACCACGACAAGGCGGTCAGCCCGTTGAACAGCACGAAACCGGCGATCGCCAGCAACAGGGCGCGACGGCGGTTCCAGCCTTGGGTCAGGGTCACCAGCGGGATCGCGGTCAGCAGCGAGCCCAGGGCATAGGCCGTGACCCATTGCCCGGCCATGGCCTGGCTGATGTGCATGCCATTGGCGATCTGGTCGAGCAGGCCGGCCGGCAAGGTTTCGCTGAGGATGGCGATGAAACCGGTCATGGCCAGCGCCAACAGCCCGCTGAGGGGTAGACGTTCGCTGCCGGCGGCCAGCAGCGGTGCGGAGGATGTCTGGGACATTGCAGATGCCTTGTGTGGGAAACCAGGCGGACAGTCTGCAAGCCAAGACCATTGCGGAAAAAGACGGCTACAATGCCGCTCACCCAGGACACCAATGTCCGCAATCAGGGATACCGCATGGACAGCCTCAGCGGCTTCGTGGTTTTCAACCGGGTGGCCGAGACCCGCAGCTTCGTCGCCGCCGGCCAGTCGCTGGGCATCAGTGCCTCGGCCGTGGGCAAACGCGTGGCGCGCCTGGAAAGCCGCCTGGGCGTGCGCCTGTTCCACCGCAGTACGCGCAGCATCACCCTCACCGCCGAAGGCTCGCTGTTCCTCGAGCGCAGCCGGCGCATCCTGGCCGAAATCGAGGCCACCGAGCAGGAACTGTCCCAGGCCAGCGAGACCCCGCGCGGTCGCCTGCGGGTGAGCATGCCGCAAGTCACCGGGCTGGTGATGCCGGCGCTGGCCGAGTTCATGGCGCGGTACCCGCAGGTGGAACTGGACCTGGACTTCTCCGACCGCATGGTGGACATCGTCGGCGAAGGCTTCGATGTGGTGATGCGTGGCGGGCAACCGGGCGATTCACGGCTCAACGCCAAGTTCCTGGGGCACTTCCAGCACTGCCTGGTGGCTTCGCCCGAATACCTGCGCGAACGCGGTACGCCCCTGCACCCGCGCGACCTCGCGGCGCATACCTGCCTGCACTACCGCTTCCCCAGCAATGGCAAGCTGGAAACCTGGCCGCTGCGCCAGGAGCAGCCCGAGCAGGGCTACGACATCCCGATCTCGATGGTCTGCAACCATGTCGAGACACGCGTCTGCTTTGCCGTGAACCATCGCGGCATCACCTGCCTGCCGGACTTCACCGTACGCCGCGAACTGGCCAGCGGCGCGCTGGTCAGCGTGCTGGACGATTTCATGGAGCGGCGCGGCAGCTTCTACCTGCTATGGCCATCCGGGCGGCAGATGCCGCCGAAATTGCGGGTCTTCATCGACTTCATGGTCGAACGCGTGTTCAACCGTACAGGTAGTTGATGTCCTTGCTCGCCAGCGGCGGCACCTGGCCAAGCAGGAACTCGCGCAGCTTGTGCATTTGCCGCGCCTTGGGGCTGGCCTTCAGCCAAGTCATGTAGTAGCCGTCGCCAGTGGCCACCGCGTGCTTGAATGGCGTGACCAGGCGCCCCGCGCCGAGGTCGGCGCTGGCCAGCACCAGGTCGACCACCGAGATACCCAGGCCTTGCTGGGCAGCAGAGATGCCCTGGTCGAGGGTATCGAACACCTGCCCGCGGTCGATGCTGATGTCCAGCGCATCCATGCGTGCCAGCCAGCGCCGCCAGTCGCGGCGGTCGGGTGACGGGTGCAGCAGCTCGCACTGGGCCAGGTCGGCCAGGTCCGGCTGCGCCTGGGCCATGTAATCGGGATGGCACACCGGGATCAGCCACTCGTCGAACAGCTTGAAACTCTCGATATCGGCGGGAAAACGCCCGTTGGCCAGGAGAATTGCGCAGTCGTAGGGCTCGGAATAGAAGTCCACGCTGTCAATGTCCATCCACACGCTGGACAGCTGCACGCTGCAGGTGTCCTCGACCTTCTTGAAGGCATCCAGCGCGCGCAGCAACCAGCGCACCGTGAGCGTGGACGGTGCCTTCAGGCGCAGGCCATAGCGATCCTGGCGCAGCAGGGCGCAGGCATTTTCGATGATCTTGAAACCGACCTTGAGCTCCTGCGCCAGCAGGCGGCCGTGCTCGGTCAGGGCCAGTTTCGGCCCGCGCCGCTCGAACAGGTCGCAACCGAACATGGCTTCGAGCGTCTTGATGTGGTGGCTGACGGCCCCTTGGGTCAGGGCCAGTTCTTCCGCGGCACGGGTAAATGAGCCATAGCGAGAGGCCACCTCGAAGGCACGCAGCGCGTGCAAGGCCTGAATCCGTTCCGACATGGCGACGCCCCGAGCATGAATGAGACTAATAGTAGGTCATAGTTCCACGCGTTTTACAACGCCCGGATCGTCTCGGAAAATGCAGCTAAATAATAAAGATAACCAAGATCCTGCCTGCATATGACTGGAAATATCATCTAATAAACGCCTGGGGAAATCATGTTTACGGGTTATGGAACTTGCTATCGCCTGGACGCGCTGGAGCTGGCCGCTGAACATGTCCGGTACACGCAACACTGGACCTACAAAACCATAGAACATTTTCGCACTGTCCTTGCCAACCCCGAGTTCCCTTGCCTGTTCGGCCGCAAGGCGGTGAACGGCGCTACCTGCCACATCCTCTTCGCCCGCGCCGAGCAACTGGCCGACGACATCGCCCAGGGCCTGGCCGACTACGTACGCACGGTCGCCCCGATCCCAACCAAGCAGCGTATCGGCAGCCCGCTGGTGGTATTCCTCGAAACCGCTGCCGACTACACCCTGGCCGAGCAACAGGCGCTGGCCTGGAAAGTGTTGCGAGGTGTGCACGCGCGCGACCCGCACCCTTGGCCGCAAGGCATGCCGACCGATCCCGAAGACAACGGCTGGTCGTTCTGCTATGCCGGCATGCCGCTGTTCATCAACATGAATTTTCCCGGCCACCAGCAGATGAAAAGCCGCAACCTGGGGCCGCACATCACCTTCGTCATCAACCCCAGGGCCAACTTCGACGAAGTGGCCAATGCCAATACCGAAAGTGGCCAGCGGATCCGCGAACGCATTCGCGAACGCGTGCGCCACTACAACGACGGGGTCGTGCCCGACACCCTTGGCTTCTTCGGCGACGCCGACAATTACGAGTGGAAGCAGTACCAACTGCAGGAGGCTGGGTCGCTCAACCCCTCCCGCTGCCCGTTCCATGCCCATGCCGCACACTCGGCCACACCCGACCTACTGATCGAGACCTGACCGTGAATACCGCACTCACCGCTACCTACGCCCTCACTGTCCTGCTGCTGATCGCCACCCCCGGCCCGGTGGTGGCACTGATCGTCAACACCGCGGCCGCCTCGGGCTCGCGCAAGGCCATGTTCACCGCCGTCGGCACCAACTGGGCATCACTGGTGCTGATCGGCGCGGCCGCCTGGATCATCCTCACCAGCGCCGCCATCGACAAGACCTGGCTGAGCGCCATGAGCCTGCTGGGCTGCCTGTTCATCGGCTACATCGCCGTGGGCACCCTGAGGGAAGCCCTGGGGGCCGCTGCAGCGGAGGCCCCGGCCGAAGTGGCCAAGCCCGGCCGCGGCGGGCTGCTGCAAGGCTTCATGGTGGGCATTTCCAACCCCAAGGACATCATCTTCTTCATCGCCTTCTTCCCGCAGTTCATCCAGATCACCGAATCATTCGGCAAGAGCATGGTGGTGTTGTCGCTGCTGTGGGTGGCCATCGACTTTGCCGTACTCAGCCTGTACATCTTCGCCATCGGCAAGATCGCCTCGCAGCGCAGCAACCGCCTGATCAGCCTGGCCTCGGGCGTCGCCCTGCTGCTGATCGCTGCCGGCGGCCTGCTGTACAACCTCAGGGAACTGGCAGCCTGACCGGGCTGCAGGCGACCGTTGCAACAGAAGGAGAACCCATGACAGCGACAGACCCGAACCGGGCGCCTTCAGCGTTGCAACAGGACTACCAGCGCTTCCTGCTGCTGGGCAGCCGGCGTGCCCCGCATATTGCGCATATCCATGAAACCGGCTACCGCTCTGGCACCATCAACACCGATGCCGTGGGCCTGCGCTACAGCCATTGCGCCGGCAAGCGCTTTTCCGCAGCCGAGCGCGGTGGCGCAACGCGCATCAACCTGCTGGTCGGTGGCTCCACCGCCCTGGGCATCGGCGCGAGTTCCGATGAACACACGGTCGCTTCGCAGCTGTCGATGCTTACCGGCGAAGTCTGGCTGAGCCTGGCCGGTTGCGGGCTCAACGCCAGCCACGAGCTGCTGCTGTTTCTCACCCACCAGCATCGCCTTGGCCAGCTGGGGCATGTGGTGGTGCTCAGCGGCGTCAACAGCCTGGCCCACGAAGCCCTCTGCGAAGTCCTCGACAACCCGCACGATCCGCAGCACGCCAAGGCCTACCAGGACTTTCTCAACAGCTTCAGCGAAGGCGTGCAGCCTGCCGCTACGCCCCGCCGGCCGTCACTCTGGCGGCGCATCAGCCAGGCCTTGGTTGCGCCGCCTGCGGCCGAAGCGCCAGCCCGCTGGCCGCTGTCGCCCCCGGAAAAACGCATGGCCCGCGCCGCCGACCACATTGGCCGGACCCTGCTGCAATGGGACCGTCTGCTGGCGGACAGCCACTCCACGCTCACCTTCATCCTGCAGCCGTTGCTGCCCTGGTGCCGGGATAGCCTTCCCGCTGGCGAGCAGACCATGCTGGGTGCGCTGGAGCGGCAACCGGCAAATTTCGACCGGCTGCTGGACGGCGCCTTCGACAGCCAGCTGCACTCGGCCTTCTTCCGCCGTATCAAGCAACAGGCCGACCCGGTCCCCTGCTACGACATGAACTGCATGCTCAGCAGCTCACCGGTGTTCGGCGCCGACCTGTTCATCGACCGCCTGCATTTGAACGACCTGGGCAACAATGCACTGGCCAAGGTGATCACCGCCAAGCTTGGCCTGGCCCAGGAAAAACACGCGCAACGCAAGGGCGCGCCCGTCAAGCTCGTCTGACAGTTGCCGGGTGCTCTTCCGGCCAGGCCCCTTGGGTGGCTAGAATAGGCCGTCGTTCCGATCTGCGCGAGGCGCACGCTTGACCGCCATGAACATCGAAGCCGTCCATCAGTACCTGGCATCCCGTGGAGCCTGCCTGTGAGCCGCATGCTTCGCTTGCCCCCCCTGTTGATCGCCCTGATACCGCTGGCCACGCAGGCCCATGAGGTACGCATCGACCCGCACGCCGACCTGCTCTACCGCCAGGCACTGCCACTGCTGGAGCAGGCCGACAGCCGCGATGACAGTGCCAGCACGCTGCGTACGGCCATGGACGCTGACCCGGAACTCAGCCGCCAGGGCCAGGCCATGGCCCACACGCTGCCCACCGCGGTGGCCTTGCTGAAAAAGTCGGTGGAGCTGGGCCACCCGGTCGCACAGTACCGGCTGGCGCTGTACTACATGACCTACCTGCCCGCTGCGCAAATCCCGGATGCCGCCTGCCCGCTGCTTGAAGCCAGCCTCAAGCAGGGCTTTGCCGCTCCAGCACCGGCCATTGCCACCTGGTGCCCGCCCTACAACGCCAGCAGCGAATACCGTGCCGCGCTGGAAGCCATCCCCAACATGGCCACCGTGTATGCCGCCTACTACCCGCAGCCAGCCACGCGCCTGGCCTGCAACCGCAGCAGGCCACAGGGGCTGGAAATGCAGTGGGGACGCCAGCGCGACTACCAGGCCGAGGTGTACCGCCTGCTTGGCGACCTCGACCCGCAACAGCGCCAGAGCCTGCTGCAGAAGGCCGTCGAGATAAACGGCTGCGTGACGGCGCAACAGCACCTGACCAGTCATCCCTGAGCGCGCCCTTGTAGGAGCGGCCTTGTGTCGCGATGGGGCGCGCAGCGGCCCTGGCAATCTCAGCGGCGACGCCGAAATCCTGGGGCCGCTGCG
>MTEX01009034.1_pt1 | contig 17012 bp, 14 predicted proteins | sample 1042691 | NCBI WGS metagenome assembly MTEX01 (sample SAMN06185810, study PRJNA358809) | soil metagenome | isolation source: soil biostimulated with molasses as carbon source | place: India | collected 2015-05-23
CGGCCACCCCGGCTCCGCTGATCTAAGCCAACCCCGATTAGCCGTATCCATCAGACTCTCTCCCTGTGCCCAGCAGGGGGAGAGTTTTTTTATGCGCGGGCGCTTAAGCTTGTCGCCGTCCGGAACGGAGGAATGACATGAAGCTGCTGAAGTGGGCCCTCGGCATCCTGATCTTGCTGGGCGTGCTGCTGGTCGCGGGCAGCCTGCTGCTGCCGGCGCGGACCCACGTCGAACGATCGATCACCATCCAGCGGCCGCCGGCCGAGGTGTTCGCCACGCTCAACTCGTTCCGTCGTTTCAACGAATGGTCGCCCTGGTTCGCGGCCGATCTCCAGGCCCGTTACGCCTACGAAGGACCGGCCGAAGGCGTCGGCGCCGGCATGCGCTGGTCCGGCAACCAGGCCGTGGGTACCGGCAGCCAGCGGATCATCGAAAGCCAGCCGCCGGCGCGCGTCGTGGTGGCGCTGGACTTTGGCGGCCATCCGTCCGTCGCCACTTACACACTGCGCGCGGAAGGCGCCGGCGCGACCCGCGTGACCTGGGCCTTCGACACCGAACACGGCTACAACCCGATGTCGCGCTGGTTCGGGCTGTTGTTCGACCGCATGATCGGCCCGGATTACGAGCGCGGCCTGGCCAGTCTCAAGACGCTGCTGGAAACCACGCCGCCGCGTTGAGCGGCCGTGCAGAAGCAGAACGCCCCGCGCGGGAGACCCGGCGGGGCGTCGAAGCGGACGTCGTGGTTGGCGTCAGCGCGGCGATGCGGTCGCCTGGCTGGCCGCCGCGCCGCTCTTGGTGTCGGGTTGCGGCGAATCGGCCATCAGCAGGTCGCTGGTGTCCATCGGCGTATCCAGCCACTGCTGCGGCGGCAACCCCATCGCGCGATCCAGGATCGTCGGCAGCAGGCCGGACGGCACGGAACTGTCGCTGTTCCAGAGGATGGCGATGCCGAGGTCGCGTTCGGGCACCAGCGCGACCATGCCGCGATAACCCTGGACTGCGCCGGCATGGAAGATCACCGGATGGCTGGCGTAATCGAATACGCGCCAGCCCAGCGCGTAGCCGGCCGACTGGATGCGATCGCGGCGCCAGCCGGCGCGCATTTCGCCGGGGGTGGAAACCAGCGGGGCGTGCAGGGTCGCCAGCAGCGGCGCCGACAGCACGTCCCGGCGGTGCCCGGTCTGCGCCACCAGCCATTGCGCCATGTCGCTGATGCTGGCGTTGACGCCGGCGGCGGGCGCCAGCCGGTAATAGGTGGGCTTGGGCGTCAGCGCGACCCAGCCATTGCGGCTGCGCACGTGCGGGCGCGCCCAGCGCGCGCTGTTCTGGATGCCTTCCAGGCCGAGGCTGGCATCGTTCATGCCCAGCGGCTTGAAAATGCGCTTGTCGACCGCCTGTTCGTAGAAGCCGCCGGTGGCGGCGAACACCACGTCGCCGAACACGCTGAAGGCGACGTTCTGGTAGGCGTAGCACTGGCCGGGCGTGCAGCTCATCGGGGCGTACGCCAGTTTCTGGGTCACCGCGTAGTAGTCGGCGTTGCCTTCGATGTCGCGATCGAACGCGTTGTGCGCCTGCAGGCCGACGCGATGGCTCAGCAGATCCGCGACGGTGACCTGGCGGGTCGCCATCGGATCGCTGAGGCGGAAGTTCGGCACGTAATCGGCGACCCGGCTGTCCCAGCGCAGCGAGCCATCATTGACCAGCAGGCCCGCCAGGGTACCGGCGAAGGCCTTGGAGAGCGAGGCCAGGCGGAACACGGTGTGGCTATCCACCGCCTGCGGCGCACTGACATCGGTGACACCGTAGCCGCGCGCGGTCAGCACGCGCCCGTTGTGGACGATCGCCAGGGCCAGGCCCGGGACGCGTTCGCCCAGGGTCAGTTGCTGCGCCATCGCCTCGAAGCGGGCGACGTCGAAACCCGCGGCGAGCGTCGGCGCCGGCGCGCTCGCGCCGGCCACGGCCGCAGTCGCGGGCGCGGCGGAGGCGGAAACGGAAGTGGGGCGGAGCGTTGAAGCGACGCGCTGGTCGGAGGAAGGCGTCTGTGCCGTGGAGGCCAGCGTCAGAGGTATCAGCAGTCCGAGCAGCCCGATGCGGAACGGGCGCAGCGGCCGCCGGATTACCTTCTTCTTCATGTACTGATCGCCTGCGTAGCGGTTGCTGTACGCGATGATAACGTTGCAATTTCAGATTGCACAAATGGCGGCAGGTTCCGCACGCATGTCGTTCATCTACTTGAAGATCCGGGTGCGGTCCGTCGCATTTTTGACGCGCCCTGTTCAGCTGCCTGAGCAGGCGGATTCAGGGCGTTCCGTGTAGCGGCGCGTGCCCGCGGATGAGGTCGGCGGCGCGCTCGGCAATCATGATGGTGGGTGCATTGGTGTTGCCGCCGATCAGCGTGGGCATGACCGAGGCATCGACCACGCGCAGGCCGCCGACGCCATTGACGCGCAACTGTGGATCGACCACCGCGCCCGTATCGCTGCCCATCCTGCAGGTGCCAATCGGGTGGTAGACCGTCTCCGCCTTGGCCCGCACGAATGCGGCCAGGCCGGCATCGTCCAGATCGTCGCGCGCCGGGAAGATGGGCGCGCCGCGATAGGCGTCGAACGCGGGTTGCGCGAACAGCTCGCGCGACAGGCGCGCGCATTCGACCATCATCCTGAGGTCGAAGCCTTCCGGATCGCTCAGGTAATTGGCCTCGATGCGTGCCGGCGTGCGTGGGTCGGCATCGTCCAGGCGGATGCGACCGCGGCTGCGCGGGCGCAGGAAGCACGCATGCACCGTGTATCCGTCGCCGGCCAGGCGGTGGCGGCCGTGGTCGTCGAGCATGGCGGGCACGAAGTGCAACTGGATGTCGGCATGCGCGTCCGGCGCCAGCGGCGAGCGCACGAACGCGCCGGCTTCGGCGATGTTGCTGGTGCCCGGACCGCGATGCCCGCGCAGGAAGTAATCGAAAGCGGTCTTCAGCTCGCTGGTGCGGTCGTAGGTGATCGGCCGGGTCGAATGGCGCAGCGTGCAGATGTCCAGGTGGTCCTGCAGGTTGAAGCCCACCTGCGGCGCTTCGACGTGCACGGCGATGCCGTGTTCGCGCAGGTGGTCCGCCGGACCGATGCCGGACAGCATGAGCAGCTGCGGTGAATTGATCGCGCCGCCGCACAGGAGCACTTCGCGTTCGGCGCGCACCTGCACCTCGCGTCCCCGGTGCGCGTAGGCCACGCCCACCGCGCGCCCGTTCTCGATGAGGATGCGGCGTGCCAGGGTGCCGGTGAACACTTCCAGGTTGGAACGATGGCGCACCGGATGCAGGTAGGCGGCCGCCGACGAACAGCGGGCGCCGTCCTTCTGGGTGACCTGGTAGAAACCGAAACCCGGCTGTTCAGGGCCGTTGAAATCCTCGTTGCGCCGGTAGCCGGCCTGCTGGCCGGCCTCGATGAAGGCCGCCGACAACGGATTGGTGTAGCGCAGATCGGAGACCGACAGCGGGCCGTCGCCGCCATGCAGGGCATCGGCGCCGCGGCTGTTGCATTCTGCGCGCCGGAAATAGGGCAGCACGCCCGCCCAGTCCCACCCCGACGCCCCGTTTGCCGCCCAGCCGTCATAGTCCGCGGGAATGCCCCGTACATAGCACATCGCGTTGATCGAGCTGGAACCGCCCAGCACCTTGCCGCGGGGCCACCACAGACGCCGGCCGTCGAGCTGCGCTTCGGGGACGGTGTCGTAATTCCAGTTGACGCCCTTGTGGCCGACCAGCTTGGCCAGTCCCGCCGGCATGTGGATGAAGGGATGCCAATCGCGCGGGCCGGCTTCCAGCAACAGCACGCGACAGGCGGGATCTTCGGAAAGGCGGTTGGCCAGCACGCAGCCGGCCGAGCCGGCACCGATGATGATGTAGTCGTACACGTGGGGGCCTGCTACCGGGACGCCTTCGAAGCTATCGGGCGGGCATAGAGCAAATGCTCGGCGGCCGCGGACATGCGTGGCGCGGAGGCGCGCGCCCGGCATCGGTGGAACGCAGTGGCGCCGGAAAATGCTGGCGATGTTGCAGTGCATCGGATACCTTGCGCGCGTGACGCTGGCCGCTGCGCCCGTCCTTCCCGTTCCCGGCGGCCACGACGATCCGCATGAATCCTTCCGCTTCCGATGCTTCCCGTCCCGCCGGCTTCCGCCAGGTGATTTCGCAACTGGGCGTGGATTCCCCGGCCCTGTGGTGGTCGCTGCTCTATTTCTTCTGCCTGCTCAGCGGCTACTACGTGCTGCGCCCGGTGCGCGACGCGATGGGCGCCTCGGGCGACGTGGCCTCGGTGTTCCCGGCGGCGCTGATCGGCTGGACCGGGCGGCACGGCATCGACCTCAAGGATTTCACCCTGCAGGTGCTGTTCACCGGCACCTTCGTCTGCATGGTGCTGTTGCAGCCGCTGTACGGCGCGCTGGTCTCGCGTTTCCCGCGGCGGGTGTTCCTGCCGGTGGTGTATCTGGCCTTCATCGCCTGCCTGGGCTTCTTCTACTGGGCCTTCAACCGGGAGTTGCCGGGGCGAGGCGCGGCCTTCTTCATCTGGGTGGCGGTGTTCAACCTGTTCGCCGTGTCGGTGTTCTGGAGCTACATGGCGGACGTGTTCGACAACGAAAACGCCAAGAAGGTCTACGGCTACATCGGCGCGGGCGGTACCGCCGGCGCGCTGGTGGGACCGACGATCACCAGCCTGCTGGTCGAGCGCATCGGCGTGGGCAATCTCCTGCTGGTTTCGGCACTGTTCCTGGCGGTGTGCCTGTTCTGCATTCTGCGCCTGCGCCCGTGGGCGGTACGCCGCGAGCAGCGCAACCGCGAAGCCAGCGGCGAGGACGCGATGGGCGGTTCCATACTGGCGGGCCTGCGGCTGGTCTGGCGGGATCCGCTGCTGCGTGCGCTGGCCATGCTGATGTTCTTCGGCGTAGGCGTCGGCACGCTGCTGTACAACGAACAGGCGGCGGTTGCCCGCCAACTGGCGCAGGATGCCTCGCGCACGGCGTACTACGCCAGGCTGGACGTGGGGGTGAACCTGCTGACCATCGCCGTGCAGGTGTTCCTGACCCGCTGGTTGTTGCGCCGCTTCGGCATCGCGCCGCTTCTGCTGATTCCCGCCAGCGCGATCCTGCTCGGCTACGCCTTGCTGGCCGCGGCGCCGCTGCCGGCGCTGATCTGGATGGTCCAGGTGGCGACCCGCGCCGGCGAGTTTTCCCTGGCCAAGCCCGCGCGCGAGACGCTCTATACGCGCGTCGATCGCGAGTCCCGCTACAAGGCCAAGGCCGTGATCGACACCGTGGTCTATCGCGCCGGCGACCTGAGCTTCGTATGGCTGCACAAGGCGCTGGCGGCGCTGGGTTCGAGCGTGGTGTTCCTGGTCGGCATCGGCGTCGCCGCCGGCATGACGCTGGGCGCCTGGCGCGTGATCCAGGCGCAACGCCGCCTGCCGGAATCGGGCATGGCCATCCACGCGGAAGGCAAACCGGCCTGACGCGCGGAACCGTGCGGAAGCATGCGTCATCGCGGCGCGCGCAGGACATCGCGGCTGAACGACGTGCATGAACGCGGGGTTGAGCGCGATAGCGGCACGCGGACGTCATTGGCTATGCTGTCGAGGCCGCCGTGCTGGAACCCGCCATGCTGATTGCCGCGTCACTGAGTTTCCTGGTCGCCCTGCTGCACCTGTACTTCATGGTCCTGGAGATGTTCCTGTGGACACGGCCGATCGGCCTGAAGACGTTCCGCAACACTCCCCAGAACGCGGCGATCACGCGCGTACTGGCCGCCAATCAGGGGCTGTACAACGGCTTCCTGGCCGCCGGCCTGCTGTGGGGCCTGTTGAGCCAGCAATGGAACGTGGTGGCGTTCTTCCTGATCTGCGTGATCATCGCGGCGCTGTATGGCGCCTGGAGCGTCAGCCGGCGGATCTTCTTCGTGCAGGGCATTCCGGCCATCGCCGCACTGGCGGCCGTGCTGCTGGACTGATGCGGCATCCGCCGTGCCGGGGTTTCAGCGCCCGGCCGCCATCCACAGTGGTGCGGCGAACAGCGCCGCGCCCAGCGCGAACAGCGCCGTCAGCAGATGCAGCAACCCACGGTGGCGGCGCAGGAACACGAACGGTTCGATCAAGCGCCCCAGCCGGAACAGTGCCATGAAGCCCGGCAACGCCCGGCCCAGCGCGCTGCGCTGCGATTCGGAAGTGAATGCGAAGCAGGCGGGCGCCCGCACCCAGGAACAGGTAGATCAGGCGCAGATTCAGAATCGGGTGATGGTGCGGGTGGCGAAGCCGACCTTGGCCAGTTCGCCGTTTCAGCGGAACCATTTCCAGAAACCCGGATGGAACAGCGCGAAGCCCAGGCTGTGCACGCCCGCCCGCCGGATCAGCCAGTCGCCCGGCGCGTCCACGTCTCAGCCGCCATCGCGCGGCGGGCGTGGCGACACCCACATGGCGATGCGCGCGCGGAACACCGGCTCGCCCTGCGGATTGCTGACCACGATGTCCATCGGCAGTTCGTAGCCTTGCTCGGCCGGATGCGGTGGAAAGGCTGGCGTGGCGATCGCGTGCATCGTGCCGACCGCCTTCTTCAGGTACTCCACGGTCATGCCTTTCGGGATCCAGCGCATCGAAGCCGGGATGCTCACGTCCGTGGTCAGGCCGCCGACGAACTCGGCCAGATTGCACAGCGCGATCGCATGCACGGTGCCGAGGTGGTTGGTCACGCTGCGGCGATGCGCGAGGGTGGCTTCGCCGCGGTTGGGCTCGAGGACGGTGATGCGCGGGCGGATGCTGGCGAAGTAGGGCGCCTTGAGGCAGACCAGCCGCGAGAACAGCCATCGGCCGAACGGCCGCGCGGCGAGCTTGCGGTACAACGGCAGGACGGAAGCGCTCATGGGGTCTCCAGACGAAGACGGCGAGCCGAAGCCCGCCGTCGGAAAACGCGATCAGGCCGCCGCGCGCGACTTGTCGCCCGGCTGGTGCCGGTCGTAGTAACTGGCGGCACGCAGTTCGTGCGGATCGAAGTCGTCGACGGTGATCGTGTCCAGCGTCATCGCGCGCAGTTCTTCCAGCTGCTTGCGCTCTTCGGCGGTGATCCAGCCTTCGCGCACGCCTTCGTCCAGCTGGCTGGCGAAATCCAGCGCCTCGATGCCCTTGGTCTTCAGCGCCTTCAGGAACTTGCGCTCCACCGGCTCGGCCAGCACGGCCTTGGCGAGGTAACTGTTGATGCGGCCGGCGGGATTGTTATCGCACGGCGTCGTGAACACCCCCTTGGCCAGCCGATCGCGCGCCTCGTTGGGCGTCATCAGCAGCGCCGCGGCGCGATGGCCCAGGCGGTCACCCGGCGCGTGCGCACGGCGGCCCCACGGAAAGATCAGCGCCCACATCAGCCAGCCGACCGGACGAATCGGGAAGTTGCGCAGCGCGGCCGACAGCGACAGTTCGATCTGGTGCACGCTGTCGTGGAAGGCCCAGGCCAGCAGGGTGCGATCCGCCGCCGGCGCGCCTTCGTCGTGGTACCGCTTGAGCATCGCGCTGGTCATGTACAGGTGGCTCAGCACGTCGCCGAGGCGGCCGGACAGCGATTCCTTGAACTTCAGCTTGCCGCCCAGCGTCAGCATCGAAATGTCGGCCATCAGCGCCAGATTGGCCGAATAACGATCCAGCTTGCGGAAGAACCGGCGGGTGTAGTCGTCGCCCGGCGCCGCACCGATGCGCGCGGCGGTGAGGCCGAACCAGAACGAACGCACGGCGTTGGAAATCGCGTAGCCGATGTGGCCGAACAGGTTGCGGTCGAACTCGTTGGTGCCGGCGACGATGTCCGGGTTCTGCGCCGCCTTCATTTCCTTCAGCACCCACGGATGGCACAGGATCGCGCCCTGGCCGAAGATCAGCAGGCTGCGGGTCATGATGTTGGCGCCTTCCACCGTGATCGCAATCGGCGAGGCCTGCCAGGCGCGGCCGACGAAATTGCGCGGTCCCAGGATGATGCCCTTGCCGCCGACCACGTCCATGACGTCCTTGACCACGTCACGGCTCATGTTGGTGCAGTGGTACTTGGCGATGGCCGAAGGCACGGCCGGCTTTTCGCCGCGATCCACGGCCGCCGCGGTTGCCTGCGACAGCGCGCTGATCGCGTAGGCCTTGCCGGCGATCCGGGCCAGCGCTTCCTCCACGCCCTCGAAGCGGCCGACCGACAGGCCGAACTGCTTGCGGATGCGCGCGTAGGCGCCGGTGACCACGGCGCCGAGCTTGGCGCCACCGCTCGCCGTGGAAGGCAGGGTGATCGAACGGCCGATCGATAGGCATTCGCTGAGCATGCGCCAGCCTTCGCCGATGCCCTTTTCCTCGCCGATGATCTGCGACAGCGGCAGGAACACTTCGTGTCCGCGCACCGGGCCGTTCTGGAACGGCGAATTCAGCGGGAAGTGGCGGCGGCCGACCTCCACGCCCGGGGTCTCGCGCGGCATCAGGGCCAGGGTGATGCCGAGGTCGCGCTTGTCGCCCAGCAGCCCGTCCGGGTCATACATGCGGAAGGCCAGGCCGATGATGCTGGCGACCGGCGCGAGGGTGATGTAGCGCTTGTCGAAGGTCAGTTTGATGCCGACCACCTTGGCGCCGTCCCAGTCGCCTTCGCAGACGATGCCGTAGTCCGGAATCGAGGTGGCGTCGGAACCGGCGAACGGGCCGGTCAGGCCGAAGCACGGAACCTCGCGGCCGTCGGCCAGGCGCGGCAGGTAGTAGTCCTTCTGCTGCTCGGTGCCGTAGTGCATCAGCAGTTCGCCCGGGCCCAGCGAATTGGGCACGCCGACGGTGGAACTGACCACGCTGGAAACCGAGGCCAGCTTCTGGATTACCTTGTGGTGCGCGAGCGCCGAGAAGCCCAGGCCGCCATAGGACTTGGGAATGATCATGCCGAAGAATTTGTTCTTCTTGATGAAGTCCCACATTTCCGGCGGCAGGTCGGCGTGGACGTGGGTGATTTCCCAGTCGTTGGTCATCCGGCACAGCTCCTCGACCGGGCCGTCGAGGAATGCCTGCTCTTCGGCGGTGAGTTCCGGCTTGGGCTGCGAGAGCAACTGGTTCCAGTCCGGGTCGCCGGAGAACAGCTCACCCTCGAATCCCACCGAGCCGGATTCCAGCGCGATGCGCTCGGTCTGCGACAGCGGCGGCAGGATCTTGCGGTAGAAGGTCAGCAGCGGTGCGGTGATCAGCGGCTTGCGGATAGCCGGGATTAGCAGCGGCACCGCGATCAGCGCGACGATGATCGCGGCGATCACGGTGGCGGTGGGATTGGCGCCGAGCAGCCAGCAGGCCACCAGCAGGGTGGCGGTAATCGCGGCCCAGTAGGCCAGCCGCAGGCGGTGGTAGGCCGCGAACGCGCCCGCCAACAGGAAGGCGAGGAAGGGGGCTAGGATGCTCATGGACATGCTCCGGTTGCGGATCCGCCTGCGGCGGACGATTCGACGGGGGCTGGCGCGACCGCGGCCTGCGGCGACCGCAGTTCGGCCAGATACTCGAGTACGGTGGCGGTGAAGGTGTCGTTGTCGTCGCCGGCCACCATGTGGGTGGCGTCCGGCAGGTGGACATGCCGCGCGTGCGGAACCAGTGCGCGGAACTCCCCGACGGTCTTTTCCGAAACCAGATCGCTGCGTCCGCCGCTGATCAGCAGGATCGGGCAGCGGATGCGGCTGGCCGCCTCGGCCAGTGCATCCTGATGCTGTTCGCTGTCGCGGGCCAGCTCGTCAATCAGGCGCGGATCCCAGTGCCAGTGCCAGCGGCCGTTGGCGTCCGGGCGCAGCAGCGCGCGCAGTTCGTCCGGCGACTTGCGGTTGCGGCGATGCGGCAGGTAGGCGGCGATGACGTCGCTGGCCTGTTCCGGGGATTCGAAACCATCGGGGAAGGCGGTCATGAAACCGAGGATGCGCTCCAGGCCGGCCGACTCCCAGCGTGGCGTGATGTCGACCAGCACCATCGCCCGCAGCAGGCCGGGCCAGCGCGATTCGGCGATCAGGCCGAACAGGCCGCCCATCGAGGCACCGACGAGAATCGGGGCCTGCGCCTGCTCGCCGGCGACGATGATCAAATCGTCGGCGAACTGCTCGCCCGCGTAGGGCAGGTGTTCGGGGTTGCGCTGGGAGTCCCCATGCCCGCGGGCGTCGTAGGCCAGGCCGGCGTAACCCCTGGACGCGAGCGATTGCGCCGTCCGCGTCCAGGCGTGGCGGGTCTGGCCAAAGCCATGCGCGTAGATCAGCGCGGGTTCTGCCTGGAGCGGAGCAGGGGAAGCGAACCGGCTCGCGGTCAGCCGCAGGTCCCCGGCGCCCGTCAGCCCCAGGGTTTCTCCGACGCTGGTTGACGTGATGGACAAGGCAGGGGAAGGGACATCGACCATACGGGCTAGTATGGGCTTGCCCGTTTAGAGCAGTCAATCGGTCGGACGGATCCTCCGCCCGGCAAACGTTTGATTTCACAAAAGTTTTGCTGCGACGCAGCAAACGTACTCCAACAAACTTCGGCGTATGGTTAAATGGGCCCATGACGACCCAAAGCCCCGACCCTGCTCCCGCAGCCTCTCCGCGGAATGCCCGTCTCAGTGCTGACGACTGGGCCCAGGCCGCGCTCGATCTCATCGCCGAACAGGGCGTCTCCGCCGTGGCGGTCGAACCGCTGGCACGTCGATTGGGTGTGACGAAGGGCAGCTTCTACTGGCATTTCCCTTCCCGTGATGCCTTGCTGCAGGCCGCGCTGGAGCGCTGGGAAGCGGTGGAACAGGAAAGCGTGTTCGGCAATCTGGAGAAGGTGCCGGACCCGCGCGAGCGGCTGCGCGCGCTGTTCCAACTGGTCGGCCATGAGGTAAAGCCGCACATCATCTACAGCGAACTGCTGAAAGCCCTCGATCATCCCGCGGTGCAGCCGGTGATCGATCGTGTCTCACAACGTCGGTTGGAATACCTGATGGCGTCTTTCCGTCAGGCGGGGCTGGCGCGGCAGGACGCGATCCATCGCGCGCGCCTGACCTATGCCGCCTATGTGGGCTTCCTGCAACTGTCGCTGCAGCTCCAGCAGCCCCGCATGACGCACGACGAATTCGAGGCTTATCTGGAGCACGTCATCTCCACGCTCATTCCGGCCTGAAGGCGCTGCCGGCAACGGCGGGCCAGCAGGAATAGCATCTTCGGGTCATGCAGGACGGGCGCGGACACCCGCGGGCGGGCCGCCACGCGTCCACTCATCTGCGTATCCGTCTCCCGTGAATGGGATGCGGATGCAACGTGATCATCGGGTGTCGGCGTTCCGCCGGTGCCGGGGCCGGCGTGCGTCGGACCGGGCAGGCTCGCGGCATGGAAAGCGTGGGAATCCACCATCCGTGGCCGTGTCCGTCGAATTGATGATCGATGTGCTGAAACGCGACCCGCGCGCGCAGGTGGTGGCTTGTCGGGATCCCGCGGCGGGAATGAAGACGATCGAGTGAACATCGAGCGGATGTTTTCCCGGCGTGTGATGGGCCCTCAGCGGCTGGAACAGATCCGAGGTGCGGGATGTCGGTCCGGCCAAGCCCAGCGCGGAGGTGGTATACGGCCGCACGTCGTGGCGCGACTGGCGCGGGTGCAAGGAGCCTGCACTGCTGATGGCGCTGTTCCCACCCTCAACCGCTGGCGCCGGGCAGAGGTGCTGGAGCGCTTCGGATTCATGTCCTCGCGATGGACCGGTCCGCTGGTGAACTGGATCGCGACCCGCGCCGGTTGAGTCCGCTCGGAGCCGAAGCACGTCGGCTCTCCTCATGAGAAGACACGCGCTGCGCACGCGAGTGCCGTGTTCCCGAGGGACATCGCCTGACCTCTCCGGATCCCGTTCAGCGTTGTCCTCGTCATCGAGACTGGACATTGGTATCATTTTGGTCTCTTTTTCGAGGGCTAGGCATGAACGCAGCGGTCGACGTTTTCAAATCGCAGGATTCCCGGGGATGCCGGCTGGACGCGCTGAACGCCTGGGTGGCGGAGGTGGCCGCCCTGACCCAGCCCGACCACATCCATTGGTGCGATGGCAGCGATGCCGAAAACGCCGCCCTGATCGCCCGCATGCAGGCGGACGGCACGCTGTTGCCGTTGAACCATGAGACCCACCCGCACAGCTGGCTGCACCGCTCCAGCCCCAGCGACGTGGCCCGGGTCGAACATCTGACCTTCGTCTGCACCCCGGATCGCGAAGACGCCGGCCCGAACAATCACTGGATGGCACCGGCCGAGGCGCACGCGAAGATGGACGCGCTGTTCGCCGGCTGCATGCGCGGCCGGACGCTGTACGTGGTGCCTTACTGCATGGGACCAATCGACTCGCCGCTGGCGCGCTGCGGCGTGGAAATCACCGACTCGCCGTACGTGGTGGCGAACATGCGGATCATGACGCGCATGGGTGCGCCGGCGCTGGCGCGGATTGAACGCGAAGGCAGCTTCGTCAAAGGCCTGCACTCGATCGGTGAGCTGGATCCGGAACGCCGTTTCATCATGCACTTCCCGGAAGAACTCACCATCAAGAGCTTCGGATCCGGATACGGCGGCAACGCACTGCTGGGCAAGAAATGCCACGCCCTGCGCATCGCCTCGCACCAGGCGCGCCAGGAAGGCTGGCTGGCCGAACACATGCTGATCGTGGGCATCGAGAACCCGCAGGGACAGACGCACTACATCGCCGCGGCCTTTCCGTCCGCCTGCGGCAAGACCAACCTGGCCATGCTGATTCCTCCGGAAGGCTACCGCCAGGCCGGCTGGAAAGTCTGGACCGTGGGCGACGACATCTGCTGGATGCGCCCGGGCGCCGATGGCCGCCTCTACGCGATCAATCCGGAAGCCGGTTTCTTCGGGGTCGCGCCGGGCACGTCCGACAGTTCGAATCCCAACGCGCTGGCGACCATCAGCCACCACACCATCTTCACCAACGTGGCGGTGACCGACGACCAGGAACCGTGGTGGGAAGGCCTGGACAACCGCACGCCGGCGCTGGACTGGCAGGGACGTCCCTATGACGCCGCCAACGGGCCGGCCGCGCATCCGAATTCACGCTTCACCGTCTCGGCGCGGCAATGCCCGAGCTACTCGCCCCGCGCGGAGGATCCGCAGGGCGTGCCGATCTCGGCGATCGTGTTCGGCGGGCGCCGCGCCTCGCTGGTGCCGTTGGTCTTCGAAGCCCGCGACTGGACGCACGGCGTACTGGTCGGCGCGGCGATGGGTTCGGAAACCACGGCGGCCGCCACCGGCGCCGTCGGCGTCATGCGTCGCGATCCGATGGCGATGAAACCGTTCTGCGGCTACAACTTCGCCGATTACTTCGCCCACTGGCTCTCGTTCGACCGGCCCGGCGCGAACCTGCCGAAGATTTTCCACGTCAACTGGTTCCGCAAGGGCGATGACGGCAAGTTCCTGTGGCCCGGCTTCGGCGAGAACCTCCGCGTCCTGGAATGGATGATCAAACGCGTGGAAGGGCAGGCGGACGCGATGGAGACCCCTATCGGCAACCTGCCGCGCCCCAGTGATCTGAACCTGGCCGACCTGCCGCTTTCGCAGGAAGCCGAGGCCAAGCTGTTCGGCTTCGACCCCGACGGTTGGAAGGCAGAAGTTGGAAGCATCGGCGCCTACCTAGAGGAGTTCGGGGGACGGATGCCTGAGGCGTTGCTGCGAGAGCAGTCACGCATTCTTGGCGCTCTCGCTGAATAGGTACTGGCGGAGAATGAATAGGGAAATGACGGTTGCGTGTGTAACCTGATTTGCCATTACTAACTTAAGTCATTGATTTTAAAGAGTAGGCGGCTCTTCCTAGTTCGTGAAATTTGCGTTACTCTCTGGTTCAGGCGTAACTCACGTTATGCCCTTACTTCGGCCTCGCGTGGATTCAGGCCGTTCTTAACCAGAGAGAGAGAGACCCAATGGCTTCAAACTATTTGTCCAAGGGCATCAAGCGCACCGCCCTGAGCGTCGCCTTGGCGGCGTGCTTCGTGGGGGGGGTCCAGGCGCAGTCAAACTCGTCGGGCTCCATCTTCGGCAGCGCTGAACCGGGTACCACGATCGTCATTCAGAGCGCCGAAACGGGCGTCATGCGCGAGATTTCTGCAGATAGCAGTGGCCGTTATCGTGCGACCGCACTGCCAGTCGGCAACTACACTGTCATTCAGAAGCGGGACGGCCAGAACATTGCCACCCGCGAGAACATCACCGTTCGATTGGGTGCCGGTAGCGAAGTCTCGTTCGCGACCGCCTCCGCCGAGGGCGCGCAGACGTTGGATACCATCACCGTGACCGGCATGGGCGCCTCGCCCATCGACGTGTCCGCGACCGACACCCGTATCGTCTTTACCTCCGAACAGCTGGAAAAGATGACGGTTGGGCGCAGCATCGAATCGATCGCGCTGCTGACTCCGGGCGTTGTCGCCGCGGACTCCCGCTACGGCAACACTGCTTCCTTCAGCGGGTCGGCCGCATCCGAGAACGCGTTCTACATCAACGGTTACGCGGTGACCAATCCGCTGACCAACCTGGGTTCGACCACGCTTCCGTTTGATGGCATCAGTCAGTTCCAGGCGATCACCGGCGGCTACGGTGCTGAGTTTGGTCGTGCCACCGGCGGCGTGGTGAATATCATCACCAAGCGTGGTACCAACGACTGGAAGGCCGGCGGTACGGTCATCTGGAATCCGGAAGGCCTGCGTGAAAAGCAGCGCAGCATTTACTACCCGAACAATGGCACCGCCAATGACGGCCTGTCGTATCAGAACCTGCGCGAGCGGACGGTCAACTCGGTCACCTATGGTGCTTATGTTGGTGGCCCGATCGTGAAGGATCGGTTGTTCTTCTACGCCAGCGGCGAATTCGAAAAGCGTGATGTCGACACCGTGTTGGCGCGGCCGGGCGGCAACGCAGGCTATCAGGAATTGGGCTACGAAGTGCCGCGCTGGCTGGCTAAGTTCGACTGGAACATTACCGACAACCACTTGCTGGAAGTGACGGCGGTTTCCGACACCACCAAGCGTAGCGATGCGCAGTATGCGTACTACTATGCGTCCGGCGCGAATCCGTATGGTCTGGCGCCCTTCCAGAAGGGGCCGCGTACCGGCGGTCATTACTATGAAGACGGCGGCGAACTGTACATCGGCAAGTACACCGGCTACATCACCGACAACCTGACCATCACTGCGCTGTACGGCGAACAGGAGCAGGACCATATCTCGGTGCCGTCCGGATACGATCCGAGCGTGGTCTATGTAAGCGACTCCCGCCCCGGCGGAAACGTGAGCGCGGGTAGCGTGGCACAGTTGGACTTCGCCGATGCTTATGACAAGACCAAGGGCGGCCGTTTCGATGTCGAATGGCGCGTGAGCGATCACACACTGCGTTTGGGCTATGACCGTCAGGATTCCGAGTCCCGTTCGGGCGAGGAGACCTCAGGGCCCGGTTACCGCTGGCAATACGCCACTATGGGACCCGATGCTGCCAATCAGCCGATTCCAGGCGGTGGTGGCGCGGTCGGCCCGGGCGGCAATGGTGATTACGTGATGCGTTACGTCTACGCCAATGGCGGAACCTTCAAGGTCGAGCAGGAAGCCTACTACCTGGAAGATCGCTGGCAGGTCACCGATCGCTGGCTGTTGACCCTCGGCATCCGCAACGAGAGCTTCCGCAACTTCAACGGTGATGGAATCATTTATATCGAGCAGGAAGACCAGTGGGCACCGCGTCTGGGCGTGAGCTGGGATGTCTTCGGTGATTCGACCCTGAAGTTCTTCGCCAACGCGGGCCGTTACCATCTGGCGCTGCCGACGAGCGTGGCCAAGCGCGCCGCGTCGCCGTCCCTGTATACGATCGAGTACTTCGGTTTCTCGGGTATTGATCCGGCGACTGGCATCCCTCAGGGTTTGCGCCCGCTGGGTGACGGTCCGTACTCGTCGAACAATGAGTATGGCCAGGCACCGGATCCCCGTTCGGCTGCCGCGAAGGGTCTGAAGTCGCACTTCCAGGACGAGTTCGTGTTCGGTTTCGAGAAGCAGCTCGGTGAGTCCTTCAATATCGGCGCCCGTTATGTGTACCGCGATCTGAAGAGCGCCATTGACGACGTCTGCGATGGCCGTGCCGCGTACGCCTGGGGCCTTCGCAACGGTTATTCCGAGGCAGCGTCGGAAAGCTTTAAGGAAACGCTGGACGGCTGCCTGATGTTCAACCCGGGTGAAGACAACACGTTCTACCTGGACGACGGCACCGGCAATCTGGTCGCAGTTCCGCTGACCGCTCAGGAATTGGGTTTCCCCAAGCTCAAGCGCGTCTATCAGGGTTTGGACATCTTCCTGGAGCATCCGTTTGACGGCAGTTGGTATTACAAGATCGACTACACCTTCTCGAAGAACTACGGTAACGCGGAAGGTCAGTTGAACTCGGATATCGGTCAGACCGACATTTCCGCGACCCAGTCGTGGGATCATCCGGAAATGATGGAGTACGCTGGCGGATACCTGCCGAACGATCGCCGTCACTACCTGAAGGCCTTCGGTTATTACCAGATCAACCCGGAATGGCGCGTGGCCGCCACGTTCACTGCCGCCTCGGGCCGTCCGCGTAACTGCACGGGCTACTACAATGGTAAGAACGCGAACGATCCAGACATCAACGAAGTCGTTTACGCGGGCCCGTACTACTTCTTCTGCAACAACGAGCCGTCGCCGCGTGGAAGCCAGGGTCGTCTACCTTGGACGACAAATCTGGACATGGGCGTGAGCTACGCTCCGAACTTTGCTGACAACAAGCTGCAGTTCTCGCTCAGCGTGTTCAATGTGTTGAATAAGCAGACGGTGCAGAATGTGGTTGAGTATGGTGAGAATGGTGGCCCCGGCCAGCCTTACCACTCGACCGGCCGTGCGGTGAGCTACTCGGCGCCGCGTTCGGTTCGCTTCGACGTTCGCTATGACTTCTAACAGAAGATTGTTGGAAAGGTAGAAATAAACGGCCGCCCCAGGGGCGGCCGTTTTTTTTTTTG